>Ga0209542_10008223_pt1 | contig 19557 bp, 18 predicted proteins | sample RifCSPhighO2_01_FD_184028 | JGI IMG/M metagenome (GOLD analysis project Ga0209542, IMG submission 184028) | Soil microbial communities from Rifle, Colorado - Rifle CSP2_plank highO2_0.1 (SPAdes) (version 2) | ecosystem: Environmental > Terrestrial > Deep subsurface > Rock core/Sediment ...
CCTATAAGATAGACGAACTTAAAATATCGAGTGTAAGAATAAGATCGCTTATCAAATGCAAAGTTCTTCGCGGTGTTTGTCGAATGTGCTATGGCAACGATTTATCTAAGAATAAACTTGTTGAAATGGGTGAAGCTGTGGGTATTGTTACTGCTCAAGCCATTGGAGAGCCGGGAACTCAGCTTACTATGAGAACTTTTCATACCGGAGGTGTTGCCGGCGGAGCCGATATCACTATGGGTTTGCCTAGGGTAGAAGAAATTTTTGAAACCAGACCTCCTCAATTTAAAGCTCTTTTGGCCGATGTTGATGGTAAGGTTAAATCTATTGAGGGCAATAACAAGCAAAAAGTTATTACGGTTATTTCTTCTTCGGGGGAAGAGATAGAATATACTATTGCACCTAATTTATCTGTTTCTGTTTCGGTCGGCGATATGATTACTCAGGGTCAGCAATTAAGCGAGGGCCATATTGATTTGAAAGAGTTATATAGTATGAGTAACAGTATTGATGCCGTAGCCCGCTATATTATAAGAGAAGTTCAGAGTATTTATTTCCCGACCGGTGACAGTATCAACGACAAACACGTTGAGCTTATTACCCGTCAAATGTTTGCCAGGGTTAAAGTGATTGAATCGGGAGATACTGATCTGCTTGTCGGAGACGTTATAGAGAAGAGAAGGCTTACCGAAGAAAATGACAAAGCTATAGCCAATAAGAAGAAAGAAGCGACCGCTGAACAGCTTATTATGGGTATTAGTAAAGTCGCCTTGTCTACCGATAGCTTCTTGTCCGCTGCCTCCTTCCAGGAAACTGCCAAGATACTTATCGAAAGCGCGACGGTAGGCAAAGAAGACCGTCTCGTAGGACTCAAGGAGAATGTTATTATCGGAAGACTTATACCTGCTGGAACAGGGTTTGGGAGAGGAATAGAGGAGGAGTAATATCTTATTAAAAACCAGTCGCGCTATAGCGACCGGTTTTTAGATTGCAATTTCATATTTATTTGTTAGTATGATTGTAAGTTATTTTGGTAAGGAGTTGTTATGGCTAGGGCTAAGCGTACTATACAAGAAGTTCAAGAGTGGGCAGAAAAAGAAACTGATAACAGGAGGATTAGGAAATTAGCTGCTTTGAGAATTTATCATCAAAAAAAGGTTAGGGAAATCGATAAGGAATTAGAGGGATTAATTAAGGTAGAGGTGGGATTAATCGGTTATTGATCCAGAGGCTTAAATAGCCTCTTTTTGTTTGGTTTAAAATAGTGATAAAATAGAATTAATGTTAGCCCTCCTTCGCTAAAACTTCGGAAGGGCACTTCTTCTCTCCAATGAAGAAATGCCTGCACTTCGAAGCTCCGCAAGGAGCGAAGAAGTGGAAGAAGATATATTAAAAAAACTGGCGGAGCTTGAAACTAAAATTGACGCAGTTTATAAATCTGCCGAGAAAACTAGGAAGTATTTTTTGTGGACTATAATTGGTAGTATTGCGCTTGTGGTTCTTCCGTTGATTGCTCTTATGTTTATTATCCCTCAACTCATAGATACTATCAGTGGCGGAGCCACCGGTATCAACACGGATTTATTTCAATAATCTCTTCGCAAAACCCTAACCCATCTTCAGTACGCCTCCGATAGGATAACTCATCCTAGAGTTATCCTATCTCAGCTAAATTCGCTCCTCTGGTCGCTGGATGATGGACTGCGTCCGATATTATATCATCCAGCTCCCTTGGAGTCTCAATTACTTCAGATTGGGTTAGGGATTCGCTCGTGTACATAAAGCACAAAGACCATACCCTAGGGAGGAAACACGCAGGTATATTTTAAATAAAAATGAGCTTACCTAATTCATTTACAGAACGTTTCGGAAGCCGACTGGGCTGAGAGAGAGCAAAAACTCATCCGCCTCCGTCAGCTGACGGATGGCGGAGAGTTTTATGTGGTCTGTAAATGAGTTAGGTAAGCGAATTAACTTCGAACCTGGATATAGTCTTTGGGCGACCTTGATTTTTATGAAAATTTACCCTATAATTAATTCATAATGCGAAAGCTGAAGAAGAAGGGAAAATCAATCCGCCAGCTGGCGGAAAAAGCCAGATTATCAAGAGATAAGACTCCCGCTTTTGATATTTCTCAGGAGACCAAGAATAGCATTATGGGGGTTACTGCGATTATACTCTCGGTTCTAAGTGTCCTCAGCTTTATGGATAAAGCTGGCAAGGCGGGTGAGATTTTCAGCCTTATTTCACGATCCCTATTCGGTTGGGGATTTTTTATTGTTCCAGTTGCTCTAGCACTTCTAGGTTCCGCATTCATAAAGTCTATTTCCAGAAAGATTTATTTAAGTGCGGTTTTAGGCACTTCACTTTTTACCCTTTCAATTCTTGCTATATTTTTTATCTTTGGAGATGCCAATACTTCAGAACGCATTCATCAGGGAGGGTATTTAGGAATTGTTTTTGGCCTTCCATTACTAAAATCAGTAGGCTTTACGGCCTCTTGGGTGATCCTTCTGGCGGGACTTGTAGTTTCACTTTTAATAACTTTAAATGTCCCAATTTATCGTTTAATTAATAAAGAGGAAGAGGATAAAAAACTGGTTGATAATATAGTAGTTAAAAAGGGCGGAGAAGTTGTTGATGCACAGAAAGATGCTTTAAGACCTAAACCCGTCGTGGCTAGCGGAGTTGCTGCTAGACAACCCAAGATCGAATTAACCGATAAAGAATTTGTTATTAAACATCTTAAGAGAGGAAAGTGGACCTTGCCACCATTTGAACTTCTTAATAAAGATCAGGATGAGGCTGTCACCGGAGATATAAATGCTAGCGCTAATATCATCAAAAGAACTCTCGCCAATTTTGGCATAGAAGTTGAGATGGGCGAGGTTTCAATCGGGCCGACTGTAACCCAGTTTACCATGAGGCCGGCAATCGGTGTTAAGGTTTCTAAAATTACTACTTTAAATTCTGACCTTTCACTAGCGCTAGCTGCTCATCCTATACGTATTGAAGCACCTATTCCAGGCAAGTCACTTGTTGGTATTGAAGTACCTAACAGAAAAGTTTCCATAGTTGGTTTAAGAGATATGATCGATAGTGATGATTATAAAAAATCAGGTTCTTTCTTCCCATTAGTTATTGGACGAGATGTTTCCGGTAATCCGGTGTATGCCGGTCTTGATAAAATGCCTCACCTTTTGGTCGCCGGTGCTACCGGAACAGGTAAATCCGTTGCCATTAATTCATTGTTGCTTTCAATGCTCTACAAGCATTCTCCTGATATGCTTAAGCTTATTCTTATCGATCCAAAAAGAGTAGAGCTGACTTTATATAATGATATTCCTCACCTTATTACTCCCGTAATTATTGATAATAAAAAAGTTCTAGGAGCTTTAAGGTGGGCAGTTGGTGAAATGGATAGGAGATATAATACTTTATCTAGCCACGCCTCAAAAGATATTTTTTCCTACAATGCTAAGCTTGCGGAGAAAACCCGTTCGACAGGCTCAGGGCGAGAATCTGACGAGCCTATTATGCCGTTTATTGTTATTGTTATTGATGAGTTGGCAGATCTGATGGCTTCTTATGGCCGTGATGTTGAAGCGGCAATTGTGAGGCTAGCTCAAATGTCCCGAGCCGTGGGTATTCATTTAATACTCTCGACGCAAAGACCTTCAGTCGAAGTTATTACCGGATTAATAAAGGCAAATATCACTTCTCGTATTGCATTTCAGGTTGCAAGCCAAGTTGATTCCAGAACTATTCTTGATATGGCCGGAGCCGAGAAATTACTTGGAAAAGGAGATATGTTATTCATGGCTGGAGATGTTGCTAAGCCAAGGCGTTTGCAGGGTGCTAATGTAACCGAGAAAGAGGTTAAAGACGTAGTTAAATTCATAAAAACTCAAGCCGAAGAGCTTGATATGATGGGTGGAGAAGAAGAGATGCATGTTGATTTTAATGCTACCGGAAGTTTTGGGGGTAACACATCTAATCCCAATGATGATGCCGATGATGAATTGTATGTTGATGCTAAAGAAGTGGTAGTTTTAGCGGGTAAGGCTTCGGCATCTCTCTTGCAACGACGACTCAAAGTTGGTTATGCTCGCGCAGCGCGTCTACTAGATATTCTTGAAGAAAAAGGCATTATTGGTCCTGGTGATGGCGCTAAGCCTCGCGAGGTTTTTATTCGTCCTGATGGTACGGTGGCTCAAGAACCAGCTATGCTGGTAAGATCAGAAACAGGGATTAATGCTGATACACCGGAGGCGGAGAACGAAGAGGTTTAGTGGTTGAAAGTATTATGCTCAGACTCGGATCCGCCTACCGGCAGGCAGGCCACATTCAATTTCTTCAGCGGAAACCGAATCTTAAGTACTCAGCAAGCCGTCCGCCAGATGGCGGAAACCAAGCCGGCTTGCCTACGAATTTCCTCCCTAGAGCATAATCCAACTACTATTTTTATAAACTTGTGCTATAATCCAGTCACAGTTTTTTGATAATTCAGGAGGTCATTTATGGCAAAAACAGCCTTAATTATAGGCGGAACTAAGGGACTGGGTCTTTCATTGGCCTGGGAGGCTCAAAGAAGAGAAATCTGGCCCATGATTACAGGTCGTTCAGTTCATAAATCAGCATCTAAATTTCCTCCAAATTGTGGATGGAAAACATTAGATTTAACCAATTGGCTGTCAGTAGAAGATTTTTTTGAATTTTATAATTGTTACGATTATGTAGTTTGGAATGCCGGAGAGTTGATAGAAAAGCCATTCAAAGATTTTACGCTTAAAGAGTTACTTCAGATGACCCTCCTTCATTATGTGGGTCCGATAGAATTTCTGCGCAATTTAATTACTTGGCAAAGAGAATATGAAAAATCGTTTCATCTGATAACTATCTCCTCAACTTCTTCTTGGAGAATAAGAGATAATCAGGCTGTTTATTGCAGTCTTCAGGCGGCAAAATCTGCTTTTACTTCAAATCTTTCTAGAGAATTAGCTAGAGATTTACCAGGATCTAAAACTACATTATTTCATCCCGGAGGTATGAAAACGAGATTATTCAAGGGGACAAAAACCGATACTTCCAATTTTATGGATACAGATGAGGTGGCCAAAATTATTTGGAATGAAGTTGAAAATCAACGGACCCCTTTTCATGAGGTTCAAATCATGAGGAATGACGACGGTAGTCCTAATGTTTCTTATGGTCCGAGAATGCCTGAATCGCCGTTCGGGGAGGAGGTTTAGTGATAACCCGACAGCAGGAATTGCGTAAGACTAGTCTCTTGATTGAATCTTTAAGAAAAAGAAATAGAGAATTGGTTATTGAAATAGTGCGAAGATCGGCTGAAGCAAGCGAGGCCAGAGAAGAAGTTCGAAGGTTATTGGGAATTATTCAAACCCACAAAGATCAGACCGGTCATAATCTATGTTTTATGAATGATATAAATCTTTGGCGGAAAGCTTTCAAGGATTCTAGTATTGAATATCCTCACGATACGATTCCTCCGGAAGAAGAATTTGAACCTGGGTGTGAGGTTTGGTGTAGGCCGTACTACAGGTCGAGACACAAATGCCAGGGTCAGTTGCCGGTGAGTGCTCCGCCTAGAATGCCGGGATACGAGGAGGAGAAGTAAATGTTTAACCGAAAAGCGGTTTTTCTTGATAGGGATGGAACACTTATTAACTCTATTCATCGGCCAAATTTTCCGGAGAATAGTTCTCATAAAAAACAGATAACCGCACCTTTTACGGAAGATGAGTTGAGGTTTGTACCTAAGGTTTATTCCGCGCTAGGTAAGTTAAAGAAAGAAGGATTCCTTAGGATTATGGTGACAAATCAACCGGACGTCGCCCATGGATATATGGATGAAGAGGTTTGGCAGAGAATACAAAAAAGGGTTGAAGACACTCTTGGCTTGGACGCTGTTTATATGTGTCGCCACAGAAGTGAAGATGGTTGTGACAGAAAGAAACCTTCACCAAAAATGCTTCGTGATGCAGAAGACAATCTTGGAATCAACTTGTCTCAATCATGGATGATCGGTGATACCTCAACGGACATGCAAACCGGCAGAGCCGTGGGCTGTCGGGTAGTATTAGTTACCCATTTCTACAACATGGGTCTTCGAGATAAGGAGTATGATTACAGGGCAGACAGTCTTATGGAGGCCGTCGAATTTATTATCGACCAGAACAAGCAAGCGTAAAAGCTTGCTTTTTTTATCCCTTGATTTTATATTGTTATTTTATAGAATGAGTTATCAAAACTAAAAACGCTCGGAGGGGCGCTATTAATAATTATTATGGCAAAAAAACAAACAGGTTCGGCCACTGGCAAGGTAGATGAAAAAGCAAACAAAAATGTTGAAATGATGGTCAAGGAGATTCAAGAGAAGTATGGCGAAGGAGCGATTATGAAATTGGGAGAAGTGGGTAGGGTAGATGTTGATGTAATACCTACCGGTTCATTATCTCTTGATTTAGCCCTTGGTGTCGGAGGAATTCCAAAGGGTAGAATAATTGAGATTTACGGCCCGGAGAGTTCTGGAAAGACCACGTTGTGTCTGCATGTTGTCGCAGAAGCTCAAAAACAGGGTGGGATAGCAGCCTTTGTTGATGCTGAACATGCCCTTGACCCTGAATATGCAAAGAAAATCGGGGTTAAGATTGATCAGCTTTTAATTTCCCAGCCTGATACCGGCGAGCAGGCTTTAGATATTGTTGAATCATTGGTTAAGTCAGGCGGGGTTGATGTAATTATCGTTGATTCGGTGGCGGCTTTAACACCCAGAGCCGAGATAGAGGGAGAAATGGATCAGCAGCATATGGGTCTTCAGGCCCGGCTTATGTCGCATGCTTTACGCAAACTGACGGCCATTGTTGCTAAGTCCAAGACAACTGTTATTTTTATAAACCAATTACGAATGAAAATCGGTGTTATGTTCGGCAATCCCGAGACTACTACCGGAGGTATGGCTTTGAAATTCTATTCTTCGGTTAGGATTGAAGTTCGCAAAGCCGCTCAAATTCAAGCAGGGGAAAAGATTGTCGGTAATCGAGTTAAAGTTAAAATTGTGAAGAATAAAGTTGCTCCACCGTTCAGGACTTGTGAATTTGATATTTTATACAACGAAGGTATTTCTAAATATGCCGATATTGTTAATGCCGGTGTCCGTTACAATGTGGTTAATAAGGCAGGAAGCTGGTTCAATTACGGTGACCAGAAACTGGGACAGGGCATAGAAGGCTCTCGCCAATTTCTTAAGGAGAATCCCAAACTCGAAAAAGAAATCGTCACCAAGATAAAAGAAGCGGCAATACTGGAGGCATAAAAATTTGTAAGCAATCTCACCCTATCTGGATAGATGAAAATATACGAAAATATAGAGTCTGAGCGTGAAAGGATTCAAGAATGTATTCGAAAGTTTGGCTGGACTTCCGACCATAATTTAGATTGGTTTGCTAACAGTATTATAAGCAAAGACGGTAAGCCTGTTTTTATTGAATTCTCGGATGGAACCGGATTACTGACCCATAAATACCCGGACCGGTGGCGTATTTGGTCTGACCCACTATGTGATAAAAGTTTCGCGGCCGGTAAAATTTTAGAATTTTGCAAGCAGGTATTAGTCGGCGAGATAAAAGAAGTTTGGTGTGATGACGTTTCGGATAAAATTTATCCCGAGCTAGGAAATAATGCATTGATTGAGCTAAACGACATCTACTATTCTCTTAAATGGCCTGTTCTGGATATGTCAAAATATGATCCTAGCTTGCCGGGGGGACATTTTAAAGATATGAGAAATGCTAAAAGTAAATTTTATCGGGAGCATAAGGTGGAGATACTAAAAACCAATCAACTGGCTAAAGGAGATTTATTGAAGATAGTTGATAATTGGCAAAGCGAAGTACTAAAAAAGCAAAAAGAGGATGTTTATGATTTAAAATATCGGCTAATAATAGAGCATTCCTTTAAGGGTTTTACAACTTCAAGGGCTATGGTAGTCGATAGTAAACCAGTAGGCTTTAATGCGGGATATGAGGTGCCAAATCATCTAGGAAGATTCGCCGGAGTTATAGGTATTCACGATTATTCATTAAAAGATCTAGGGACAATTCTCTGGCTTGAAGATCTTGAGTGGATAAAAAATGCCGGTTATAAAGACATGGATATGCAGGGAGACGAAGAAGGTGGGGGATTGAAATTAAAAATTAAATTTGGAGGCAGGGTCGAGAGAAAAACAGATACATTTTCGATCGAGAGGATATAACTATTGCTGAAAACTAAGATTTTTGACGAAGCCAATCACTTTTTGAAGTTTTTCATTGGCGGTACAATTGTCGGTAATCCATTTTTCTGCTTTTTCCGGGGTCATTTCTTTATCTCTGTATAATTTGATTATTTTTTTAGCACCCTCTCTTAACTCCTCACTTAATCTGTCATAGTCTGTTATTCTGATTTTTTTGCCGTCAAAGACTACAATACCTTTTTCAAGGAGGCTATTTAATGTGTAAACTGCCGCTTTAAAGTACTCATCATCAGGATCGCTTCTTTCAAGTACTTGAAGCGGTATGCTTATAGTGGCTAGAGCCTCTTGCTTTGTAGCGTTAGGAGCTTCCATCTTATTAATTAAAAAACTCGTCAATCCATTAGCTATTGAATCTGCTGCAACTTCGGCAATGATTGCCTCGGCATCCGGTCCAAGTCGTTGAGCTTCCGGTGTATCTTCAAAGTATACTGCATGAGATATTTCGTGACTCATTGTGCCTTCTTGGGACACTTCTTCTATGCGTTCTTTAAGGAGTTGTTCGGGTAAAGAGCCAAAAGCTTCTTCATAACCTTCAATAAGGAGAAGGAATTCTTTTAAGCCCCGATCATATTTATTAATTTGTTCATTTAAATACAATACTATAAATCCTTTATCTACTTCCGCGGGTTCGTTAAAAGTGATGCCAGATCCATGCGGACCGACTGAAATATAACTTCTTATTACTTTATTTTTCATTTCCTCGGAGAATTCAGTGATATCCAGTTTAGGTAGGGCGGAGACTATATCATCCTGAAGCAGTTCGAATTTCTTTTCTTTGACTGCCGACTCCGGCGTTCTTATGCTTAGGCGTAACTCCGGATCAACATAGGGAGGCATGTAATAAGACCCAGTGGGAGGAGAGATAATAATTGGAAATTCAGTCGAGATTAGTTTTTTACCCTTTTCGGCCATATCGTCATATTGTGTTTGAGTTTTTTCTATGTCTGTTTGAGCAAAAAAATCTCTTAAAGATCTTATATACTCTTCAAACTCCTTGGCATTCGGTTCATTATCCCACTCTTGTTTATTTTCAACTATCTGCTCGAGCCTTTTTGAAATAAATTGAGTTTCGTGAGGAAACAACTCGGCCCAAGTGTGAGGTTTGCCATCTTGGCCAAGAGGATTGGCATATATCTCTTGGTCTTGATCGTTTTCTGAATCCTCATTTTTATTAACCGGTTGCAGTTTTTGGGCTAGCTGGGAGTAGGCAAGAAATCTTATGAATAATGGACTGGATTTGGCCGAGATATCGAGAAGAGAAATTAATAGATTCCGCATATTTAAAGGAACACCCAGTTTTTTAAAATCAGCTTCTGTAGCCTGCTCAAATATTTTTTTAAAAATTCTCGTTTCTATTTTTCGCAGAATATTTGCCACTACCGCAAGAAGAACTTCTTTTCTTGTTCCACCGATCTCTTCTCCTAGGTTTTCAAACCAACCCTGCCCGACGGCTAAAAGAATTTTATCTTCCGGCAAAGATCGGATTGATGGAATTTTGTCCTTTAATTTAGGAATCTTTGAAGCCAAATATTTCATAACAATATTTCTGATTTTGTCCGAAAGCTCTAGGCCCGATTCCCAGTTTCCGACTTGTTCGTATAAATCTTTCCAGTTTATATCTTCTCCGTCTGGTCCTTTTTCTGATTCAAGCAAAGCTAAAGTACGCTCAATGTATTTGAGATGAGGCCGATCGGGAATCAGCTGCTCTGGTGTTTGTGGTAGTGCTTTTTCCATAAAATAATTGTGTCACATTTCACCAAAATATAAAAATCAGATCATTATAATTTGCAATTTTTGCTTCATATTGTCAAGGCTTGTAATCTCATATTGGTCTGCCAATATGGAGGCATGAACTCAGCCAAATCCAATATTTATCTAATAGAATCTCATAGTCGTCAAGACTTGGCCGGGATGTTTATGCGGTTTCAGGAGCATTATGAATCGCCCCAATTCAAGGGGAAAGCCTTTACTATTGAGGAGTTTGCCCACTGGTATGCCTCCAAATACGGCTCTTTTAGCTATGCCAAAGATTGGTATGGTTTTAACATACCCGGAACCGTCTTAGCTCCTTTTCGGGACGGTAATTTTGATCCATTAACCGATAAAGAAAGAAAGCTGATGGATCTTTGTAAAAATGCCAATGATGATTCCTATATAATTGGCGTGACTCCGTCAGCCGAGTATTTTAAGGAAACGATTCAGCACGAATTTGCCCATGGGGTTTTCTATACAAATTCAGAATACCGCAAGGAGGTTGAGGCCTGTGTTAAAAGGTATGGCATTAAGCCTATTAATAGAGGATTGAGAAAAATGGGTTATTGCGACGATGTTGCTATTGATGAGACTAACGCCTATGTTCTGGTGGAGCCCGAATCGGTTCAGGAGTTTGCATCTATTCGGAGTACCAATAATCTTAGAGAAAAATTGGATATGATTTTCCAAAGATATTTTGGCTCCTCTCTTGTAAAAACAGAAATTCTTACTCTAATGGCTAGAGCTGAACATATTATTACTTAAAAATTAATATAAATATCCCCAAGTTTGCAATTTATCGCTGTCTTCACCCCAAGTTGTCCCGATATCGGTTCTATAGAACATATTAACTAATATGATATTCTCTATTCTTAAATAAGCTTGCTTTCTGGCTTCTTCCATTGTTGATCCGCCTCCGGTTACAATTAAAACATAAGAGCTATCTCCGGCCACTCTCCAGATATTATCAGTTACTTTGACGTCACCGATATGAATGCCTTCAAGGCCCGGTTTTTTAAAAAGAATTGACAGGTCTTTATATATTTCCATTTGAGTTGGGTCGTGATAGGGGAAAGGAGGTACTACACAAACAACACCTATTTGGAATCCCTTTTTGGTTCTAAGTTGATAATCTTGATGATTAGCTACGGCATGCAAGAACTCGCCCCATTCACTTAATACTCCTTCTTGTTGGATACTGATGGTTGGGTAACCGAATCGGCAAGTAAACTCAAGCGGATATATTCCTCTGCCGTTGACCATGCAATTAATATCTATATAACCGACATAGCCGGCTTTTTTTAAGTCCTCTTCCATTTTTCCGGTTGTTTCTCTGAATAATTTATTAGGTTCACACCAAAACATTGAAGTACTCATTTCTCCGGTAATAAGTCCTAATTCTCCCGGGAACAGTCTCTTGTGTTCAAAAGCCACAAGAATCGGGGTAATGAATTTTTCTCCGTTGAAAAATGCTGATGCCCCTACTTCAACTCCGTTTGCATATTTTTGGAGTTGAAATTGTTTTACTTTTCGGCTCAAGACTTTTTTATTCTGCTCTATGATCTCGTATAGATCTTTCCCGTCTTCTTCTTTCCCAGTAAATAATAATCCTTTCTTGAGGTCGCCTGATGTGAATAGATTAACTGATGTAAAACTTGATGGCTTATATACATATCGTCCCGGGTTTTCTTTTAAGAACTGAAGAGCCTTGTCGTAATCATCAAAGTCCCAAGATGGGAGAGTTAACATGCCTAGTCGTTTCATTTCTGATTGGCCGAACTCACGGTCTTCTTCGAGTTGATCGGTAAATATACTACCACCGATAACGGCCTTACCAGCTTTGCGTAATTGGTCAGCTTCTTTACCGAACCCTGTGTCGTCGAAAACAATCACGTCGGCCCATTCTATATATTCTTTCCAATCACCTATTTTTTCCAAGAAACCATCATATTCATCTGTGGTATCTTCAATGTAACATTTCACATCGTGTCCCTCGTTTTTTATTTTCCAAGCTAAATCACCGCTCGATGCTTCCCAGCTTACGAACAAGAATTTGTATTTATTTTTTTGCAAGTGACTATCGCCATTACCATTGGTCATATTATGAATTTTATGTAAGGATTTATTTTAAAAAATTATCTTATAGTTTAAATTTACGCCGATTATCGGTTCTCTACAAGAAATTTTTGTGCATAACTTGATTAAATATAAAAAATACAGATAAATTATCATTTGCAATATTATACTATGTAATATAAACTATCTTATAAAATAAACGGCCGTCTATAAATAAGATATTCGTAATTAAATTTTAAAGAACATGAAGGGAGATTTTATAATAAAATTTTTAGAGGAATTTGTCAGTACTGCCCAGGAGTTTAATAGGTCAGTAAGCAACTTATCGTATAAAGGTTTCAGGCCTAGCAGTTTCAATACAAATAGATACGATAAAATAAAAGACTATAAAGGATTCAAAAATTTAGAGAGCAGAGGATTGATCAAACTGGTTAGTAATGATCAGTATCAACTTACTAGTACAGGTAAAATATGGCTAAAAAAGTCTACGCTAAAATACTTTAAATTAAGATATAAAAAGTGGGACAAAAAATGGAGGATAATAGTTTTTGATATACCGGAAGAACTAAGAAGAAAAAGAGCACGTTTTCGGACGAGGCTCAAGTGGCTTGGTTGTGTGATGCTTCAGGAAAGTGTTTTTGTTTTTCCTTATCCTTGCGAAGAAGAACTTAGCGACATAGCCAAAGACTTAAAAGTAGAGGATTATATAGATGTAATTTTAGCCGAATCTATAGGGTTTAAAGAAGGAGAATTTTTGAAGATATTTAATCTTTAGTATTTTCGATGGCCCAACCCGGATTATAAATGTATCTAAAAATCATTTAAAATAATATCTTATAAATATACGGCCGTTGATATTATGAGATATATGGTAATTTATAATAACTTAACTTTTGACTCAGCGTTATAATTTGCTAATATGGAAATTATGAAAATAGAGCTATATGGTAAGAACATAAGTTTAGATGAGCCTCTTAAGATTTTTGTCGAAGATAGGATCGGGGGACTGGAGAAATTTTTAGGTGAAGGACCAGTTGAAGCGAGAGTTGAAATAGGACTGCCGTCGAAACATCATCGTTCGGGCAGGATTTATTATGCTGAAGTTAATCTGAAGATCGGTGGTAAGTTGTTACGGGCAACTTGCCAGCATGAGGGTATGCGGAATGCGATTGTCGATGCGAAGAATGAGCTTCAGAAACAAATAAAGAGATTCAAGGATAAAAGAAAAGATTTATCGAGAGTATCTAAAAAATAAAATCTTATAATATATCCGTACGGACAAGTTATAAGATTTTGATATTTTGTTTTTTTCAACAAAAAAGCGGCAGAAATGCCGCTTTAATCGCAAGATATTGGATTTATATTTCCGTATGGAATACTGGAACCATTAAATTGTTTGAACCAGACTTTTACACAATCGCCAGGCATAGGATCAGGCACAGGGCCCAGAGATCCAAACCTTTTCCGCGAAAAGGTGTATGAGATGTGGTTGGGAGTTAAGCTCTTATCATTAAAACTAATTTCAATATAGTTAACTGTGCTTGAGTTCCAAACTCTCTCTATTTTTCCTGAAGCAAGGTAATCTGCCTGATTTGTAGCGCATGCTGATATAAAAATTAAAGTCATAATCGCTAGTAGGTTATTAAGCCTCATTTCTTTTTGCTCCTTTTTGTGATATTTTGATTGGAACGAACGTGGTAGTATGCTATAATATATAGTTACTTATGTCAATATTAGGTAAAATTTTTGGTGATGCAAATGAGCGATATATCAAATCGCTTGAGCCTGTCGTTGTACGGATTAACGAACTCGAAAAAGAATACGAGAAGTTTTCAGATGAGCAGTTAAAAGCCAAGACGGAAGAATTCAAAAACAGGCTTGGCCCTTCGACAAGCTCAGGACAAGCGGGAGAATCCATTGATGATATTCTGCCCGAAGCATTTGCAGCAGTTCGCGAGGCCTCCAAGAGAACTCTTGGTCAGCGGCATTTTGATGTTCAGCTGATGGGAGGCGTTGTTTTACATCAAGGAAAGATTGCTGAAATGCGTACTGGAGAAGGAAAAACTCTCGTTGCTACTTTACCGGCTTATCTTAATTCTTTAACCGGTAGGGGTGTCCATATAGTTTCGGTTAATGATTATTTAGTTAGGCGCGATACTGCCTGGATGGGCCAGATTTATAATGCTTTGGGCGTAACTGTCGGCTGTATAAATCATGACGGCAGTTATTTATACGATGCGACTCATCAGAAGAAAGGTGATCTGTTGGATAAACAAGAGGATACCACGGGAGCTTTTCATGTCGTTTATGAATTTTTACGGCCGGTAAATAAAAGAGAAGCATATTATGCGGATATTACCTATGGAACTAATAATGAATACGGTTTTGATTATTTACGCGATAATATGGCTTATCAACCGGATAGCATGTCTCAAAGACCGGAGCATAATTATGCCATCGTTGACGAAGTCGATTCCATTTTAATAGATGAAGCGCGTACACCGCTTATTATTTCTGCTCCCGATACCGATTCGGGAAAACTTTACGATACTTTTTCCAAATTAGTGCCTCGTCTCAAGGAAAATGAGGATTATAATGTTGATGAAAAATTAAAAGCCGTCAGCATAACTGAAGCCGGTATAGAAAAAGTAGAAAAAATGCTTGGCCTCACTAATATATATGACGAGGGTGGAGTCAGGCATGTTCATCATCTTGAGCAGGCTTTAAAAGCAAATATCCTATTTAAGCGTGATCGGGATTATGTTGTTAATCCGTCAGCTGACGGAGGCGAGGTGATTATTGTCGATGAATTTACCGGACGTTTAATGCCGGGCCGACGCTGGTCAGAAGGTCTTCATCAGGCCGTTGAGGCGAAAGAGGGTGTAAGCATTCAAAAAGAGTCGCGTACTCTTGCGACGATTACTTTTCAGAACTATTTCCGTTTATATAAAAAAATCTCCGGCATGACTGGAACTGCCCAGACGTCGGCAGAGGAACTGCATAGTGTATATAAGGTTGATGTGATTTCTGTTCCAACTAATAAGCCGGCTATTCGCCAAGATATAGCCGATAGAATTTATAAGAATGAGATAGGTAAATTTAAGGCTGTTGCTAGGGAGGTTAAAGAGCGGAATGAAAAAGGCCAACCGGTGCTGATAGGCACAGTCTCAATAGAGAAGAATGAGCTTATGTCAAAGTTGCTTGAGCGTGAGGGGGTTAAACACAATGTTTTAAATGCAAAACAACATGAGAAAGAAGCGGAAATGCATGCTCAAGCCGGTCGCTTAAATGCAGTTACTGTGGCAACTAACATGGCCGGCCGTGGCGTAGATATAATTCTTGGCGGAAACCCACCTGATCAAACTGAAGCTGATAAGGTTCGTGAGCTTGGCGGTCTCCATGTTATTGGTACCGAACGCCATGAAGCACGAAGAATAGATGATCAGCTTCGGGGGCGTGCTGGACGGCAGGGCGATCCCGGTTCTTCCCAATTTTTTGTATCAACTGATGATGATGTTATCAGGATTTTTGGCGGTGACCGTCTTAAGAATTTAATGGAACGTCTTGGGATAGGCGAGGATGATATGATTGAGAACCGCTTTGTTTCAAATGCCATTGAGCAAGCCCAATCTCGGATTGAGGGCCATAATTTTGATATTCGTAAATACGTTCTTGAATATGATGATGTGATGAATAAGCATCGCGACGGAATATACCATCTTCGGAAAGAAACTCTATTCTCCGATAGTATTAAAGAAACTGTTTTGGGTTATGTTATGGATGTTGTGAGACAGATAGTTAACCTTCATGCACCGGAGGATGAAATGAGCGAATGGAATACTGAAGAAATAGCTGAATCAATCAAAGCTCTCTTGGGTCAAGATAATAATCTTCATACCGAGCTTATAGAAATGGCCGGGAACCGTGATCACCATAAAGTATTAGAATTTGTTTTTGCTTATGTTGTAAAAGCTTATGAAGCTAAAGAAAATGAAGTTGGTTTGTCACCGAGGCATCCCGTACGAAGTAGCCTCGCCGAGGTCCCGGTAGGGACTCGCGCTGAAAGCGCGAGCGAGACTTCGTACGGGATGCGCCAGCTGGAAAAATATGTGTTGTTAAGAACCATAGATGAGCTTTGGATGGACCATATTGAATCTATGGAACAGCTTCGTGATTCAGTTCGTCTTCGAGCTTATGGTCAGAGGGATCCTCTAGTGGAATATAAAATAGAGGGTCAGAAGATGTTTGAACGGTTGCAGAATTCAGTAAAGGGCCAGGTGGCAAGCACGATATTCAAGGTGTCATTTATGCAACAGCCCAGAGAGGTTAAATTGGAGGAAAGAAGGCCCGATATAGTTGGCGATGATCATAAACATCAGCCGGTAATAAATGAGCCGGCTCATAGACAACAGATAGTGGCTAGTTCAGAGCATCCTGATATCGGAAGAAACGACCCCTGTTGGTGTGGATCAGGTAAAAAGTTCAAGCGATGTCATCTGAATAGGAAAGACTAGACCTGCCTGCCGGCAGGCAGGTTTTAAGCCATTACTTTGCTATCGAAAAGTCCGAAGTGTTGTCTGCACTGAGTTGGTCGAAGTGTACGATTAGGAAAACGGATTTTGGAGGTTTTTGTGAGGTAGGGGATAGTTGTTCGAGGAGAATAACTCTACTCCATGCGGATTTGACCTTTTGATCAAAAAGTGTATAACATAGGTAGTACACTGCGACCTCAATTCCGGGGGAGCAAAACAAAAGAAAGGAGATCCCGCCATGGGAGATCTGATCAGAATGCCGCATTCGGAACTGCACGCGACTATTGAAGTCCTTGATCGTTTGGGCGTAACGCCATATGACTTCGAGGTGCTTCGCAAGGCATCTTCTTGGAGTCAGGCTACGCTTGCTCGAGTCCATAAAACCGATCCGAGCGCGTGGGCTGTACTCGAGCTGGAAGACGCGATGGTGCGTATTGGTTTTTTGCCAGGCGAAATTCGCGCACTGGCACAGCGCAAGGATCTGCTCGAACTCGTCAAGCAGGCCTTACATGGTCAGACGGTTGAAACAACTGCGGTTCCCGAGCCACTTTGGAAAAAGGTTTCCGAGACGGCGATTAACGTGAATCTCGGTTTCTCGTCCAAGCTGCCTTTCGACGGCGCAGAGATCGAGAAACATATCGGATCCGGATGGATACCTGTCGAGAAGCGTGCCGACGGATTGTATATGGATGGCCGCAAGGTCGTCCTGTATCTGTCCAAGCGTCAGCAGAAGGGCAAGTGGATCAAGGGCTACGAGCTTCGTGACGAGCTGACCGGCAAGCTGCTACTCAATGCGAATGTCCTCGACGCCCTCTACGAGAACACCCACCTGATCCCCGAAGACTGGAAGCGGGATGAGAACGGCAACATCCACTACATCTTCTTCTGGGGCACAGTCTACCGCCTCGCCGGTGGTGACCTGTGCGTGCGTGCTCTGTGCTTCGACGTCGGCGCGTGGTACCGGCTCTGCCGCTGGCTCGACGGTGGTTGGGGCTCCGGCTGCCCGGCTGTGTTGCTCGCAAGTTAGAGCTTTGAACTAAGTTCTTTGGTTTTTGACCTTTGGACTTAGACCTTTGATCCCGTTGTGTATTTTGGTCAACAGCCATCTGCACAGCGGGATTTTTTTTGTTATACTAAATTTGGTATTAGGTGAATATGTAGGAGACTGCGGTTTTCTGCTACCGAATCCAGCATCTCATTTGATCCAGAATATTTCTGATTGTGATCGGGAATAGTGTGACAAGCGAGAGCTAAAAAATATAAGAAACTTGGTATGAAATATTATGGCATTTCGATGCCAAATACGATACAGCCCGGAGAGAACTCGATGGGCAGTGGTAAAGAAGATACTTCATACAAACCGCAACGCCGATGGTAACCTGTACGTGCGTGATCTGTACTTCAACGACGGCACGTGGAACCGGAACTACAACTGGCTCGACAATGATTGGAACTCCAACAACCCGGCTGTGTTGCTCGCAACTATCTTTATTTCTCTCCATTATTTGGAGAGTTTTTCTTTCTTAACTGTCCACTCCAGCCACCTAATATTTTTCCAATTTCATTAAATTTAAGTGATAATGATAAGTAAGGATTATCTCTTAGAGAGTTATTCTCCCATAAAATCATTAATAGTATTTTCAGTGTATCTGTCTTGCGAATAGCTGTACGGATATAAGGTAGTTTTTCTTCTGAAGGCAAGAATACTGCTCCAGAAATAAGCTCGATAATTTCAATAAATAATATATCTATGCGGTATCCTAGAGAATAACGATGTATTTTAGGAAGTATTTGATAATAACTAAACCATTCCGAGTATGCCGATGTAACTTTTTGTAAAATTGGCAAAAGCGCTGGGGGGGGGCTTAAAGGATTATTATTTTTGTCCAAAATTAACTTTACTCACGATTACAATTATATCATCTCCTTGGAAAATTTATTAGGTGCATGGAGAGAGTTCCTGAGGGGTAAGAGAAGCAGAAAAGATGTTCAATCTTTCTCTCTTAGATTAATTGAAAATATTTACGATCTCCATAGCGATTTGTTGAACAATCAATATTATCACGGCCGATACGAGGCATTTAGAATTAACGATCCAAAACCTCGTAATATTCACAAATCACAAGTCAGGGATAGACTCCTTCATCACGCAGTCTATCGTCAGCTCTATCCATTTTTTGATCGAATATTTATTACTGATTCTTTTTCGTGTAGGATTAATAAGGCAACTTACAAAGCAATAAAAAAATTCAGAAAATTCTATTTAAAGGAAAGTTTAAATGACACTCGAACATGCTGGGTTTTAAAATGTGATATTAGAAAATTCTTTGAAAATATCAACCATCAGGTTATTTTAGATATCCTCGGACAATATATATTTGATCAACGCGTTATCAATCTCTTAAAAAATATTATATACAGCTTTTCTTCTGCTCCTGGGCGCGGCTTACCCCTGGGGAATCTCACCTCACAGTTACTGGTTAATATTTATATGAACGAGTTTGACCAATATGTTAAACATAAGTTAAAAGCCAAATATTATATAAGATATGCAGATGACTTTGTAGTTTTATCCCACGACAAGTCATTGCTCGAAGAATTATTGCCTAAAATCGGAGATTACTTAAAAGAAGAACTTAAACTAGATTTACATCCTGACAAGATATCGATTAAAACAATTTTTTCAGGAGTCGATTTTCTAGGATGGGTACACTTTCCCGACCATAGAATATTAAGGTCTGCTACTAAAAATAGGATGATAAGAAATTTAGAAGTTAATAAAAGTCGAGAAACAAAAGCTTCTTATCTCGGTTTGCTAAAACATGGCAATACCTATAATATTAAAAAGAAATTGAGTTTGTAAAACTTTCCCAATCATA
>Ga0209542_10008224_pt1 | contig 19555 bp, 18 predicted proteins | sample RifCSPhighO2_01_FD_184028 | JGI IMG/M metagenome (GOLD analysis project Ga0209542, IMG submission 184028) | Soil microbial communities from Rifle, Colorado - Rifle CSP2_plank highO2_0.1 (SPAdes) (version 2) | ecosystem: Environmental > Terrestrial > Deep subsurface > Rock core/Sediment ...
ATGGGCGATAACTTGGTTCCTCTCCTTGCATAAAGAACCCCTGCTCCCTTGGGGCCATATATTTTAGAACCGTTGAATGTAAGCAAATCGACACCGAGATGATTTACGTTCATATCTAAGTATTCCGTCGCCTGACAAGCATCGCAGTGAAAAAGCGGAGCCTTTTCACAAACTTGGAACTTGCGGTTGTGAAAATCTCTAATAATCTTAGAGATTTTCACAACCGGCTGGATCGTTCCTATTTCATTATTGGCATACATCACCGAAACTAGAACTGTTTCCGGTCGCAAAGTTCTTTTGAGTTCTTCTAAACCCACAAGCCCTTCTTTATCTACCGAAAGATACGAAACCTTAAAACCTTCTTTTTCTAGCCGTTCTATCGGCCTAAGCACCGACGGGTGTTCAATTTGGGTAGTTATAATATGAGGTTTTGGAAATTGGAAATTTCTTGCGACTCCTTGAATCGCTAGATTATTTGATTCGGTGCCGGAACCTGTAAAAACCACCTCTTCGCCACGTGCGCCCAAAAACCTGGCAATTTTAAGCCGGGCTTTTTCCACGTATTCTCGGGCTTCTCTTCCGCAATCATTATAAGAAGATGGGTTGCCATATAGTTTAGCAACTCGAACGATTTCCTTTAGAACTCGTCTGTCTGTCGGAGTAGAAGCGGCATTATCGAGATAAATAATCATAATGCGAAACTATGAACAATTTATGCGAACACCGCGAATAGTTCGCAAGGTTCGCATTCTATTTTTCTTAATATCTTCGTCGTTCCGGCCAAAAAATTAGGGACAGAAAACCACCTATTAGGCCTATATCGCGGATAATTACTTCACTTATGCCAAATTTAAAGAAGATAGCCAGTAAAAATATTATTGCCAAAAAAGAAAAAGTTTTTGTAAACATATTAGTTAGGACGCCAATACCCACTAGAAGCTCAAAAACAGCGCTTACGTAAATTATGTCAAGACCGCTAATTCCAAATTTTGATGCGATTTGCGTTACGTCTTGGGGCACCCAGGCGCTAAGCCAGTATTGAGGATTAACAAACTTATCGATGCCAAACCATATAAAAACCGCCGAAAGGCCTAAACGCAGAAAGAGATTGGAATACTTGATAGATTGAAACATGTTATACTATTGACCCCGCCCTTGAAAACTTAAAAAGTAGCGATGACGGCTTATTTTCTCAATTATTATCTTTTCAAAGGCGGGGTTGACAAAACATTAAAAATAGAGTATAATTAATATATAGGTTCGGAATGTATTGCTGGGCAAACTGGCGACTGCGTGTTTAGCGGCATCAAAATTTCGTTATCTCATTCGAGTTAACGAAATCAAACCTTCCTAATTATATTGGGAAATAAAAAATACCGCAACAAACATCGAGTTGTCGGTTTGAAACAAAAACTCGCCTTACCGGCGAGTTTTTGTTTCAAACCGCACAATGCGACTCAATATACAAAAGTGTCTTCTCGTTAGTTATTTTAAGAGCAGCATTTTCTTTCAACTTTGCCAGATCGACTTCTTGCTGGCTAAGTCCTCCTTTGGCCATGACTGACTGCACAAATTGTCCTACTGCTTCTTCGACTTCTTTATCGGTTGCTTCCAGATTTAAATCTTTAGATAACTTCCTCAGAACAAGAGATATCTTCACTTGTCTTTCAGCATCCTTATTCCATTCTTTTTCTAACTCTTCCTGGCTTTTTCCTATTCTCGCCAAATATAATCCCAGTTCAAGCCCTTTTTCATGAAGAGAATTGTCAAAGTCAGAAAGCATGATATTAAGCTGCTTACTCAAAAGATCGGGCGGTACTTCGATCTTAGACCGGCCGATAATACTGTCCAGGATCTCAAGGCGCACTCTTTGGCTTTCTTTGAGTCTTTTCTCTTCTGCTAAACTTTCTTTGACACTGACTTTTAGTTCAGCCAGATTTGAAAACCTGCCCAGCGACTTTGCAAAGTCATCATCGGTCCGAGGCTTGATAACTTTTTTTATATCAACAAGTTTAACATTAAAGTCGAGTTTTTTACCGGCAATTTCTTTATGAAAATAGTCGGCGGGAGCAGTCAAGGAAAAAGACTTGCTCTCTCCTTTTTTCATTCCCTCAAGCTGGTCTTCAAAACCAGGCATGAAGCTTGCGCCGCCAATAATCAGCGGATGGCTCTTGCTAACTCCCCCTTCTATAACCTGCCCGTCCTTTTTCACTTCAAAATCAACCTCTACCCTATCCCCGCATACTGCCGGTTCGGTTTCATCCTTGTTTACGAATTGAGATCTTGAATTTTTAATTATTTCTAGAGCATCATCAACTTCTTTGTCCTCCACAACTATGTCTCGTTTTTGGACTTTGATCTGTTTAAGGTCGGATGTTTGAACTTCGGGAAACAATTCTATTATTACCGAGTAAACCAATTGGCTTGGATCATTTTTATCTACATCGAGTTTGGAAGTATTCAGGACATCAAGAGAGTGATTTTTTATGATACCAGACAAACTTTCTTCGATAGCTATCTCCAGCGCAAGATTCCTAACCTTTGATTTGTCGAGGTATTTTTTTAATAAATCCGCAGGCACTTTCCCTTTTCTAAATCCTTTTATTTCAAAGTCCGCACCCAGTAGATTCTCGGCTTTGTCTATATAACGTTGAAGATCGTGAGAATCAAGACTTACTGTTAGTTTAATCTGACTGCTATTAAGTTTCTTGAGATCACTGTGCATCAGTTTTTTCGGTTTCAGTTTCTTTTGCCTTTTCGACTTCGTCTGTCTTTTCCGTTTCATCAAACTTCATTCTCTCTTTCGGCGATCTGACATCTATTCTCCATTCCGTTAATTTTGCCGCAAGCCGGACATTTTGCCCTTTCCTTCCTATGGCCAGCGAGAATTGGTCGTCAGATACTTCAACAAGAGCATAACGCCTTGATTCATCTAATACCTTAACGTCGAGAACTTTTGCCGGAGAAAAAGCATTAGATATAAATTCAGTCACCTTGTCGCTCCAAAGTATTATATCAATCTTTTCGCCGGATAATTCATTTATAACAGTCTGGACACGGACGCCCTTTTGCCCCACCAAAGAACCAATGGGGTCTATGCCGCTTTCTGTTGAGGCGACAGCAATCTTGGTCCTTGAACCTGCTTCCCTGGCAATAGCCTTAACCTCAACCGAACCACTGTCTATCTCCGGAACTTCCATACTGAACAAGCCGTAAACTAGTCTCGGATGTGCTCTGGATAAAAGAATTACCGGTCCCCTTGGGGTTTCTTCAACTTTAAATATTAAGAGCCTGAGTCGTGATCCTATTCTATAATTTTCCCCCAGAACTTGCTCAGCGACCGTGAGTATGCCATTCGTTTTGCCTATATCTACGAAGATAAGGGACCCCTCTTTTCTTTGAATAACACCGCTGATTATCTCACCTTCTTTTTTCTTGAACTCCTCGTATATAGCGCTCCTTTCGGCTTCTCTAAGCCTTTGAATTACGACCTGTTTGGCTGTCTGGGCAGCAATTCTTCCAAAGTCAGTATGAGTTTCGAGTTCTGTTACAATCTCGTCGCCTACTTTAGCTTTCTTGTTATTTTTCTTAGCGTCCTGAAGAAGAATGTGTTTTTCTGGATTAAATTTAATTTTTAATTCTCCTTCTTTGCCTTCTTCTTTTTCTTTTTGGCTTTGATCCTTATCGTGGCGCCGAGACTTTCCTTCCATTTCTGTAAAGTCTGGTTTTTCTTCAATTAACTTTAGTGGGAGTTGTCCGGTAATATTCCCTTCTTCGTCAACGCCTTCGACTACGTAATGAGTCTGAGTAACTTTAATGCTCCCTGTCTCTGAATCAAGTTTAGCTTTTATTATTTGGCCCTTTTTGCCGTAATCTCTCTTGTAAGCAGCAGCTATTGCCGCCTCAACTGTTTCAAAAACGCTCTGTTCCGGTATTCCTTTCTCTTCGGCAATTTGCTTGATGGCTGCTGTAAATTGTTTTATATCGAGCAAGCTGGTAAGCCAGCAAGTATACAAGCCGGCAAGCTTACTAGCTTACTAGCTTATGAAGAACTTACTAGCTATTTAATAAAGAGGTCCGCCACTCAGCGGACTTTTCAGTACAATACTATATTATCAAAAACGGGCAAATTAGTCAATGGTCATCTTATCCACAAATTTTACTTTACCCCGCTCTTGAAAAGAGTTAGAAGAAATTGACTGTTTATATTATTAGCTTAGAGAAGTGTTAAAATTAATTTATTATGCCAGAAGATAAAAAAATGAAAAAAGAAGATGAGCTTGAGAGGAAACTGCAAGACATACAAAGGATTGCGCAAGAAGATAGGTATAAGGCATTGGCACAACAGCTCAATCTCCCATACTCTGATTTGAACTCAATCCCAGTTGACACTGATGCTTTATCATTGATTACTGAAGAGGCAGCTCGGTCAGCTAATGTTGCTGTAATAATGCGAGGACCCTCAAATTTAACCATCATAACTACGGATCCCAACAACACAGCTGCCCAGAAAGTTATCTCAAAACTAAAGCTCGATCATAAGGTTAACATCATTCTTACCAACCCGCAGTCGCTTCAAGAAGTATTCAAAAGATATAAGACCATAAAAATAGCCGAGATTTTTGAAATCGGAGCCATAGAAATAAAGGGAATAGAACTCTCTGAGCTGGAAAGCAAGATTAATGGCATATCTGATATAAAAGATCAGGCTAAGAATGTCTCTACAACTGACTTATTGGAAGTGGTGATTGCAGGTGCATTAAAAACCGGGGCATCGGATATCCACCTGGAAGCAGAATCAGGCGGTGTCAGGCTAAGATATCGTCTTGATGGTCTACTCCATGATATTATGAATATGGGTGGGCCATCGTATACGAGAGTTCTCAACAGAATAAAAGTGCTCTCTAAGATGAAGATTAACGTTCATAATGTGCCACAGGACGGAAGAATAACTATAAGGATGGAACCGGTTTCAATAGAAGTAAGGGTTTCTGTTTTACCGAGCGAATTCGGAGAAACAATAGTAATGCGTTTGCTTGATCCAAGAACAATTAAAAAAAGTCTTGAAGAGTTGGGCATGCGGGAAGACACATTAAAGAAAGCCCAGGAAGTTCTTAAAAAACCAACTGGGGCCATACTAACAACTGGACCTACTGGTTCAGGAAAAACAACCATGCTATATGCTTTCGTAAGTTATCTGAATTCAACAGAAACCAAAATAGTAACGATCGAAGATCCTATCGAGTACCAAATTGAGGGTATTTCTCAAACCCAGGTTGACACACACAAGGGATATACATTTGCTAACGGATTAAGGGCAATAGTTAGACAAGATCCGGATATAATTTTGGTTGGAGAAATAAGAGATGCAGAAACAGCCGATATAGCACTTCAAGCAGCTCTTACTGGGCATCTTGTCTTATCTACAATTCACACCAATGACTCCGCTGGCACTATTCCCCGTTTAATTGACTTGGGTATAAGACCACAAATAATAGCGCCTGCTATAAATATGGCCATGGCTCAAAGATTGGTAAGAAAGTTGTGCCAAAATTGTAAAAAATCAGAAACAATAAGCGCTGAAAGTTTAAAAAGAGTACAGGCGGCCCTGGAACCATTATCTAATTTAGAAACTATGGATATGTCTAAATACCCCAAGCTTGATGGTAACCTAAAAGTCGGAGTCCCTGGAAAATGTAAGGATTGCAACGAATCTGGTTATAAAGGCAGGGTGGGTATCTTTGAGGCATTCAATATGTCGAGAGAAATGGAAAAGCTTATATTGAAAACACCTGCAATTTCTGAGGTAAGAGACTTAGCTATCACTGAAGGCATGGTAACGATGCTACAGGACGCATATTTAAAGCTTCTAGAGGGCATCACATCGTTTGAGGAGATAGAGAGAGTGCTGGGCTAGAACTTTTATAATCTGTAGGCAAAACCCGAGCCGATAAAAACACGGGGACAGGATAGTTCCGAGGAGTGGGCCAGTCGAAACCAACCTATCCAAACTAAGATGGTATCCCGATTGGACCATTGTATTTAAATACGTAATCCAATTGCCTACAGGTTATAGAAGTCCTGACTAATAATCAAATACACTATATTGTAAACTATTTTATGCCTAAAGTCAACACATCGGTCACAACCCTAAAAGCCGCTCCTGACGACAAAGTCCTGGATAATGCTTTAAGGCCAAAGACCTTCAGTGAGTATATCGGCCAAGAAAAGATAAAGGAGAACCTGCGAATCGTGCTCGGAGCAGCAAAAAAGAGGAATGAACAAATGGAACATCTGCTGTTTCATGGCCCCTCGGGTCTTGGCAAGACAACTTTAGCTTACTTAGTTGCAAAGGAGCTTGGAACAAACATTAGGATCACATCCGGCACCGCTCTTGAGAAAGCCGGTGATGTGGGTTCTATTTTAACCGGCCTTAGTGATGGCGATATAATTTTCATCGATGAGGTTCATCGCCTGAACAAGGCCGTAGAAGAAGTCATTTATCCCGCAATGGAGAATTTTAAACTCGACATAGTAATAGGTAAGGGTAATTCTGCTAAAACCCTGCAGATAGATCTTCCACGCTTTACTCTTATCGCCGCTACAACTAAAATTTCAATGCTATCGGCTCCGTTCAGGTCCCGATTCGGCGCTAATTTTAGAATCGATTTCTATAACCAAAAAGACATAGAGGAAATTATCTCCAGGTCAGCAAAATTACTTAAAGTAGACATAGAAACCGAGGCAGTGAAGGAAATAGCTTCCGCTTCCAGGTTTACTCCCAGAGTTGCCAATAGATTACTTAAAAGAGTCCGTGATTTTGCCCAAATCAATGACATAGAGATAGTTACAAAGAGCGTCGCCGGAAAGGCTCTAAAAATGCTTGAAATAGATGAGAAGGGACTTGAAGAGACGGACAGAAAGATCCTCTCTATCATAGCGACTAATTTTGATGGCGGACCCGTCGGCCTTAAATCCATAGCTGCAGCGATATCTGAAGAAGAAGCCACGATCGAAGATGTCTACGAACCTTACCTTATGCAAACAGGGCTTTTGATAAGAACTCCAAAAGGAAGAGTTATCACATCACAAGGACTTGAACATCTGGGATTTAAGGACAATAAACCGAAACTTTTATGAGTGGCCACAGCCGCTGGGCACAGATAAAACACAAGAAATCATTAACCGACCAAAAACGCGGCCAGGTTTTTTCGAAACTTTCAAAAGCAATAACTCTCGCCGCCCGTAATGGCACTGATCCGAAAACTAACATCTCTTTGGCTAATGCCATCGAGCAGGCTAGAAACATGAACATGCCTAATGATAATATTGATCGGGCCATAAAAAGAGTCTCTGAAAAAGATGCCGCTCAGCTTGAAAAAATAATCGTGGAGGCAATAGGTCCCGGCAGAGTTGCCCTAAGAATACAGGGCGTTACTGACAACAAAAACCGCACTATCTCAGAAATAAAAAAGATGCTTTTAGGCCACAATGCTAAGATGGTTCAACCTGGCAGTATATCTTGGATGTTCGATGCGCCTATTCAGGTTGACGAACAAACACAAAAGAAAATTGATGAACTGTTTGAAGCGCTAGATAACATTGATGATGTTAACGATGTAATAACAAATTTGGAGTAATCTCTAAACTCTAATCTCTAAACAAAAACAAAACTCAAATCTCAAAAAACGTTTTGAAAATTTTTGATATTTGAGATTATTTAGAAATTAGAAATTAGAAATTAGAAATTTAGTTGATAACATTGGGTATTGACCCCGGCACAACTCGTCTGGGCTACGGAATAGTAAGCCAAGAAAAAAACCGCCTTGTCTGTCTTGATTACGGAATTTTAAAACTCAGCAGCGATAAACTGGCCGGTTTTAAAGATGCTGCAAGAGAATTAGGAAAATTAATTAAAAAATACAAGCCAGACCAGGCAGGTATTGAAAAACTTTTCTTTTTTAAAAATCAGAAAACCATTATGTCTGTAAGTGAGATGCGGGGAGTTTTGCTTTTGACTTTGGCAGAACACGGTATTCCTGTACAAGAATTCACCCCTCTTCAAGTAAAACAAAATATATCCACTTACGGACGCGCAGAAAAAGGCCAAATACAAAGAATGGTTCAGTTGCTGCTGGGTTTAAAAGAACCGGCCAAGCCGGATGATGCGGCCGACGCTTTGGCTATTGCAATTTGTTGTACAAATAATAAAATATTTTAAATAAATATAATCCGAATCTACGAATGATATCCGAATGCTCCGAATGTTCGCGGCACTCGCATAAATTCGCGGATCAGCATCATGCTCAGCGAAGCATACAAGTTCGATGAGGTAGAAGAGGTCGTCGAAGATGACGAGTTAGAGGGAGACGAGAACGACGAAGAGGAAAAAGACGAAGAAAGTGAAAGCGAAGAAGAGGTCGTCTAATATCCCTTCTAACCCCAATAACTAAACCCGCCACTTAAGTGGCGGGTTTAGTTATGTTAGGAGTTGGTAGAAATTTAGATCGTGATAATCTTTAGACCTTTATCTAAAAGCGACAAAACTCTATGTCTGTACTCTTGGGTTTCTTCATCTCCCCCCCGTTACCGATATTTCTTTTTTCAAAATCAAGATAGCCAGTAATTTTGCCATCTTGAGTTAAAAAATTACCCGGCTGATAATCTCCGTTTGAAAGCACGAGTGGTGCTTTGATGTCTGGAATAACTTTTTGTAGTTTCTGAATGGCCTCTTGATAAACTTTCTCTTCAAGCCAGGGATTATCTTTTGAATTTAGTGATTCCAATTCGTCTATTAACGTAATACTCGGCAAGATTTTGGATATTTCGTGCTTTTTAATGAAGTCGGTGGCATCCATAAGTTTAATTACTGCCTGAACAAGCAGTTCTTTTGCTAAAACTAAATCCTCATCAGAACGCATACTTAATTTCTGGAGATTTTCTCCTGGCAAGAGTGAGTATACTGCAGCATATTCGCCACCCTCTGTTTTAAACGGCTCGGACAAAACTTGGGGTACAGACAATCCATACTCTCTCAAGGCGCTAAAAAGATTACTATTTGGTTCCATATTTATTTTTTCCATAACTTAACCATTAAAAGTTCCACCGTCCAAGACCACGAAAAGGACTGCCGTCTTTATCCACATTACACCGCTTGACTTTTATAGCCATTCATATATACTACAAGTATAGTTGGCTTCGGCCTCGCTCACTCGTAAGAGTGAGCAAGAGTTAAGAAGATGCGTCAGAATAACTCCCTGATGCGTTTTTTTAACTCTGAAAACGCTCTGCCATCAAGAAATCCTATTTTGTTTTGCAACCGTCGCGTGTCAACAACGCGTATTTGCGATAAATTTGCCCGAGCATTACTCCCTTCAATTAAACCAACAGACACTCGTAATGGGTGCTCCCGCGAAGATGCGGTGAGAGGAACCACTAAACACGCATCGGGTCCGAAACCCCTTATAATAACGCATGGACGGACGAAGCGTCCGCCCTTTCCGTCTTGTTCTGTGCCGACATTCACGCCTAACCGGCACCACCATATTTCACGCACCGTATAAAGACGCGGGTCTTCTGCGTTCGTTTTCTTTTTCTGTATATTCCACTCATCAAAATTTTTCTGTACCAGTTCGTTCTTCATATTCATTCGGAAGATATTCTGACAAATTTCTTAGGGCCAATCTGGACAATATCTCCGCTTTTATCTCCTGCCTGCCAGTCCTTAACAACCTCGCCGTTAATCCTAATAGCCCCCTGTTCCACCAATCTTTTGAACTCTGAATTAGACGGTATAATACCGGCCGCAACGGTTGTTTGCATTAATACTCCCTTGCCTTTAACTTCTTCCATCTCGCTGGGCAGTTCTCCTTTAGAGAATACCCTCTCCCACTCGTCCTTGGCTTTTTGGGCTTCTTTTTCTCCGTAGAACCTCTTAACAATATCATGGGCAATAAATATCTTGGCATCTCTAGGACCCATTTCCATAATTTTATCTTTTTCAGACAAGGGCAGTCGCGTAACATTAACAAACAACACCTCTGTCATCTCGTCCGGTCGGGCCATTATCGCTCCGAACATCTCGTTTGGCGGAGATGATAGGAAAACCCCCGTTCCTTTACTCTTTGACATCAGCTCCCCCGTTTTAGGATTCTCCATCAAATTAACCGCTATGACGAACTTCTCTTTATTTTTCAAACGCTTTAAAAGAGTGCGCCCGACAAGAGCGTTAAAAATTTGGTCTGTTCCGCAAAGCTCCGCGTCAACGTCCATCGCCACACTATCGTAACCCTGCATCAACGGATACTGCAGTTCGGGCAAATATATGGGCAGATCGCTTTTAATTCTTTTTTGAAACATATCTCTCTCAAGCATTTGTTGAGTGGTAAAGTTATAAGCCAGTTCAATTTCGTCTTTCCATGTCATTTTTGAAAGCCACTCACTATTGTACAAGATACGAGGCGGGTTTTCTTTAGCGTCAAAATCCATCAGTGGTTTGATCTGAACCACCCAGCTCTTTACATTTTCTCGCACCTGTTCCTCCGTAAGTCGCTTCCTGGCGGCACTGCTGTCAGTGGGGTCGCCTATCTGAGCAGTAAAGTCGCCGACTAAAACTATAACCTCGTGTCCAAGCTGTCTTAATTCTTCAAGAAACATATAATTCTTAGCGTGGCTCAAATGCAGAGAATCAGAAGTCGGGTCGGCTCCAATATAAATCCTTAATCTGTCTCCCGAAAAGAGGCGCTCTAAGAATTCTTCTCTTGATGGAAGAATCTGAGACACTACGCCTCTGTCAAATATTTCTTCCACCTTTTTTTTATCTGTAATTACATCGTTCATCTTTTTAAATAATACCACAAAACAACCATCTTGAAAGCACTGGATTTTTGAGGCCTTTTATGGTATTATAAAGCATCTAGATGAGTAAGAAACGAAAACTACCCAAGATGGCACGAGCATTATCTATGCTTTTTTTGTGGCTGTTTGTAGTTGGAACTATTTCTCTATTAGTTTTATTCATTTATGTTGAACTAACCCTGCCTGCTCCGGAATCTATTGCTGAAAGAAAAGTTACCGAATCAACTAAAATATATGACAAGACCGGGGAAATTTTGCTCTATGATATCCATGGCGAAGAAAAGAGAACTGTCATTCCTTGGAACCAGATACCGGAATCAGTCAAAAAAACAACACTTGCTTCGGAGGACTCTGATTTTTATAATCATAGCGGCCTTGACTTTAAAGGCATCACCAGAGCTGTACTCAAGGACTTAAGAGATTTTGACCTCTCGCAAGGAGGGTCAACAATAACACAGCAGCTTGTTAAAAAAACTCTTTTGGGAGATGAGAAGACTTTGGTGAGAAAATTAAAGGAAGCGCTTTTGTCTATAAACGTTGAAAAACGATTCACTAAAGATGAGATCCTTTGGATGTACTTAAACCAGATTCCCTATGGTTCTAATGCTTATGGCATTGGAGCTGCATCAAAAACTTTTTTTGGTAAACCTGCTTCTGAGCTGACTGTTAACCAAGCCTCGATACTTGCTTCTTTAATCAAGGCTCCTTCTTATTACTCTCCTTACGGAAATCATTTGAAAGATCTGGTAGCTAGAAAAAACTCTTTGCTTGAAAAAATGAAAAATGAAGAGCTGATAACAAGCCAAGAACTTGAAACAGCGTTAAACGAAGAATTAAACTTTAAATCTAATACTGATAATATCCAAGCACCTCATTTTGTGATTATGGTAAAAGATTACCTGGAGAATAAATACGGACAAGATGCAATTGAAAACGGCGGCCTTAAGGTCACTACAACTCTAAACGCAGAACTTCAAATAAAAGCAGAGGAAGCAATCAATAAATACGCGCAAATAAACAAGGATAAATACAAAGCATCAAATGCATCTCTTGTTGCTATAGATCCTAAAACCGGAGAGATAATCTCATTAGTTGGTTCAGCTAATTATTTTGATATAGAAAATGAGGGTAATTTTAATGTTGCGACAGCGAGAAGACAACCTGGTTCAGCCTTTAAGCCCTTCGCCTATGCTGCTGCCTTTCAGAAAGGTTACCCTGATTTTACAGTTTTATTTGATGTAAAAACTGAGTTTAATCCGATTTGTTCACCCGATTCAAATCAACAAAAAGATAAATATGGATTAGATTGCTATCATCCAAAAAACTATGACGATCGATTCAGAGGGCCTGTTACTCTAAGACAATCTTTGTCTCAGTCACTAAACGTGCCGTCAGTTAAAACTTTATACTTGGCAGGAGTAAACGATACTATCGACCTTGCTGAAAAAATGGGTATTACAACCCTTCAGGACAGATCGCGGTTCGGTCTGTCCCTTGTTCTTGGTGGCGCCGAAGTAAAACTTGTTGACCTGGTATCATCTTACGGAGTTTTTGCAAATGACGGAATAAGGAACCCCTGGTACTTCATCAAAAGTATTGAATCAGCAAATGGAACAACGTTAGAAAAAAATGAGCCTAATCCTAAAAGAGTATTGGATTTTCAAACGGCCCGTCTTATATCAGACGTCCTTTCAGATAATACTTCCAGAGCACCTATTTTTGGCTATTCTAGTTCCCTTTATTTCCCAGGTAAATCAGTTGCCGCTAAAACTGGTACTACTCAAGAAAATAGAGATGCTTGGGTTGTAGGTTATAGTCCTTCAGTAGCAGTAGGGGTGTGGGTTGGAAACAATAAAAATGAATCTATGACAAAAGAAGGAGCCGGCATCAGTGCAGCCGGACCTTTGTGGCACGACTTTATGTCAAAAGCTTTTGAAGTTTTACCTCGTGAGAATTTTTTAAAGCCGGATATTATATCCTCGACACAGATGATGCTCAACGGCAATTACGACAATTCCGATCCTCACTCTGTTCTTTACTACGTATATCCGGAAGATACACAATTTAGTAATTGGGAATGGGCAGTGAGAAGATTTTTTAATTTAAATTAAAAGTTTTTTGATGGAAATCCCATCATTTCTTAACTTAGTCTCTAGTGACCTTATTCTTAGTGCTATCTCTTGGGCAATAATCTTATTATCAGTTTCTATTTTTACTACATCTTTGTTTAAGGTATAGGTCAATTTAAATTTGACATCCTTGTTCTTTAGGATTTCTTCTTTTACAAACTTAGATATTAATTCGTCTATTTTGGCTTTTACTACAATCTCGTCTTCAATAACCTTTCTTTTTCTTGAGAAGATAGAGGCGATATTCTTAAGCATAAATCTAAAATATTAAATCCTAAACAGTTTAAAAATTTTGAATTTTGATATTATTTAGAGATTAGGGTTTAGATATTAGAGATTTAACTCCGAAGGGGCATTATAAGATAAGTAAGGTCTTTGTTATTATCTGGTTTAATTACTAGTGGACTCCCGTTACCAGTAAATTCCAACAATACTTTGTCGCTGTCGATTATTTTTAAACCGTCCAGTAAATAATGGTAGTTCACCGAAATTTCAAAAGGTTCGTTTTTAAGAACTGCCGGTATTGAAGTTTCTATCTCCCCTTTATCGGAATTTTTTGATTTTAGAACAACAGATCCGTCAGAACATATTATTTTAATGTCTGATATATTCGAAGAAAAAAGACCAGCCAGGCGTATGTCTTTTTCAAGGTCATTTCTTTCTATTAAAACACGAGATAAAAATTTAGAAGGTATCACTTTTCTATAATCAGGATAATTACCGTCTATTAAACGCGACACTAACTCAAAATCGTTATTACAAAATGAAATTTGATTATCACCGATCTTAATTTCTATCTCTCCTTCCAAATCATTGGTTATTCTTATCATTTCCATAACAGTATTCCTAGGTATTATGACATCGTGTTGAGTATGATTATTGGAATTTAAATTAATTTCGGATAAACGAAAACTATCTGTAGCAGCAAATACGATCTTTTTATTATCAAAACAAGCGTAGACTCCGGCTAATTCAGGTCTTGTTTCCGATAAAGCCATAGAATCGGCGACAGAATATAACATATTCTTAAGTATTTTTGCTGATACTATAGTAACTGGTTTTTCTTTAATCTTTGGAATAATAGGAAAATCCTTTGGATCAAATCCCAATATTTGAGTCTTATATTTTTCTGAATTAATAAATAATACATTATTTTTAGTATGAAGAGTTATTTTTTCTTCTGCTATACTGTTTATAAAATCAGAAGAAACTCTGGCAGGTATTGCTATTTCCCCTACTTCATCTATTTTAGCTCCAACCATAAAATTAATACCTATCTCTAAATTAGTTGACGACAACTTTAAACGACCATTATCAGTTTTAATTAAAACATTATTTAAAATAGGCAGTGATGGATTTCTAGAGACTATTTTTTCAACCACACTTAATGCTTTTTTAATATTTTTTTGATTTACGGTAAGTTTCATTTACTTAATAATTATAATTTTATATATAAATTATTTATTATTATTATAGTATCATATTTTGTTGATAATTTTATTATCTTGATTAAAAAACAAGTATTTACTTAACTATTTTAATTTAAAATTCAAACTTATATCTGTTAATAACCTATATATAATACACTCAATAACAGTTGATAAATTATTTATCGAAAGAATTGTAAACACGTTCTCTTATGAGAACTAACTCTTGCTTTAATGGTTCGTCTATAGATAATTCAGATTTTATTTTTTCACATGCATGAATAACAGTGGAGTGATCTCTTCCGCCTAATTTTTGGCCTATTTCCGGAAAAGAAAGCTTAGTTTCCTCTCTTAATAAAAACATTGCTACTTGTCTTGGTTTTACAACCTCTTTCTTACGACTTCTTTTAATAAGATCGTTTGATGATATATTATAAAATTCTGCTACTGATTTAAGTATTGATTGTGGGGATGTTTTTCTGTATGAGCTGTTTAAATATGTATTTAATATATTCTTAACTTCTTTTATATCAGGGATTTTATTGTAAATTTGACTGAAGGCACCGACTCTATTTAAAGCACCCTCTAATTCTCTAACATTTTTTTGTATATGAGTAGCGATATAAACCAATACTTCTTCTTCGAATTCATAACCCTTCTCATTTTCTTTTTGTTTGAGTATCGCAAGACGAGTTTCAAAGTCAGGAGTACTAATGTCTGCTATCATACCACCCTCAAAGCGAGATCTTAAGCGCTCTTCCAAGGCAGGAATTGCTTTAGGAGGCCTATCAGAGGAAAGTACGATTTGTTTATTTCTCCCATAAAGTTCATTAAAAGTGGAGAAAATTATATCCTGGGTCTTTTCTTTTCCAGCTATAAACTGGATATCATCTATCATAAGAAGATCAAGTTGTGAGTATTTTGATTTAAGGTCCTCTATGTTTCTGTTTAGAAGTGCTTCTAAAATACTGGCTGTAAATCTTTCAGCCGATATATAGAGAATTTTCTTTGAGCTATTATCTGTAGTTATTTTATTTCCTATTGCTTGGAGAAGATGAGTTTTACCCAAACCAACTCCCCCATAGATAAATAATGGGTTATACAGTTTCCCGAGGTTTTTAGTAATTGCAAGACATGCTGCATGAGCCAACTCGTTGTTAGAGCCAACTATAAATGATTCGAAAACATATCTTTTATTTAAGTTGGTTGACCTGTCCAAATCTTTATCAGAGTCGTTATCGGAACTAGAATCAATATCTTTATCTAGAACCACATTAGATAAGTCTCGTTTGACCATCTCTACTTTCGGACGCCCTATGGTATAACGAATTTCTCTTATCTCCGGTGTTTGGCCTCTGACGGATTCGAGTATTTTTTTATTAAACTTATTCTCCAACCATTCTTTAATAAAACCATTTGGCACACTTACCATCACAGAACCTTTATCCCTGGAAAGAACGGATGTGTTTTTAAACCAAGTAGTAAAATTAGCCCGAGAAAGGGATAATTCCATTTCACCAAGCACCGCTTTCCAAAGCTCCTCATTAGTCATAAAAAAATTATAACAGTCACAGATTTAAAACAAATACCGTCTTTAGTTGATATACTGTGTATAACAAGTGGAAACAAGATTACAAGATTGACAATCAACCGAAATAATTTCAGAAATATAAAATTGACGCGCTCTTAGAAAAATAATATTATAAACTCTATGAAAACCACGTTATATAGGCCGAAAAACAAAAAAAGGAAAAGAAAACACGGCTTTTTAAAGAGGTCGCGATCCAGGTATGGCAAGAGAGTTTTATCGAGACGAAGAAGAAAGGGAAGGAAACAGTTAACGGTGTAATCAGATGGCTTTGCCCAGGAAAAATAGAATAACTTCTAAGAAAGAAATAGACTATGTATTTAAGAATGGGAGAAAGATCAGGGGTTATTTTTTATTTTTACGGTTTGTCGGCAACCAAATAGGTTATCCTAGGTTTGTTTTTATTATTCCATCAAAGTTTATAAGCCTTGCCGTAGACAGGAATCGGATCAGGAGATTGTTTTCAGAAGAAATAAAAAAGATGAGTTATATTTCAAAAAACGGCTGTGATTATATTGTATTAGTATCAAAAAAAACAGAAAGGACAGAGTTTGGCCATCTAGCCGAAGAGTTACACAAACTTCTCTCAAAGAAATGAAAAAACTAATTTTACTCATTATCGTCGGCTATAAGAAGATATTTTTTTTGTTTAGGTGCGCCAGGCTACCTGTTTTTTTATATACAGATTGCAAGTTTATTCCTTCTTGTTCAGATTATACTGCCGAATCTATAAATAAACACGGAGTTTGTAAGGGTTTAATCAGATCGTCCATACGAATTTTAAAATGTTCACCTTTTTCAAGAGGAGGTTTAGACCTTCCATAATTTCATAATATGTCTTTAATCTATAACGAAATACTTTATCGTCCGTTATTTAACGCTATGGTCTTTATTCAAGGGATAATTCCGGGCGGTGATTTAGGATTGACCATTGTTGTTTTAACAGTGTTAATAAGGGCTTTATTCGCTCCACTGTCTTTGAAGACGATAAAGTCTCAGAAATCTTTAAGAGATCTTGCTCCTCAAATTGAAGAGATAAAAAAGAAGTTTAAAAACGATACAGCTGCGCAGTCAGCAGCCATCCTTAAAATTTATAAGGAAAATAATTTAAATCCGCTCGCAGGATGTCTGCCGCTTTTGATACAGATACCGATACTGATTGCTCTCTACCAGGTTTTTATTAGAGGCATCACCAACGATAATCTATCCTTTCTATATAGTTTTGTTTCTAAGCCCGAAGTTATAAACCATACTTTTTTGGGTTTATTTGATGTGACAAAAAGCCACAAGATTCTAACTATCATTGCCGGAGGGCTACAGTTTATTCAGTCAAAACAGTCCCCGTCTTTTCAGCCTGGTGATGGGTCAAATAAAGAGCTGGCGTCAGTTAGTAAGCAAATGTTGTATTTTTTCCCTATAATGATTATAATTATCGGTTGGAATCTGCCGGCCGGTTTAATTCTGTATTGGGTGACGACTACTGTATTTTCGATGTTCGAACAGTATTATATAAAATTTAGAAGCAATGGAAAATAATGTTCAAAAATTAAATCCTGACGAGATTGTCAAAACAGTAAGGAGACTGGTGGGTTTTATGAACATAGATTGCCAGGTAGACGCAAAAAGCCAAGATAACGGGCACGGAGATATGGCCGTGCTTGTTTCTATTCAGACACCAGAAAATGCCAAGTTTTTAATAGGTAGAAGCGGCCAGAATTTAAAAGCCTTGGAACATATTCTCCGGGCAGTATTAACCAAAAATAGCGAGGACACCATTATTCTTGATGTTAATGACTACCGGAAATCAAGAGCCGCTTACCTTATTGATGTCGCCAAACAAGCCGTAACCAGGGTCAGGAACACACAAAAATCTGAAGCCTTGTTTCCGATGTCAGCTTACGAAAGAAGGGTGGTCCACATGGAACTTGCAGCTTGTCCCGATATAACGACGGAGAGTATTGGAGCGGAACCGCAGAGGAGGGTCATAATTAAACCCTACCCATAGAAGTTCTTGCTTATTTTAATTACGCCGCAGTTGTTTCTCCGGTTGCTTCTAGAACTGAGTCCGAGGCTTCTCGGGCTTTTTTATAACTTTCTTTCTCGGCCCGGTAGCTTAAGTAAACTCCGATCAATTGCCATGGCAAAATGGCCAAAAGAGGGATTAGATTTAGAGTTCCCGCGGCAGCGTATCTTAAAATCGGACTTTTCGAAGATTTTACGACTCTTCTCAAGGCCACTCTCCCTCGTCGGATTGTTTTCAAATGAAGCCTGCGGTAGGCTTGTTTAGCTCCCGGAATGTGGCGGCTAAATCGTGCCACTCGGACAATTTGCTTTTCCGCGTTGGCTATTCTTTCCGTAATTAATTCTAGATTTTTTTGGATATTTTCCACATAGCCGTCAGCCCTTTTTTGTTTGGTATTCGTAAACCAAAAAACAAGCAGCATAATGACGGTGACGGCTAAGGAAATAAGACGACCAAAAGGTATTCCCACGCCGGAAAATTCGGCAAAGATGTCTATACCGTCTATTATTGCAGCAAGTGGACCAAGTATGACGAGGTACTTAAAATATGAAGGGTGCCGGAATTCCTGGCCCTTTTTGTGCAGTTCTGTTGCTTCAGTTTGTGTAGCATAAAGTTCTTGATTGGCTTCAAGTTCTATGGCATTTTGCTCCTCTTCATCCAGCTCCTCGTCTAACACTTCATCGCTACCTTGATTTTCGTAAGTGCTCTGGTTTTCTACAAGTTGCGCCACTCCAAATTTACAATTTACAATTTACAATTTACAATTCACGATTTACCAGAAAGTTATTGTCAATTGTTGATTGTTTATTGTCGATTAGCTTCTCAAATTCGCCCACTCTTGTTTTGCTTTTTCTATTTCAAGTATCTGCTTAGGATCTGATGTGATTATCTGATCTTCAGCATACGAAGATACTACACGGATGCCGATATGATTCTGGCCGACAAAGAATAAACCAAAGCCGATCCTTGCTTCTAAAAGATAATATTTTTCCGCGTCGGTTAGGTTAAATGTTTTCTGTACGATATCTATCGCCGCCGGCGACTGTTTCATTAAAACTTGGATGGAAGAGTTGGTTACAATGCTTTTTCCTTTGTCGGTTGAGAGCATATCCGCTATATCCTGTGATATGGTGGTCAGACCAAGATAATACTTCCTTGCCCTCTTGGCCACGTTAGAAAGAAACGCCGCTCCGATCTCGTATTTCATTAACCACCAAGCCTCGTCTACTATCAGAAGTCTTTTCTTTTGAGTCCTTCTAACTGACGTCCAGATATAATTAAGAATCGAATACATGGCTATTGGCCTTAGTTCTTCTTCCATATCTCGGATACTGAATACGATCAGATTGTTATCCAAAGACACATTAGTCGGCATATTTAAAAATCCTGCGAATGTTCCCTGAGTGTACTTTCTTAACCGTGTTGCCATTGATTCGGCTCCGGTTAATCCCTCGAGAATATTTTGAAGATCTGATAACACCGGAGGTGCGGCGTTGGAGGCGTTTGATTCAGGGGTTATATCTTTTATTGC
>Ga0209542_10008229_pt1 | contig 19548 bp, 19 predicted proteins | sample RifCSPhighO2_01_FD_184028 | JGI IMG/M metagenome (GOLD analysis project Ga0209542, IMG submission 184028) | Soil microbial communities from Rifle, Colorado - Rifle CSP2_plank highO2_0.1 (SPAdes) (version 2) | ecosystem: Environmental > Terrestrial > Deep subsurface > Rock core/Sediment ...
GCCCCGGAAAAACGGTGGCACGTAGGAGTTGGATTCCCAGAGAAGCTCAAGCTCGGTCGGATGTATCCGGGCGCTTTCCCGCCGTACCTCTATGCCATCCTCGAACACCATCGCGGTCACCGTCGTTTCAGTGCCGAGAGCTCCGGCCTTTGCGTCAACGAAAGTAACACCCACTCCACCAGCGACCTTCTTACCGTTTTCGAGCCACTCAAGCGTTGCGCTGGAGAGGTCTACCAGAATCGAGCGGGCCGTTACTCGAACAGTTTCTCCGGGGCGCGGATAGAGCGGCGAGAGTTCTAGGGTTAGGTCGGCGCCAAAAAAAGGATTCAGTTGAGTACTCGCCTGCGCCGAGGCGACGGCGGGCAGGTACACCGCCGCCGCGCACAAAATTCCTGCAAAGAGGACGACAAAAGAGAACACCCAGCGCTGTGTGGCCATCACGCCGTTTATTATACCGCGCTCTCTTTGCGCCGCCCGAACCGCACTGCGGTAATGGCGCGTATTGTCCAGAACGGAACGCCGTTGATGAGCGGCGCCACTTCCCCTACCAACGTTCCCAACGTGCCGAGTATCATTTTCGAGCTGAAGAGGTTCACGCGATTATGATAAAAGCCAATGCCAAAAAAGAACGTTGCACATATACTTACGATCATCGAGAGTATCCAACCAATATATGGGATGAGCGTGAGGAGGAACTGTATAAAATCAACGATCACGGCGATCGTGACCATAAGCACTGCTGCCAGATGGCTCATCTTTGCTTGCCCGCCTCCCCCCGATGACTGTGGGATCTTTGGCCCGGTAGGTCCCGCCCCCGGCTTGAGAGATATCTTAGGCCCGGTTGGATTCATTGTGCAGGTACCGCTTCAGGGTTATTGACGGTGGTCGCTTGTGGCATTGCTGCCTGGATAGCCGCGCTTTCCAAAGTTTTTGGCGGTGGCTCCGGCGCGGAGCTGGGAATGCCTGCCGGGGTATCCCCGGGAAGTTGTGATGAGTTCGCAAGGTCTTGCTTCGCCTTCCGTATCGCGAGAATTTGCGACGGGTCGGAAGTGATTATCTGGTCTTCCGTGTATGAGGCGATGACCTTGATGGCGACGTGCTTGAGGCCTGCGAAGAAAATCCCCTCTCCCACGTCGCTCTCAAGGAGGAGATACTTTTCTTCGTCGGAGAGCTTGAATGTCTGTTGCACGAGATCAACGGACGTCGGCGATTGACGCAAGAGAAGCTGGATAGAGGAGTTTGTTATCATCGGGATGCCATACGGCGAATTCAAAAAGTCGGAGACGTCTTGGGTGATGGTCGAGATGCCGAGAAAGTATTTACGACCGCGCTTCGCAATGCCGAAGAGGAACGAGGCGGTGTCCTCGCTCCGCATCATCCACCACGCCTCGTCGATGACGAGCAGGCGCTTGCGCAGCTCTTTTCTGACCGTGTTCCAGATGTGGTGCGTAATGATGTACATCGCGACGGGCTTCAGGTCGTCTTCCATGTCGCGCACCGAGAAGACCACGAGTTTTTTATTCATGTCGACGTTGGTCGGGCGGTTCATGAATCCCGACCACGTACCTTTCGTGTATTTGCTAAGTCTTGCGACGAGCGAGTCGGAACCTTCCATGCCGGAGAGCACGAGCTCAAAGTCGGAGAGGAGCGGCGGCTCCACCAAAGCGAAGTTCGCTTCTTGCGTGATGTCCTTCAAGGCGTAGGTCTCGGTGATGGCTTTGTCGATGATGGCGTCTTCCTCCGGCGTAAGACCACCGAGCATGATGCGGAATAGTCCGACGAGCGTAATGATGTTGTTACGAAGCACGTCGCCCGGGTTCTCGTCCTCGCGCGGTATCGCGAGGTCGAACGGATTGATATGGTGCTCGGAAGAAAGTGAGATATTAAAATAACGGCCGCCTACTGTTTCGGCCAAATATTCGTATTCGCGCTCCGGGTCGATGACGATGACCTCGGTGTCGAACATGAGAGAGCGCAATATTTCAAGCTTCGTCGTGTACGACTTGCCGGCGCCGGATTTGGCGAAGGTGACCGAGTTGTAATTCTCGAGCGAGAAGCGGTCGAAAAGGATAAGAGAGGAGTTGTGGCGGTTGATGCCGTAGAGAATGCCACGGTCCGAAGTTAGGTCGAACGAAATGAACGGGAAGATGGAGGAAAGCGGCGCGGAGTTGAGCTTCGTGTGAACGTCGAGCTCGTCGGTCGCGAGGGGCAAGACCGAGCGGAATCCCTGCTCCTGTTGGAAAAGCGCCGGCCGAATGTAGACGAGCCGCGATTCAAGAATGGAGCGCACCTCGCTCTCCACTTTGTCTATCTCTTCTCTCGTGTTTCCATAAATGGTGAGGTACAGGCCGACCTCGAAAATGCGCTCCTGCGCCTGTTGGAGCGAGTCGCGCAGTTTTTCGAGGTCCTGATACGCGGTGTCGAGCATCGGGTCGCGGACCATCCCCTTTTCTTCGCGTGTCGATATCTGGCTCTGGACCTCCGCCACTTTTTTCTGGAATTTGCGGAGCATCTCGTTCGTATCCATGGGATGAATGAATATCGAGATGTCGATGACCTTATCCATGTTGATGATGGGAGCGAACCAGCCTGTCGTGAGAAAACGCGGATACGAGATGACGAAGAACGTGCGCGCTATTCTTTCCCCGAGGTCGAGCTCACGAGAATTGACTTTGAGAGCGTGCGGCGCAATGACATCTTGCAGGTTCAAGACGCCCGTCTGGTAGATCTCCTCCGGAAGCACGGGCAAGACCTGCGCCGCCGGCTGTTTCTTCGCTCCGAGTGTAAATAGGTCTTTGAGAGCCATAGGTATGAATAAGTACAAAGTAAAAAGTACGAAGTACTAAGTGAATTTGGTGAGAGCCATGGGTATGAATAAGTACAAAGTAAAAAGTACGAAGTACTAAGTGAATTTCTTAGCCATTGCGGTGAACATCCGAACAAATTCTACCGCTTCTTTCATGAGGCGTTCTTTATCTTCAGCGAGTGAGTGCGGCACCTCAAGAAGATCAAGCCAGTAGTGAGTTTCCTTCGCCTCTTTTCGGCATATCCGTATGCGCATCGCAAAATCTTTCCTGCTTAGTGCGCCTTGGGCCTCAATGTAGTTCGCCCCGATAGATCCAGATGATCGGATCACCTGATTGCCGTCTGCACGTACCGCGGAACTCCTGGGAATTCTTCCCACGAAATTTCGAACACGTCTTGCAAAATCGATCGTTCGCTGCTCCAAGTCATTTTTTATCATCACTGTATTCATATATTTTGTACTTCGTACTTTTTACTTTGTACTTATCGCTGATGCGGGCATTGGCTTCCCTTCCTCGCCAGGGTTGAACATTTTGTAGAGCAGCTCGATAGCCTCTTCCGTCCCGAGCTGGACCGTACGCACGCCCGTGCGTATCAAACCCTGTTGCACGATGGCGACACGTTGCTCAAGCTGTGACACTTGCTCTTCGAACGTCCTGTTCGCTTCCTCGGTACTTTTTTTCTTGCGATTCCACGGCAACATTGATGCCGGCCCTCCCTGCCCTATTGGGCCGAGCGTCGGCGAATACGGGACGGCAATAAAGAAATTCTTGGTCATGATATTGGCCGCTTCGGTAAAGCTCCTGACGAATTCTATGTACTCTCGTATCTGGATGCGCATGAGGTCGTCGAGCTGTTCTTTGTAGGCTGCTTCCAGGGTTGCGATATATGGCCTGATGTCGAGCATGCGAGATTGCACGAAGATCTGCACACTGAAGTCGAGCGAGTTGAGGAAATTTTGGAACTGCACGATGAAGGCCGTCTGTTCGTCCTCGGATTTGAGCGCAAAGTTGAGCGAGGAGGCGAGCAGTATGGCGCGCAAGCCTCTATCTTTGAGGACGACGACACCGTCCCGCACTTCTGACACAGGCACGAACTCCTGTGTTGATTTTGTTCCCGCGCGTAAGGTTTGTTTTGTAGGCATAGTCGGGAATAAGTACTAAGTAAAAAGTACGAAGTAATAAGGGGTTGAGATCATGATTCGGGCCGTGTTTTTTTGTACTTTGTACTTCATACTTTGTACTTACCTCACAAGTGCTTCTCGTGCCGTACGTATCGGTGCGATCACGCCGCCCCCACGTTCCCTCTCTTCGGCGACACCCGCAGCGATGCGCTCTTTGATGTCGAGGCTCCATGCGAGTTCGTGTAGTTTGCTGTCGGAAAGTTTCGGAATGTACACTTGCGATGTGGGTGCAGCTTCGAGCTTCGAGCTTCGAGCCTCCTGTTTTTTCGATCTTCGTGCGTTATTCCAGAGGTAGAGCTTGGAGCGCACGAAAAAGTAGAAGGCGTTCTCCATACCAAGGATGAAAGGTCTGCCATTCCATTGCATAAAAGCGAGGGCGGCGGCAAGGCCTCCGGTGCCGATTATGAGCGGCCCCGCAAGGAATATCGGCAACACGCGATACAGCAAGTACGCTGCGCCGGCGCCCCCGGCCACGTAGACGAACTGCTTGAACGTGAGCGGTCCGAAGATCTTGTCTTCCACCTCGATGAACTGCGGTACCTGAAATTGCATACGGGTAGCTTGTAGCCAGTAGCCTGCAGCTTGTAGCAACACAAAAACGGCAAGCTTACCTGAGCTTTTTAATCATACCATGCAACATTTTGCTGACCTCCGTTATTTGCACATGCATTGCCTCATAGTCCCTGGAAGTACAGAATGAAAGTTTTGCGGCGATAAGCAGTTGTGTATCAAGTTCTGCGAGAGAGCCGTGCGCGATACGAAGAAAGTGAGAAAAATCAGCGTCTGTTCCACGTCGCCTCCCTTCTGCGATATTGGACGGTACTGATATAGCGGCTCGACGCACTTGCGATGTAAGCCCGTACATCTCACGCGCCGGGAATTTCTCTGTCATTTTGTAGACAGCAACTGATAAGTCGACCGCTTTTTGCCACAGAGTCAAGTTTTCATGAGTCTGCATATCTTGCTGCTAGCTACGGGCTACAAGCTGCCGGCTGCTCTACTGCGGCGTTTCTCGATATGGATCGTCAACTATATCTCGCCGCAGTGAGCTCGCTTCGCCAGGCACGTATGCCCCTGAAGCGGGCATGCGTATCGCCTTTTCAGTTGGAGGTGGCGGGGGTGGTGTTGCTGGAATAACGGAGCTTGTAGCCTGTAGCTGGGAGCCTGTAGCCTGTTCCGGATTTGCTACCGGCTGCTGGCTGCCAGCTACGGGCTGTCCAACTGCTCCTGGCTTCAGGCTACTGGCTGCTGGCCGAGCTCCGGGCTGCTGGCTACTGGCTTCAGGCTTTTCCCCGAGCATCTGCGTGCGCGTTGCATCAACACTACTCACTTCCTTTTCTTTTGCTTCGGGATGCTCAAGCTCACGCTCAAGCTCCTGTCGGATAGGTTCAAAGACAACTCGTGAGACATCGGCGGCAAGCGTCGCCGCGACCTCTTCCGACACCTTCAATTCTTTCTTAAGGTTTTCCTGCAGTTGTTCGATAGGTTTGACCCCAAAGAGAGCCAGGAGCACCTGCGTTTCCATCTTTTCTCCCTGGTCGACGTGTAACTTGTTCGTGACCGCTATTTCTCGGAGGTGTTTCTCTACCTCTGACGACGATATCGCCCTTTGAACAGGCGCAGGTAGCCCGGCGAAAAGCTCCGTGAATTTTCCTTGTAGCGTTGCATCATCCATATGTTATGGCCCCGCAGGTGGAACTACTGGCGCTGGTGCTGGCGCTGGCGGTCCTTGCGCGGCTCTCTGTGCGCGCGCGAACGCGGCGACCGCTTGCTCTAGATTGTGCTGCTCGATCGCTCCGCCAAGTTCAGCTCTGATCGCTTGCCTGAACGGAGTTATTTTGTTACTTACGATCTGTTCAGCAAGGGCACGTACCTCGTAGGGGGCCCTAGCTTGCTGTTCTGCGCCTCGTAGTCGCTCAGGAGTTTCTCTATCCAGGGCGCGCCGGTCTCTCTCTATGTTGTCTAGGTGTGCCTGTGCGTATTGCTCTGTAGCATGCGTCATATCCTCTCCTGCTCTGCTTGCCTGTCTATCGAGCTGCTCCACGCGTCGGTTGAGCGGCTCTAAGGCGGCCTCGTGTGCTTGGAGGTCCTGTGTACGCTGGCTGATTATCCTCTCGAATCCTGCACGTGCTGAAGACCTTTCTTCTTCGAGCTCCGCTACCCTTGCGGCTTTTTGCGCCGCGTCTATGCGCGACTGTTGTGTAGACTGTATCTCGTTTGCATAACTTTCCTCCATCGTCCGCTGGCGGTCTTCCTCCGTGGTGATTTGTTGCCGCGCGGCCTCAACAGTGGCCTGCGCCGTTGATCTGGCGGCGCGCTCGGCTTGTTGAGTGTCACGCACGCGATTCTCTTCTTCGGCCCCCGCACGCTCCGCACCTCTTCCCCCGGGATCGACGTGGGCTGCTTCGCCTCGAGTTAGTGCTCCATGCTGTGCATTGATCGCCGCTTGCTCACTTGCTCTCGCGGCTGTGGCCAGGGCATCACGACTCGCCTCGCTCGGACGCATTGCGCGAGCGAGCTCTTCCGCCGCTTTTGCCTGGCGTTGCTTGACGCCGATGAACCCGCCTTTTCCTATCTCATCGCCGCCGAGCATCATTCCCCCAAGTCTTTGCGTAAGGCCCCGTGCAGATTTTACTGCCATCGGGTCGAACGTCCTCTGGCCCATCCAGCGATAGGCGCGCGCCTGCATTCGCGTACCCCATGTGCTGTCTGGTCCGCTCGCAAGGCGGTTGTCCCTCATCCATCTAAAAGTACTTGCGCTAAGCGCCCCGATAGACCCCCTGCCAGCCAGACCTAATAGGCGCGAGGCGCCACCGAGCGATGTAAACAGAGCGCCACCCACACCCGCCTGTGCAAATCGGAATCCGGAGATGGTTTTTGAGAACGAGCTGGCCGTTGCGAATGCCGCAAAGAGGAGACCAAGGATAAATACAAAGCTAAGCAATGCCAAAATATGCGCCGGATTAGACGGGTCAGTAGCGAGGGAGCCGAGTACTCCCTTCCCCCCGAAGGCTTTCTCGAAGCTTTCCGAAACGACAACCGTGATCCACAGTAGCGCCATGAGGATTGGTGCGAAAAAGGCGGCCTTCAAAAGCGACTCCCACCATTTTGCAAATCCACCTTGCACGTATTGCTGGGGTATAAGCCAACTCGCGAAAGCAACTGCGGAAGTGAGCATGAGAAAAATGATCAGAACGGCCCGGGAAATCATAAGAAATGCGCCGTAGAGTAGAACAAAGGCAACAGCCGTCAGAAAGATGAATGAGAGAAAGCCGTACCCAAGAGCAGTGAGGGCGTCCTTGTTGTTTTCCGCGATCTCACCAAGCTTTTTCTGATCAGTACCCGCGACTCCTTCAACGCCAAGGAGCTTCATGAATTTCCCTGCAATACCGCTACCGGTAAGCGCCGCTTGTTTTGAGGATTCTGTACCGGGTATTACCTGCGCGGTCTGGTTTAGGTTATTTTTACTATTTTGATCTATCCCCCTTACCATCTGATTGTAGAACTGGTACGCGGTGAAGTTGGAAGCATCCACTATCACCTTCGTGAACAGCAGACTGAAATTTATTAGGACCGCAACGATGAGGACGCGTGCCACCTTCTTTTTATCGCCGAAGTCTTTTACACCGAGGATAATGTTGACGGCGATAAAGACGAAGAGGCCGATGATGATGATGTTCGCGATATCACGCAGTGCCGTCCACCCAACATCTATGCCGGATTTGATCAGGCCGAGATATTTTCCTAACTCTATAATGGTGTATTTCAGCGTGGCTTCGAAAATCCCGGCCGCGATCGTTGCGAGCGTAACGCCAAGCCAAATGAGCCCCGTACCCAGCCAGGAAAGCGCCGAGCGCATAAGACAAGTGCCGGGATTTGTCATCTTGTCCCACGTCGTGGAACAATCCACCGACTTTGGTTTGCAGTTATTGTTTGCATCGCAGGTGTATTTATTTTGGAGGGGGCCACCGAGCGTTTTCCCAAGAAAAGTATCGTTTGCATCGAAATACGCGTATCCACCCCCGCCGAAGAGGGCGCAGGCGTAAGCAGTATCCTGTGGAGGAGGTTCCCGCAGAAGCTTAGGGTCTATAGCGTTGTACCCTGTGGCCTGCTGTCCGACGTACTGCGCTTTGTTTGCACAAGTGGCGGCCGCGGAGACCGTGTTCAGGGCAATTGAATTACCGCGGTATATAAATGGAGAAAGTGTACCGACAAAGACAACACCTAGGAGTAACGAGGCCGTTAGAACATTTCTTTTCATATTATTTTTTCCACCGCTCGGCCCATTGCTTAATGACGTCCGGATTCTGGATGTTGCACCAGCCGGTCGCGGGGTCAGGTGAGTCTCCCCACGCTTTCGCGGTGTCTGTTCGCAGATTTTCCATCGCGGATAGTATGTCGTCACGTTGTTTCGTCGCGTTGACCACATCGTACTGCGAGTGGAGCGCACGCTGCGCGACGAGGGAATCGAGCTGCTGGAGCGCGAGGCGTTGCGCAGTAAGCGAAGCGGTGTTGGTCACGCCGGCGATGAGCTGGTCGATAAGGCCGAGCGCCTTTTGCGAAGATTGCACGTTGGTAAGCGCGGCCTGTGCGAGCGGAGATATCTGCGAATCGATGACCTGTTGGGAGAACGCGAGTGAGCTCGTGGCGGCGCTTATTTTCGCTTCGTTCAGTTGGAACGGAGTGCACTGCGTGGTCGGTGGATTGGTGGTCGGGTCTGTTACGACGCACGTCCCTTGCGCCGCATATTCCCTCACTTTCGGCACGACGAGCGACCAACATTGCCGCTCTACTCCGCGTATCTGGTTGATAGTATCCGTGAGGTTTTTTGCAATGGCGTTCATGATGGCGAGGAAGTTGCTCTCCACCTGCCGAGCCGAGTTCAAAATGGTGAGAGCCGCATTCACGGCCGCGCCGATAACGCCTTGCGAAGACTCTTTGGCGACCTGGTCGAGGTAAGAAGGCCTGCCTGCGACACTTTTCGAAAGACCGGAGAGCCCTCTGCTGTCTGTCAGAGCTTGTGTCGTGACGCCTGCAAAGAGTGCGCCTATCATCTGGCCGATGTCGTTCGAGTTTTCTAGCTGCCGCACCGAAGAGCCGAGTATCTGCTGGTACGACTCCTGCACGACGGACGACGGCGTCAATATCTTTTCAGCAGAAGGGTCTTGCGCGTTGTCGGTGACGGCGTAAAAACCGCGGCCCCAGTCCCACATCGTCATCTGGTTCGCTTTTGCGGTCGCCCTGGCCGCATCCAGCTCATCCTTCTTGTCCATGTACTCGAAGAATAAATTGCAGGAAGGATCTCTCAATTCTGCGAAGTTTGCGAGGTCGAACTCGTTTTCCGTCGGGTTCTGCGTCGCCATAACAAGATCGCCTGCGTAGCCGCACTCCTGCTTGCCGGTGCCCCGCGTCTCGGCCCGATATTTTACAGCGAGTACTCGTTTGACCTGCTCTCGGTATGCTGGATGCACTGTCTCAAGCGTCGGGCCGGTCAGGTACGTTAACGCGGCTCTGTCGTCCACGACCAGTAGCTCATCGTCAATATCAACGACATAGCGCTTGTTGCCCTCGCGCCCCGTCTCGACGCCGATGTACTGCTTTTTGAGAAGGGCCGACATGGCGCTCTCGCGCAGACGGTTTTGAAGCGGTCGCAGGACGCATTCTTTATAGACGAGGATGCCGGTATTTAGCGTGACGGCCGCGTCGTTGACGGGTACGTAAACGCCGCCTATCGCCGCCATAGTGCCCGCGCTCGCATTCGCGCCCGCGACCTGGTTGCAGCCGAAGATGCCTTCATTTTTGAAATCGTATGGAGCTGCGGCCGAATCCTGTTCTGGGTCGCACGTTTGTCCCGTATCGTTGCCGTCGTCATCGATGACCTTTCCGTCAACACAGGTCGCGGCATGAGTGAAAACAGGCGCGGAGTAGAGCAAAAAAAGCAATGGGACGATCATGTAAGGCAGTGCTCTCATATTTTTTTGCCCTTTTGGTACAACGCGAGCGCGTTGAACGATGTCATCATCGTTTGTTCGGCCGTGTTGTACGTTTGCAAAAGTGCCGCCGAAGCAAACGCGTCATCTGCATGGCCCGCCATCCTCTCGACGATAGTTCCGAATTCCGAGAGTGCGTTCAGGATGTCGACATGTTCCTTCGCCGCATCTACTGGAGCGGTGACGGCAGCGGCTAGGGCGACGGCCTTTCGATAATTCTCGGACGCGGCTTTCAGCCGGTCAGTGTATGTCGCATCTTTTGACTCGATGTAATTGGCGAATAGGCCCAGCTCGTATCCGGGATTGCCGAGTAGCGGCTCAAGCGCGATGCGCAGGTCGTTGCGGTATGCGAGCATGCGCTCGTACGAAACATCCGGATCAGTTTTGATGTCGGCCGCCCCGTACGTCTTGTACGCAATGTTTGCACGCAAGGAAGTTGCGATGTCGCCCGCGATCTTTTCGCCGTCCTCCGGCGTGTATATGCCAGCTTCGTTGAGCATCACATAGGAATTCAACAGGGCACGTGCAACGTTCCCCTCAATATTCGAGATACCATCGGGGTCGTTCGCAGGATCGGCGGCCGCCTCCGCCGAGGCTTCGGCAGGCCAGGCCTGCCAATTAACACTTCCGTATGGTGTCGAAGCCTGCGCCTGCACGGACGAGTCCACCGCATTTGTAGCGTTTACGGGATTTCCTCTCACGAAAACTTGGTACACCTGCCATGCGCTTATACCAAGAAGTGCGATCACCGAAAAAGCAGCGAGTGTCGCCATGTGAGAAAAGCCCACGCCTGCTTCTGCGCGTTCTTCCATGTACGTAAAGTATAACCGCCAGCTGGGGATAATGTGTGGAAGAAAAGTGGACATCGTGCGTACAAAGCCTGCAGCTTGCAGCCAGCAGCCTGTAGCAAATGTAAAAACCACTTTTGTCTCAAAGCTTCGGGCTGCGGGCTACTGGCTACAAGCTTGCGTTCGTGAAGGTAAAGACACTTCCCGGATCGTCGGACTTGAATGTTACGCCGTATGCGGAAAAGAGTGTTGCGAGCGCGATGTAATTTTTGGTATAGGTCTCTGCGGATGCGTTGTACGCGAGCATCGCATCGACGAGCGCTTGATCGTACTTCGCTGCGGGAATGCGCGAGAGCTTTTCCCCCATATCCCGGTAGCTTGCCCCAAGTTTTTCGTGCGCTGACAGCACTTGCGAGGGAACGTCTTCCATCGCGAGCAGAGCGTTCCCCACTCCGGCGAGACTGTTCGCGAGTCCGAGGAGCGCCGCGTTCTTGTCGGGGTTTTGTCTGTCCTCGAACTGGTTTTTCATTATCTGCGGGGCGTTGCGATACAGGTCCTCGTACGACTGCATGTTCGATGCTGCCTCGTTCCCGTAATTGTAGAGAGCGAGTTGTGTCGGTGTCCTCCAGGTTTGAGCGGTCGACGTGCTTAGGAATCCGGCGGGAATGAACGCATAGGCGTCCACGGCCGAGGAGCCGTTACTCGCGGGATTGTTCTGCGGTGCGTGCGACAGCGTTGCCAATAATTCGTCGAGGTCGAGATCTTCTGCGCCACCTGACTGTGTTTGCGATATCTGTGCGCTTGGAGCGTAGTAGAACGGCGGACCGCTCCGCACTTCGGTGTACAGATCTCCTTGATCCGATGGTATCTGGCCAAGCGTGCGCGAAGATGTGTCAAGAAGATTTGCACCGACGCCGCCCCAGGCACGAAGCGAAGAAGTCCCGGGTTCCACCGCCGCCCTTTTCCCGACGATGAGAGCGCCCACGATGATCAATATCGCCGCCCCAATGACAGCGGCCATGTACGGGTGTGAGCGAAGCCAAGACATAGCCTGTAGCTTATAGCCTGTAGCCTGCAGCGTACAGAGCTATCACTGCATCTGCTACCGGCTGCTAGCTACCGGCTACGGGCTCGTCGCGCGATGTTACAATCTTTTCATGTCTCGGACTCTCGTGGTTCTTGGAATGGTGGCGACGCTTGCGCTTCCGAGCGCGACGTCGGCCTTTCCTTTCGGCGGGCGCGCTTCGACCGTTCTTCGGTGTGTGTACAATTCGACTATCTATGCCAACCTCGGCCCGCCCCGCGGCGGCGAATACATCTGGACGACGGCGACGAAAACATACCAATTTGGACCTCCGGCGTACGCAGGGCAGTGGCTGCTCGGCCTCGCGGGTGCGCCTTACTATTGTATCTACCGCATTTCTCCGCTCACCATCTATACCGGGATCGCCATGACCATGATGGGTTCGAGCGGACCCGCTGCCCCTGCTCCTCCCCTGACGACCGGACCGTCTCCGTCACCCGCACCTTCTCCAACACCGTCTCCGTCCCCATCGCCAACCCCCCCACCGGTCCCGCCGCCGGGAACTCTCGACCATCTCGTGATAAGCGAGGTCTACCATGCGGTGGACATAGCGCACGGCGCGAAGCCCGCGAACGAATGGATCGAGATATTCAACGGAACCACAGCAACGGTGAACATCGGCGGCTGGAAAATAGAAGACGCCATCGCTTCCGACCTGATCCCAAGTGGCACGATGATAGCGCCCGGCCGCTTCGTGGTCATCTCCGCAACCTCCACGACGCGCTCTCGCTGGTACATCCCCTCGGACGCGCCATTCGTATCCCTCGGGAGTTCGATAGGCGACGGGCTTTCAAGTAGCGGAGACCGCGTGGTTCTCCGCAACACCTCCGGCGCTGTGGTAGACGCCGTTTCGTGGGGAACGAATACGACCGCCATGAACCCGAGCGCGCCGGTCGCCTCATACGGGAACTCGCTCTCTCGCGTCACGTTCTCAAAAGACACCAACACGGCAAGTGACTGGGGAACACGCCCACCGAGCCCCGGCAAATAATAGAGAACAGAAAACAGTTAACAGAAAACAGAAAAAGCAAATGTATCTGCTGTTCACTGTTCACTATTCACTGTCAACTTTTGTACCAGGCATTTCCATTTCTGCAGTGGCACGTCTTCGGCGCGCGCTTTTTCGGATATGCCACACACAGCGAACGCCGCAAGAATGATGGGTTTCGTAAACCCATATTTTCGGGACAGATTGCTCGCAAGAAGTTTTCTTTTTGATGCAAAGCCGGCACGGACGATCTTGAAGAAAGCACTCTCGTCAACGTCGGCGAAGAACGCCCTCGAGATGTTCTCGATGAGGAGGATGGCCGAGTCGACCGAAGGTGGCGGAGAGAAGTTCCCTCTCGAAACCTTCGCAACGATCTTCGGGACGCCGTACGCTTTTACCGATAGAGATAAAATACTTTCCTTCCCGTCTCTTGCGATGATGCGCTCCGCAACCTCTTTTTGGACAAGGAGTGCCATTGCGCGCGGTTGCTTTTGTGCGGTCAGGAACGTTCGTAGTATTTCGCCTGTAATGTAGTACGGAATATTGGCGGCAAGAACGTAGCTTTCAGCTTTCAGGTTCCAGCTTTCAGGTTTGAAATCTCGGATGTCTTTTTCGATAAGTTCGAACTGTTGCGATGCGAGTTCATGCTTGAATGTTCCCCGCAACTCGCAAACAAGTGCGAGGTCTTTTTCCACGGCAATAACGCGGGCTCCTGTCGCGAGCAGTTCTTTCGTGAGCGCGCCCTTGCCGGGGCCGATCTCAAGAATGATTTCTCCGGCTCGCACCTCTGCCGCGCGCGGCCCACTGCCCCGTGAGAAAGTGCTGGCCTAATCTTGCTCCCGGCCGCTTTCTACCGGATTTCATAGTAGTCGTCGAGAAGCCCGCGCTTCTTCTTTCTCGGTTCGCGGCCGTCGGGATCGGCAGTGAGCCGTACATCGATGTCGGAAAGGAATTCAGACGGTACTGTGCTCTCCCGCGAGCCGTATTTGGCGCGCTCGTGCGCATAACTCAAAAACAAGTGTTTGCGCGCGCGCGTGAGCGCGACGTAAAACAGTCTCCGTTCTTCCTCCGGGTCACGTTCGGGTCCGGAAATGTCATTCGCACGCATGGAAGGAAAGAGTCCCTGTTCAAGACCGACGACAAATACCGCATCGAACTCCAATCCCTTGGCCGCATGCACGGTCATGAGCGATATCCCGCCCTTGTCGGCGCGTACCATCAGCTCATCCTGTTCGCTCTGCAGTGCTGCCTCTTCCAGTAGCCTCTCAATGCCCGTCGGCGGTTCGTCATGCTCGTATTTTGTGGCGAGATTCGCGAGTTCACGCACGTTGAGAAGTCGCTCGACATCCTCTTCGGACTTTCCTTGGTACATTTTTTGTATCCCGCTCGCTTCAATGCAGAAGCGCACGGCATCCGATGCGGGCAGCGTATGCACCGCATGGCGTATCTTTGCGAGCGTGTCGAGGAACGCCGCCACTTTCATGCTTGCCGCGCCGAGCGGCTGGCCCGAGAGCATCTTTTCGAGCGTGATCTTCCCGATGCCGCGCGGCGGTACGCCGACGATGCGCGCGAGATCGTTTTTACTTTTCGGATTCACGGCGGCACGCAGGTACGAGAGCACATCTTTCACTTCCTTGCGCTCGAAGAAGCGCGTTCCTAGTACGCGGTACGGCAACCCGGTGTGGAGGAGCGCCTCTTCGAGAACGCGCGACTGCGCGTTCTCTCGGTAGAGGACGGCGATCTCATGTGCGGGCACGCCGCTGACGCTTGCTCCGCAACGAACCATGCTTCGTAGCGCTCATCGAGCGCGGCGTGAACGGTGATAGGGTCTCCCGTTTCTCCTTCGGTGAAGAGAGTCTTCGGGATGCGATTTCTGTTCTTCTCGATGACGGCATTCGCCGCTGCGAGGATCGTTCGCGTTGAGCGATAGTTCTGTTCGAGGCGAACGACTTTTGCGTTCGGGAACACACGCTCGAACGAAAGAAGGTTCTCGATCTCCGCCTGTCTCCACGTGTAAATACATTGGTCGAGGTCGCCCACGACGCACAAGTTGGCGCGCTCGCCGCTTAGTAGTTTTATCAGTTCATACTGCGCGGCGGAGGTGTCTTGGTATTCGTCGACGGTAATGTAGTGCCAGCGATTTTGCAGAAGAGTCAGGACCTTTGGCGAGTTTTTCAAGAGTGAAAGCGTGCGGATGATTAAATCGTCAAAGTCGAGGCCACTCTCCGCGGTGAGTACCTGCTCGTAGCGCTCCCAAACCAAGGCAACAGCCTGTTCACGGCGAGTTCCGGCTAGTTCCCGGTATTCGCGCAGCGATCTCCCGCCGCCCTTTTCGCGAGAGATATCCCCAAGTATCTGCCGCGGCGTCCACTCCTCTGTCTCGAGCCGCTTCAATTCTTGCTTCACCGCGCGGAGACTGTCGTCTCGGTCCCAGATACTGAACCCGCGCTCGACGCCGGCCTCCTTGTGGAATTCCCGCAGGAGCCGTACGCCGAGCGAGTGGAAGGTGGCCACCAGGGGGAATCCGCCCCGATTTCCGAGCAGGGCACGGACGCGGCCCTGCATCTCACCGGCCGCCTTGTTGGTGAAGGTCACGGCAAGAATACTGCTCCCTGGTATGCCGCGCTCAATGAGGTGGGCTATTCGATGGGTAATGGTCTTCGTCTTCCCCGCCCCGGCACCGGCAATGATTAGCAGGGGCCCTTCAGTATGAAGGACAGCCTCTTTTTGAGCTTGATTTAAGCCATGTAAGTGCTTTTTCGTGTCCAATGCTGCACTATAGCCTAGCGAAGCGAGAGAAGCGAGAACTTGTTCTCGCTTCCGAGTGAGCGCGGGCTAAACGAGCGAAGCGACTATAGCACGGTGGCGTGACACTCTTGACAAAGCAGTTATCCCCTTGTCTAGTCCCACATGGATTGACGCCCGACCCTCAATGAAGGTACAGTGAACGGGACGGTGGCATGACCGTTCATCCCACTTGGCCTGTCTCCCTTAAAATAGTGAGGCATAAAGCCAAGATTTCAGTTTTTCTGCCTGTGCCATCGCCAACATTGGCTTATTGTCAGTCAAAACAGTGATTCCCCCGCGGGTTTGGCATACCTGCGCCGTGGCGGACATAGTATCTTGAAGAAAAGCGCTCGATCGGTCGCTTTTCTCTTTTCCATGTTAGTGCTCGCCGGTTTCGTACTGCCCGCCAATGTGCGGGCGGGTGTTTTTGGGGATCTCGTCACCTCGCTCATTGGCGTGACCGCTATGGAGAAAGCCTTGCCGCCTTCCAGCAATCTGCAGATGATGCAGCTTCCGAAACCCGCTATGAACATTGACCCTTCGATCGGCCGTGGCGGCGGGGAGGTCACTATCGACGATAACGCCCTTGTTCCCGACGAAGGGCCAGCTGGCGCTGGTGCCGACATCGTCAAGCCGAAGAACTCTACGATCAGCATCTACGTCGTACGCCCCGGCGACACACTCTCGGCGATAGCAAAGATGTTCGACGTGTCGGTCAATACGATCATGTGGGCCAACGACTTGCCGCGTGCATCAGGCCTTAAGGTCGGCCAGACCCTGACCATCCTTCCGGTCACCGGGCTGAAGTACGTTATCAAGAAGGGCGATACGCTGGCTTCCATCGCAAAACGGTACGGCGCGGACGCGCAAGAGATCGCAAGCTATAACGGCCTTGGCGAGGGTACGCTCGCCTCGGGGCTCGAAATTCTTATCCCCGACGGCGAATTGGCGGCACCTGCCCCTTCGGGTACCGTGAAAACGCCCTCATACGCGACACCGGCGGGCACCCCCTCGCAGGTCGGGTACTATCTGCGGCCGATAGCGGGCGGCATACGGACCCAGGGCATTCACGGATACAACGGCGTCGACCTTGCAGCTCCGACGGGCACTCCGATCTTCGCTTCTGCGGAAGGCGACGTCATCGTCGCCAAGGCGACGGGCTGGAACGGTGGCTATGGCAACTACGTCGTCGTCCAACACCCGAACGGCAGCCAGACCCTCTACTCGCACGCCTCGAGCGTCATCGTCTCGCTCGGCCAGCGTGTCCAGCAAGGACAAGTCATCGCCTACGTCGGCCGTACCGGAAAAGCGACCGGCCCCCACGTGCACTTCGAAATACGAAATGGCATAAGAAATCCTTTTTGAGCATGAAATCGAAAAGCACTCAAAACGGAGCAACGCCTGCCCGCCGAAGCCTTCGGCGCAGGCGGGGCATCCGGAATCCCTTCTAACGATATGTCAGGACCTTTGATACAAACTGTTTTGCTTTTGATACGGATGTTGGTGTGATGGGCACGCTCGTCACGGCGTGAGTCTCTCGAAAAACACGCATGTCCGCCTATTTGGCGGACTGCTTCTCTCGCGCCGTCGCGCTGCGAGGAGCTTTTCTCAAGACTCACGCCGCGTATCGCGTGCCCAAGTTGTTGGAGTTGAGAGGGATGAATCGCGCTCCGCAAGCCCCTCGAAGCGCACACGCCGCCTCGCTTGCTCCGGATGTGTTTTTTTGTTAACTTAGGGTAGCTGTGCAACAACTGACCGCAGATGTCATCGTCGATCTCCAGTACGGGGATTGCGGAAAGGGCAAGGTTGCTCACCACCTTTGCCAAAGCCAAAAATACACACACGTGTTGCGCTACAATGGCGGCGCGAATGCGGGACACACCATTTTTCACAAAGGAAAAAAGTTCATCACGCACCAAATTCCCGCCGGTGTTTTTTTCGGGATAAAAAGCATCGTCGGGAACGGCTGCGTTTTAGACCCTGTACAATTCTTCAACGAACTGAAGATGCTCGAGGAGGGCGGCGTAGACACGAAGGATAAGATATTTGTCGCTGAAAACGCGCATATCATCACCGACGCGCACAAGGAGGAAGATAAGCGCGAGGGAGTGCGGATCGGCACGACCGCGCGCGGAAATGGACCGGCGTATCGTGAAAAGTATGGCCGCACAGGGGTGCGCGCGGCGAGCATTCCCGAACTCAAGCCGTACCTCATTAATCTTTATAAAGAGTGGTATGAGGGGGGCGACGTGCACATTCTCGGAGAGGGGGCACAGGGTTTTGGTTTGGACATCGATTGGGGCGATTACCCGTATGTAACTTCCAGCCACTGTACTACCGCTGGCGCCCTCTTGAACGGACTGCCGCCACACGCGATCAAGGAGGTATGGGGTGTCGCCAAAGTGTACGAGACGTATGTTGGGAGCAAGAAATTCCAGCCGGAAGGAGAGATATTCGACAAAATAGGCGATGTCGGCGAGGAGTTCGGTGCGACCACGGGCCGCCGCCGTCAGACCAACTGGATGAACATGCAAAACCTCGAACGGGCCATCCGCGTGAACGGCGTGACGCACATCGTTTTCAATAAAGTCGACGTCCTGCGCACGGTCGGGCAGTGGGTCGTGTACGACGGCGGAAACGAAGTGGAATTCAAGAACGAAGATGACATGAAGAACTTCGTAACAAATCGTCTCGCGACACTCGACGTCGGGAAAGACCACGTCTACTTTTCAGAAAGCAAAGAGCGGATTTAAATATTACCGCAGTATCAAAAAAACGGCGGGATCCCGAAGGTCCCGCCTTAGCATTAGAACAACACGCACTACTTGAAGCCAAGCATACTAAGACAGCACTCCAACTCACCCTTTGAAAGGTTGAATTCATGAATAATGCCCAGACTGGGCGACATCATGAAGTTCACTTCTTCGGTGCAGTCGATGTACTTTCCCATGTCTCCCAGGTCGATGTCGTACACTCTTTCTGAGTGACTCCCCCGTACGTTGAGACCATCCTTGGTCAGATAAAGATGGAGCGCACCGTGTTTTCGCGAGGTCGCCATCTTTCGATCTCTTTTTACTTTTTTCAGCACTTCAGGGCTGGCTAGCCTTTTCAGAAGCCGGAGTCGTTCGGCATCGTTAGGACTCAATCGTTCTGGCATCGCATCCTCCTCAAGCCTTGAGACGCTCACGAACCCTATTGAGACTGTGTTCGTCGAGCCACTCGAATTCTTTCACCAGATCAAGGCTTGGACGCACCTGATCTGTGGACTGCCCAGTCGAAGAACTGGTGAGGCCCGAGGCATCACCGCTTGGCTGCGAAAATCTCGTGCGTATTTCGAGGCCGCCTTTCGTGAGGTAAAGCTTTGGACCCATTGTTCCACCTCCTGCCAGGCAAATTTCTGCGACCATATCCTTTCTTTCCTTGCAGTTGACGAGTCTTTTGAGAGCTTCGAGTGCTTTTTTCTCCTGTGCTCCGGTCAGCGGCATAATCTCCTCCTGCCTGTGTGAACGCCGTATGGCGTCCGTCTGGTGTCAAAGAACCAAGTCCATGTTTGGTGGCATATGCCTTTGCGTCAAGGTCTTTTAGAATTAAAGTATCTTTTGCTTTTATACCTCACTTTTGGCTTGCAAAATAAGGGTTTTGGGTATAGATTGTATGTCAATAACTGTTGACGTTTATGGAAAAAGAACTGCAAAAGCTAGGACTCGAGGAAAAAGAGGTTCAAATCTATCTCTCCTGCCTTTCCCAAAGGGACCCCACGCCGACACTTGTTGCGAAGCTGACGGGCCTGAAGCGTGCCACCGTGTACTTCTACCTCGAACGACTGAAAGAAAAGGGCCTTATCGAATGGGAGATCCACAAGTCGCGCAAGCATATCGCTCTGGTCCCTCCTCGCCGGGGATTGAAGCGGTACATCGCGAAGC
>Ga0209542_10008231_pt1 | contig 19547 bp, 19 predicted proteins | sample RifCSPhighO2_01_FD_184028 | JGI IMG/M metagenome (GOLD analysis project Ga0209542, IMG submission 184028) | Soil microbial communities from Rifle, Colorado - Rifle CSP2_plank highO2_0.1 (SPAdes) (version 2) | ecosystem: Environmental > Terrestrial > Deep subsurface > Rock core/Sediment ...
TGTTTGCCAAGCTCAACTTTCTCTGCGGATACGGTTTTAATATCACGCTTGGCCAGATATTTAAGAAATGAACGCAAGGCTATGATGTGATAATTCTGAGTCACTTTTTTTAATGTTTGGCCATGTGTATCGGTAAGACGGTTTAAATAGAGACGGTATTTTCTTATTATTTCCTCACTTAAATCATTTTCATTCTCTGCCTTAGTAAAATTCAAAAACCTAAGCAGGTAACGATTGTAATTCTCAACCGTTTTCTGTGACCTATTTTTTTCTATCTCTAGATATTCCAGAAACTGAGTTTTGAGTTTTTTTATTTCCACAGGCTAATTATAGCAAATATTGTGCGACAATTGGCATTTGTCTACGTTTAGGCTAAAATTATTTGTAAAAAGTTCTTAAAAAAATAGGATATTTACATGAGTAGAGCTGCTTGGATGTGTTTGTTTTTTAATCTGTTTATCACTGTGGTCGGTGCTCAGGACAAAGATTCTTGTGAGCCAGAGTCTGTTTGTCAAAAAATTTTAGCAGAAATTGAGACAGGTAGGAGTGAATTGGCCAGTTTGAGTCTAAGCAAGTCAAGTGGTGATGTTAGATATACTGAAATAATAAGAAGAACTGATGGTGCGGAAAGAAGACGAACGGTAATAGATTTTGAATGGAAAGAGATAGGTCTCAAGATTATGAATCTAGACAGGGGTGAAACTAGGGTAATTAAGATCATAAAGAGAGGGCCACAGCTTGTTAATGAAAATAATGATTTTGTGATTGAGATAGAAATGAGGCCTTCTGGTTTGGTTTGGAATGATTGGAACACTGCTTTTAAGGTGGTTAACCCAAGAGAAGGTGGCAGATGGGCCGTCATACTCAATAAATATCCGCGCAGACTTAATGATGGTAGTAGGCAAGATGCTATATACTCTCCCTACTCCTCCGTTCTTCATAGGCAGGATCTAATAGCAGAAGGTCAAAGATATCTTAATCGGAGTTCTTCAAGCGCAGGCATGATTACTTACTCTAGATATAATCTTGTCCGAGATTCTATTAAGCCGGAGTCAATTATCGAAGATGAATTCTTGTTTTTACACAGACTGGAGTTGCCTGAATTCATAAGTAGACTAGCTCTAATAGAGCAAGCAGATCCGTTTGAATTTTATGAATTTGAAAAGGGAAATTGGCGTTATAATCCTTTTGAAAGGGTTTTAATTTTGTTGGCTTTGAACGGAGAATCAGCCTATGGGCTAACAGTTAGCACTGCAAGCGCTTCTGGGCTAATGCAATTCACAAAGCCTACCTGGAACACAATGATGAAGCTATTTCCGTGGAGAAACTTGGTCGGTTTTGAATATGGGCCGAGAATACACAGAGAGGCAATGTCGGCAGCGATTCTTTTGGAAAATTATAATTTTAGGGTTCTCAAAAATGTCTTCGGGCAGTCTATCTCGAAAGACAAGAATCTTGAGTTTTATTTGGCCGCAGCGTATAACGGGGGCATCGGAGACGTTGTAAGGGCTGTTAGGAATTCAAAAAACAAGAAAACAAACTGGCGAGTAGAACTCAGAAAAATCAAAAGCAAAACTGAAACACTCGACTATTTAGATAAGCTTGATTACTTGGTCGGTTTAGGTAGTCAAAAAGAGTAGTATTTTTTGGTATTTTAGGGGTCTAAAGAGACCCCTTTTAATTTAAAATATAATGTGTTATTATTCATTTATGATTAATACAACTAAGAAGAAAAAAATAATAGATCAGCATGCTTCTCATGAGAAAGATACTGGATCTGCTGAGGTCCAAATCGCCTTATTTACTCAGGAAATTGAGTCTTTGACTAAGCATCTAAAGAAACATCAAAAAGATAACAGTTCCCGAACGGGTCTGTTAAAAATGGTTTCCAAGCGCCGCCGCCTCATGGACTTCTTGAAAAAAGAGTCACCGGATAGGCATGCTAAAATAGTTAAAGAATTAGGTTTAAAAAAATAGATCTCAATGCCAGAAAGGAAGCCCAAAAATATCGTTAGATCAAGAGACCTTACGTCAGAGCATCAGCGTGTTGGCGTTTTTGTTGATGCTCAAAACATGTATCACTCTGCCAAGAATCTTTACAAAGCAAAAGTTAATTTCAAGAAGGTTTTGGAGCAGGCCGTTGGTGATAGGCGTCTCATAAGGGCCTTTATTTATGTAATAAGAACTGAATCAGGTGAAGAAAGGGCATTTTTTGAAGCTCTTGAAAAGGGGGGCTATGAAATAAAAGAAAAGGACCTTCAGGTTTTTGCCGGTGGTATGAAAAAGGCTGATTGGGACGTGGGTATGGCTATGGATGCCGTAATATTGGCAGACAAAATTGATGCGGCCATTCTTGTTACCGGTGATGGTGATTTTGTGCCTTTGGTTGAGTATTTGCGTATTTCCCAAGGTCTTAAGGTTGAGGCAATGTCTTTTGGCAGGAGTACCTCGGCCAAACTCAAGGAGGCCGTTGATGTGTTTACTGATTTAGAAACTGATCCCAAAAAGTTTCTTATGTATTAGTTCAATATGAAAAAAATCCTAATCTCTATAGTAATTATTATTGCTGTTATTGTTGGTGGATTCTTTCTTATTAAGTATCTTGGTGGGTGGCCAGTAGGGTTTGATAACGGCCACCTTTTAGTTAAGCAATATCATTGTTCTGATGTTTGCCCTGGTTATGGAGGTTGGTTTGTTGTTTATTCAAGAATCGATAATAAAGAAGAATGCGACAGAATTGGCGGCAAAACAATCATAGACCCAGCCTGGAAAGGTTTTTGGGGCTGCAGTCCAATCGATGATCCTATAGACGACAAGCAAGCTCAGCAGATAATATACACAAACAAAGATTACAAATTTCGGGTTAGTTTAACTGCTGTCTGGTTTGGATACAGGGTTAGAGTTAAGGAGGTAAGTAGTAATTTTGGCCAAGGCAACCTGGTATTCTGTGTCCCTACAACATCTAAAAATTATGGGTCTGATGATTGTGATGATGGCTTTGCCAAAATCATGGTCATTCATGTAATGAATTACGAGCAGTGGTCGTGGTGGCAAAAACAGGATGGCCCAAAGCCTGGATTATTGGGTCAAAATTCTGATTACGTTTTTGGATACAGTTTTTGGCAGGACCCACCACAAGATCTAACAGGTATCAATTTCGAAACCAATTTGGTTACAGGAAGCTTCAAGTTCCTAGAATAGAGGCTTCTCAGCTTGTCATATCGTTAACAAGAAACACCTTAGATCTGGTGTTTTTTGTTAATATGTGCTAAATTCGTTTGGTAGTTAACAATTAAGTAGTGATTGGAGAGGAATTATAATAAGGTAATGGGGCGCATGCCAAAAAATTTGACGTGAAAAACTCACTTGGAATTTTCTGGCCTGAATCTTCACCCCACCAAATAAGCTTTAGGCGATTTGTGAATGGTGTTATTTGGTGCTGTAAATTACTCCCCTCTTCTATTTATTTGTCAGTTTTTTAATGGGTATAAAAACCTATAAGGAAGAGTTTGCCGGTAAGCAGTTAATTATCGAGCTTGGGCGTTTAGCCGGTCAAGCAAATGGTTCTTGCCGAATACAATATGGTGAGACCTGTATTTTGGTTACTGCTGTGATGTCTAATAGAACCAAGAGTGTCGATTATTTTCCCCTTACTCTAGATTACGAAGAGAAATATTATGCTGCGGGCAAGATAAAGGGTTCAAAGTGGATAAAGAGAGAGACTAGGCCTTCTGAAGAGGCTATTTTAGCTGCGAGGCTAATTGACAGATCTCTACGCCCAAGATTCGATCATAATATAAGAAACGAAGTTCAGGTTGTCGCCACTATTCTTTCTTTTGATGGAATTAATGACCCTGATATACCAGCTCTTTTTGGTTCTTCTTTGGCACTTATGATTTCCGATATCCCATTTGATGGTCCTGTGGCCGCCTGTCGAGTGGGACGAGTTGACGGAAAACTAATCTTTAATCCTACATATGAGGAGAGAGTTTTAAGTGATTTTGATATCGTGGTTGCTGGTACAGAAAACAAGATAAATATGATTGAAACAGGCGCTAAGATAGTTCCAGAGAAAGATATTGTCGAGGCGATAACTAAGGGTTTTAAGGAGTTTCAAGATTTGATAAAGATTCAAAACAAAATTGCTAAAGATATTTCTGCTAAGAAAAAGGAACTTGCAGTTTTTGTTCACGATGAACCACTGGCACTTGTTGTAAGAAATTTTTCAGAATCTAAATTAGAAAAAGCACTCTATGCACCAGGTAAAAACAAGACAGAATTTTATGAAGGCTTGGGCCAGATAAAGGCGGAACTACTAGGACACATTAAAGAACAATTTAATGAACACCCAGAATTATCCAGAAAGTTGGATGAAGCCGGTGAGATTTTTGAGGAAGAGATAGACAGAATAGTGCACCGCAACATTCTTAATGAAGAAAAAAGACCGGATGGTCGCAAAATCGACCAATTGCGGGAAATCAGCGCAGAAGTTGGGATACTCCCCCATTCGCATGGAACAGGTCTATTTAATCGTGGAACAACTCAAGCACTTTCCAGTCTGACTCTTGCCTCTCCTGGGATGGAGCAATGGATTGAGACTATGGAGATCCAGCTTACAAAGAAGCGTTTTATGCACCACTATGTTTTCCCGCCATTTAGTGTAGGCGAGGTTGGAAGGATGGGTGGAGCAGGTCGCCGTGAAATAGGTCACGGTGCATTAGCTGAGAGGGCTCTAGAGCCTCTGATTCCAGACAAGGATGTTTTCCCGTATACGATCAGGGTTGTGTCGGACATACTCTCTTCTAACGGGTCATCTTCTATGGCATCAGTATGTGGATCTATATTGGCTATGATGGATGGTGGTGTGCCGATTAAGGCTCCAGCCGCTGGTATTGCAATGGGCCTTATGTTTGATGAAAAAGGTGAAAAATACAAAATTTTAACTGATATCCAGGGTCCTGAAGATCATCATGGAGATATGGATTTGAAAGTGGCCGGCACCAAGGACGGCGTAACAGCTATGCAGATGGATGTTAAAATTGAAGGAATTAATGAAAAGATATTGGCAGAAGCACTTGAACAAGCACGAAGAGCCAGGTTAGAAATATTGGAAACAATGGCTAAGGTTATTGATTCGCCAAGAGCTGAATTGTCTAAATATGCTCCAAGAGTGCAAACAATAAAAATTGATCCAGATAAAATAAGAATGGTTATAGGGCCTCAAGGTAAGGTTATAAATGAAATTATTGAAAAAACAGGTGTTGACATAGATATTGAGCAGGATGGCTCAGTGTTTATAACTGCCGATAGCCCGGAAGGTATGGATAGGGCTATAAAATGGATAGAGATGATAACTTATGATGCTAGGGTGGGCGATGAATTTGATGGTAAGGTTACGAGATTGATGGATTTCGGAGCTTTTGTTGAGTTTATGCCCGGGCAGGAAGGCATGGTACATGTTTCTGAAATATCTAGTGAGCATATTCGCAGGCCAGCAGATGTCCTCAAGACTGGCCAGACTGTTCATGTCAGGATTAAGCAGATAGATGAGTTGGGTAGGATTAATCTTACAATGAAATAAACGCCCAGCGGCCATTAGTATTAAAATAATACCCTCGCTTTTAGCGAGGGTATTATTTATAGGGTTCAGATACATACAAATTAAAATCCCCGCTATGGCGAGGATCAATTTTCAATACCAATGACTAGGTTTTGGTGCCCTATAACAAAGTCACCAAGCAGGGACATTTTGGATAGTACTGGAGAAGGGGTACCCAAAATTACTGGAACTACCAGGTTTTTTATTGCTGGCTGTTTAGAATTGCCATATGTTATTACTTCTTCAGATAGAGATTGTGGATGTGTTGCAATTATTGGCATGCCTTCATTCCCCAGTTTTTTAAGAGCGTTTTCGTATAAACGAAAGAAGCTGGCTAGATCTTCTTCTGTTGCTAATGTGCAACCTTGTTCAGCTATGGCAGAGTTTATTTCCCGCAACCTCATATCGTGGTGAATATAGAAAAATCTTGCTAAAACGCATTGAATTGCTTCATTCCTGAGTCTTAAGAAGGGAAGGTAGTATAGTCCTATTTTTGTTGATACGAAATCCTGATTGCGGTGCATTGGCCCCATGAATTTGTCAAAATACTGCTGTTATTATATTAAACTATTCATTATTTGTCAATGCGATGAATTATACGCTGCTCTTGAAAATATAAATGACATGGGTTATAATTAAATAAGTTCATCAAATTTTTTTATGGAGAATTCGTGGAAATAAAGCAAAAATGTATAATATCTTGTGAAGAACAAATAAGCGGACTGTGGATTGCTGGCGTCAATGATATGCCCGATGTCACAAAATCTGGAAACACCAGGGAAGAAGCTATTGAGTCCGTGGTTGTCGATGTTTTTCGGGTATTATCTCAAAATATTGAACATAGAGTTGACCGGTCTTTACAACTTCTATTGCGTTCTCGTTCTCCTAGAAATAAAAAATTTAAAATTGTTATAGAAATTGAAAAAAATTAACTTGTTTTGCGCCGATTAACATCGGCCTTTTTAATTTTTAAAAATGGTCTGTCGATAAGATTTGAGCGGAGTGTGATAAGATTGATAGTAATCATCTCATCGCCTATAGACTACAGATCACAGTAAATTTTAATTGCTATGATCTCCAATTATAGTCTATCGGCTAATCTAAATGGCGGACGAAAATAAAATATCCCAGAATAACTCGAATACACTAAGTCCTCAGATTAAAACCCCACCTGTTCCAACTGGTGGTCAGATTCCAGCTAATCTGCCTCAAATTAATTCTGCTGGTTCAATAATTCCCCCGCCTCAACCCAGCAAGATCGCACCTCCCTCAGCTACTCCTCCCAAAACTATTCTTCCTAATTCAGCAACATTTCCAGCCAAAACATCAGCCCCAGCGGCGACGTCTATAGAGCCAAAGCCACCAGTATCAGTGCCTATGCCAGATCTCCCAGCCAGTGTTTTCCGTTCATCGATAAGGACGATGCAGGATGATATGGGTTCGATAAAAAAGGGACAAGCGCCATCGGGTTTTACCATAGATAGGCAGTCTGAAATGGAGGTAAAACAACCACAAATTCAAAAACAACCACCATCTCAAGTTCCGACAAGTAATATAAATTCCAATATTGAGCTCGGGAGACTTGAAAGATCAAGACCTTTGAGCGGGTCTGGTTCTTCTGTTGTTTTGCCAAAGCAGAATGAACAGCAAAAAAATGAAGCAGAATTGATAAAACCGAAGGTTTCTGTTCCCGCGTCTTCAGGTTTGGATCGCTTAAGATCAATAAAACCTATTTGGCTTGTCCTTGGTATAGTTGCTGTTGTTTGTGTTCTGCTAGTGCTATTTGTTGTGCCTAAAATTGGTTCTGTCCCAGATGTTAGTTTAACGCCTACACCAACAGAGCAGATTAGTTCTACTCCCAAACCAGTCTCTGACATAGAGACCAAATTCTCGCCTTTTTCTAAGGTTAGCAGTGATATAAATTCTAGTTTTTTTGATAATTTGCTGGCTTTAGTAGACAAAGAATCTCTTTTGCCTGGAGAGCCAGGTCTCTATCAATTGGTTGATGCCCAATCAGGATCTAACTATTTATTGGGTACCTTCATGAACAACGCTGGAATTATTGTTCCGGAGGATATTAACTTGAGTTTATCAGACAACGATTTTTATGCCTCACTGGTCCGTGGTCAAGATGGAAATTATAGTCATGGGATTATTGTTAAGCTAGACGGTGAATCCGATGTTTTACAAAAAATGCTTGCTTGGGAGAGTGATTTGCCGAGTGCTTTTTCCCCATTGTTCGGACTAGATTTATTAAAAGCAGGTTCGACCGTTTTTTTGGACAATACCTATCAAGGTGCTGCGATAAGGTATATTAATTTTCCAGACCCATTAAAAACAATTGATTACTCAATAGTCTTGGGGACAGATGATAATAATTACTTGGTGTTAACTAGTTCTAGGGATCATATGTATAAAATTATCTTAGAATTGGTAAATCCTTAATCTAAAATTTAATCATGCTTCTTACTGAATGATGACACAATGATGACAAGCCATTGTGTCATCATTGTTTATATCCTGTCATCATCGTGTCACCCATCTTGTTATTTGAAATAAAAAAACAGTTAAAATAGGCTAATTTATATGGTTTTTTGGGATGTTTACCAGGCTAGATATATTTATCCACAGTTTTACTTGCCATCATTCATGGTGTTGCTATAATTCAGTTAGTTCCTTATCACTGTTGATTCCGTAGTTATGGAATCGATGGTACTTTTTTCTAGCGGATCTCTATCCGCATACGGGCATCAGCCCCCAAGCAACACTTTGTTTATGGGCACCGATGCCCGTATTATTTTGCTTGCATTTAAGCTATTTTTATTATAAAATTCCTCTTCGAGTTTTAAATATTTGATCTACTCAATCTATATTTGTTTAAATACTGATTATTAATAAGTTAAAACCATGGATACAAGTGAAAAAGAAAAATTAAAGATGTCGTTGTTGGCGGAACTGGGTGCCATAAATAAACAATTGGCTGAATTTACGACAGAAAATCCCCTAATAAAAGGTGATCGTCTTTCTCGATTCCATAAAACAGACCCATCTGATTCACAATCAGATAAGGCTCATAGCGTGACTGAGTTTGAGGAAGATCGGGCTGTGGAGCAGAATATGGAATTAAGAAAAAAAGAATTAGAGGAAGCCCTAAGTAATTTAGATGAAGGAAATTATGGTATCTGTGAAAAGTGTGTATCCCCTATTGATTCAAGGAGGTTAAAGGTTTTACCAGTAGCAAGGCTTTGTTTTGACTGTGCAAGCAAGGGTAGGCTTATTTGATAGGTAATAAAAATATTTGATTAAGTTAAAAATAGGTGCTATCAATGTGGCATCTATTTTTAATTCTAGCTGCTAACAAATTGCTGCTAGCTCTAATCGATGCCATCTTTTAAGGTTTTTTCCGGAGCTGTTATTGGTTTAGACTGTTTTGCAATTGATGTTGAGGTAGACTCTACGCCAGGCCTCCACTCCTTAAACATAGTGGGTCTTCCTGATAAATCGGTACAAGAATCAAAGGACAGAATTGAATCAGCAATAAGAAACAGCGGTTTTGTTTCACCACACAAGAAAAACAATAGAGTTATTGTTAACTTGGCTCCTGCTGATATCAAAAAAGAAGGTCCAGCTTATGATTTGCCAATAGCCATAGGTTATCTTATGGCCACCAAACAGCTAAAACCTTATTCGGGCAAGAGAATTGTCAGCGGTGAACTTTCTTTGGATGGATCCTTGCGCAGGATAAGTGGTGTTTTGCCAATGGCTATGCTGGCTCAAGAACTTGGTTTTGATGAAATAATAATACCCAAGGAAAATGTGGCCGAGGCTTCAGTGGTTAAGAATTTACGTGTAATTGGAGCAGCTACCTTAAAAGAAGTTTGCGGATATCTCCATAAACCAGACTTGATAGAACCGACTAGCCATCTAAATTATTCTGATTATGTTCTAAAATCCTCTAGGGGATCAGATTTGCATGATTTTGATATATATCACGTCAGGGGTCAGGAAAATGCCAAGAGAGCCATTTTAATAGCAGCTAGCGGGGGTCACAACTTACTTATGTATGGTCCACCAGGTTCAGGTAAATCGATGATTGCTCAAAGCTTGTCTAGTATTTTGCCGGAAATGAGTCAATCAGAAGCTCTCGAGGTAACAAAAATTTATAGTATAGCTGGTCTTATAAAAGATGAACCCATAGTTAAAATTAGGCCATTTAGAAGTCCTCATCACACAACATCTGCTGTCGCCGTTATCGGAGGCGGAACTTGGCCCAAGCCAGGAGAAATATCATTAGCTCACAGGGGTGTTCTTTTCTTAGATGAGTTGCCTGAATTTTCTCGGAGTGTAATTGAGGCCTTGAGACAGCCTGTTGAAAGTGGTGAGGTTGTTGTTTCAAGGGCTGCTGGTTCCGTTAAGTTTCCAAGCAGATTTATGCTTGTTGCGGCAATCAACCCGTGCCCATGTGGCAATTATGGGGATGAATTAAAATCATGCGTTTGTAGTGCAAATTCAATATTTAAGTATCAACGCAAGATTTCCGGGCCTATGCTGGATAGAATTGATATACAAATTAATGTTCCTCGTGAAACATACGATAAAATAAGCGGAAAGGCTTCTGGCGTAAAAAGTTCAGAAATGAGGTCAATGGTTACAAAAGCCAGGTCTATTCAAAGAGAGCGTTTGTTTGATTCTAACCTCCAGACAAACAGCGAAATGAGGCCGAAAGAAATAGAAAAGTATTGCAATCTTGATTCAGAAGCGGAGGGCCTGGTTAAAAAGGCGGTTACTTCACACAACCTTTCCGGTCGGGGGTACCATAAAATACTCAAGATATCTAGAACTATCGCAGATCTAGATAATAGCGAAAATATTATTTTAAAACACGTTGCAGAGGCAATTTCCTATAGAATAAAAAATGAGAGTGATTCCTTTGGCATCTAATAACTTGTTTAAATTTATAATAAAAACACCTCTTGTTTCTTGTGAAACAAGAGGTGTTTTTAAACTAAGATTACTTAATCAGCGGGTTTTTGGCTCCATGGACTTCGAAGTGGAGGTGGCATCCAGTTGATCTTCCTGTGGTACCCATTAAGGCTATTTTTTGTCCTTGACCAACCGCTTCTCCTTGTACGACAAGTAGATTGCTAGCATGAGCGTATAGTGTTTCTGTTCCATTTGGATGCACTATTTTTATGAATTTTCCGAATCCACCATTGTAACCGCTTGGCATTGCCAGAACTACTGTGCCGGATGCCGCTGCATATATTGAGGTACCGCATGAGTTAGCTATGTCTACCCCGTTTCTACCGTGTATTCTGCCCCAATTGTATCCGGTTGTGGGCTGCATGAAATATCCTCCAAGATTAGGCAGGTATGCAAATCTATTGACCGAAGTTGATGAAGGAGCCTTGGGTGTTTGGATCGTGCCCCCAGGTATTACTATTTCCTGATCTATTTGAAGATCGCCGGCCAAGGGCAAGCTGTTAAAAGATATTATTTCTTCTTCTTTTATGCCGTATTTTTTAGCCAAAGATGAAACTGTGTCGCCTTTCTTTGTTTTGTGCAAGACTCCGCTAACAGGCGGTATCTTAAGATCCATGCCTGGGTTTATTGAATCTGGGCTACTTAGATTATTAGCCCAGATTATTGTGTTGATGCTTACACCATAATCAGACGCTATGAATGAAAGTGTATCCCCTTCCTGCACTGTATATGTTGATACCTGGCTACCTCTGTCCACAAATTCTTCAAAAATGTTTGTTAGAATTGTTCCGCGTGAAACAATAGAATTATCTTGTATTGTATTAATTTCTGATATACTAGCGCTAATATTTTTGTTGTTTGTTAGTGTGGCCAAGCTATTTATGTCAGCAAGCTGATTCTGCGAGGATATTGTTATAACTGACGCGGCAGTTTCCTCCACGTAACTGTTAATGAGGTTTCCCATTAAGCCGCCCTGGTCACGAGAAGAACCCCTTGTCAAAATTACAGATGTTGCCAAAATCATCAAAACAAAAAATGCGACACGGTCGTTTCTGAAAAATATATTAGAAAATGCTTTGTGGAGAATACTTTTAATAAAAACTAGACCTCCGGTACTCAGCACCGGCTGTCTTAAAGAGTACACTGCTAATTTAGCCTAAAATTGACAAAATACATACTAAAAACAACAATGATTCTCGTGAGAGAATCAAATATAATCTTACCCCACCCATTACCCAAAAGTCAATGGATAGAGGTTGATAACAAATAAACATGAATTATCAAGAAATTGGCTTTTTGGCTGAAAATATTGCCGCAAGACATCTTAAGGAAAATGGCTACGATATTTTAGACAAGAATTATCGTAAACCTTGGGGAGAGATAGATATAATTGCCAAAAAAGTAGGGGTTATTATTTTTGTTGAGGTTAAATCAAGCAGTAGGGAGGTTGAAGGAATGAATCCAGAAGTGAGGGTTGATTGGAGAAAGATTAAAAAAATCAAAAGAACGGCTTATTTATATCTAGAATATGAATTAGGAGATATGGATTGTGAGTGGCAAATAGATGTTGTTTCTGTAATTTTCGACTCGAATAAAAAAAGTGCTCATCTGAAGCATTTTAAAAACATTTAGACCTTTTTGCGCTCAATGCATCTTTACTATTAAAGTTTCAGTTGGTACGATACTTATATTGAGGTTCATTCAAAAATAAGGAGTTTAGTGTGTGGAAACCAATGGACAGGGCCTTAGTTTTGTTTTTTATTTTAGGAATTTTTGTGCATTCTTCTTTGGCTCAAGGAGGCAAAGACAAGACTACTGTTGAGATTGATGATTTTGCTTGCGGACTTACTTCGTCAGGGGAATCTTTTAGCGCGTGGCAAGATTTGTCCATTATTCCTGTTAAATTTTCCGAAAAAAATAAAGAAGGTACTATTCTAGATGCGTACTTTGCTAGCGATTTCTTGGTTGAAAGAAAGACTTTTACTATATCTAATGAAAAAAAACCATTGTTCTACAAAATTGATGGAGACTGGTCAGAGGCTATTGATGCAAAGGAATTTTTAAAAATATTCAAAAAAGAATTTTGGCTGGTTAGCTATATACCAACACAAAATAATGTAGTTTGTCAAGCATTTCAATTCAGGGATTGGAGGGCTTTGGAGGCGAGTTTTGGTCAGGATTATGAGGAAATTAGAAATGGTTCAATTTTGGGAACTGTTCATGATCCGGCTTTTTTCAAAAATATAAGAGTCGCACCTTTTAGTTTTGTAAGCATTGAGGATGAGAAAGCACTCTGGTTATTTGTTCTGGTGGTTAATGGTTCAAGCAATCCTTTCCAGTCTAAGACAATAACTCTGGAAAATGGACTGACATACAACAGAAGGGGTAGAAGTAGGGATGGATTTGATATAGAGGTTACAGATTATGGCTCGTTTGAGCTAGGGCCGAAGATAGTTTTTGAAACAGCCGAGTACAAATTTCCTAGATTTAGGTGGGGAAATTATTCTTTAGGTAATGTTAAGGTTAGATCAAAGCTAGTTGACCGTGTTTATTTTGAAAAAAACATGACTAATTTTCAGTGGCTTTGTTTTTATGACTACCAGACCGGAAAAATTTTGCGTCTGGCAGAGATGATGCCCGAGATTTCTTCTGTGGTTAAATAATTTTTAATTTAATACCCCAACAAAGGGGTATTTTGATCACCAATGATAAGAACGAAAATAGGAGCGCATGTTTCAATAGCAGGCGGTATAATTGAGGCCCCCGAACGGGCTAAACTTTTGGGTTGTGAAACATTTCAATGTTTCACACGTTCTCCACAGGGAGGACCGGCCCCGTTAATTAACGAAGATATTGCCTCTAATTTTAGATCCAAAATGGATGAGTGTGGGATCGAGACATTTTGTATCCACACTCCTTATTATATAAACTTTGCTTCTCTTGAGGGACGTATAAGGCATGGATCTACAAAGGTGGTTCGAGAGGAACTTGAAAGGGGTAGTCTCCTTGGCGCAAGGTACGTTGTAACTCACTTAGGATCTCATACTGGTCAGACTCAAGAGCAGGGATTAGAAAGAGTATCAGAGGCATTAAATTCAATATTAGATGGCTATTCTGGCACAACCAAACTTCTTTTGGAGGTTGCTGCTGGTACCGGTAACGTAATGGGGGATACTTTTGATGAGTTGGCTACTATTCTTGGTGGTATAAAAAATATAAAATCATCTGTCGGTGTGTGTTTTGACACCTGTCATCTCTTTGCATCGGGCTATGATTTTCGTAAACCGGAACAGGCTGAGGCTATTCTCAAGGAGTTTGATAAAAAAATAGGTCTTAATTTATTAGAGTTGGTGCACGTTAATGATTCTAAGGTTGATCTTGGCGGTAAGCGTGATCGGCACGAACACATAGGCGAGGGATACATAGGGGAAGAGGGGATCACGAGTATTTTGTCTCAAGAATCTTTTGCCAAGATAGATTGGATAATAGAAACTGACGATGACGGTAGGGAAAAAGATTTGGAATTTTTGAAAAAAATAAGGGGATGCCACACACAAAACTCTTAGACATGTAAACAGGGCCTATGGTCTAGTGGTATGACGCGACATTCGCATTGTCGAGACGGGAGTTCGATTCTCCCTAGGTCCACAACTTAAATTTCCTCTAGCTTTATGTTTAATTACAAGACTTATTTCAGTAACAAAAAAATAACAATGATGGGTCTGGGTCTTCTTGGAAGAGGTGTCGCCGTAGCCAAGTTTCTTGCTTCATGCGGGGCAGTTCTAACTGTTACTGATTTAAAAATAAGAAAAGAGTTAGCCCCGAGTCTACTGCAGCTAAAAAAATATAAAAATATCAGATACGTTTTGGGGCGACACGAGCTAAAAGATTTTTCAAACTGCCATCTTGTTATAAAAGCAGCAGGTGTGCCACTTGACTCGCCTTATGTTAAAGAAGCAATAAAAAACAAAGTTCCAGTAGAGATGGAGGCCTCTTTATTTGCTAAATTATCAGAGGCAAAAATCATTGGCATAACGGGAACAAGAGGAAAAACCACCACAGCGCATGTGATATATGAAATATTAAAAAAAGCTGGCAAAAAAGTTTTTATCGGGGGTAATATTAGAGGTGGCTCAACCCTGCCATTTATAAGTAAATTCAAGGGGGATTGTCTGGTTGTGCTTGAGCTTGATTCATGGCAGCTTCAGGGTTTTGGTGATTCAAAAATTAGTCCTAATTTAGCTGTTTTTACGACTTTTTACCCTGATCATCTCAATTACTATAAGGGAAGCATGAAAAGATACTTTGATGATAAGGCCAATATCTTAAAATACCAGAAAAAAGGAGATTTTTTGATCACTCAAAAGGAAACCCTACCTTTGATAAAAAGATTTTATAAAAACAAGATACGAAGTAAGGTTTTAGTCGTGTCGTATCAAAACTTGCCCAAGACATGGAATATAAAAATTCCTGGCCAACACAATCTAAACAATATTGCCTGTGCAGTTAAGGTTGCTCAAATACTTGGACTAAAGAATCATGTTATTAAGAAGGCCGTTGAGGAGTTCAGCGGTGTCCCAGGCCGATTGGAATATCTTAGGGATATAAACGGTGTTAAAATATACAATGATAACAACTCTACGACCCCTGATGCGACAATTGCCGGCCTCAGAGCATTGGGTAGTGGGAAGATAAAGAAAATAATTTTAATCATGGGCGGTACAGATAAGGGTCTTGATATGTCTAATTTGTGTAAAGAAATAAATAAATATTGTAAGACAGTCGTATTATTAAAAGAAAGTGGAACTGAAAAAATAAAAGATCAGGTGAATAAGTTAAAAGACATTAATGTCTGGGAGGCTAGTGGTCTTAAGAAATCTGTGGAATTAGCTATGAGCCAAGCTGCGAGAGGGGATACAGTTATTTTCAGTCCCGCCTTTGCCTCTTTTGGTAAATTTTTCAAAAACGAGTATGACCGCAATGATCAGTTTATCCGAATTATAAAAAAAATAACTTAATAGATCATTAAATTTACAGGTTTTTGTGCTTATGATATTTTTAAGTCATGGATGGTTCTAAAAATAATAAGTATTTTATAAGTTTTTAGCGCGAGAAGCGTGATTTTTTGTTAACGACAGTCAATCCGCTCGGCTATAATTATGTCCTATATTTTCATAATTGCTGCTCTAGCTGCTGGTGTCATTATAACTCTGGTTGTTTTCATATTTGCCAGACCCAAAAAAGATGACCAGGGGATGCAGGTCTTAAATCAGCGTTTGGATTTGCTCAATACTTCAATGAACCAGGCACTACGGGATACTGTTAAAATGGTTTCTGAACAGCTTAAAGAGAGCAGGGAGTCGGTTGAGAGGTCATCTTCCAATGTGCATAGGCAAGTTGAGGGTTTTACATCTGGATTAACTAAGCTTTCGGAGAGTGTCAAAAACGTTCATGAACAGATCAAGGGGGTGGCGTCTTTCCAGGATATTTTTAAATCACCCAAATTGCGTGGAATATGGGGCGAGGCTTCTCTTGAGGCATCACTTGCGCAGTACTTCCCTAAAGATCGTTATCAGCTACAGTACTACTTCAAGTCGGGTGAGGCAGTGGACGCTATATTGCGTTTGCCAAACGATTTGCTTTTGCCGATAGATTCTAAATTTAACTGGGAAAACTTTGAGAAAATGGTTAATTCAGATAATGATATTTCCAAAGAACAATATCGCAAGACTTTCTTGTCTGATGTTAAGAAAAAAATAGACGAAGTCGCTTCTAAATACTTGCTTCCTTCTGAAGGAACTACTGACTTTGCCTTGATGTATGTACCAGCCGAGACGGTTTATTATGAAGTGGTCAACAATATAAAGGACGTCGATTTGCCAGGCTACGCACTGGCCAAGAAGGTATTCTTGGTTTCACCAAATACATTTATGCTTTCTGTTTCGGCTATTGGCCATTGGCTTAAAGATGTGCAACTTAATAGGCAGACCAAAGATATAATGAAACGTCTTGAGCGTATTGCCTTGGACGGGCGCAAGTTAGGGGAGGATTTCAAGAAGCTTGGTAAGCATCTATCAGATGCCCGTGGTTCATATGATGGCACCGAGAAAAGGCTTGATCTCATGATTGATCGTGTCCAAAATGTCATAGAAAAAGGTGAGCCGGAAGACGAAGCCAAACTTGCAAGTGCCGAGTCAAGTGGTGAAAATTAGAATTTGTAAAAATTATAACTCGCTTGCCCCGTGTTAATTTTTTTGCTAAATTACTTAAATTAATGTCATTACATGATCTAAAAATTGGTGACGAGGCTCCAGATGTTTTTAATGTTGTAATCGAGATTCCGAAGAACAGCCAGAATAAATACGAGTACGATGAGAAGATCGGCTTGATTAAACTTGATAGGGTTTTATATTCGCCGGTGCACTACCCGTCTGATTACGGATTTATCCCACAGACTCGTTCTGAAGATGGTGATCATTTAGATGCGTTGGTTTTGGGTGGGGATCCTGTGCCAGTTGGTTGTGTTGTCAGGGCTAGGCCCATAGGGCTGCTTAAGATGATTGATGCTGGAGAGGAGGATTTTAAAATACTTGCAGTCCAGAAAGACAATCCTCGTTTTGATAACATCAAGGACGTAAAAGATATTGAGATTAGTAACCCCCATCTTCTAAAAGAAATAGTCCATTTCTTCTCTGTTTATAAAAATCTCCAGAATAAGGAGGTTAAAATACTGGGCTGGGAGGATTCAGCCAAGGCCAAGCAAGAAATCAAAAGAGCTCAAGAGATGTTTCTTTGAGTAGGTCTATTCTTATGTCTTGAATCAATCCTTGATTGTGCTACATTCGGGTTGGTTTCTTTGATTATTTAAAAGGAGACGCATGTCATTAACTAGAGTTCAGCATCCTGCCCCGGCAGCTATGGCCTTGGTTTTGGCTAAACGACTGGAGGTCAATCTAACTACCAGAGATCTTTGTTTGGTGGCTAGTGGCTTAACCGAAGAGGATATATCTAATCCCTTGCCTATATCAGGTGTTGGTCTTGATCAGGTTCCTTCTGATAAGATAACCGGTTGGCTATATGAATTTGGCACTTCTGGATATGGGTCTCGTGATCTTTGTTATTATTTAAATAGAAAGATTAAATTATATGAAAATGGTTGGCAGATTATTAATCAAATTTTAGATGAACAGTTCAAAGATGACCCACTATTATTCTTGAGTCTTGGAACAGAGGTCCTATCTCGCCTAGATGAGATTCAACATTTAAGAGGCGCCTAATTCTAAGAGTACTATTGGTACTCTTTTGTTTTTATATTTAAAAAAAATCTTAATGTGGATAACTAATTTATAAGGATTTTTAATAAAATGTTAGAATTTAAAGCAGTAATCAATAGAAATCTAGCCTGTGCTTTTTATTTTGGTTTCTTCTTCTGGAAGCCTAAAACTAGAGGGTAGCAGCTAGTTTTGAAAGGAGGTGTTTGTATGTTAGAAGTTACAGCAGCATCCGATGTAGTCAGGGCTTCTTTGCTGACTCTATGGAGTAATGTCGCCGGTTTTTTGCCGAGATTAATTGCCGCCATAGTAGTCTTTTTAGTTGGTTGGTTAGTGGCTGTTTTGATTGCCAAGCTTGTTTGGCACATCATAAAACTAATTAGACTTGACCGCGCATTAGAAGGCGTTGGTTTTAAAAAGATTTGGGAAAGAAGCGGATATAAATTAAACAGTCCGTTGTTTTTCTATGAATTAGTAAAATGGTTCTTTGTGGTTGTGTTCTTGATGGCCGCAACAGATATTCTCGGGCTAGTTCAGGTTACCGAGTTTTTGCGAACCGTAGTATTTTACTTGCCCAATGTTTTCGTAGCAGCCTTTGTTGTTTTGATCGGTGTTTTGGTTGCTAGGTTTGTTGAGGGTTTGGTTAGAAGTTGGGTTAAGGCAGCACAATTGTCTTCTGCCAATTTTTTGGGAGCACTTACCAAGTGGTCAATATTGATATTCTCATTCCTTATAGCTCTAAGCCAGCTTAAGGTTGCGGACGAAATCGTTAGGATAGTAGTTATCGGTTTCGTAGCGGCAGGCGCATTAGCCATAGGCTTAGCTTTTGGATTAGGTGGACGATCTCACGCAGATGAAGTCATAGCCAAAATGAGAAAGCATGTTTCAGAATAAATTAAGACTTAGTCCTTAAGATTAAGAATTGGTTTTTCGAATCATAACAACACCCCGCTAAGGCGGGGTGTTGTGTTTAATCCACAGTCTTCAAGGACTGGGGTTGACGCGACTGTTGGCCTTTGCTAAACTTACGACAATCTAATATATGATGAATTATAATAATAATTTAACTACAAAAAGCGGATAACGTCTTGGTTGTTAATTTATGGCCATAAACGTCCCGCTCAGCGGGATTTTTATTAAAAAATGGCTCTCTTCTGGCGTCACTTCAAGTAAGGTGTTTACACTGAGCTAGTGGTTCGATAGACTCACCACCGTGAGCTTGCGAATCGGTCGAAGTGGTGCCCGAAGGTAGCTATAGGATAGAAACTTTAAAACCGAATATGTATAGCGGGTAAATGTATCTTAAATTGTCCCGATTTGTTCGTGCGAAGCACTGGTAACAAATCGAGGATCCTCGATTTTGTAGCTTGATTTTATCAAGAACAAAATCGGGACATTATTGGTTCAAGCGCCGAGCTTGAGCTAATAAGATAGTGAATTGTAAAAATAAATAATTAAGCTTGCAGAATGAAAGCTGTAAGCTGTGCTAAATTAAGGGCGTATGGAGGATGCCTTGACACCAAAAGGCGATGAAGGACGTGGCGTGACGACGATATGCTTCGGGGAGCCGTCTAGCGGGCTTTGATCCGGAGATTTCCGAATGGGGAAACCCAGCCAGAGTAATGTCTGGTTGCCCGGCAGTAATGTCGGGAGCGTACCTGGCGAAGTGAAACATCTCAGTAGCCAGAGGAACA
>Ga0209542_10008232_pt1 | contig 19546 bp, 22 predicted proteins | sample RifCSPhighO2_01_FD_184028 | JGI IMG/M metagenome (GOLD analysis project Ga0209542, IMG submission 184028) | Soil microbial communities from Rifle, Colorado - Rifle CSP2_plank highO2_0.1 (SPAdes) (version 2) | ecosystem: Environmental > Terrestrial > Deep subsurface > Rock core/Sediment ...
CGCGCGGTATTGGCAAAGTAACTCTCGGAAAGCTCGCTGCCGGACAACGCCCACAGCTTCGCGTTGGTGAACTCGCGAAGGTTGAAGCGTTTGAACAGGTTATTCGCGAGCTCGCGGCGACCGCGAGCTCGCTCGCACCGTCAGAATTCGTAAAACTCGTCGTGGAGAAAAGCGGCATGCGCCGTGCTTTATTTGAGGAGGGAAGCGAAGAGGACCGCGAACGTTTTGAAAATATCGAAGAACTCGCCTCTGTCGCTGTACGCTATGACTCCCTGTCGGATCGAGAAGGTATTGCATTGTTTCTTGCCGAAGCCGCGCTTGCGAGCGATCAAGACGAAATGGATCAGGGCGACAAGAGGGGAGTGATGCTCATGACGGTGCATGCGGCAAAAGGGCTTGAATTCGACACTGTTTTCGTGAGCGGCATGGAGGAAGGATTATTTCCCCACGAGGATATGGGGGGAGAGAAAGATCGCGATGAAGAAGAGGAGCGACGGCTCTTCTATGTCGCGATGACACGCGCCAAGGCGCGTCTTATCCTCACCCTCGCGCGTATTCGCAAGATCTATGGCAACGATTTCCTCACCGAACCCTCTTCATTTCTCGCTGATATTGATTCTTCACTCATGCGTTACGACGACACGGATGAAGAAAAAGTTATCAAGGCCTAGCCGTCCGTTTTGGGGTCTGTGATATTGAGATTTTTCTTTATCGTTGAAACAAAAGCCTCGCGCTGATTTTCGGTAAGTCGTTTCCATTCAGGATGTTCCTCCATGTGCCGTAACGTATCGTCAAAGTGTCCCTTTTTAAGGGTGGTGTGTTTTGATGCCACCAACGCATGATCGAAAATACTCCTTACGCGATCCAACTTCTCGGTGTTGAAGTCGTGGCCGCTATTGAGAAGCGATTTTCGAACATGTTCGTCGAAACCGTGTGATGTAATTTCTTCCATAGATTAGCCAATTACTTGGTATAGGGTGTAGTGTACCACTATGCATGCTAAAAAATCGCTGGGGCAACATTTTCTGATGCATGCGCGCATTGCGGAGCGCATTGCGCTTACCGCAGGACTTGCCCCAGATACCGTCGTACTCGAGATCGGTCCAGGAACGGGCATACTCACGAGAGAACTCTTATCCACCGTAGGCGGGTCCGCCTCCGGCGGAAAGCATGGAAAGGTGATTGCCGTTGAAGCAGACCGAGAACTTTTTGAAAAACTCCACATTGATTTCGCGAATGAGATTGCCGACGGTCGCCTTGAACTCATCCACGGCGACATCCGCACCTATCCCCATTTTGGTCCGACCGGTCTAAAATTGGGATACTCGGTTGTTGCGAACATTCCCTACTATTTGACTGGGGACATTTTCCGAATGTTTCTTGAAACAAAGAATCAACCGAGCTCGCTCACACTGCTCGTACAGAAAGAAGTTGCCGAGCGCATCGCACGCTCAAAAAAAGAAAGTATCCTCTCGCTCTCGGTGAAGGCGTATGGCACGCCGAAATACGAATTCACAGTGAAACGCGGGGCATTTGTGCCCGCACCGAACGTCGATTCCGCAGTACTTACGGTGCGGGACATTTCGCGGGGAAATTTCACAAGCCGCGCGCAGGAAGAAAAATTCTTCGCCCTTATTCACGCGGGGTTCGCGCACAAGCGCAAGTATGTGCGAAGGAATTTGGTCAACGTCGGATTCCCAGCGGGGAACATTCCAGAAAAAGCGCGCGCCGAAGACCTCTCGCTCTCTGACTGGCTTATCCTCTCCTCGACAGGTCCCGCCGCGGGACTTCCGTAGGGAAGCAGAGAGGCACCATGTAGATAAGGACTTTTTGTGTGTACGTGACTGCTATACTTCGTATGTATACCATGGGGCAGATTCTACGAAATTGGCGCGTGATCCTTGCGACGCTCTTCGCAATAGTGCTTATCGCCGGTGCGTCTGCGCTCGCGCGCAATATTGAATCACCTTCTGTCGCACAAGCGACTGCCGAAACCGCGCTCCTGCAAGCGATTGCCACGAAGGATTCGGACAACGATGGTCTTCCTGATTGGGAAGAGGCGCTCTACGGAACATCCCCGAACATCGTTGACACATTTAACCTCGGCATGACCGATGGCGATGCAGTCGCGAGCGGCCTTATCGTGCCGAAGGCGATTGCAGATATTTCCATCACAGCCTCTTCTCCCGATACCACGGTAAGTGTCGACCCGTCACTTCCGCCCGTGCCCGCGGAGGGCACCCTGACTGCCGCTTTCGCTCAACATTTCTTCACACTGTATCTTGCGGCCAAGGAGAGGAGTGGCGGTGCGAACCTCTCCCCAAGCGAGATGCAGTCTGTTGCGGACGAGGCACTACGCTCTCTCTCTGCGATACTTGTCGTCGCACCTGATTTCAAATCGGCAAAGGATATAACGGTTGCGGGAACGGGGGCGGATGCACTCGAAGCATTTGCGGTGAGTGCAGAGGTCGTGTCCCTAAAAAATACGGCGAACGCGACAAAGAGCGAGATACTGTATCTCAAAGATGCGCTCGAGAACAATGATACGAGTGCGCTTATGCACATCGCATCGATAGCGAAAGCATACCGAGACTCCGCTGCTGGGTTTGCAGTTCTTCCTGTGCCGGAAGAACTTGCGGCGGATGTCCTTGTACTCGTTAACTCCATGATGCGCGTGAGCGAGATCGCGAGTGATTTCGCGCGGGTGAACGCTGACCCCCTCGCAGCAATATTGGCGCTCCAACAGTACCTACCGGCGACGCAAGCTCTCGGGAACGCTTTCATAGGCATCGGCAATGTGTATAAAACGGCCGGTGTCGTTCTTCCCTCCGACACGCCCGGAGCATCCTTTGTAAATCTCATAAGTGACATCACTCCCAAGCCATGAAGACGCTCGCGATACTTCTGGCTGTCCTATTAATCACTTCCTCGACATTTCTTGTTGTACCTCAGAGAGTGAATGCACAATATCCTGTTTCAGTGGTGGCAGACTTTTCGAGCACGAGTCTTCTCGATCTCGCAAAAAATACGCTTACTGCTGTCAATACCTTTACGAGTGCGGTTGCACAGCAGGCTCTCGTGTTCGAGAAATACGTCCTCCAACCGCTCGGGTTCATCATGTCAGGGAATCTGCTGAAGGCTCTCACGTCAGGAGTTATTTCATTCGTTGTTGGCACGACCAATGGCACTGGCGCGCCACAATTCGTGCAAAATCTGCAAGGACATTTACAGACAGTCGGAGATACGCAAGCGCTTGCATTTTTTGCAAGCTTCGGGAGAAACTCAAACTCGCCTTTTGCCGCGGCCATCACTTCATCGCTTCGTACCAACTATCTTCAGCAAACGAGCATGGCCGGTTTTTTCGCAGCGAATCAAAATACGCTCGCGCGTTCATCACCAAATGTAAATGCCTTTCTTGCCGGAGATTGGTCGCAGGGAGGCATCGGGGCATGGTTCGCGCTCACGACCCAAAACCAGAACAATCCCTATACGCTGTACCAAGCTTCGCAGAATCAGCTCGCAAGCGTTGTTGCTGGCGCTACCGACGCACGCGTCACCGAGCTGAATTGGGGTCAAGGATTTCTCTCGTGGTGCAGCCCCTCCGAAGGGGACACCACTGCCTCAAACGACGGCACTGAAATGGAGGGTACCACTCCCGGAGACTTTTGTACCAATAAAGACGGCACCCCGGGTGTCATCAAGACGCCTGCGTCGACCATCAAAGCAATGCTCGATAAGGTACTCGGGGCGAACCAAGACAAACTCGTACAAATGGGCCAGCTGGCAAGCGAAGTCGGCTCCATCTTGGGCAATATCGGGACCATCATGAGCACCGTGAACTTCGCAACGCAGATACTCGGCGGCTCGGGATCCGACGGTCTTTTCGGCATCGGACAAACCTCCGGGTTGAATTCGAGGTCGGGACTCATGCAGTACCAAAGTGCACCCGGCTACTTCGGCGTTACCCAATCCAACGTCTACCAAAATGCGGCGACGCTCCCCTCGTCCGGTTCCGATATGTCAAATCGCGTCGCCCAATACAATTCGTCATGGAACGCTATTCGAGCCGCGGCGAACGCCGCGTCGGCGAATGTCACCGTTCTTGCAAGTACGTGCACCGCTGCAGCGAATGAGAGCGGATCGGAAAATTCAGACTTTGCCCGTGCAGCACTGGCGCAGGCGAGTGCTGCGCAAAGCGCGCTCACCAACGAAATCACGCCAGTGCTTGCGCGGGCGGATGCGGCTTTTGCGGCGAGCGCGGCCGCCACCCTGATGGTGGCGAAGGTGCAGAACGAATTGAACTCAAATACGGCTGGAGCAGCCGGTGCGTATATTGCCGATTTACAGACTCTCCAAGCGATGCCGCCGACTGTCCTCGATGTCTCGAATGCTTCGCAGGATGCCCAATCTTTTGGGCTCGCAACAGCAAGCCCTTCCGGCTCGCTCACGGTCTCCGGAGGGTCGCTCGTTGATCAGATGAATCTTATCAGTGCAAACGCACAAGAGTTGCAAGACTCGGTCTGTACCGCTCCCGCAAATTCTGACAATGGCAACGGCAGTGGCGGCGGTAATAATTGATATGCCCCGTATGATTACTACTCAAAATCGTTCCTTGGTTGAAACTCAAGGTATGCGTTTTGCAGGGGTAGCATTTATTAGCGCGGCTAATCGTATTGTAATCATACGGGGTATGAGACGCTTTCTTATCGGCTCGTTCTTCACCCTCGCGCTCCTCATAAGCGCAGTGGGCGCAGCACCCGCCGCGCATGCCGAATGTCTCCAAGACCCTGGGGATTCGAGTATATATCTCGATGGTGACACGGGTAATCCCTGTACAGCAGATCAAATAACAACAGGAGATTTCGTTTCTGGAGCAGAAATCGATCCCACTGCTGCTGGTACGCCAGTTACTTCGGAACTCGGGAAAGATATGGGCTCTCAATTTGGCACCGTCATGACGTGGATCATGACCCTCTTCGCATGGCTCGTCGGCGTTGCGGCACTCACGCTCGATAACGCAGTGTATTACACCGTGGTCAAAATGGGATCCTATGTGAATAGCCTTTCCGCGATCGGTGTCACATGGCGCATCCTCCGGGACATCGCCAATATTATGCTTATATTCGGCTTCCTCGGCGCGGGCATCGCGACGATACTGAATGTTGACCAGTATGGATGGAAGACGAAGATGCTCCCGATGCTTTTCGTCGGCGCCATCTTTCTTAATTTTTCACTTTTCATTACTGAAGCGATGATTGATGGTACTAATCTCTTCGCGACGCAATTCTATCAGCAGATAAATGGCGGTCAGCCAGCGGGAGTGAAAAGTTTTGATCCTGGATTTTCCGTCCGCCTTCGAACTGAAGGTATTTCCAATAAACTTATGTCGCAATTAGGGCTCGCAACTATTTATGGAGAAGCAAGTACAAATAAAGAAATATTCAAAGCTGGTAATACATGGGTCATCGGATTTATGGCAATCTTACTTTTCATTGTTACTGCTTTCGTGATGTTCGCGCTCGCCTTCATACTTATTGCGCGTTTCGTTGCCCTTGTCTTTTTCATTATTCTCTCCCCGGTCGGTTTTATGGGGCTCGCGATACCACAGATGCAGTATAGAGCGAAACAGTGGTGGACCCACTTTCTTGAGCAAATTATTACTGCGCCGATTCTCATGCTGTTGCTGTATGTAGCCCTTGCAGTCATTACCGATGCACAGTTCCTTACTGGACTCTGTATTCCAAGCGACCCCGCAAATCCCACCTGTACTCCGAACGTGGTGGGGTGGGTGAGTGGAAATTTCCAAGGTTTTGCGAGCTTCATTCTCTCTTTCCTCGTCGCGATGGGGCTCCTCTTGGTGGTGGTTATAAAAGCGAAAAGTATGTCCGCCTTTGGCGCCGCTGGCGCCTCCAAACTTGCCGGCAAACTCACATTCGGAGCGACGGCTTTTGGCTTACGACACACAGCAGGGTGGGGATTTAATACGGGAGCTCGTATGCTTCGTAAAACTTCAGTCGGACGTGTCCCTGTTATTGGCCGCGCTTTGATCGGAGCTCTTGATCGCGGAGGGAAAGCGAGTTACGACGTACGCGGTACTTCAGCTCTGAAGAATATGCACATTGATGCTGGTGAGGCACAGAAGGGTGGATACACAAAAGAATTGGAAGAAGCCATCAAAGGTCGTGAAGAACATGCAAAGCATCTTGAACTCACAAAGACAGAAAAGGACGCAATACCTGCTGCAGAGGAAGCTGCGGAAGCAGCGAAGGATGCATATGAACGAAATAAAACTCCCGCAACTAGACTTGCGATGAAGCAAGCGCAAAAAGCAGCTAGTGACGCTAAAGGGGCTGCACAACTTGGCTATGCTAAAGGTCTTGAACGTATGCCATGGGGCTGGCTTTACAGAAATTCTAAGGGCGCAGCGAATATTAGAAAGACTGTTGAGAAATCTAGCGATCAAAAAACGATTGATGCATTGGTAAATACTATAAATAGGAATGCAGGTGTACCACCTCCACCACCGCCAGGAGGTGGAGGTGGAGGTGGAGGGGCGCCACCACATCCGTAAAAGACTTATGGACACACTAATTATTGATTCAGCACTCGAAGAAGATATTAAACAACTTCTTACCGAGGTGCCGGCTCCCGTACGTGCGTATTTTGCGAGCGGTAAGGTAGAAGTAGTGGCGAAGAATTTGATGCAGAAATATAAGCTCCACGTTGATCAGGGAGCTATTACAGAGCGCGAGATTATATTGCTTCTGCTCGGACTAAAAGATCCCTCAGAGTTCACCCAAACACTCTCGACAGAAGCGAGTATTGATCAACAAACCATCAATGGCATCGTACAGGATATAAATCAACAAATTTTTGTACCGTTGCGCGAAGAGATGAGGAAGGGAGGAACTATAGAACAATTGACAAAACCCGCGATTGCGCCTGCACCACCACAACCAGCGGCTGCTTCAGTGCCGAAGTACGCTCCACCCCCTCCTCCGCGTCCGCCAATTTCCAACCCTAGTATCGCGCCTTTGCCGCCGAAGTTTGTCATGCCCATTCGTCCCGGAGCCTCAGTTGCAAAAAGGTCGCTCATTAATTTGATACAAAAGCCGATGGATTTTGCTGATAAGCTGCTTGAAGATCATGAAGAGCCGCACATTGAATTTAATAAAACGTCTCCTGTGGCAGGCCCCGCCGAAACTCCACTAGGACAAGCCTTGCGAAGAGTGCTGCCGCGCCCTCCCGAAGCCTCTGGCGTAGTAGGGCCGCCAGAGAATCTTCCGGGTGCGATATTTCATTCAGAACTCTCCAAACCACCAGTGCCTCCATCCATCCCTCCCAAGCCCTATACTATCGATCCCTATCACGAACCGCTTGATGAGAAGTAAGCAGAGCGGTTTGCATTTCCCTCTGCATTCCTTTATATTGTCTTCGACCCTCCTCGGGTCTTCTTTTGTCTCCATGGCTACCATCAATCAACTTTCGAAGAAAGGTCGTAAAACGAAGTCGTCCAAGACGACCGTGCCTGCGCTCGCCCGCGGTTTTAATGCACTCTCGAATCGCCCGACCTTTTATCCGTCCCCCTTCAAGAGGGGCGTGTGCACTAAGGTAACCACCAAGACGCCGAGGAAACCGAACTCCGCCATCCGCAAAATCGCTCGTGTCCGGCTGACCAACGGCATGGAAGTAACCGCCTACATCCCGGGCGAGAGCCATAACCTCCAGGAGCACTCGGTCGTGCTGCTGCGCGGCGGTCGCGTGAAAGACATCGGTGTGCAATATACCATTGTGCGGGGCAAACTTGACACGAGCGGCGTCGAGAAGCGCCGCACTGCCCGCTCGCGCTACGGCGCGAAACGCCCTTCTAGCAAATAAGATGCGTCGACCCCTTAAAAAGAAGCGCACCTGGCGTCCCGACCTCAAATACGGTTCGGAGACGCTCACTCGTTTTATTAATGCCGTGATGTGGAACGGGAAGAAAGATACTGCACGTACGGTTGTCTATGATGCGCTCGCCACGATTGAGAAAGGCGGTGCGAACCCGCTGGAGACGTTTGAAGCGGCACTCCGCAACGTCTCGCCGCTTATGGAAGTTCGCTCGCGCCGTGTCGGTGGCGCCAATTACCAAGTGCCGCGCGAAGTCCCGCAGAGCCGCCGTCTCGCACTCTCGTTCCGCTGGCTCATCAGTGCAGCTCGCGCGAAGAAAGGGAAGCCGATGGCGGGAAAACTCGCCGCCGAGCTCCTCCTCGCGTCGAAAAATGAAGGCGACGCCATCAAGAAGAAGGACGAGATGCACCGCATGGCGGAGGCGAACAAAGCCTTCGCCCACTTCGCGTGGTGATTTTGTAACCAAAATCATCCCGAGCGTAGTCGAGGGATTTAGATACGAAAACCGCGTCCTCTGGGACGCGGTTTTTCATTTCTTCGGAGCTTTCTTGCCGAAGAAGCAGGCCTCAATGTTGTTGCCACTGTATCCACTTCAGCAGTGTTCCATGTCAATAACGACCGTGTATACTATGGAACATGCAGGTGGAAGAAAAAGTACGGCAGAGAGCGAAACGACAGAAGATACAACAAGCGGTTTTAGCGTCTGTATATCTAACTGCGGGACTTGGTTTGGCTCTGATGGCTCCGAACGCGGCGAGACTGCTCAAATATGTTGAGAAATACGTAGGACCTAAACCGCGGCTGAATCGCCGCATCAGCCAGGCGATCAACCGTCTCCGCGAGCGAGGTCTTATTGAGCGAGTGAACACGGGGGAAGGAGTGACGCTTCGACTTACATCAAAGGGTGTCCGGCTTGCCGAGACAATAGAGGAAGAAGAGAAACAATATGAGATCAAAAAGCCGAAACGATGGGATGATAAGTGGCGCATCGTCATATTTGATATTTGGGAGCGGCGTAGAGGCGTGCGCGATCGCTTGCGGACGCTCCTACAGAGAAACGGTTTCGTTAAAATTCAAAACAGCGTGTGGGTATATCCCCATGATTGCGAGGAACTCTTTGTGTTTCTGCGAACGAATCTGCGACTGGGGAAGGGGATCCTCTACATCGTTGCCGAGGAAATCGAGAATGATGGCGCGCTCCGCAAGCATTTCGGTCTCCCTTCAGCATAACCTGGACGTCTGTTCCATAACAATAACGGTCGTTATCGACATGGAACACATGGTGTGAGAAGATCGATACAGACTATTTCTTTGGAGCGGTCTCGCCGAAGAAGCAGGCCTCAATGTTGTTGCCATCCGCGTCGAGGACGAATGCGGCGAAGTATTCGGGGCTGTACTCGGTACGAAAACCCGGCGCGCCGTTATCAACTGCGCCAGCGGCGAGTGCTCTCTCGTAGAATTCGTACACCGCCTTTTTAGAGGGTGCGATCACCGCGACGTGTATCGGTTCCATCTTTTCTTTTTGCACTATCCAAAAGCTTGTGTGTCCGCCCTCCATGAAACCGCCAGCTTTCCACTCGGGATGGTCCTGTGTCATCTCATAACCGACCGGCGCGAGCATCGCCTTGTAGAGCTTTTTCGCTTTCTTGTAATTCTTTACCGGTACGGACACATGCGCAATCATACGCACCCACTATAAAACTCGGATTCTGTAGATGCAATGAACAAATACACACATTGCTTTTTCTCAACATAAGCAAGGACTCACGGTCCCCGTTTGTTTCGAGGTGCAGAACTGAAGTTACTAAGCGGCGGAGATCCATCCCACCGCTTTGCTTTTTCTCGGTTTTCGGCTATTCTGTAACTAACGCTTCGGCGTCTTTTTACTACCAAGCGAGCTAAGTGATGAATAAGTTCCTACTTAATTCGTCCGAAGCAAGCGCAGGGAGCAAGATTACGCAGTAAGCTTATTTTTTTATTTAATTCATGAACAGAGATTATCCACTCGAGAAGGTCCGTAACTTCGGCATCATCGCGCATATCGACGCAGGAAAGACGACGACGTCCGAGCGCGTGCTTTTCTATACAGGCAGCCAGCACAAGATCGGCGAGGTGCACGAGGGTGATACCACCACCGACTGGATGGAGCAGGAGAGAGAGCGCGGCATTACCATCACCGCCGCCGCCATCACCTGCTTCTGGACGAAGACGGATGAAAAAGACAAGAAGGACATTACAAAAAAATTCCGCTTCAACATCATTGATACTCCCGGACACATCGACTTCACTGCAGAAGTGAAGCGTTCGATGCGCGTGCTTGATGGTGCCATCGTCGTCTTCGATGGCGTTGCAGGCGTGGAGCCGCAGTCCGAGACCAATTGGCGTTACGCGGATGAGGCTAAGGTGCCGCGCGTCTGTTTCATCAACAAACTCGATCGCACGGGCGCGTCATTTGAGAGTTCCTATGCAAGTATTCTCGACCGACTTTCTCCGCGCGCGATTCGCATGCAGATTCCGATCGGTCTGGAAGGTCAGCACGAGGGAGTCATTGATCTGCTCACGATGAAGGCATACACCTTCTCGGGGAACATGGGTGAGGACGTTATTGCCGGTGAAGTCCCTGCAAATCTTCTTGCAGAAGCGGAAAAACATCGTGCCTCTCTTATTGAGCGCATTGTTGAGCAAGATGACGTCGCGATGGGAGCGTATCTTGAAGGAAAGGAACCTCCTCTTGCAGAACTAAAATCGATTTTGCGCAAAGCCGTCATCAAGAATGAGATCTTTCCGGTCTATTGCGGCAGCGCACTCAAGAATAAAGGCGTGCAGCTCGTGCTCGATGCCGTCGTGGACTACTTGCCGTCGCCCGTGGACCTGCCACCCGCCACCGGCACCAACCCGAAGACCGGCGAACCGATAGAGCGCCAGGCCTCGGACGATGAACCCTTCTGCGCGCTCGCCTTCAAACTCCAGACCGATCCGTTCGTCGGGGCGCTGACCTTCTTCCGCGTGTATTCGGGAACGCTTTCTGCCGGTTCCTACGTCTACAATTCCACTACGGGTAGTAAAGAGCGCGTCGGTCGCATCGTCCGTCTCCAGGCCGATAAACGCGAAGAGGTTGCACAAGTGTTCACGGGCGAAATCGCCGCCGCGGTGGGACTCAAGGATACGAAGACCTCGCACACGCTCTGCGACGAGGCGAACCCCATCGTGCTTGAAGAAATTAAATTCCCTGAACCGGTCGTATCGCTCCGTATTGAGCCGAAAACGAAGGCGGATCAGGAGAAAATGGGTATTGCGCTTCACAAACTTGCCGACGAAGATCCGACGTTCCGCATTAAGACGGATGACGAAACAGGTGAGACCATCATTTCCGGTATGGGCGAGCTTCACCTTGAAATTCTTGTTGACCGCATGAAGCGCGAGTTCAATGTCGTTGCTGATGTAGGGAAACCACAAGTGGCGTATCGCGAAACGATTCTCGGTTCTGCCGAAGCAGAAGGGAAGTACATCAAACAGACGGGAGGTCGCGGCCAGTACGGCCACGTGAAAATCCGCATGAAGAAGATGGAACCGGTAGATCCGGAGAAGAAAGTCTCCAAAAACGTCACACGCGAAGACCACTTCGAATTCATCAACAACATCAAAGGTGGTGTGGTCCCGCAAGAGTACATCCCGGCGGTGGAGAAGGGCGTGCGCGAAGCTATGTCGAGAGGATTCCTCGCCGGATTCCCGATGGTGGACATCTCTGTCGATCTAGCTTCCGGCTCGTATCACGACGTGGACTCCTCTGAAATCGCGTTTAAAATTGCGGCATCAATGGCATTTCAAGAGGCCGCCGGAAAAGCAAAAGCGGTTATTCTTGAACCGATTATGCGTATCGAGGTCATCGTTCCGGAACAGTTTATGGGCGACATCACCGGCAATCTCTCGGGCAAGCGTGGCCAGATAGAAGGCATGGACGAACGCGGGCTGAATAAAGTCGTGCGTGCCAAAGTCCCGCTTTCCGAAATGTTCGGCTACACCACCACGCTTCGTTCCATGACCGAGGGCCGCGGCTCGATGACAATGGAATTTGACCACTACGACACTGTCCCCAACAACATTGCCGCGGACATCATTGCATCTCGGAAGTAGATGCTATAATCAACCTATGTCGCACAGGCAGAACCTTCTCGAACTCCTCCTTGCCACCTATGGTGGAGGATTCGCTTGTGTCTAGATTCTAAAAAGAAACCAGATACCCACGAGGCCTCCACCGGAGGCCTCGATTCGTTTTGATCTTTCACATTGAGGAGAAAAGCATGGCAAGCAGACTGTTTAGAGAAGCACCAACGAGTATGAGTTTTGAGGAATTTCGTAACGCACTTGCGTCGATGGCCGGTACTCTTGAAGCCGAACGTGAAGCTCTTGAGGAAGCTGAACGCGCGGCTAGGGAAGTAGCCGAAAAAGAAAAGTCGGGTAGAAAACCTCAACAGCTCGAACGTTTCGCAAGAGTGCATGTCAGTCTGATACTGGTTGATCATCGCAACAAATCCGAATCATTTCTGGTTTCGTATTCGGACAACGATATTGAGGCCGCCAAGAAGATTGAAGATGTGCTCCTGCACCTCGCCAAGCTGGAGAAAGCCAATAGCGCTTGGTTCGCCGAACATGGTGACCCATACCTCGGTAACCCTCAACTCGCATAACCCGACATAATCGGGGAATGCGCTCGGCCGCCATTCGCCCACAAGGCGAATTGGCGGCCGAATTCTTTTTACAGGTATCCATAAGATACTGCTATAGCAGGAAGTTGTGGATAGTTCTCAATTTACCTTAGTGTCGCCTATAGTTCACGATAAGGTAAAGTGGAAGATATACATAGGACTGTCCTATGTAGTGGCGGGGGCTTGCGTTTCTGGGCTGGATTGGTGGTAGAATTGTGGGATTAGAATTAAATCTTAATACCATGGGTGTAGAGCAACCGCGCCAGTCAAATGAAGGAAATAGTATTGAGCATGAGAAAGAAAAACTGGAAGCGAATTTGGATGAATTATCTGGACATCTTGAAGAACTAGAATCGAGCGATTCCCCTCGAAAAGAAAAAGTAATGGAATGGTTTCGTGAGCACCAGGTTATTTTGATGACTACGCTCATTGGTCTTGGCGCAGGTGGTGGGGAATGGGCACACGGTGGTACGGTGGAAGATTTCCTATTTAAAACTGGACTTGGAGTCCTTTTTGGAGGGGTGGCCGAATTTGCGATGTATAAAGGAAGAAAATCCTCAGAGGCGAGACGAAAGAGAATGGAGATGGAGAACAATGGAGAGAACAGATAACTACAGACACTATGAACCCAAATCACCTGAAAGAATTGCTTGAGAAAGTCGCGAATGGTTCGGCAAGCGAAGCCGAGAAGTTAGAGGCATTGCGAGAAGCCAATGCTTTAGTTGAAGAATATAACAAGGCTCTAAAAGAAGGTCTCGCTGCAAATTCGGCATAATCTTTATCCCCGCAGAGAGTTGCATTTGGAAGAGAGTTTGCGTATAGTAGCGATAACGCATCTTGGCGTGGCTCTTTGGCTTTCTGCTGTTACTAGTGGCGAGCCGGAGTGTATTCCGACTCGGCCCCAGTACCACAACCTCGCTCCGCTCGGTTGGCTACGGGGTAAATCGGATTTTATTCGTGATTCTATTAACAGATTACCAAAGACACTATGGCAGAATTTAATCGTGCGAAGCCGCACATGAACGTCGGCACCATCGGCCACGTGGACCACGGCAAGACGACTCTCACGGCGGGCATCCTGCATGTGCTTTCCATGCTCACCGGCGAGGGCTACAGCGCCCGCGTTGAAGGCGTCGATAAGATCGATAGCGCGCCAGAAGAGAAGGCGCGCGGTATTACTATCGCGCTCCACCACAGCGAGTACGAGACTCCCAATAGGCACTACGCGCACATCGACGCGCCAGGACACGCCGACTACATCAAGAACATGATCACCGGCGCCGCACAGATGGACGGAGCGGTTCTCGTAGTCGCCGCGACTGACGGCGTGATGCCCCAGACGCGCGAGCACATCCTCCTTGCGAAACAAGTAGGTCTCAAGAAGCTCATCGTCTTTCTCAACAAGGTGGACATGGTAGCAGAAGCGGACCTCATTGACCTCGTTGAAGAGGAAGTCCGCGAGCTCCTCACGAAGCAGGGCTACGACGGCGTGAATACGCCGATTATTCGGGGTTCGGGCCTCAAAGCGCTTGATGCCAAGGCGGTTACCGAAGAATATGCCGCGAAGGTAAAGGAGCTTGTCGACACGATGGATACCTACTTCGACATGCCCGAGCGCGAGCTCACCAAGCCGTTTCTCATGCCGATCGAAGACATCTTCTCGATCGAAGGACGCGGCACGGTCGTTACCGGTCGTATCGAACGCGGCGTCGTAAAGGTCGGCGAGGAAGTAGAAATTGTCGGCATCAAGCCGACGGCGAAAACAACCGTCACCGGCATTGAAATGTTCAACAAGCAACTCTCGCAAGGGCAGGCGGGCGACAACGCCGGTGTGCTCCTGCGCGGTACCAAGAAGGAAGATGTGCATCGCGGACAAGTCCTCGCGAAGACGGGCTCGGTCACGCCGCACACCGACTTCGAAGCTGAAGTCTATATTCTCGGTAAAGACGAAGGCGGTCGCCACACACCATTCTTCTCGGGCTACAAACCGCAATTCTACATCCGCACGACGGACGTAACAGGCGAAGTAACGCTCGCAGAAGGAAAGGAGATGGTTATGCCGGGCGACACAGTCACCTTCAAGGTGAAGCTCACCGCGCCAGTGGCGCTTGAAGCGGAGCAGCGCTTCGCTATTCGCGAAGGAGGTAAGACCGTCGGTGCCGGTGTCGTCACGAAAATTACGGCGTGAATAGTTAGCAGGGAGTATACGCAATGGCAACAGCAACCACAAAAAAGAAAAAACCAGTGGTAAAGAAAGTCGTTAAGCCAAGAACGACTAAGTCTCGTGCTGTTAAGAAGACGGCTGTGCCTGCGCCAGTTGAGCACAAGCTCCGCATCAGGGTCCGCGCCTATGAGCACAAGATCCTCGACCTCTCGGTGAAGCAGATCATGGACACTGCCGCCCGCTTCGATGCGGTTGTTGTTGGGCCGGTGCCGCTCCCGACCGAAATAAAGCGTTGGACCGTGAATCGTTCAACCTTCGTCCATAAGAATGCGCGCGAGCAGTTCGAAATGCGCATCCACAAACGCCTCATCGACATCATGAATCCCTCGCCGAAGGTCATCGAGGCCCTCACGAACCTCAATCTCCCATCAGGAGTCACGATAGATGTGAAAATGGTTTAAAAAAACCGCCAAGATAAAAATACGCAACCGCCCGGAGGACGGTTGCGTATTTCATGCTACGCTGATAAGTGGAAGGAGAGTCCATCATGTGTACAGACATCGTAAGGTATCAAGATAAGATTCAGGATTTTCAGGATCGACAAATCGCAGCTCAAACAGCACTGGGCAGAAAGAAGGACCGTATCATCCCCATGACATTGAAAGAGTACCTTGCACAAGCACCCGAAAGGGACAAAAAAGCGAAGGCTGCCCGTGCCGCAAAGGAGGCTGCGGAAGACGCATACTTTGATGCGATGAGTGACCTTGTTGACACTCATCCGATCGGTCGTCCGGTCCCACACGGCGGGTGCGGTGATCCGAGCTGAAGTAAAAAGGCCGCGAGCGCAAGCTCGCGGCCTTGATGTTTTCTTGCATCTTTTTGAGTGGTAATGTAGAGAAAAGTTCGTACTTCTTCTCCAGATATCCACATTCAACTGTTCGTTAAGTCTCACGACCGTGAAAATAACGAACATGGAGAGAAAAGAAATGAGAGGAAGTATTGAAGAAAGGGTTCAACGGAGAGCGAAGCGAAATCAGATAAGAGACGTCATCTTATTGTCGGCATATGTCGCCATCGGGGCGAGTATGATGATCATGACACCAAACGCCATGCGGCTTTTGAAACATGTAGAAAAAGTCATCGGGCCTTCGCCAAGCCTCAAACGGCGTGTGAGCCAAAAGTATTCTGAATTAATCGCACAAGGGATATTCAAGCGCACTCATTCGTCGCGCGGACCGCGGATAGAACTGACGGAGAAGGGGAAAGCGCTTGCTGAGGAACTCACGCTCAAGGACGAGTTACGTCCGGAAAAGCAGAGAAAATGGGACTATAAGTGGCGAATCATTATGTTTGACGTATGGGAACGCCGGCGCAATGTGCGCGATGAACTTCGACGGACACTTAAAGAGTTCGGTTTCATCAAAGTCCAGAACAGTGCATGGGCGTATCCTTACCCCTGCGAAAAGCTCCTTGTGTTTCTACGAACGCATCTCAAGCTCGGGCGCGGCATCCTCTACGTAGTTGCCGATGAAGTAGAATACGACGAGCCACTCCGCCGACACTTCAAGCTTCCTCTCCAATGTTGAATTCGGTATTGAACGATGTTCGTTATCTCTCACGGTCGTGAGACTTAACGAACATTATATTTAAATGGGCAAAAAACACGCAGCCGCCCGCAAGGGCGGTTGTGTGCTATACTCGCCAGCAGAAAGGAGGGCTCAATCATGCCCACGAATGGAAATCTGTTGAAACCAAAGAATGTGGCCGATGCCATTGAACGATATTTCAAGCGGACTTCGGCCAAAGAGGTCGTACGGCGCGCGGAAGAACTGACACCGCCGCCAGAAAGCGAACCGCTTGGAATGCTCCCAGATGATGCTAAGGACCCCTTGAATTTACGGGCTCTTGGCGCCTACACGTTTCCTCGGGTTGGTAAATAATCGAATCGGATTTACGAACGAGGAGGGCCGCGAGCGCAAGCTCGCGGCCTTGATGTTTTCTTGCATCTTTTGGAGGGGTAGGGTAGAGTGCTCGTAACGCTATATCCGCCCTTTCTCCGAGAAAGAGCGAATCTCTGGCAGATCGCGCCCAAGCGATTTGCTTGGGCGCGTTGCCATTTTCCAATGACCCCAGCCGCATATTCGCAAGAGCGAATTGGCGAATGTGGTAAATGAAACTATAGTTCGTCAGCGAGCGGCAAGACGCTTCGCGCAAAACGGGATGGCCTATTCGGCCCCGCGTCTTGCGAGAAAGTCTTACGGCGAATATGCAGCGGGGTTCATGATTTTCTACCGCTCGCATTCGCTCGCGAAGAAAATCTATGAAATTCATTCTCGCCACCAAAGAAGGAATGACCCGAGTCTTCGGGGAGGATGGTCGTGCCCGCGCGGGAACTATTCTGCTTGCTGATGCTGTGACGGTCACGCAGGTGAAAACGAAAGAAGGGAAGGATGCATACTCTGCTATTCAGGTTGGTCGCGGCGTTCGCAAGGTCAAGAACATAACGAAGCCAGTCTTGGGCCATACAAAAGGGAAAGGTTATGAAGCAATTCGCGAATTTCGCGGCGCCGAAGGCGCCGCGGTCGGCGACACGATCGATGCATCCGTATTCGCCGTTGGCGACACGGTACAAGTCTCTGGCCTCACGAAGGGGAAAGGCTTCGCGGGCGTGGTGAAGCGCCACGGCTTCCACGGCGGCCCGCGCACACACGGTCAGAAACACACCGAACGCTCCCCGGGCTCCATCGGCGGCGGCGGCGGCCGCGCGGGAGGCCGCGTCGCCAAGGGTATGCGTATGGCTGGCCGCATGGGCGGCGATCGTGTCACGGTAAAAAATCTCAAAATACTTGCCGTTGATGCGAAAGAGGGCAAGCTTATCGTGGGTGGCGCCGTTCCGGGTCGCCGCGGCACCTTGCTTGAGGTCGTGAGCACATAATTTGAATACCATGACCACTGCAAAGAAAATCGTAAAGTCGCCAACCGAGATGCCTATTTTCTCTATGGCTGGCAAAAAAGTCGGAAGCATTGCGCTTCCCGAAAGCATTTTTGGTGCGCCGTGGAGAAGCGACTTGGTACATCAGGTGACCACGGGCATGCAGGCAAATTTGCGGCAAAATCGTGCGCACACGAAGGATCGTGCCGAAGTCTCGGGCGGCGGCAAGAAACCGTGGAAGCAGAAAGGCACCGGTCAGGCCCGCCATGGTTCGAGTCGCTCGCCGATCTGGCGTCACGGCGGCATCACTTTCGGTCCGCGCAGCGAACGAAACTATAGCGAGAAAATAAATCGAAAAATGCGTAATGGCGCGCTCCTCTCGGTGCTCTCGCGCAAGGCAAAAGACAATGAGATCGTCCTTGTTGACCAATTTACGTTTGCGGAATCGAAAACAAAAGAGGCACTCAACTCGCTCGTGGCAATTTCAAAAGCAACGAAAGCAAGACTGCTCTCAACGAAAGGTTCAAACTCAGTGCTCATCGCGCTTGCTTCACATGACAAGAATGTCATTAAAAGTTTCAGTAATCTGCAGGGTGTTTCAACCGAGGAGGCGCGTGGATTGAATCCGGTTGAAGTGCTCTCGTACAAATATCTCATCATTGAGAAACCAGAAGCGGCATTTGCGATGCTCCAAGCTCGCGCGAAATCTAAATAAATTACTATGGCACTCTTCGGCACTACAAAAAAAGAAAAAAAGGAGAAAACACAGCGCGTGCAACACGCCCGTGCGAAAACTTCAGCGGGTGGCATCGCGAACGAAATCGTTCGCGCGCCGTGGTTCTCGGAGAAAGCGCTCATTGCGACTGAAAAAGGAGTCTATACCTTTGACGTGCCTTCGCGCGCGACCAAGACCACCATTGCCGGTGCCATCAAAGAAATTTACAAGGTCGAACCTCGTAAGATACGCATCGTCAATCTTCCAGCCAAACGCAAAGCGATGCGCACCAAGCACGGTGTCGGCACGCGCCCCGCGCGCCGCAAAGCGTATGTATACCTCAACAAGGGGGACACTATCCAGTTTGCATAATTCGTTTTTATTCGTAAAACATTCGTATTATGAAAACCTACAAACCAACATCAAAGAGTCGTCGTCATATGACCACACTCCCGTACCGAGAGATCCTCTCAGGCGACACTCCACACAAGCCGCTTCTCAAAAAAAAGAGCAGCCAAGCCGGTCGAAACAGTTTCGGACGCATTACCACGCGGCACCAGGGCGGTGGTCACAAAAAGCGATTCCGCGATATCGATTTTTCCTACAACAAAAAAGAGATTCCCGCGAAAATCGAAACGGTTGAATATGATCCATTTCGCTCTGCTTTTATTGGTCTCGCACTCTATCGTGACGGAGAGCGCCGCTATGTGATTCTTCCGAAAGAAGTGAAAGTCGGAGGTTCATTTATGGTTTCCGAGAACGCACCGCTCACTCCGGGCAATCGTCTCCCGCTCGGGAAAGTTCCCGTTGGCACGTTTGTATACAACATAGAACTTTCTCCGGGCGCTGGCGCCATCCTCGTGCGCAGCGCAGGCAATTTCGCCGAAGTGGTCGCGCACGATGCCGGCTATGCACAGATAAAGCTCCCCTCAACTGAAATACGCAAAGTATCCGACCTCTGTTGGGCGAATGTCGGTGCGGTAGGTAACGAAGAATACAATCTCGTTGTCATCGGCAAAGCAGGTCGCTCTCGCTGGATGGGCATCCGCCCGACCGTACGCGGCACCGCGATGAACCCGGTCGATCACCCGCATGGCGGCGGCGAAGGCGTCAACCCGATCGGTCTTAAATCACCCAAA
>Ga0209542_10008234_pt1 | contig 19542 bp, 19 predicted proteins | sample RifCSPhighO2_01_FD_184028 | JGI IMG/M metagenome (GOLD analysis project Ga0209542, IMG submission 184028) | Soil microbial communities from Rifle, Colorado - Rifle CSP2_plank highO2_0.1 (SPAdes) (version 2) | ecosystem: Environmental > Terrestrial > Deep subsurface > Rock core/Sediment ...
TCCTGTCAAACGTACAGGTCGTAACCAACATTGCTACTTTTTTTCCGAATTCCTCTTTTATTTCTTCAATCTTACACTCAGTGTCCTCAATTAAATCATGGAGGAGACCAGCAATCACTACTTCTTTTTCTTCATTTTGTTCCATTAATTTCAATCCTACTTTGATGCTGTGTAATATCAATGGTTTTTCGTTATAGCAACGCTCTTGGATTTTCGTAATCAAGAAAACAATGGCGCGTTCTATTTCTTTTTGGGTTTGTGGCGAATATGTAATTTCTTTTTTCATAAATCCTCTTATTTTTTGTTCTCCAAAAACTTTTCAACATCCACTCTCCGATACCTCCTCTGACTACTCGGCGTCGGTCGGAAAGACTTCAAAATTCCTTTGGTGTCCCACCGCCGCAAGGTCATCGTAGAAACGCCAAGAAGTTTGGCGATTTCCGTGATAGATAGTAATTCTGGTAAATTTTGTTCTTTTTCCTTGGCCATAATAACTTGCTTCCAAAGCTTTACATTGTTATACTAAACATAACACTATTCAGAATGATTGTAAACCGCACCATTACAAAGCATCTCCTCCAGCAGGCGGGCAAAAAGGAAGGGGGCTGGGGGGAAGGAATTTTCGCCCGCCTGCTCACCGCGCCGAAGGCGCGGCTGGGGTGGGAGCGGCTCCGTACTCTTGCTCCGTCAAGAGGAGCCGCGGGGCGGGTCAGTTTCGTTCAAAGTAGGTTCGCACTGCGTTCAGTAATTGCGACAATTAAATTTGCCGCTGTAGCTCAAAGGATAGAGCAGACCCGTCCTAAGGGTAAGGTTGAGGGTTCGACTCCTTCCAGCGGCGCAAGCTACTTGAGACTAATGGCATAGAGGTTGCCAATGATGTCTTGACCGGCACCCAAATTCGTTAAAATCAAAAGCCTGGATGAGTTGGGGAAGGGCACAGCGTAGGGATAAGAATAAGGGCCGGCATAAATTGTTTGCTGGTTTGTGCCATCATAATCCATGATGGCTATTTTGTTATTTTCAGCTAGTATGAGATGGTTTGATGTGGGGAACCAACGAATAAAAGCGGACGGTTTTCGGTTTATGGGTACTCGGTTTTTCGGTTGATCTGATGTCGTGGCTGCGGCGGAGACGGAGGCTTCTTTGATCAAGTTGACTTCGGGTGCAACCGTGCCGCTATATATGAGGAAGCTTCTATCCTCTTTTAGATCATAAACGTAAGTGTTGCCTTTTTTAATATTACGTTCTTCTTTTTGCGTTGAGGATCCGGGAAGAGGAGAAACGAGCCCGTTGGGGATTGTGGCATCGTTTGATGCAGTGTAAAGTACTTTGTTACCGTCAGGAGAGAAAGAAAGAAGAGCGTCTTTTAAAACTTGGGCAAGTGGGGGGGGAAGATCGCGCATGTTTTCATCCGTTTTTTTACCCAGGTCCTGCTGCCACTTAATAAGGGTTGCTGAGAGTTTTTCGGGCGTCAATGGAATCAGGGAAATAAGGAAAGTTTGGGAAGAGATATCCAGAACGTAGTAGTTTGTATCCTTTTTGATGAGTATCTGCCTTGAGTCCGGCGACCATTGCCAGTCGAGCTCTGCGGGATCAAGATCAGATATTTTTCTGGGCTCTCGAGAAAAGCCAATTGGCAGATCGGCTAAGTCCATCACCCAAATACCAACTTTATCAGGATCAGTTTTGTCGCTATCCGGGATGCCGTACACAAGTTTGGTTTTATCGGGAGAAAGGATGGGTTTTGTCGCGCCTGTAAAGGTTAAAGATGAAAGGGAAGGTGCGGCGGGGAAAAGATAGGCGTCAATTTTGGTTACTTCCTCCTTTTTGATAATTACGTGTTTTTGCCAAACCAAATAGCCATCCTTTTTAAGCTGAATATCGTATGAGTCGGGCGGCAGGGAAATAGTTGCGTTAGTTGCCGATTCCAGCTTGCCGTTTATTAAAACCTGGGCGCCGTTGGGGACTGAGGTAACGACAAAAAGTCCGCGCGGGCGCAAATTTAATGTCTGAGAATCAAAGCGATAGCCGCGGGCGATTAAAGAAACAAGGTAGCCGGCGCCGACAACGAACGCGATGGTGATTAATAAGATAAGAATGCGGAGCTTAATCATGATTCTGTAGAAAGTATACCATTTTTAGCGTTGTGGTAGTTTGCCAGAATGCTATACTGCCTGAGGTAAGGGTTGGCTAAAATAATGTGTCTAAATATATAAATAAGAGTCAGAAGTAATAAATTCCAAGAAACAAACAAATTTCAAATATACAAATTCCAAACAGTTTGTAATTTTTTTAGATTTGGTGCTTGTTTGTATCTTGGTGCTTGAGATTTGTGATTTTAATATGTTAAGTCAACGAATAGCGATAGATTTGGGTACCGCAAATACATTAGTTTGGGTAGCGGGGCAAGGATTGGCTGCTAACGAACCAACGGTTGTTGCTGTTTCTATTGAAGAAAATAGAGTAATTGCTGTTGGCAATGAAGCCAAGCGGATGCTTGGTCGAACACCTGAGAACTTGACCGCTTTGCGGCCGATGAGGGATGGAGTTATCGCCGATTATCAAGTAACCGAGGCAATGCTGAGGTATTTTATTGCCAAGGTATCTCCGCGGTTTTCTTTTTTGCGGCCGGAGGTTATGGTTTGCGTGCCAGCCGGCTGTACGCAAGTGGAGCGCCGCGCGGCCTTAGACGCCACGCTTTCAGCCGGTGCCCGAACTGCTTATTTGATTGATGAGCCGCTGGCTGCCGCCATTGGGGCCAAAATTCCGGTCACCGCCGCTTCGGGGCATATGATTTTGGACATAGGAGGAGGTTCGGCAGAAGCGGCAGTTATTTGTTTGGGCGGTGTTGTTATTCACAAATCTGTAAGGGTAGGGGGTAACAAAATAGATGAATCTATAGCAAACCATGTCCGTAAGAAACATAACTTGATAATTGGCGATCAGACGGCAGAGTTGGTTAAGATAAGAATTGGATCGGCTACAAAGTCGCCAGATGGCTCTTCGACAATGGAAGTTTCTGGGCGAGATCAGGTTTTGGGCTTGCCCAGAACGATTAATTTGACAGCAGCAGAAGTTACCGAGGCAATAAGGCCGACGTTATTGCAGATTATTGGTGCGGTTAAGGGGGTTTTGGAAGATACTCCGCCGGAATTGGCATCAGACATCATTGAACGCGGCATAACCATGTCAGGCGGAACAAGTATGCTTAACAATTTTGACCGATTAATGGTTGAAGAAACAGGAGTTCCAGCCCACATGGCAGAAGATCCATTGTTGTGTGTGGTCAAAGGGACAGGTGCGGCATTAGAGAATTTAGACCTATACAAACGAAGCATTGCTAAACGCTAAAGCTGGTTTCCGTGTTGTCATTCCTGCGAAAGCAGGAATCTATATTGTTAAAACAGACTACAACTAGCTTATTACACCATCAATCCATACCACGTTGATCCTAAGAAACCCGTTTACACAAGAATTATGCCTTTTTCGAGGCTAGATTTTAATTTCCGCATAATTGTAAGTGAATTATAGTACTTAACTTGAACCTAATATTGGATTTCCGCACAGCCGAAGGTTGGAAGAAAACCGTTTCGAAGTATTACCGCAACAACCTAGCAAGGAGGCTATATTTACCGCAAGAGTATGTTTGCGGCGAATTTTAACCCCGATTGTGTAAAAGCTGGTGGAAAGTTGCAGCTATTACTTAAATAACGCTGTTATAGCGAAGGAATCGTATCCCGTAGTAGGATGGCAGTATTGGCACTTTTTTCAACAGCAAAAAAGGAGTTGTGTAGGATTTTACAGCATTAAGTCAAGAAAAGCACGAAAATTGGGCACAAAAATTCTTCCGGGCAAAAGAATAAACAAGTTTGTTACTAATGTAATAAATGATTGTCATTGCGAGACACTGCTTATAACGGGGCGAAGCAATCTTTATACCAAGAGATCGCCACGTCTGATTCGGCTACGCTCACCATTCCTCGCGATGACGCTGCCCGGATTTTGCATTCTGTGGTTGGGTAGATCCCCACTCGTGAGTGGGGATCTGGGTAGTGGGATATTCTGCACGATATAGACTTCTATGTAGTAGCGGATTTCAATCCGCGCAGAATGAATTCTGCTACTACAACAGAATAGTAGATTTGTCAGTTCGAGTAAGACACGATAAGGGAGACACGTAAGGTGGTCAGTCTAAAATTTTCATGAGTGGTGTCCGACAACGTCTCAGCAGACAAGCTGATAATACTTTACGAATAGCTAAGCCTACCAAAAGCAACCGCGAATAATTCGCGTATCTTTCGTGTCTTGTAGGAATAACAAGTGGTTGAGCTAGTTTGTGTGTAGATAAATATAGTAGTTAGGTATGTCTTAAGATCAAATTCTTGAGGTGTATATGTATACAAAAACAAAAGATATAAAAACATACAAAAATGATTACCCGACTTGTAATAACTAGGCTCCACTACGGTAGGGGAGAGCAGTATTTATAGTAGGCAAAGACCTATAGAAAATGTACAAAGGTCTACACAAAAGATCCAAAACCTACAAAATTTTGCACTTTTCTTACAGTTGCCTTACCATTGGTTAACAGAAAGGTCAGAGAAATCATGCGTAAATCCCCACTAACGGTTATTAACGGTCAAAAAACTATCTATAAAAATTCTATAAAAGGCCGTAAAGTCGTGCCAATATTGGATATTCCAGTGGATAGCACTCGCAAGGATGAAGTGCTAAGTGATATCTTACGTTTCTTAAGTTCTGAGGCTGGAGAGAAGTTGTTTATTGTTACTCCAAATCCTGAGATTCTGGTGGCTGGCGCACAAGACTCTTACTTTGCCAGTATACTGCAGCGCGCAAGCCTTTCTCTACCGGATGGGATAGGCGTGATTCTGGCACAAAAATATATTTCCGCACCAATAAGCGATATTCGCGGCTTAAAATTTGTTGACATGTTAAAAACAGGCCTGGGGATTGTCTTTTCTGTATTTTTTAACCGCAAGTGGTTGTTTAGCGCAGGTGAGGTTGTTGCCGGGAGAGTGGTTTTTGAAGAGCTTGTGGCTATTGCAGCGCAAAAAGGGTGGCGGGTGTGCCTCTTGGGTGGAAAGCCGGGAGTGGCAAGCGCTGCATCGCGGCAGCTGACTTCCAGTTTCCATTTTCCAGTTTCCAGTCAATTCAAAATTATAGATGAAAACGGGCCGTGGCTAAACAGGAAGGGGGAGCCGGCAGACAATGCCCAGGCGAAAATTGAGCAGGAATGCATAGTGCGGATCAATAAATTTAAACCACATCTTTTGTTTGTTGCCTTTGGGCACCCGAAGCAGGAGTTTTGGGTTCATAGGCACCTTAGCAGTCTTAATGTGCGAGTGGCAATGGTTGTCGGGGGAGCTTTTGATTATACGGCGGGTATTGTACCCCGTGTGCCCCAAGGGGTAAGTGTTGCAGGATTTGAGTGGCTTTGGCGGCTTGTTACCCAGCGTGGGCGTGTTAGAAGGGTAGCCACAGCTCTTTTTGTTTTCCCCTGGTTAGTTCTTCTCTCCAAACTGCGCCAAAAGACCAATTGAACTCACCTCAATGGCCTTTTCCTTTTTTCGTCTTGACGTCTCAATTTTCACACGCTATCCTTGATTGTAGACCCGCGATCGCGGATTTATAGTCAAGGCTAAACAGAAAAATGGGCAAAATACTAAGGTTAAAAGATTACGTATTGCTAGGAGCTGCTCTGAGCGGGGGAGCTCTGGAAGAATTTCGGTTGTTGGGTGGCTTAATTCCTACCATAATGGAAACACAGTATGGTTTCGTGCCAGCAAGATATAAAAGGCAAAGCTACGTTTCCACTGTTTCTCGACTCTTATCAACTGGCAATATTAGCCGAGTCACAGACTCAAAAGGTCGGGTACATCTTGAGCTTACGAATCAAGGGAGCGGAGAGGTAAAGCGGACTTTCCCGCTTCTGGCTGCGGCAGGCAGAAAGTGGGATGGCAATTTTATGATGGTCATATTTGACGTGCCCGAAACGCATAAAAAAGTCCGAGATCGTTTGCGCGCTAAACTCACGGAGTTGGGGTTTGGCATGCTTCAAAAGTCGATCTGGATTAGCCCTTACCATTTTGAGGAGGATATTCGCGAATTTTTCAGAGCCCAAGGTTTGGATGATGTAGTTTATGTTTTGGCTGCCAAAAAACTTTGGGAAAAGGATTTTAAAAGGCTTGCTTTGAAGGTTTGGAAACTTGATAAGCTTAACTCACGTTATCTGGAGGTTATATCAAAGTTAAGAGAAGGGGAACGTGCGCGGGGCAATAAGCATTATAAGGAAGCCTATGGTTTGTTCATGCAAACGCTAGCGGGCGATCCGCTGCTTCCCCAGGAATTTTTGCCTTCCGATTGGACACGTGTTCCTGCACTTAAACTTCTCAACACCATTTGATTTTTGTCAGTCTTTTTTACGATTAGCCTTGACTATAAATCCGCGATCGCGGGAAAACAGTCAAGGCTGAATAGAGTGAGGAAAAACGAGGGGAGGAAAAATGAGTGAAGGGAAAAGTTGTAGGCACGATACACACATTTATTGTTATCGGTTGTGGATAAGTTTGATTATGGGGTAATTACAATCCTGGCCCTTTAAATGCCCTGCAAGCCCTGTCAAAAACTCTAAGAGCTGTTGTTGGGCTGTTCACTAATCATATTTTGGTTAATCATCAAAAAGCAGAAAACCATGATTTTAGGTGTGGATGAATGCTTTTCTTCTGCCAAAAGCACGGTCAGCTAAAAACAGCTTCTTGATGTAAAGCTGTGTACTTGAGAAAATGCCACAATGCGAGAAGTGGTGCTTTATACAAGCATGAGTACCAGAATACCTGCAAAAACAAAATGATGAGTAAAAATAGTGTTCGTGTGCTATTTTCGCATAAGTTCGTCGTTTCACTTGAGCTCAGGGTGGCTTTGGATTGGGTAAAATTCGGTTTACGGACGTTGGCTACTGCTGAGATTAATGTGAGCACCAATATTGCGCAATAAGTGCAAATGATCTTTTAAGTGGTGCACAATTAGTGTGGACTTCTTAAGCTAGAATAGCGGCAAGAGTTTGCATAACACCCCTATCCCGAAGAATTTGTCCATGCCCTGTAAAAATTTCGGTGACGCTATTGCCAAAAGGAAAATGTCCCAATTGCCAAAGGGATTGTACCGAGCCGTCAAGAAGCGCAACTCCTTTCCTTACAAACCAATCATCTTCATTTGCAAAAGTAAACAAGCGCACACCGTTTTCTGTTAACCTAATTGCCTGCATTTCCACTTCCCGGACAGTGTTTGGATTATCTCCTAAGGCAACAAGATATTCTCCGCAATCTTTCCCAAGCGAGCCTGCAATGACGTCTGCGTACTCGTTCCACAAAGTGCGATCAAGACCTTTAAGCGGACTATCAAGAGTGATAACAGTTTCAACCGCATCCATGTGTTGTTGAGCAAGGTGGAAGGCCATGTAACCGCCCAAGCTATGACCGACTAAAATAAATTTTGTGCGAGGAAACAGCATTTTGTATCGTGTCAACAGCCAGTCAAACCTTGGAGAATTCTCCGGAGGATAACGTTTAGTATGTTCTTCGTCATACTTCCGAGGAACAATTTGATGGGTGTAAGGATCAACCTCAACGTTATATGTGCCATTGAGATATTGGGTATATTTCCAGCCTTTGACGACCAGGTAAGACATTAACTTATCCCAAGTGCCCGCATGTTTTTCGCTATTCGTGTCATATCCGCTGATAAATAAAATCATTCTTCCACCGTCTTGTTGGGCTGTCTTATACATGCCGTCATAATCCTGGAAAAATTCTTTTCCTTCGTGAGATTCATCGCCCACTTCAACCGATTGAAGTGCCCACTCAGAAACAACACGCTTCCTTCTGTCGAAGCGCAAGTTGGCTATAAATTTATCCGGGTTGCTTATTAGGTAACGCTTGTTGTTGCGAAGATACCACCAGGTTTTTCCGTCCGCGGTAACCATATCTCCCAAGACAAATCCAAGAGTTTCGCCTTGGGGCAAAGATTCTAAGATGTGACGTGGTATATTAATTGTTTTATCCGGAGTATCAATTTGCAGTAATTGGGCTGTTCCCTGGCCTGCCAATTGGTACAGTTTCCCATTTTTGGGCAAATAGACAATGTCCTTTGGCGTTCGAATTGCTGCTTGTTGTTGCAATACGAATAGCTGTGTATCGCTGTAACCTGCGGCCACGGAGGTAACGTTAGTAGTTTTTAATACGTCGCCAGTTTCTAGGGAAATTGCATAAAGAGTTGGATTTTCAACCCCTAGAGAAACCCCACTGATCCAATCTGAATTAGTAAAAAGAGGTGGATCCGGGAAAGTGTATCGGCTGAATAATCTTATATCGTCGCCAAGCTTTATCCTTTTTTGCTCTTCTATCTGGCCTGTCTCGGCGTTGACCACACTGCTTGCGGCCATATCCTGTCGACTCATGTTGTTACCCACGACTTCGTGTGTAACCATGCGAAACCTGGTGTTATCGAGAAATAAAACCTCGGCTCCTTGATAAAAGTTGCTTAAGTTTGCAAGCGTTCCTTTTCTGCCCGTAGTTGTATCAAAAATCGCAACTCTGGTAGGAACGTCAGACTCGAGGTAAACGAAAAATCTATTGTCGGGCGAAAAGCCAAAAGGTGTAGATCCGGTCCCCACGACCTGCAATTGGTTAGCTTCTATATTGGTTATGCAAAGTAAGTTTTTGTCTCTTCCGTCTGTTGTAACAAAAGCTACGCGAGAACTGTCCGGTGACCATGTGTCAAAAGGAGATCCTGTCATAGGTTGTCTCCACCGGGTGACGTTTGTTGTCTGGAGGTCAAAAAGCATTCGCCATTCGGTTTTTGCTTCAAGCATCCACCTGCCGTTTGGCGAGAAGGTAACTGTGCCGCCTGAATAGTACTCGCCCCAGTATTGCTTTTTCTCAGGTAGAAAAAACAGTTTCCAGACAGGTTCTCTAGATGTTCCGTGGGTAACATTTACCCATTGGCTGTCTGGTGACCACCGAATATATGCTGTTTCGTCGCTGCCTGTGCTTTCGAAAATTTTTTCAGGGGGTACGTTTGGGTTGGCAAGATTTGCCAGAAAAAGAGACGAGCGTCTCACCCTGGGCTCTGCACACCACAACGCTGCTGTTTCCCCATTTGGTGAAATTTTGGGAACGCCAAAAATATCTCCAACGGGAAGTTGGAGTTGCCTTTCAACGCCTGTAAAAAGATTGGAAACAACAACCTTACCGCGCGAGTCGAGTGAGACCTGTTGGCCTAACAAAAATGGATTTGATGGGGTTTCACTTTGTTCAGTTAAAGTGGCAAAATCGGGACGAAATTGGGGCAAAAGGACAAGCCCGGAAGCTTTATTAATAAGACCTCTGCGAGTAAGTTCGGATTGGGCAGGCATGGTGCGTATTTAGAAGTGGAAAGCGAACAATCTGCCGTCGTTTGTTTCAACATAGATAGAACCCTCTTTGTATCGAACATGCTTAGGCGGTGCTCCTGTGAATCCAACAAGCTGAGTTTGCTTTCCTGTAGTGGCGTCAATTTTTATAATAGATTCACCGATTACTATTAGTGAGTTGTCTTCTGGGAACGGAATAATTTCGAGAGGATCACGTCTGCCAGAATCCCATACCCAAACATAACTGGAGCGATTTTTTTCGGGAGCAAGACCGAAGATTTTTAGGGATCCGTCGGCTTGCACTCCTAGTTTTTTGTTACAACTTGTAGCAATGACGATGTTGTTGATTTTGTCGACCAATTCCAATAGTGGAACATTCACGAGTTCGGTATAGGTGGTAAAAGTTGTTAATGGTTCCCAACGGTAGACGCTTGCCTCCTTTCTGAGCGGCAGGCTACCTTCTCTGGTGGGGCGCTCCAGGTATGGGAAAGTGGTAAATGAAGAATCTGTGTAAATTAAGACTCCAATATCTTCTTTCGTGCTAAAGACGGTTCTGGAGGAGACCACCGTAAAGTTTTCAACCTCGCTCATACTGTATCTTGGCGGGGTGTAGTCAAGAAACATAAAGAAATGTCCGTAGGAGCCGCTGGGTGGTTTTGAACCCAAAGGGACTTCAGCCAAAATAATGTAACCCTTGCTATCGGGTGAGCTGCCGTAGGAGGGGGGATGAGAAAATATGTGAACAGTATCAAGACCTTTACAGAAGTCTAGGCAGGTTGTTATTTGGCGGTCCAAAGTTTGATCATAATATCCTGACCGAAGCTGCACTGTTGTAACTTGTTTGCTCTGCCCAAGATCCCAGATGTAGACGCTTGATTCTATTGCTTTATATTGATCCGGTTCGGAGTTTTTGACTGTGACCAGTATGTTATCGTGTATTTCCCATACCCATCGGTTGCTTTTGGAAGCAGGGAGTTTACCTAGTTCCTCTCCTGATTTTTCGTCGAGCATGTAAATAAACCCCTCGGACCCCGCAATGACTTTACCATCCACTGCCTCAAGGAAATCGAAATGGTCTTTACTATCAGAACCCCAAAGTTTTTCTCCGGTCTGTTTGCCATAAACGGAAAAACCATCCTTTGTGCCCATGATTGTTTCCTTGTGGGGAACAATTAATGAAGTGGAAGTCAGAACTAACCCTCCAGGATATAAATTCTTAAGTCTTTCTTGGGGAAGGTTGGGTATAGGGGGTGGAATTTTCTTAACCTCTCTAAAATTATTTGCAGCCCTAAGGATAATGTTGCTTTGGTTATCAATTGTGATCACGCGACTTTCGTCTGCGGCAGCAAGAACGCATGTCTCTGGAGATTTCCAAAGCTGTTTTCTGGTTTTTGCTTCCATGGCGATTGCGTATCCGTCTTTGTCGTTGTAGAAAACCGTGTTGCCGCTGATCAGAGCAGGCCTGACCGTATCTTTTTGAATAACCCAACTTTTTCCGGAGGTCTCACTGTTTAAGCTGGGAATAATTATCTCCGGGGTTGGCGAGGCTGAGGGTTTGGGAGTAGGAACTCCAGCCTTTTCTGGGTTGCTACATGCCATAGAAGCCACTCCGGCAGAGAGTGGTACAGCCAACAAAGTTCGCCTGCTTAGCCTAAGTTCCGCAAGAGCCGGCACATTTATTTCTAGTCTTGGCTATAGTATTTGTCAATAGACAATTCTTACAATTTTTATACACGTTTGCCCCTTGACAGGGTTCGTGGGGGTCTGATATGTTTCTTTATAGAAATTATTACAAATGGCACCCAGAGCTCGCATAGCTTTAAAAATTGATGAACTGCCAGATCTCCTCACTGTTCGAGAGGTGGCAGAAGTTTTACGTGTCTCGCCCTTAACGATCAAGCGCTGGGGCAAAAAGGGCAAACTTCCCGCGATCCGCATCAACTCCCGCGGAGACCGTCGTTATAAAAAAGAAGCCGTCCTTTGGCTTCTGGGCATACAACCTAAAGATATGGAGTAACAGCTTCCGAAGTGGTAAAATCTCTCCTGCGTATGAAAAAGATCACCTTTTCTATTGGAGCTTGTTTTGTTCTTCTTTTTGTTTTTGTGTTTTTTGCCCGAAGCGCACTTGCCGCGCCGTCTGTTGACGCGGTTTTTTCTCCTCCCACTTTGGATGTGTTAGAGATGCGGGAGGCTTTAAAGGAGCAAGTTTTGGGAGCTGCTTACGCCAGCCCTGTAAAGTACGCTATCAGGAACGCGATTTACTCGGGCGTTTCGATTGAAACAATTGTTTTGCTTTTACTGCTGCCTGTGGTCACTACCTTTATTGCCGGCGCCCGCCATTTAGTTGGTTTGCGGGGTTTTGGAATTTTTTTCCCGGCTGCTTTAGGAGTAGTTTTTGCGGCTATTGGCCCGGTTGTGGGGATTGCCTTGTTTTTGCTCATCGTCTTAATCTCAACAATTGTTCGGATAGGTCTTCGCAAAATTAAAGCCAAGCTTGCTTATTTACCCCGCATGAGCCTGATTTTATGGCTTGTTTCTTTGTCAGTTTTGGTTGTGCTTTTTGCGTCCCCTTATGTTTCCGGTTTGGATTTTGCCAACATCTCAATTTTCCCATTGTTAATAATGGTTTTGCTGGTTGAAGAATTTACACGCGTGCAGTTGGGGAAAAATGTTGAATTTGCCGCCTCTTTAACTTTTGAAACTTTGATTTTGGCGGTTTTGGCGTTTGTTATTTTGTCGTACAAACCACTCCAGCTTTTCGCGCTTTTGCATCCGGAACTGGTTTTAGTTACAGCACTCCTGTTTGATCTTTTCCTCGGCCGCTATATGGGCTTGAGATTATTAGAAATGTGGAGATTCCGGACCTTGCTGCGTAAGTAGTTTTTAATTTTCAAATTAGCATGAAATTTTCTTCAATCCTTGGTCTTAACGCCCGCAATGGTCTTTTTGCCAACACTTCCGCTCGTGGGCGGCGAATTGCGCGTTCAAAAATTATAACTAAAAGAATTTTGGGCAGAAGCGGAATCCCCACCCCTGAACTTTATAAAGTTTTTAGAAAAAATGAAGATATTGTCAATTTTGATTGGAGCAATATTCCTTCCTCTTTTGCTCTAAAACCCAGCAAAAGTTCATATGGCGACGGAATAATTGTTATTCGCAAAAAATCTTCTGACGGAAAAGCCTGGATTACCACGCAAAGGAAAAAACTCTATGCTGAAGATTTTAACTTGCATATTTTGGATATTTTGGAAGGCGCTTATTCTATTGGAAGTGTTCCTGATGTTGCTTTTTGCGAAGAATATGTGGGAAGACACAAAGTTTTTCGCCGGTTTGCGTATCGGGGAACGCCGGATGTCCGAATTATGGTTTTTAACAAAGTGCCGGTGATGGCAATGCTCAGGCTTCCGACTCACGAGTCGGGCGGCAAAGCCAATCTTCACAAAGGCGCAATTGGAGTGGGCATTGATTTAGAAACGGGAATAACTACCGAGGCGGTTTACCATGGGGAATTAATTGTCTACAAACCTGGTACGCAGAGTAAACTTGCGGGTTTGAAAATTCCATATTGGAATCACATTTTGGAAATTGCAGTTAAAGCTCAAATGGTTTCGGAGTTAAATTTAGTTGGAGTAGATATTGTTTTGTCACCTGAGCGCGGGCCTTTGGTTTTGGAAATAAATTCTCAACCGGGTTTGCAAATTCAACTGGCTAATCTTTCGGGTTTGAGAAAACGTTTGGAAAAGGTTGAGGATTTGCATATTCACGACGCGGAGCATGGGATAAAGGTGGCCAAAGCCATTTTCCACGCAAGCTCTGTCAATAAGAAAAAATCCGATACGGAAACTCCCAGCGTCGGAATTTTTGAGCAAGTGAAAATTAAGAAAAACGGCAAGGGCAAAAAAAGCAGAATGATCGCTGCAAAAATTGACACCGGAGCGAAAAGCACAGCCATTGATAGAGCGCACGCTTTGAGTTTGGGACTTTTGGAAAGGAACAACGTTCTTTGGAATAGGAGATTTTTAAGTTCTTTGGGTGAACAAAAAAGACCGGTTGTTAATATAACTTTTTGGTTGGCAGGAAAAAGAATTACAACCCAGGCTGGAGTTGCAGATCGGAAGAGATTAAAGACCCCAATGATTATTGGGCGGCGGGATCTTGAGGGATTTGTCGTTGACCCAAATAAAAGAAATCAGAATTTCTCTTCGGCTACGTATAAGAAATGAAAATTCTAATTTTGGTTGGCGGTGGGACAAAACATTTACAACCTTTTGTGAAAGCGGGAGTCCGGCTGGGAGTTGAAGTCGTGGCTGCTTCTTTTTCGCAACTTGAATACTCCTCTGGGGATTGTGTTTTAAGAATTAGCGGAGAGGATCTGAAAAATTTTGTCGTGATTTATATTAGATTAGTAGGAGAACGCTCTGAAGATGCAGCAATTGTTGCCCAGTACGCAGTTAAAAATAAAATTCCACTTGTGGACAGTATCTTTGCAAGGGGACCCGCGGCACATGCACCGCTTAAGAAATCGCTCGAAACTCTTTTATTAGTAAAAGCAGGAATACCTATGCCGAGCACAATCTTTGGATCGCTGGCACTTTTATTGAATAAAGCGCCTCAAAAGTTTGGTTATCCGTTTATTATTAAGGGCACTTATGGAAAACAGGGACATGCCGTGTGGCTGGTTAAAGATAAAGGAGAGCTAGAGGAGATTAAGGGACGACTAGAGGACTTGGAGAAAGAAGGGAAAAGGTTTTTAGCGCAGGAATTTATAAAGATCACACAAAGGGAAAGGGTGTTTGTAATTGGCGGTAAGGTTATGGGTACTGTGACGTTGTCAACAAAATGGCGGCGATACGTACAAAGTCTCGATGTATCGCGCCCTGCAAGGCGACCCCTTGCAGAACAGGAAACTTACAGGCTTGCGGCTTCGGCGGCGAAAGCATTAGGAATTGATGTGGCCGGAGTTGATGTCATTCGCGATAATGAAACAGGGAAAGTGTATATTTTGGAGGTAAATTCTGCTCCGCGCTGGGCAAAGTTTCAAAAAGAGACAGGGATTGGAGTTGAAGAGGAAATATTAAAGTATCTGACCACTTTATCCGCATAAAGTGACTACCACCGCTTGTAGATAAGTTAATTGCCACTTCGTTTGAGTAAAGTGGAATTAGACTTAGAGAAAACCTGTGTTGTGAGTGCCAGTAGAAGGGTTAATAAGGATGGGAGTCGGCTGAGTCTTCGTTGATTATAGTGAGCGAGTTAATGTATTTCTCTTCGCGAGAGACAACTTTGGTGGCGTAATCAATCGCGGCTTGAACTTGAGCTTTCTTTAGGAAAGGGTACTCTTTTGTTATTTCTTTTATTTCGATGCCAGAGGCTAGAAGTTCCAAAATCGCTTCCACAGACATCCGGGTTCCACTAATAATTGGCTTTCCTCCCAAAATAGCGGGATTTTGAGTTATGTACTTTCCCATAGGTATGTTATAACACGTGAACACAAAATTCCCTCGTGTGGTGTGAGGGAATTTGGCTCCTTCGACTGCGCTCAGACCCACGGCTCTGAGCGCCTCAGGTTTGTAGAGATGACACGCCGAGTGTCACTTTAACTCAACCGTAGCTCCTGCTGCTTCAAGCTTTTCTTTTGCAGCTTTTGCTTCATCTGCTTTAACGTCTACTACAACTTCTTTCGGAGCAGCTTCGGCTAAATCTTTGGCTTCCTTCAACCCAAGATTAGGATTGATTTCGCGCAAAGCTTTAATAACTGCAATCTTGTTTGTTCCTGCATTTGCCAAGACTACGGTTTGAACTCCTGTTCCGGCGGCTTGCTCGCTCTGAGCATTGCCTGCTGCTTCGCCATTGGCTGCAGCTATAGGCTGGTCAGGTGCTGCCACAGGCATTGCAGACACTCCAAGTTCTTCTTGAAGAGTTTTTACCAACTCAGCCAATTCCATTACGGTTAGACCTTTGATTTCTTCAACGAGTTTTTCTATATTATTTGCCATTCGTAATCACCGCCTTTAATAGGTTAGCTTGCTGTCTTGACCTTTGGTCAAAAATGTAAACCAACATTTGTAAATTCGCATTTAAGGTTCCTACCAACCCATACGCTGGTCCGGCAATTGTGCCGATTAATTGAGCATAAAGTGTGGTTTTGTTTGGAAGTTTCGAGAGAATCTCCAGTTTTTCGCTGTCCACTATGACATTATCAAAAACTCCAAATTTAAGTTTTGGCAAAGCCCTTTCTTTAGCAAATTTTGCTAAGGCAGATAAAGGCGCGACTTCGTCATCTTTGGCCAAAATAATTGCTGTTGGGCCATCCAGAGCATTGGTGGGTATATCTTGTCCGGCTTGTGTTTTGTCAAGCGCCAACTTGAGTAGTGTATTTTTGACAACGGTAAAAGTTCCACCGACCTTGCTAAGTTCCGCTCTTAAAACTTGAAGGTCTTTTGTTGCTAAACCCTGGTAGTTAACAACGGTTGCCGATTTGGCACCAGAAAGCTTCCCGGAAAGGGCTTCTAAAACTTCGATTTTTTGTGCTTTTTTCATTTTTTTAAAAACGAAACCTCGGCATTTACCGAGGTGTATTAGCAGACTTTAGTCTGCGCTGTTGTGGCGCGCAGTAAATTGCGCTACTACATTCATTACCTCGGTAGGAATAAGCCCTTCGACTTTTTTGTTTTCGGACACCTACGGTCTTTGGATTGGTTATATCTTACTATTTCAAGCTGACTTACGCAACAATAACCTTAATTGCCGGTCCCATAGTTGCTGCAATAACTGCCTTTTGGATATTGCGTGCGCCAACTACATCTGTAATAAATTTGAAATTTTCTTCCAGCTCTTTCTCCGGCTGGTCAATTTTTCCGATTATGGTATGGACAAGCGGAGCCTTGGCCTCAGACTTTACTTGCAAAGAATTACCGCCAAATTTTTTGGCTGCTTCTTCGGGATTGTCCGAAATTGTTCCATTTTTAGGATTGGGCATTAATCCTCTTGGCCCCAAAACTTTTGCGAAAGGCACAAGTTTTGACATCATCGAAGGATGTGCAATCAATACATCAAAATTAATTTTGCTACTTTGCAGTTTTGTGATAGTTTCGTCGCTTGCCACCTCAACCTTTTTGGTTTTTCCGCTGGCGTAGGGAAGATCTAAAACCTTGTTAATGCTGCCTTTTATTAAAACTAAATGGAGCTGAACAGGTCCGCTAAATTTTGCGCACGAAGTCACTTTAACCAATTGAAGTGCTTCAGGAAGTGGATAAGATTTTTCCGCGTCTACCTTACTTTTTGCTTCCTGATACTTTTTGCCCCTGACCTTCTCGGTTTTGGGGATGGCGGAGGTGTGAGACTTCACTGCGATTGAATCGTCAATAATTTTTGTTTTAGTTTTAGACATATTTTCCTTGTCATTCCTGCCCGCTTCGCGAGGCGATCGGAAGCAGGAATCTATTTATATAGTTCCCCGCTTTCGCGAGGATGACAGCTTATACTGTCACTTTTACTCCCATTGATCTTGCTGTTCCGGCAACTATTCTCATCGCGGCGCCTATGTCATTTGTGTTCAAATCCGGCAATTTATTTTCGGCAATTTTTCTCAACTGTTCCTGGCTTAAAACGCCAACAGGTTGTTTGTTGGGCGTGCCGCTGCCTTTTTCAAGCTTTAATTCTTTCTTTATTAAAGCAGAAACTGGAGCAAGTTTTGTTTCAAAAGTAAAAGATCGGTCTTCGTAAATCGTGATGACCACAGGGACAATATTACCCTTTTGAGAGGCGGTTTTTTCATTGTATGAGCGGACGAAGTCCATGATTGGAAGTCCGTGTTGCCCAAGTGCTGTTCCCACAGGTGGAGCAGGAGTTGCTTCCCCCGCTGGTAGATTTAGTTTTATTAGTGTTTTGATTTTTTTTGCAGCCATGATTAGAAATCTGTTATACTTTTGCAATCTGAAGAAAATCAAGTTCCACCGGTGTTTCCCTGCCGAATATGGATACCATAACTTTTACTTTTCCGCGTTCTTCATCCATCTCGGAAATTGTGCCTAAAAATTCTGTGAACGGTCCGTCTGTGATCTTGACAGCTTCGCTCACAGAAAAGCGAACCTTATATCTTGCCGCGGGAGCTGAGGTAAACTTTTCGATATTGGAAACTTCGGCTTCGGAAAGAGGTGTAGGCTTGTTGCCCGCGCCGACGAATCCTGTCACGCCTTGGGTTGTTCTGACAGCCAGCCAGGCATCTTCGTCCAGAATCATTTTAACTAAGATATAGCCGGGGAAAATTTTTTCTTTGACTGTGACTTTTCTGCCAGAGCGGATTACAACGCGGTCCTGGGTGGGGATTAAAACTTCAAAAACCTTATCAGTTAAACTCATAGTCTCGATTCTTTGCCTTAAAGATTCGGCAACTCGAGCTTCATGGCCGGATGTTGTGTGGACAACATACCAATGGGCGCGAGGATCGTCAGTTTTGGAAATGATAATGTGGCCGGAAAGCTTTTTTGAGCCTGAGCCTCGCTCTTCCAAACCTGTGGCGGCTGCCGGGGCTGCCTCTGTATCGGCTTTTGCGGCGGGAAGTGCGTCGTCTTGCTCTTCTTCTGAAACACTTGTCGTTCCGGCCGCAGAGCCAGAATCTATACCTGTGTTTTCTTCAGCTAGTAAATCTTTTGTATCGTCTGACATATTTACTTAAATAACAATTTGTTCAAGGCTGTTGTGAATATATAATCCAACCCTCCAACATACAATCCTACGATCAACGAAATGGCAATAACCAGTACCGTTGCCTGTATTGTTTGGTTCCGTGATGGCCAGACAACTTTCTTAAGTTCAGTAATGACCTCGGTTAGAAACGTTATCGGGTTCATATCCTATTTAACCACAAAGAACTCAGTATTTCCTGAGCTCTTGTCAAGAGTGTAACACAAGTGGTATGGGTAGAGCAAGTACCTGTCATCCCCACTAGGGCGTGGATAAATTGTTGTGTAGTAAGGGAATTGTGGTGTTGTCAATGATGTGGTCGCGCTCCATGCGCGGGCTAATTCGGTCCCACTTCATGCAGTTCCTCCATCTGAAACTATGTTATAGAGCAAAAAACTCGCTTTTGGGGCAAGTCAATTAAAATAATTGCACACGGGGTTATGAGCATATGTCAATACCCTGTAGGAAAATGCTAGTTATGGGACGTTGAAAGTGGGAAAATGAGATAAGGGGAGGAAGACTATGAGGTATTATTGTCATTCTGAGCCGAAGGCGAAGAATCTCTCGACCCGTTCGAGATTTTAGAACTCGCATGTATGAGAGATTCCCCACTGCGCCCGCCTTTGGCGAGGCTGCGCTCGGAATGACAAAAGCTAGATGGCTTAATTGTGATGGTGATGGGAGATGAGCCATTTATTGTCTTTTGGGGTGATGAATTCATGGACGCAACCCCTTCGGTTACAGAGCAGCTTCTGGCCGCTTACGAAAAGACCGGCAGTACGATTTTGGGAGGAATGAGGACAACGGATCCGGCAGACTTTAAAAAATATGGGTATGCGGGGGGAGAGGAATTAGGAGAAGGACTTATGCGTGTTTCAAAGATTGTAGAAAAGCCTGGCAGCGAGGCTGAATCGCCTTCCAATTTGGCCACGTTAGCAGGATTTATATTTACACCGGAAATCTTCCTGGCCTTAAGACGTGCTGCTGAAAAGGTTAAGCCCGGGCAAGAGTTGGTATATGTTGACGGATTGAATGTGATGATGGAGAACGGTGCGGAGATTTATGCCCAGGAGATTCAAAACAGTGAATATCACGATTGCGGATCAAGACTGGGGTATTTGAAAACAATTGTAGATTTGGCTTTAAGACATGAAGATTTGAAAGGAGATTTTAAGGAGTACCTCAGAAGCCTCGATTTAAAGTAGCATCAGTAACGGAGAAATATGGGGTGGTGCGCGCGACTCTTGTTTTGGGCTTGTCTTTTTGGGGACTTGCTTATTGTAGAGTGCGCGCACCACTTTGGCGGCAACCTACATTCCAGATTGAATCGCAACCCTTTGGTTATTTAACTTAGCTAAGAATACCTCAAAAGGAGTGAAATATCCAAGACATTTTCTGGGTCTGTTGTTTATCTCCCAAACACATTC
>Ga0209542_10008235_pt1 | contig 19539 bp, 22 predicted proteins | sample RifCSPhighO2_01_FD_184028 | JGI IMG/M metagenome (GOLD analysis project Ga0209542, IMG submission 184028) | Soil microbial communities from Rifle, Colorado - Rifle CSP2_plank highO2_0.1 (SPAdes) (version 2) | ecosystem: Environmental > Terrestrial > Deep subsurface > Rock core/Sediment ...
GTTCTAGAAAAAAATTATCAGAGATTAAGCAAAAGTTTTCTGATAATGTGGTGGTTTTCGAAAAGGGGTCCGACCCCAAAGTAATATTGGCAGAGCTGCAGACAGTCTCAATCTTTGAGGACAATCGTTTAGTTGTTGTCGAAAATCCCCCAGTTGAATTTCTCGAAAACGTATTACGTATCACTTATCACGTATCACTAGTGTTCTGGTTTGATAAAGAGATTGATGTTAAGAAAATCCCTCAGGGTTTTGAGGTATTATTCTTCCCAGAAGCCAAAGAAGCCTCAATTTTCCCGCTACTTGATTTATTGGGCAGCAAGAATCCCAAAGCTTTTGTGGAGCTTGAAAAAACTAGGCCAGATGGCTCAGATACCCAGTACTTAATTACCATGATTTTTTATTTGCTGCGGAGTTTAATGGTTCCCCCAAAAAATGCCCCACCTTTTGTTAAGCAAAAAATTGCTAAGCAGAGAGCTAATTTTACTGACGGCGAGCTAGTGGATCTCCATAAATTTGTATTAGAATCTGACTACAAAATCAAAATGGGCTTAATAGAACCCCAGCAAGCCGAATTTAATATTATCAGCAAATTTGTGATATGATAGCTGCGATGGAAACTGAACAGCACCCCAATGTAAGAAAAATTCAATTAACAGTAGGGAGCGGATATGGTAGCTACATGTACAGGATAACTTATGATAGAAATGATTTCCCAAATGCAGGAGAAGATTGGAATCAAAGTGTTTACCAGGGAGTTAGGAGGGAACTAACTATGGAAGAACAGATAAAAGTGGTAAATTTTCATAGAAAAACATTAACCAAATTTTGGGCAAGAATGACGCCTGAAATAATGAGAGCAATCTTAAGTGAGCCCTTCTCTTAAAAGTTTGTTACTTAGAATTCTTCTTGATTTCGGCTAGGATTAGGTTGAGGTCTTTTTTGTCGACTTTTTTATCTTCGTTTAGGTCGGTTTTTATTTCAAAGGATTTTTTGCCTAAGTTCTTGTTAACAATAGCATAATCAGCAGTGCTGACCTGGCCGTCTTCGTTTAAATCAAATTTATTAACCATTACTCCTAACTGCCCCGGCCTTTGAGTTAGGTCTAAATTTTGGCCTATTTTTAGGATTAGTGGCTCTTCACTATTTAAGTTAAAAATAGCTGTGGCGACCCTTCCGTCATCACTGGCGACTGTTAAGTTAGCGACTCCAGTATTTGAACTGATGATGTCAACTAACCCTTCAGTTCTAACAAAACTAAGCGGAATAATGAAACTACCGAGGCTCTTTATCGGTGCAACTTGGGTAATCGCTCCTGGAATTGTTAAGAATACTAAGCCTTCTTCTAGGGGCTGCGTGTCATCAAGAACCGTTCCCGTAACTGGCTTAAAATTGTTTTGACTCTGACTAGTAGCAGCAGTTTGAAACGTCAGTATCGCTGAATTAAATTTCCCAGCCACTACTTTGTAATTGTAACTGGTTTGGGGAGTTAGATTTCTGATAGTTGCAACATGATCGGTTCTGGGTATTGGAGCACTGGTGTCTCGATCATCAACTACTGTTTGATTTGGTGAGGTAGTACCGAAAGATACAAATGAGCCAATCTTAGAGGGTGTTTGCCAGCTAATTGTCACACTAGTATCAGTAATATTTGAAATAGTGACTTTCTGAGGGGTATTATCGATAGTTGCTTGACTAGTGATAGTTTGGTTTTGAAGCACCAAGTAAACCCCAGTGGCTGTACCAAGGATGATAATGGCTAGTCCCAGTAATGTTGGGATTCTGAAACGATCTAATAAACTATTCATTAACCACTCCAATATCGAAATTTGTATCGATTGGTTCGATAGTTTCTAGTAAATTTGTATCGATTTGGACGCTATTTCTAGCATGGATTATATCAAAAACCACCCAGGCGACCACGGTGATAAAGGTTGTAATAGCAACTAGCAAAAATTCTTTTCTATTCATTTTTTTAATTTAACCTTTCTTTTTTCACAAGACACAATATTTACCTTAAATAATATGCTTTTCCAGAAACTGTCATGAGTAAAGTATTCTGATCCTCAACCTTGGTAATCGTTAGTTTATCAATAATTATACTCCTCCCAGTACTTCGTAATTTAGTCAGGGCTGATTTAATGGTTTCATAACTAGCTTCAATATTGAATGTAAAACCGATCTCTTGGATTTTAGGAATAGTATTAATGCTGGTTTCAACTTCAATAGTTTGAAACTGCAAAGCAGAGATAGAGGCCTCGCTTCCTAAAATGGTACTCTCAAGAGAGTTAATTAAGCTGCCTAGTTCCAGAGTTGAGGGGATGGCAGTCGCAATCTTACTTTTCACTTTAGGGTCGATGTTTTGGTAGTTGTTACGAGCGACACCGAGATCCTCACTTTTTTTAGTCAGTTTTTTTAAGACTTCCTGTTGATTTTCCAATGTTTTCTGTAAAACCAAGATAGTTTGGACAGTGGGCTTGATGGCATATACGATAAAGATAATTAGGGCAAAAATAGTAAAGATAACCGAACCATAAGTTCTAATTAGAGGAATCCTCAAAAAGGGTTGAATATAGGTAAAATATCTCGAGCTTCTAGTAGATTGTGCAATCATAATTTAACTCCTGCAATATTAACTGAAGCTACCACTGAAAATTGGATTAAATTCTGTTCCAATCCAGCGTTGGTGACGTTAACATCTGAAAAGCTTTGATCCTCCTTAAGACCTAGGATAAAGGTAGTTAACTCGTTATTATTTTGGGCGCTACCACTCATCGTAATATTTAATTTTCCGGCTGACTTTTCAATTGCCAGGTTTCTAATAATTACCCCATTCGGGGTTTGAGCGGCTATTTTATCTAAAATCACTCCATAATTAGGAGATTCGGCTTTGATATTTTTGATGGTAGCTAGTTGGAGTTGGGTTTGGCGAATTATGATTTCATCTGGTTTTAGGCTTTCCACAAAAGGGATCTGGGCTTCAATTGATTCTTTGGCAGTTTGGATATCGGCGTCTAATTTAAATCGAGATAAAAAAGCCGCCAGCACTAAAATTTCTACAAAAATGACAATATAACGGCCAATTGATAGCGCCCAGCTAATTAATTTGACAACAATTTTTTGGGGTTCACCTTGGGGCTTAAGCAAGTTAAGGTGCAATAGGATACTATCCTTTTTCTTGGGCATGGATCTATTGTACTACTTCTAGCGGGTCGGTAGAAGTGGGGTGGTTCGGTAGGCAATTGGGGCAAGCTCAATTCCACGGGTATATAATTCTTTCAGATTTAAGGTTAGAGCTAACATCTGTTCACTTAATTTTTCCATCTCGTCTGTGGCATTTGTAAAAGTTAGCTCAAAAGCGATAATGCTCATTTGATAAACCTCGCTACCCCTAAGCTTATGAAAGCCAACCCCTCCTCGTGAGTATAGATATTGGGTTTCACTAACTGCAGTTTGGAAATCCATATTCAATTGATCTGATCTCATCTGCCACATCTGACCATCAAATAGTAACCTCATTTGACCCCCGCCGGCTTTTGTAGATAAACATTCTTGCATATCCTCAAGGCGGAAACTGGTTGGTTGTCTTCTTTCTTTCCGTGTCGGGTTTTCAAATGTGAAAGCTAGTTGAGTAGCCTTTTGGGAGTTTGTAGTATCCATCAGGAAGAAGGTATGGCTGCTAATCCAATCAGGTTTTAGTAAGCTGTTACAAATATTGGCTAATTTATGAGTAGGTTCATGAGGATTAGTGGAAGGTTTTACTTCTCTGTAAACAACATATTTGCTAGTTTCGAGGTCAAATAATTTTTCAGCAATTGCCATATCTACTGTATACTACTTCTTAGACCTTTTAGCAAGTTTTTTCTTTGCCGTTTTTTTTACAGCTGTTTGAGTAACAGAAGCGCCTTTTGATAGTCTAGATTTTAATCTAGAAGCTTTGTTTTTGTGGATTAAATGGGTTTTGGCGGCTTTATCTAGGGCTGAAAAAGCAGCATTGAAGTTTTCAGATGACTGATCAGAGCGGGCTTTTTTCAAAACATCTTTTAAATGCTCTTTTTTATTTTTATTCTTGATCGTCCTAACTAGATCTTTTCTGAGTTTTTTAATGGCACTACGTATAAGCGGCATGCGTGATATCTTAGCATAGTCTATTCACAAGTTCAAGCAACAGTGCTAAACTCTATGGAGTGGTAAAAAATCTCTTCTCAATATTAACAATTCGCCAAACTTCAATTTTATCCGGTGCAGTGGTGATTATGGCGACGGTGATGTTATCTAAGATTTTGGGGCTAATTCGCGACCGATTACTAGCCCATACCTTTACTCCGGATACTGTAGCCATCTTTTTTGCCGCCTTTAGATTACCAGATCTGATCTTTCAACTGCTGATTTTAGGTGCGCTATCGGTGGCTTTTATTCCAGTTTTTACAGAGTATATGGAAGATAAAGGAAAAGAAGAAGCTTTTAAATTGGCTCAATCCGTGCTTAATCTGTCCCTTTTAGTACTAACGTTGATCGCGATCTTGGTATTTATCTTTGCTGAGCCCTTAACTTTCTTAATTGTGCCAGGTTTCTCGCCTGAACAAAGGTTACAAGTAGCCTCATTGACCAGGGTAATTTTAATTGGCCAAATTATTTTGACTGTTGGCTCTTTTTTTATTGGCATGCTGCAATCATTTCAGCGGTTTATTGTTCCTGCCTTGGCCGGGGTGTTCTACAATGCCGGCATTATTATCGGCATTGCATTTTTTTCCAACCCTTTTGGAATTATGGGACCAGCGATTGGAGTAATTATTGGAGCATTTTTACACAGCCTTATTCAGCTGCCACTGATTTTATCTTTAGGCTTTAGGTATTCTTTTAAGTTTGATCTTCATAGGGGAGTTAGGGATATTTTTAAGCTAATGAGTGTTCGGACAATTGGCCTGGCGGCAGAACAGATTAATGAAACAGCTGGGATAGTTCTGGCCTCGCTAGTTTCAACTGCCTCGGTTACTTATTTAACTTTTTCTCAGCACCTGCAAGTTGTACCAATTGGGCTGTTTGGGGCAACGCTCGCGCAGGCTGCTTTACCAGTGCTGTCTGCGGAGCGGGCTAGGGGGCGGATTGAAGAGTTTAAAGCAACACTACTAACTACTATGCACCAAATTCTCTTTTTAGCGCTGCCGGCAGCCGCCATTTTAATAGTACTTAGAATTCCAGCTGTCAGACTAACTTTTGGAGCTTCACAGTTTGATTGGGAGGCCACGGTTTTAACTGGTAAAACCTTAGCTTGGTTGTCCGCTGGACTGTCTGCTCAGGCGATTTCGCTACTTTTGGTCCGTGGGTTTTATGCGTTAAAAGATACTAAAACACCGGTGATTGTGTCACTAGTGGTTGTTACTATTAATATTACGCTTAGCCTTTATTTTATTACTTACTTAAAATGGGATGTGGCCAGTCTTGGTATTGCTTATTCTTTGTCAGCCATCCTTTCTTCAATACTGCTATTTACAACCCTACATCATAAAGTGGGTAAGTTTGATATGAAATTGGTTTTAGTGCCTTTTGGCAAGATGCTTTTGGCAACAGTCATTATGGGAATGGCTTTGTATATCCCAATAAAGCTTTTAGACCAAGTTATTTTTGATACTACCAGGACGATTAATCTGTTGGTGTTAACTGGGCTGTCATCAATTTTTGCCCTGAGTATTTATGTTTTTTTGGTTTGGTTTATGAAAGTAGAGGAGCTAGCAACCTTTGTAAATTTATTCAAAAGGATGTTTAATAAAATGAAAAAGTGGCCATCAAACATTAAATCAGAAGAGATCATCCACGAAACAAACACAGTCTAACTTGGAAGGAATCTTGAAAGTGAGTTAGTTACATGTAATGGGTTAGTTGAATAAATTTTTTGAGCTTCCCCTTCGATCACCTCTTCAATAAAATCATCTAAGGATAATATGGGTTGTTTAGATATTTTTCCAGCTCCATAAAAAATATGGCCGACTTCATGGATTAAGGTCATAAGGGTCTCTTTTCTAGTTTGGGGATAGTGGATATTTATTGCGAATTGATCAGGTATTTCTGAATCTTGATAGACCTCTCCAAGAGAAGTGGAAAACATAGTATGATAAATTCTGGACACCCTAGTTCTTAGAATTTGGGTAACAATACTTAAATTCATAGCCTCAGGAGCGATTAAATCATTGTCAATAAATACAGTGGAGGCCGCATGTCGTCTTATTAGTATAGCAGGAGTCCCTTCAAGTTGCCTTTGTCCATAAAATCTGGGTATTTCTAGAGGAAGTAAGTATTGGTAAATGGGTAGATCTTTATCAGGAATATTTGAAACATATTCTTCAAACCCCGGAAGGATTTTTTGTTCAATAAACATGCGACCAGTATAAAGAAAATTGCTCTCTAGTTCAACTTAGATTACAATTAGCATCATGAATAAGGAATTGAAGTTTTCCAGTAATCTTGTGGAACTAGTTTTAAATGGTTCTTAAACTGCCACTTGGAGGGTGGATGATGATAAAGATTTAGCTGTGGGAGATGTGTTAAATCTTTGCGAAAAGGGAGAGAACGAAACCAGACTTTTTAGTCAGGCTAGAATTTTGAGAGTAATAGAAAAACCATTTGGGGAGTTAACGGAGGAAGATAGAATTAGCCATGAAAGTTATGAAACTGACTCAGCTATGTATGTGGAATTTTCTGGTTATTACCAGAAACCAATTGGACCAGAAACTCTGGTAAAAATTGCCTGGTTTGAATTAATAAAGTAAAATAAGTCACTTTATGAGGAATCCAAAGTCAAATTCAAAAAAAGATCTGCAAAGAGGAGTGGATTTTACAGGGGTCTCGTGTGTGTTTTACTGTCATGATGGACAAGGGAAATTACTGCTTCATAAAAGGAGCCAAAATTGTCGTGATGAAATAGGTAACTGGGATGTAGGTGCTGGTGCATTGGAGTTTGGAGAGGATTTAGAAGACGCAGTTAAAAGAGAGATAAAAGAAGAATATGGTTGTGAGGTGTTAAATCTTCGTTTAGTAGGTCCATATAGTTTAGTAAGGCAGAATAATAATAAACCAACTCACTGGGTGCTGATAGCTTTTGCCGCACATATTGATCCTAGTCAAGTTAGAATTAATGAGCCAGAGAAAATGGATGAGATTGGTTGGTTTGAGCTTGATAATTTACCCACCCCTTTACATAGCGGAGTTAAATACTACCTCCCAAACGTAAAACAGTATATAATTCCCTCATGAATATAAGAAATTTCTCTATAATATCAGCAGGTCCGCACTCACAAGTCGTGCAGGCTCCTCTGATATTATCGAAAAGGAGGCTATTATGAATATTCGTAATTTTTCTATCATTGCTCATGTTGATCATGGGAAGAGTACTTTGGCGGATCGGTTGCTGGAGGTAACTGGGGCAGTGACTGGGGATAAGATGAAGCCACAGTTACTAGACTCCCTAGCTCTTGAACGAGAAAGAGGGATTACCATTAAATTAGCTCCAGTTAGATTGAAATACAGATATAAAATAGATGTCATTGCGAGGAGTGAAACGACGTGGCAATCTTCCGAGGTTAGTATGCATCCTGATCCTGGAAGATCCCTCGACTCCGCTCGGGACGACAGTGAGGAGTATATTTTAAACCTTATTGATACTCCTGGGCATGTGGATTTTTCCTATGAAGTTTCGCGGGCTTTGGCGGCTGTTGAAGGAGCGATTCTGTTAGTTGATGCTGCTCAAGGGATTCAAGCTCAAACCTTGTCCCATGGTCTGGCGGCTTTAGAACAAAATCTAACTTTAATTCCAGTAGTTAACAAGGTAGATTTACCTAGTGCTAATATTGAAAAAACTAAGCAGGAGTTAATAAATACCTTTGGGTTTCGGGAAGATGAAATAATTACGGCTTCTGGTAAAACTGGCCAGGGGATTGAAGAAATTTTAAAAACTATAGTTGAGCGTATCCCTCCCCCAAAATCCGCGGGTGTCAATACAGTTCCACCCCAAGGGTGGAAGTTGAGAGCATTGGTCTTCGACTCCTTTTTTGATTCATATAAAGGGGTAGTGGCTCAGGTAAGAATTGTGGAGGGAGTTACCCCGAAAGTTGGTTCTGAAATTAGATTTTTAGGAACCGGAGCTACTGGACAGGTTTTAGAAGCTGGTTACTTTTCCCCGGCTTTAACTCCAGTAGAAAGTTTGGGGGCCGGGGAGATTGGGTATATTGCAACAGGCATTAAAACTCCGGATTTAGTTAGAGTTGGTGATACTATCAGTACCAGTCTGGATATTCCTCAGCTGCCAGGATATAAGGAAGTTAAGCCAATGGTTTACGTTGGACTTTATCCAATTGACGCAGATGCCTATCATGATATCAAAGATTCTCTGGAGCGATTTAGGCTAACTGACCCAGCCTTTACTTATGAGCTAGAACACTCAACGGCTTTGGGAGCGGGGTTCAGGTGCGGCTTTTTAGGCTTGCTGCATGCAGAAGTAGTTCAAGAGAGGCTCTCCGGAGAATTTAATGCTGATTTAATTGCCACGGCACCTTCTGTAGAGTATATGTTAGGCACGGAGTTAGTCCATAATCCTGCTGATTTACCCCAAGCTGAGGGTTTAAAAGATTTGAAGGAACCTTGGGTTAAGCTAGAGATTTTTGTGCCCCAGACTTATGTCGGTGCAGTTATGGAGTTAGTTCAAGAAAAGCGGGGCAGTTTTAAAAACATGCAGCATTTCGGAATTGCTGTCCAGCTGTCCTATGAAATGCCCCTCTCTGAGATGATCACTGATTTTTATGATAAGTTAAAGTCTGTATCGAGCGGGTTTGCATCACTTGATTGGGAGTTTTTGGAGTTTCGGTCGGTTGACGGCGTCCGAATAGATTTTCTAGTTGGAGGGGAAAAAGTTGATGCGCTGTCAGTAGTAATTGTTAGACAAAAGGCAGAGTATATTGGCAGAAAATTAGTAGAAAAACTAAAGGAAGTTTTACCTCGTCAAAACTTTGAAGTAGCTATTCAAGCGACCATCGGGGGTCGGATTATTGCCAGGGAGACCCTGGGAGCTTTTAGAAAAGATGTGACTGCAAAACTTTATGGGGGAGACGTAACTCGTAGAAACAAGTTACTGGACAAACAGAAAAAAGGTAAAAAGAAAATGAAAATGATCGGCCGAGTCGAAATCCCCCAAGAAGCCTTTTTGAGTATCTTAAAAGGTTAGGTATTTTTAATAATGGAATTTGCGAAAGAGTTAATTTATTTATGGAGGAATGATCAGAAACGCAGAGAAGCTGTGACCAATTTATCGAATGATCAATTACACCAAGAATTAGAGTTCTTGCCTCTAAAAAAGAGTACTTTAGGAGGATTAACTTATATGAAGGTAATGGATATTGGTGGGGCAATCGTTGGAGGTATGGCTATTGGAGGAACAATAAGGTATGGAGATTCCCGAACTCTTTTATTTGCTGGAGGGATTGGTTTGGTAATTACCCTACAAGGGATATATTTCTATCGCAAAACAGTGCATTTTAGTAAATTATATACAGATATTGAAAGTGAGTTAGCAAGAAGAGCCAGTAATACCTAAGTCAGAGCGGGAGTTATTTTCTGGAAGTGTTTTTATGGGGTTCTTTGACTCCACCAAAAATATTGGCAAAAAGCCCAATTAGTATTAGAACTCCTATTGCACCCAGTCCCCAAATGTAATTTTCAGTCATGTTTACCTTTCTCTGACATTATAACAGCTAAGGCAAATACTAACAATCCTCCTGCAAAAGCTAATGAAGCAAACGTTTTAGAAAAATCCTCAGGTAGATTAACAACTTTGGAACAAAAAAGGCAGCCATTGAAAAAAGTATAATACCTTGGCTGATATGGGATAAACCATCTGAAAAAGCTTTCCATTGAACTTCTGCTAAATGGAATAATTTAGCCACTAGCAATAGTTTTCTGAAGCGATTAAGAATCTTTTTAATGGGAATAGTTCTCATATAAATATTATATACCTAAATATTTTCCGGCAAATTGGTTGGCCTGGCGTTCTTGTTTGTTAATTTCAGCTTTAGTTTGCTTATAATTTATAGAATTCTTGTGACCTAAAATAACATGGCCAATTTCATGAAGCAAAGTAAATTGGATCTGAGATTTATCTTCAGCTAAAAGCTCATCAGACAAAAAAATTAAGTGTTTATCCTTTAGGTCATTTCCAGTAAAAGTAAAAGCCCAAGCCTCTGAATCTGAACTTAAAATCCAGACCCTTCTAGTTATATAATCCACAATTTCATGAGGCAGTAAACAGAGAGTCTTGCAAACTATCTCTTTCATAAAAATATTACCAACTAATCGGCCCCCAAATAACTGTCTGATTTTATCTCTATCCATATTTATATTGTATGGGCGTTGTCAACTAAGTGCCAATTGCATATTATGGGATTAGCATATAAAATATTGCAGTTGTGAAAGAACATAAAAAAGGTTATTTAGCTTTTAAGACGGAAATTAGCAGTGACGAAGCAAATAGTTTTGCCGCTAGAATAATGGGTATTGATCAGAATTTCAAGGTCAATAGTTTAAATAAGCTTCATTCAACAACCCATATACTTAAGGGGATTAGGAGTGATGAAGTTGGTGCATTGAGTGAGGGTGTGAAGCAGGGGCTTAGAGCAATAGCTGATAGTCCAATCAGAGTTGGAGGTTATGGAGTCAGTGAAAATGCTCATGGCTGTTTGCTATATTTTCCTACTACGACTCCAGAACATTTTTCGCAGTTTGATTTGGCAGTAAGAGGATCGATTCCAAATGCGGAAGAAAGAGTTATTACCTCTGAGTTTCTCCATAATAGCGCACTTTATTTAAGGGAGCCTAAGTTAAGACTGGTTCATAAATTACACGAACATCTGCTTAGAAGGATTTTTGAAGAGATATCTTGGGAGTTTTATGTAAAAAAGATTGCAGTCTGTTTTAAAAGAGTAAAAATTATTACAGCGGATTAATGTTTTTTGGGGCTTAGATAATATAGGATGATGGCAGCCAGTAAAATCATCACGGCTCCAATTCTAACTGCTATTTGGGTACCGAAATGTTCGGAAATTAGACCAATTTGAAAACTTCCTATAGGAGTCATCCCCAACATCATTAAGGATTGAATACTGGCGACCCTACCCCTGACATGGTCTGAAACACTTCTTTGAATAGTAGCCTGGATAGTGGAATTTTGATAGGCCATCCCAAAGCCGGCAAAAAAGAGTAGCCCTAAAGCTAGGTAATAAACTGATTGGTAGCTAAAGATAAATAGGGCAGTCGAGAAGATTAAGCCGCCAGTCAGGATTAGTTTTTTAGGGTTTAAGCGCCTGGAATAGGCCGACATGCTGATGGCTCCCACGACTGTACCTGCTCCAGCAGCTGAAAAAAGTAAACCCAGACCCGCTGCATCTTTATGGAAAATTTGATCAGCAATCACTGGCAACATCGTAGTGTAGGACCAGCCAAAGATAGCGATCACTGTCAAATAAAGCAATAAAAATTTAATTAATGGGTGATGGCGAGCATAATTTACCCCTTCTTTTATTGAATTCCAGGTGCCTAAGTGGGGTTTTTTGATAAATGGCCTAAACTTGATAAAGCTGTAAGCAATTAAGGGTGCCAGAAAAGAGAGACCATTGAGTAAAAAGGCCCAGCCAATTCCAAAAGCATAAATTAGCCAGCCAGCAATTGCCGGACCAATAATTCTGGCAGAGTTAAAAATACTCATGTTCATGGCAGTAGCAGCATGCAAATGTTCCCTTTCAACTAATTCAACTATCATGGTGATTCTGGCTGGTTGGTCAACTGCATTAACCAGACCCAAAAGAAAGACCATCACCATAAGGCTCCACAAATTAATATGGCCAGAAACAACTAGTATTCCGAGAGTAGTAGCTACAATAAACTGCAGGGTTTGGGTGACCCGTAGCACCTTTTGTTTAGGGAAACGGTCCACAATTGTGCCTCCAATTAAGGAGAATAAAGTCGTGGGTAAATTAGCAGTCGCGGCCACAATACCTACCCAAAAAGCAGAGTGGGTTAGTTGGAAAGCTAAATAGCCCTGGGAAACTTGCTGCATCCAGGTGCCAGTCAGCGAGATGATCTGAGCTATGAAAAAAATCCGGTAGTTGGGGTACCGAAAAGCTGGGAATAGATTTAAAGCTTTATCTCGAATTAGTTTTGCCACAATCAATTAGTCTACATTAATTAACTTTCGGGGACAAGCTAGAGATAACCTAATTTGTGATAGAATGATCTTTTATGGAGGGTAAAGTTTTACTTATTATTGCGGCTCATCCAGATGATCCGGAGTTTGGATGCGGAGCCACTGTCGCAAAATATATTAAAGAAGGGGCTACTGCCTATTACATAGTTTGTACTAATGGCAATCGAGGCTCTCGGGGAAATGATTTTGACCCAGAGGATTTAGTTAAAACCAGACACCAGGAGCAAAAGAACGCCGCCGATATTATTGGAGCCAAAGAAACCTTCTTTTTAGACTACGAAGATGGTAATTTAGTGGCTAATTTGGAAGTTAAAGAACAAATAGTTCGGATTATTAGAAAACTTAAGCCAGATATTATTTTTACCCATGATCCGTCTTGGTTCTATCAGGTCAGCGATGGGTCAGCTCGGGTTAATCATAATGATCATCGTCAAACAGGGGTTGCCACCTTAGACGCGGTTTACCCATTAGCTCGTGATTTAGCTTCTTTTCCGGAACATGCTAAGGTAGGATTGACGCCTCATAAGGTGCCTGAAGTGCTACTTTTTTCTATTCAAACTCCAGATTATTTTGTGGATGTTTCTGGCTCTTGGGAAACCAAAGTTAAGGCAGTATTAGCGCACCAAAGCCAGATCGATGATCCAAAACAAACTAAAAAAAGGGTTACCGAGAGAATGAAAGAACTCGGCAAGCAAGCTGATTACGACTACTCCGAAGGCTTTATCAGGTTAATATTTACTTAATCTAACGGATTTGTAGTGATTCTCCTTTAAATTCTATCCCAACTGGTCTAATCACTACTCTCTTTGGTCCTTTTTCAACATAGCCAGCTATTAACGCCTTTTGATCATGTTTTTTAGCCTCTTTCGTTACCGCAAGAGCGAATTGAGGTTCAACTAAGAGAGCATAATAGGCACCCATATTATAATCGGCATACATTTGTTCAGTGCTGGCTTGTGATAGATCTTGAATTAATCTAAAGATGGGATGCGGATCAGGAATCTGATCTAAAACATAGGTAAATTCACTATTTGGTCTCATTAACTTTCTCCAGGCATGGCCGGAAAGGTGTGTAGCATATTCAATAGGAATAGGATTTTGCGATAAAAGTAATCCATCGATAATTGGAGTAGCTATTTTACTCTTTGCCAAGATAGCTTCCCCATAAGTTTGTCCGTTCCCAATATCATATGTATAAGCTAACTCTTCCTTTTCTGATACTCTCATTCGAGCTGCTAATCGTTCAAGACACTTTTTTCTAAGTCCAGTATAACCGTTAGTCTGAGGATTATCTGTTTCCAGCAGTACAATAGACAATCCTTCCCTGATATTTGTTTCAGAAGGATATCTAACATATTCTGGTAATGTTAGACCCACACTGGCTCCAGCCATAATTATTTGATTAGGTTCAATCATATCTACTAAAGTTTGAGATTCGCCACCACCCCAAGTTGAGCGAGTATCATCACAGGCCTCAAGTGCACCAGCTATTAAATCTTCGTATCTTTGTTCGTCCTGATACCATTCGCTACCACCTGTAGCTAAAAACATTAAATAGCTCATTGGTGATGCGCCGGAACTCGATAGATCATTAAAAACTGTGCTTGCATTATCATAACTAGCACCTCTAAAAAAAGATTTACCTAGTACTTGACTCGCTTCTCTAGCTACTTTAAGCCTTTCCATTAAATCGTACATGCGTTGGCTTATTGCATTTTCCGAACCTAATCCTTCTATAACTTGAGCTATCTCAAAGGTCATTGGTTGATGAGTTTGAATTCTAACTCGAAAGGCAGACTCACCACGACTATAAGTAACTTCATTTACAGTTAAACCAAACTCTTGAAATCTTTCAATATTTTCTGAGGTAGTAGCTCCTGCTTTTTGACAGGCAATTTTAAAGGGATCCATTAAATCGTAATTAACACCAGAATCTGAATACTGAAGGGGTCTATCTTGTTCAGCCATCTTTAACCGATATTAAATCTTCTAAGGATGCAAGTCAAGAGGGGTATCAAGCCTTAGAAGTATAATTCACCATGCTTTTAAACAGAGGTAGCCCTTGTGGTTCTATATCTGGAGTTCTCCTCCAATTAGGATGTTGTGTAGTCCTAACGAATCTTTCAGGATGAGGCATTAACCCAAGTATTCTACCAGTGGGGTCTGTGATACCAGCAATGGCATTTAATGATCCATTTGGATTAATTGGATATCCTTGTACAGGGTTACCTAATTCGTCACAATATCTAAATGCTACTAATTTTTCTGCTTCAACTCGTTCCAAATCTGCTGGTTTAGCGAAAAACTTTCCCTCACCATGAGCTATTGGGTAAGAGACAATAGCATCCATTCCATCAAGAAAAGCATAGCCATTACCATTTTCTATTTTTAGATTAACCCACCTGCACTCAAAATGACCTGAATCATTATTCGCTAAAGTTGCCTGTATTTGTCCCCTCTCACCAAAAGGCAAAAGACCCATTCTAACTAAAACTTGAAAACCATTACAAACTCCCAATACTAATCCTCCTTGTTTCTGAACAAATTCATTTATCTGATCACCCAAATAAGAATTAAGCTCTAGGGCTAAAATTTTCCCCGACGCAACATCGTCACCATACGAAAATCCTCCTGGGATTGCTAAGATTTGATAATTTCTTAGATTATCATCTCCAGCTCTTAATTCATTAACATGGACTGTACGTGGTCTTCCCCCAGCCGTTGCAAAAGCATTTGCTAGTTCGCTGTCACAATTAATTCCATCAGTTTTTAATATACAAACTTGTGGACCTTGCTCTTTCAATGGAATATCCTTCTTAATGGTTCTTGCCATGATTGTTTTAATTCATCGGTTGCCACTGCAAATAAATCATCATTTCCAACTCTTACATCTATTACTTTTTCTTGGGTTGTTTTCCCTAAGGCCATATGAGGTAAGCTACCAAAAAGCCTTTCAGCAGTTTCACCGTCTGCGACTTCAACGATAAATGTTCCCGCAGTTTCATTAAATAAGAACATATCCGGTCTTTGCATAGCCTTATTCAAATCCAACTTTACTCCACAATCTCCACCAAAAGCCATCTCTAGCACCGCACTTACAACTCCACCTTCACTAACATCATGACAAGCCAAAACCGCACCACTTTTTATGGCTTGATGAACACTTCTTAATACTTGTGGCAAATTATTTAAATCTACCTTAGGAACTTCATTACCAACTAATCCACTAATATCATAATAAGTTGAGCCTCCCATATTTGCATCCATAGCTCCGACTAAGTAAAGGCTTGAACCTTCTCTTTTAATGTCAGAAGAAACAGTTTGTTCAACATTAGGAATCCTGCCAAAGGCTGACATACATAAAACTGGAGGAATTTTTATAACTTGACCGTCTATTCCTCTATAAGTTGAAGACAAACTGTCTTTACCAGAAATCACCGGTCTTTGCAGGGCATTCATTGCATCTACTACCGCATCTACAGAAAGATCTAGTGATCCCATTGATTCTTCATCTGGAAATGGCCAAATGTAATTGTTTACTAAAACTGATTGGTCAGGATCGCCGCCAACTGCTACATAATTTGCCATAGCTTCAGCAGTAGCCCAAACACTTCCCCAGTATGGGTCAATTCTATTAAGTATTGGATTCATCCCATGAGAGCTAACTACCCCATATTCCTTGCCTAAGATTGGCGTAAGAATCACAGCATCATTTGGTCCATCAAAATTTTCTCCTCCAAAAGGGTATAAAGCATTTGTTCCTTGAACACCGTGATCATATTGACGAACAATTGGCTCTTTTGAGGCTACATTACCATGAGAGAGAACTCTTTTTAGAGTATTTGTCCAGTCAGTGGGTAATTCAGGAGTAATCTCATCAGATTGTTGCTTCTCCCAGTGAGCTTTCATCAATCTTTGAGGTAAACCATCTTTTAGGAAGTCATAATCCAAATCTGCAACTGTTTGGTCCCCAAACTTAACTGTTAATTTATTACTACCATCAAACCGCCCAAGTATTGATGCTTCTACATTATATTTTCGACAAACCGTTAGAAATTCTTCAATTTTAGTAGGATCAACTGCTATTACCATTCTTTCTTGAGATTCAGATAGCCAAATCTCCCAAGGGGCTAAACCAGGATATTTTAATGGAGCTTTAGCTATATCAACTGTAACTCCTGTACTCTCTCCCATTTCTCCAACAGCTGAGGAAAATCCAGCAGCTCCACAGTCAGTGATAGCTCTTATTAGATCTTTGTCTCTAGCTTCAATAATTGCATCTGCCATTCTTTTCTCTTCAATCGCATTTCCAATTTGTACAGCTGAGGAGTTTACATTAATAGTCCTGTCTGTCATCTCACCAGAAGAGAAAGTTGCCCCGTGAATTCCATCTCTACCAGTTCTACCGCCAATTGCTACTATCAAATCATTTATTTCAGCCTGGCCTTTTTGTGCTCTATTTTCTGGGAGGATTCCATAAGAGCCGACAATTATAGTTGGTTTTGCTCGAAAGTCTTCATGATAGTGAACAGAACCATTATTAGTTGGAATACCCATTCTATTGCCATAGTCTCTAACACCTGCTACAACTCTTCTTTGTAAATAGTCTGGGTGGAGTGTTCCAGGGGGCAATTTAGAGGGGTCTAAATCAGGTGGTGCAAAACAAAACATATCTGTGGATATAATTACTTTAGCTCCCTGTCCAGTGCCTAAAACATCTCTAAAAACTCCGCCACTACCTGTCATCGCTCCACCATATGGTTCTATGGCAGAAGGACTATTATGAGTTTCAACTTTTCCACAGATTGCTTGTCCTTCATAAAATCTCATGACTCCAGAGTTATCATCAAATGCGGATATAACCAAATCACCAAAATATTGCCTAGCAGTTTCACTAATTCTTGTAAACAATGGTGGTTTTTCTACTCCATCCACCAAGACTTTTGCTTTAAAAGTTTTATGTCCACAGTGCTCACTCCATCTAGCTGCAATTATTTCTAATTCGCAATCTGTTGGGTCTCTTCTTAGCTCATTAAAATAAGCTTGAACAGTACTCATTTCTTGCTCATCTAAAAATAGCTTATCTTTCGATAAAGCCATTAACTCTTCTGGGGAGGCTGATCTAATTGGTACTATACTTACTAACCCTGGCTCACCAGAAATAATTAGTGTTTTTGGTTTTTCTGTAACTACTCTTTCTACTGTTTTATTTATTAAGAGTCTATTTACTACTGCACTTACCTCTTCTGGGTCGACTGAGCCATAAAATCCATATTCAGTACTTGAATCCGCGGCTAATAAATCTACACCTAAATCTTTAGCTGATTTCAGAATCGAGGCTGCTTCTGGATTCATAACACCGGGTTTATAAGCGATCTCTACTAGCTGTGGAGTATCCGTGATAAGAGGTTGGTTGAGAGTATATACTTGGTTAATCGGTTCAGCCAGTAAAGATTCAGCCAGCCTTCTTGCTCCTGCCTCAGTGGTACCTTCAAGTCTATAAACTCTGGCGGTTCTTATCTTTTCTAAACCGGGAACACCAATTGTGCGTTCCACTTCCAAAGCAACTTCTTGTCCATGTGTATCTTTTTCTGTATATCCTACTCTGATCTCGTGTATTGCCATAAAAATTTATCCATGCGGATATAACAACCTAGCCATTCTTTTAGCCAGAAGCAAAGTTTGTTCTTCTCCTGGAATGAGTAAAGGCTCTCGCTTAACCTCACTAATTTTACCAGCAGCGATATCTTTTAGCAGATCTATCTGTACTCTGTGCTCAATTGGTAATACTCTTTGTTGTAAATCATCTACTGTGTCGTCTGGAAGAATTTCAACTCGTATCGATTTGACTAGTGCTCCTTGATCAAAATCTCTATGAACTCTTTGCGCTATAGCTTCTGTCCAAGGATCTCTTTTTGCCATTCTAGTAAATAGCAGTCTAGTTGCATGGACTCTTCTTCCATACATACCAGCACCACCAAATTCTGGAACAGGTCCTGGGTGTTGATTAAACATGGTGTCTGCGTACTCATCTATTATGACTTCAGGAGTAAGAGGCATCCAACCATTTTGAGTGACGACTGTAACACCACGACTGTGTAGTACTTTTAACATAGCTAAACCAAACCCTACTTGGTTTATTTTTCCATTACCACCACGAAAATCATCTGGATTCACAACGAGTATATCTTTTTCAGGAAGGCCTAATTTTCTGGCTTTTTCTATTCCGCCTGCGGTAGGAGTACTGGAGATAACACAAGCAACATCCATAGGAACTTCACCGGATTGGCAGGCTTTTATCATCTCCTGCATGGTGGTGCCACCACCTGAAATCAACATTGCTAATCTTTCTTGCATGATAATTTAAAATGTATTAACCCTATAATAACAAATTAATTAAAGAATGCAAGACACCATTTTAATGTCTTGACAAGTATTAGCAGTCGGTGTATGATACTGCTAATGTATACATATGTCGGATTTGAATGATAGGCAGAGGCAGCTCCTTAAAATAATTATTGAAGAGTACGTAAACAGTGCTGAACCAGTTGGCTCTGAGACGATCGACAAAAAACACAATCTCGGTGTTTCTCCGGCTACGATCAGAAATGAGATGGCTCATTTAACTGAAATGGGTTACTTGCGCCAGCCTCATACATCGGCTGGGAGAATCCCAACTTCGATGGGGATGAGAGTCTACATTGATGAGTTGATGAAAGAGAAAGAGATTTCGGTAGCTGCAGAAGTTTCTATAAAAGAAGGTTTATGGGCCGAGCGGTATCAGCAAGAACGGTTGATGCGGGAAGCGGTTAAGGCTTTGGCTAAAAGATGTAGTATGTTGGGGATTGCCCTGGATTGCAACGGCCAGATCTATTATGCCGGAGCCGCCAATATCTTGGACTGGCCAGAGTTCTATGATATAGATGTGACTCGCTTTGTTTTGAGTCTATTTGATGAGTTTCCGACTCTTCAGGAGATTATTGGAAAAGCCCAGGGACCTGATCCAATCCATATTCTGTTTGGAGAAGACTTAGAGTATGAAAATTTTAGGACAACTGGCTTTGTGTTTACTAGGTTTGCTCAGGGAGAGGGAAAAACTGGAGTAGTTGGGGTAATTGGCCCAGCCAGAATGAATTTTCCTCTAGTGATACCATATGTTAAGTATATTGGAAATTTGTTAAGTCAAGCAGGAGGGGGAATATGAAACCGTCATTCCCGCGTAGGCGGGAATCTAATAATCAGGTTAACCTCCATGGTTTAGTTATTTAATTGGATCCCCTTCTTCAAGGGGATGACGT
>Ga0209542_10008239_pt1 | contig 19525 bp, 28 predicted proteins | sample RifCSPhighO2_01_FD_184028 | JGI IMG/M metagenome (GOLD analysis project Ga0209542, IMG submission 184028) | Soil microbial communities from Rifle, Colorado - Rifle CSP2_plank highO2_0.1 (SPAdes) (version 2) | ecosystem: Environmental > Terrestrial > Deep subsurface > Rock core/Sediment ...
ACTAAAAGAAGACACGGAGGTTATGGCATGAGTGGCAGAACACCGCAGCAGAGAATTGAGGATTACATCATCACCAATCAGTCATATCTTGAAGGTGCCGATGTAAACGAAACCCTGATACTGTACAAAGTTTGACAAGCTTTGGCAATCTCTGAAATACTTAAATTAGATACGAGTTTCAGTCGATATGCCATATTTTCTGCCTAAGTTTAAATTCGGTGTTATTCATTTCGGCGTTATAGCGCTTATAGTTTTTGGTTTATTGGCAGTGACTGTAGTAATTTCCCAGGCAACTACAAATTATGGAGTGCCGCGAAACTTTACTATATTTCCAAATTCTTCTAAAAACCAGAGCCAACCTTTAACCTCCGCATCGAGTGCTACCTGTGAAGTTTTATCACCTCCCGCTACATCCGTTAGTGGCCTCGAGAGTATAGGTATTACTAAAGTTTATAGAGTTAAACCCGGTGATGATAACGCAATCACAATTAAAGTTACTGGTGTACCAAGGTCGGATCGGCTCTACGGTATAATGGATCGACAGTTTCCTTATTATGCATTAAAAGCTGATAGTTTTACACTACGCGCTAGTGGACAGAGAAGTGGGCTTGCTACGGCTAGCGCAGAAGGAACATTTACCCAATCATTTAGTGTTAGTAAAGACTTAGCTGATGTTGTTAAACGACCAGGATTTTATGCAAGTTTTCCAGACAAAGCAAGGGGACTTCCTCTTTACTACCTCTACCTATTCCAAAACACAGGGGGCCCACGCTTCTTAAACGATTGTGGTGGTGGTTACCTGCTTGTTGAAAAAACATAGGAGCGGGTAGACAAAAGCAATTAAGGGAACTGTAAACCTATCCCAAAATGCCCAGACAATTCGGTCGGCATCCTGTGGAAACACAGGATAAGAAAAAATAGTTTGACAGAAACTTTATGTCTGTGCCATGCTTAATTTAAGGTGCGCAGTAGAGCCGGTGTTATTCAAGTTTTACTTTTGCTTCTTGCGCTTTCGGTAATTGCCGCTTCTTCTGTTTCCATTATGGCTCAGCAAAAAAGGGTGGAAAGACAACTTAGCACAATTGGCGCCAGCCCCAACCTTCGTCCCTCCGCAGCTATTTTACCTTCGCCTGCGAGAGGCCCGTGTTATCCGGTTGGCGATGTTAATAACGATGGTGTTATTAAGCCGGATGATGTCCAGATAATCCTAAATTACGTTGCTGGAATAAAACCGGCGGTGTTTACCCCTGGCAGAGCAGATGTTAATAAAGACGGCAAAATCACATCAGTTGATGCCCAGCTGATAAAACAGTTTCTTGAAGACAAGATAAAGACCTTTAAAGCTTGCGGAAGTTAAATCCTCTTATCTGCCGGTTTTAAGTTTATAATCGTTAAGGTAGTGTGTGGCTTTTTTGTAGACAAGTTTTGGATTATGCCCCATACTTCTTGTCTCATCTACACTTAGCTCTTCTTCATCCAACAGTCTCAGAATCAGTCCTTTGATTTGGGCGAATCGATCTTCTCCAATCCGGCGTTTTAGCTGAACGTCAAGTTCAAAAACCCTGGCTACGTGGGCTGTGGCCAAACTCTTGTCCAATCCCATTAGTTGAGATCTAATTGAAATGGTATCTTGTACATTCTGATCTTTTCTTTCCTTACTCATAGCAACAAATTCTACTACTTTTCAAGGATTCTTGTAGCTAGATTTTGCAGATGGTTAGAAGTGGCGTTAGCCACTGGCGGCCGTCGCGCTTAAGCAGGTCCTCTGCAGCTTTGGGGCCCCATGAGCCGATTTTGTAGGGGTGTAGCTTGGGCTTGCCAGTTGTCCAAACTTCTTCAATGGGGTCAATTATTTTCCAGGATTCTTCCACTTGTCCCAAAAATAGCGTCTGGTCGCCGACAATAATATCAATTAAAAGTCGCTCGTAGGCGTCCGGCTGGGCAACATCAAAAGAAGTTTTGTAGCAGAATTCCATATCAACCGGCTCAAGGCTGGTTGACAAGCCCGGTTTTTTGGCAACAAGGCGAATACCGATGCCCTCATTTGGCTGGATCTGCAGTAAGACGTGGTTGGGCATTGGTTTTTCCCAGAAATTTTCAAAAACCTTGTGCCCTTTTTCCTTAAACGCAAAAATAATCGAGGTCACCTGGCCGGCCAGTTTTTTGCCGGTTCTTAGATAAAAAGGAACTCCTGCCCATCTCTCGTTTTCGATATAAAGTTTAGCGGCAGCAAAAGTTTCGGTTTGGGAGGTAGCATCAACTTTTTCTTCTTGTTGGTAGCCTTCATACTGGCCTCGCACGGTGCAACTGGTGATCTCACCTGGAGTTAGTTTTTTGATGTTTTTGATTATTTCCTGCTTTTTGGCGCGGATGGCTTTTTGCTCGAATCTTTGAGGTGTATCCATGGTAACTAAAGAGACTAGCTGCAGGAGATGGTTTTGGACAATATCGCGAAGTGCACCAGCCTTATCGTAGTATTCACCGCGTTTGCCGATGCCTGAGGGTTCTGCCAAAGTTATTTGAACATGGTCGACAAAATCTCTATTCCATACCGGTTCGAAAAGCTCGTTGCCAAAGCGGAAGGCAAAAATATTCTGGACGGTTTCTTTGCCTAAATAGTGGTCTATTCTGTAAATTTGCTCTTCTGTAAAGTATTTTTCAAGAATGGAATTTAGTTTTAGGGCAGATTTCAAATCGTGGCCGAAGGGTTTTTCGATAACGATTTTGGCCGGATTTTTATGAATTTGGCACCCAAGGTGCATTTTGTGTGTGCCTAAATTGCTGAAAGCCTTTTCGTAAATATATGGAGAAATTGCCATGTAGAAAATTCTCTGGGTGCATACGCCGATTTGTTTTTCGTGTTCATTAAGCGTCTCTGTGATTTTTTCAAGATCGAGGTTTTCGGCAACATCGCTTGGTATGTAAGTAATCACTTTGGCAAATTCATCCCAAGCTTTGTAATCTTTGACCATTACTCTTTCCTTAAGGTTGGTTGTAAAATCCGCTGTCGAAATTGTACTGCGGGCGGCTGCTATGATCTTGAAATTTTCGGGTAAAAGTTGTTGCTTGTAAAGCTGGAAAAATGACGGGAAAATCTTTTTTCCCGCCAGATCCCCTGTTGCGCCAAAAATGACAAAGGCAGTCGGCATTTTTTGGGCTTTTTGAATTTCTGAAGGCAAAGCCATTCGTTTAGCGCTCAACGCTAAACGACTAAAGTCTAACGCTTAGATCTTACGTTAGTCGTTAGTCTATAAGCGTATTGCTAACGTCAATTGTACACCAAATTAGCCATTGGCTATTAGCTGTTAGAGATTAGAAGTTGAGGGAATGGGTGGGGGTTTAGTTGAAGCGGACCAGAATTTGTTGCAGATAATGAGGCGTACCGTTGACACCCGAAGGATTGTAGACTTCGATAGTGCCGGCCTGAGTTAAAGATGAGTTGAAGTTGATTGTTGTTGTAAATGCACAGGCATCATATCCCATACAAGCGGTTGCTTCGCCTGAACCTAATAGCTGACCGCCTCCGTCTTTAACGCGAATGACAATTCTGCCTTCAAAAACGTTGGCAGAACCGGAAACAGTTACTGGTGAGGAAATTGCACTTGATCCTGAAGGGCTTGCTACTTGAATGCCGATATTTTTAACTTCCACTGTGTCGGATCCGGACTGCGGTTGTTCGTTAACCTGAGCCTCTCCTCCTGCAGGCAAAATTGTAGGTGAAGGACTAGGTAAGGTTAAGGATTCCGGAGAAGGAGACTCATTGATTGTTGAGATTTGGTTAGTTACCTGATTTTTGTAAATGAAATACGCGCCTGCAAAAAGGATAATCAGAACTATTGCTGCAAGAATTGCGACACGGTAATTGTTCATCTTGAGAGCAGATTATATTAAGTTGTCTTCTACGAGGCAGGGGGACAGTAGGAGTAGATTATATCAGACACTTGGTAAATTGCAAGCTAGACGGCCTTGACGGGGAAGAGTACGAAGTTGATGATGGTGCTAATCAGCCAAAGTGCAATTGCGGCAATAAGAGCCGGGACGAATCCTGCAATGGTAAAACCCGGAACTAATCTGGCGACAATTAAAATCAGCATTGCATTGATAACGAAGGTAAACAGGCCGAGAGTTAAAATGTTTATGGGCAGTGTCAGAATAACGATGATTGGTTTAATGACGGCATTGATAATTCCAAGAACCAGAGCAACCACTAGGGCTGTAGTGAATGAGGCGACCGATACTCCCGGCAAGTAATTGGCGATTACAACTATGGCAAATGCCGAAAGAATCCAGTTGGCAAGAACCGCCATTGGTTTAGTATATCAGATCTCATCTGGCTTCTTCTTTTTTCAAAAATCAAAGAATAGTCATTCCAGGCGGGGTGGGATGGAATACCCTTGATTCAGTCTGAGACTCGCGGTCGAAGACTAGATTGAGGATCAGATCCTTGCTGGAGTTTATCCCGATTCCCGCTTCCGCGGGAATGACGTGTGGGATGAGTTGCGGTGACTTGCAAATTGTGATCTTTGTGGTTACAATTATAGGTCTGAATTTTTGTTAATCATGAGTTTTATCAAAAAGTTAATTAAAAGTTTGCCCAAAAACCTAAAAAGCAAGAGGACAATCTTTGCAATCCTGATTATACTTTTCGGGTTTTACTTTCTTTCGCGCGGATCTGCCGAGCTTAAAAAGATCGAGACCGTAAAAGTTTTGAGAGCAGACATCCGCCAGGAAGTTCTTGCCTCCGGTAAGATTTCGGCAGATAAGGAATCGACTATCCATAGCGCAGTTTCGGGCAAGGTTGTCTGGGTAGGAGTCAAATCCGGCGAGTATGTTGCGCGCGGTAAGGCAATTGCCACTTTGGATAGGGAGCGATACGAAATTGCTTTAAGACAGGCCCAGCAGGATGTAATTGCCGCAGATGCCGAGCTTGCCAAGGTTTACGATGATATCACCAGAACAAGCGGAGTTGAGACTTTTGACAATCGTATTAAAAGAACAGCAGCCGAAGCAAAAAAAAACAAGGCATTTGACTTAGTTAAACTGGCTGAAAGAAACTTGAAAGATACTACTATTGTTTCACCGATTGCCGGTACTGTGGTTGAGCTAAGTGTTAATGCAGGCGATGAGATATTGCCGACTGCAGAAATTGCGGTTGTTTCCCAAACGGGAAATATCAAGTTTGTTGCTGAAGTCGATGAAGTAGATGTTGTTAAGGTAAAAAAGGGCCAGCAGGCCCTGTTAACACTTGATGCTTATGAAGGCAGGACTTTTGATTCAAAGGTTAGTGAGATTGGTCAAAAAAGTATAACGACTTCAACCGGAGCAACTGCTTACGAGGTTAATATTATTCTGTCTGAACAACAGAATCTTCTTTTAGGCATGAATGGTGAAGCCAGTATTTTAATTTCTGCCCTTAGCGATGTTTTGATTGTACCGACAGAGGCGGTTGTAGATGATAAGTTCGTATATGTAAAGGCCCAAGATTTGTTTGAAAAAAAGCAAATTGAACCTGGAATTGCATCGGATCAGGATGTTGAGGTCAAAAGCGGCATCCTACAAGGAGACGAGGTTGTAGTTTCCGGCTTTGACGAAATCGGCAGATTATCACTTCTTCAAAAAATACTTAAGAAGTTAAGGTGAAGACTCTACTAAAAGCCGAAAATCTTATCAAGACTTACGGTGAGGGTAAAAGTAAGACAACTGCACTTGATAATGTTTCTCTTAATGTTGCAAAAGGTGAGTTTTTAGCCATAATTGGTGCTTCGGGTTCCGGCAAATCAACACTCATGAATATCTTGGGATGTTTGGATAAGCCAACATCCGGCAAGTATTTTTTTGAGGATAGATTAGTCTTGGGACTTTCGGCGGATTCTCTGGCCAAAATAAGAAATCAAAAAATAGGTTTTATTTTCCAGTCGTTTAATTTACTTGCCAGAACTACGGCCTTAAAAAATGTTGAGCTGCCGCTTCTTTACGGCAATGTTTCTGGTAAAGATATGAGAACGAAGGCAGAGAGCCTGCTTGCCAAAGTCGGTTTGGCTTCGAAATTAAATTCCAGGCCCAGCCAGCTTTCCGGAGGCGAGCAGCAAAGGGTAGCTATTGCAAGGGCCCTGGTTAATGATCCCTCGGTTATTTTTGCTGATGAGCCGACAGGCAATCTGGATTCCAAAACGTCTTTTGAAATTATGAAATTGTTTACAAGGTTAAATTCTGAAGGGCGGACAGTAGTTATGATTACCCACGAAATGGATGTTGCCAGGTTTGCATCCCGAATTATCAGGATCCACGACGGCAAAATTATAGAGGACAAAAAGAATAAGTCAGTTAGAAGTTTTAATGAAAAGAGAAAATCATGAACCCGGTAGAGCTTTTTGAGATATCAATAGAAGCAATCAGAACCAATAAATTAAGATCCGTGCTTACTGCATTAGGTGTAATTATCGGAGTTGCTTCTATAATTCTTCTAATTTCGATTTCCGCCGGGCTTCAAGGTTTTATCTCTTCACAATTTGAAAAACTTGGAGCAAATTCTTTGTTTATCATTCCAGGGAAACTTGAGGGCAGTTTTGGCGGTCCGCCGAGAACTGTTAACAAACTGACATTTAATCTGGTCGAAAGACTGGAGCGGGAAAAGAGTTCGGCAATAGTGGATGTATCACCTTTTATCGAAATAGCTGTTACCGCCAGATATAAAAATGAAAGTAAGGTGACTTCTTTGGACGGGGTTAAGGAATCCTATTTTGTTTATTCGGGTATTAAAGCCGAGAAAGGACGGGTTTTTAGAGAAGGGGAAAATGAGGTTGCCAGGCGGGTTGCGGTTGTGGGGACAACTCTGGCGCGGGATTTATACAAGGCTGATAACCCCATCGATAAAACGATTTCGATTTCCAACAAGTCTTTTGTAGTTATCGGAGTTTTGGAGCCGCAGGGCAATGTAGGCGGGGTGGATATTGATAACCTTGTCCTTATCCCTCTCAATTCAGCAAGGAAACTGACAGGGACGGACCAGGTCAACTCAGTTTTAGTCAGGACTACCTCAACTGATACAATACCTCAGGCCAAAGAACAAGTTGACAAAATTCTTAGAAGAACGTTAGGCGAAGATGACTATACGATTCTTTCCCAGGAACAATTGCTTTCATCGATACTGCAAATTTTGGGGGTTTTGACTGCGGCCTTGGGCGGGATTGCTGCAATTTCTTTGGTTGTTGGCGGAATCGGTATTTCCAATATAATGCTGGTTTCGGTTACAGAGCGGACACGGGAAATCGGCTTAAGAAAAGCAGTTGGTGCAACCAATAAAGCAATTTTGAGCCAGTTTTTAACCGAATCGGTGATACTTTCCCTTGGAGGGGGTATAGTTGGTGTATTTGTGGGATATGTTGGATCTCTGGCCCTTTCTAATTTTCTGGAGACTACGGTTCCTGTGTGGGCAGTGCTACTGGGCCTAGGATTTTCAACCTTAGTCGGAGTTGTGTTTGGCACATTTCCGGCAATCAGAGCTTCGAGACTGGAACCAATAGAAGCGCTACGACACGAGTAAATTTCAGAAAAAACGTCAAATCGGTCGTAAAATTTGACAAAAAGGCACTATTTTTTATCAAATGGTGTATTTTTTTGAAGAATTGATGATGAAATTGTCAGAACTGGTAGTATTTGGAGAAAAAGAGGAAAAACGACTATAAATTATTATACTATAATGTGGGGTAGCTTGAGAAGGGGGCAAAAGAGGTAATGGTCAACCGTTTTTGGTTAATAGTTAAAAGCACGAAGGAATTATTTAATTGGCGGTTTATTGCTTGGCAGATAGGACTGCTTGTCGCAATTCTGATTTTGTTGACTTCTGTAAACATTTCCCGTTTTAAATCTTTGCAGGCAAGTCTTCCTTTAAGCAGTGGGGAGGCACCTGTTATTGAAGAAAGTTTGCCGTCTCCATCTCTATTGCCAAGTGCCAAAAATCTTCCTGAGCCTGTTACACGGATTGGCAGTTCCCAAACTAAGGTTCTGGTAAGTTCCAATCCACTCTGTAAAGGAGTTACCGAGCCATGGAAGTTAATACCGGATCCGTCACACGAAGGTGAGTACGTTATTTGCAACGTTGTGCCGGAGAAAATGACGACAGTTGATGAGCTAAACGCAGCCCAAAACGAATACAGACGCGATCAAGGCCTTAATACCTTAGGCATTGATGCAACTCTTTGCGCGGTTGCCGGCCAAAGAGCAAAAGAGATATCCACTAACTTTTCTCATGATGGTTTTGAGGCGGCGACTGAGAGAAACGGTGTAAATAGATCGGCAATTGGCGAAAATATTGCCTCAGGGCCACTATCTGGTGTCCACTTTGTACAATGGGCTTGGGACAGAAGCCCGGGGCACAGAGATAATATGCTAAGAGACTGGAATGCGGGCTGCGGCGGAGTTTTTGATAGGTTTGCAGTTTTCATATTTGCGAGGTGAAACGTAGCAAATACATGCTTTGCTTATTTTCGCCAAATGATAATTGAGCGAAAATATGCTGTGCTTATTTTTGCGAAATAGAAAAAGTAGAAGTTTGAAATCTAATTCCCCAGCTAAAATGAGTAAAGTAGCTGATCTATAAAAAAGTCTTTGGAGTTCTTGGGTTTAACCTATTTCAACCCTCTTTTTTAGCCCAGTTTTGGATTTGTTTAACATCTTGCGATAGCTGAGTTTGCGTTTTTTTAACTAAATCTATTGGAAATTTTGGTGATGTGGAATCAATAGTTCTTTCTGAAGGTCCAACTGTGCGGCGCAGTATTACCCTTCCTTCTGCCTTAGGCTTTACGAACCATTGAAAAGATGCACGAACAGTGGATTTTTCTTTGGAACGCTGGACACGGAGGACATAATCTCCCAATGGCGCAACGTTTCCTTTCAATGCACAAGTAACTCTATCACGTATTGATGCCCTTCCGTAAACATAGAAACTGGGACCTTCCTCACCTATAATCCCTTGATATCTATGTACATTAATCCCTTTTGCATTAGCAAATGTAACTATTAGCGGAGCAAATCCTTTTTCAGCCTCAGTTGGGATTTGTGCATCAGCCATACTAGATAACTGCTGGAGTCTCTCGTAAAGAGTCCCTAGGCTCTTATCTACTTCTTCTTGACGTGCCACTTCATGTGCACTAAAAGATTTGTATTGTTCGTGCATTTAAGTGATGGAGAGTATATCATAGGAGAGGAATGGGTGCAAACTATTATGGGTTACGATAATTTGCTTACCATTTATTCAGAACACAATCCCAGCCCGCCAGCAATGTAAACACTTCTCCAGAACCACAGGAGCCAGTGGTTGCCTTAATAAGTCTCAAGCTTCTTTTAAAAATTCTTCAATTTTAATCCCGGCTTTTTTAATTTGTGATCTCAACAGGTATGGTGCCACTTCTTTGTGAAGTGGGATGGAAAGTGTCGGAGCGTTTGGTTTTTGCAGGATTGCGTGATCACCTGAGGTGTGAACATGAACGTACCCAAATTTGGTAAACGCTCTGACGGCTTTTTTGCCGGATATATTAGCGAGTTTGCCCATTTGCTAGGCAGAAAGGGAGATATGTGGCAGTACGACTTCCCGAAGGCTGATTTCTTGTCCTTTTGTTTGTTTAATAACTACATCATTAAATGCTTTAATTGCTTTTTCAATGTTTTTTAATGCCTCTCTTTTCGTTTTGCCTTGAGACATGCAGCCATAAAGATTTAAGCATTCGGCAACGTAGCCTTTATATTGGCGGTCGTAGGTTAATTGAATCAAATAATCTGCTTTTGTCATATCGTGCAGAGATTATATCAAAGAGATACTCAAAGATAAAGTTAATCAATGTTCAGTAAATCTCAAACTTTTCCAAAAGCTTTTGGTTGCCTTCGATCTGGTAGCGCAGAAGATCGGAATAAACTCCAGGTTTTTTAGCTAAGTTTTGGGGAGTGCCGATATCGGTGATTTTACCCTCGTCAACCACAATAACCTTGTTGACATTTTGAATTGTTGAAAACCTGTGGGCAATTATTATTACCAGTTTTGCGCGCACCAGATTTTCAAGACCAATTTGCACCTCGCGTTCGCTTTTGGCATCAAGAGAACTTGTTGCTTCATCCAGAATTAAAATGGGTGAATCTTTTAAAATGGCCCGGGCGATTTGAATCCTCTGTTTCTGGCCGCCGGAAAGCTTAACGCCACGTTCACCGATTTCACTATTTATTCCTTTTGGAAGTTTTTGAACAAAATCGTAGGCATTGGCAAGTTTTAGAGCATCAATTATTTGGTCTTTTGCAGCGTTTGGTTTAGTGTAGGCAACATTATGTAAAACGGTTGATGAAAAAAGTTCAGCGTCCTGAAAAACTAGGGCGATGTTGCTTCTTACAAATTGGGTTGAAAGTTTTTGATAGTTGAGACTATCCAATAAGATTGTCCCCGAGTCGGGCTCGTAAAGTTTAAGAATTAAATTGACAATTGTAGTTTTACCTGTTCCGGAATGGCCGACAAGAGCGACTTTTTCGCCGTGTGCACATTTAAATGAAATATTTTGTAAAACCTTTTGCCCTTTTTGATATTTAAATGAGACTTTTTTAAATTCAAGCGTCGGATTTTTCAGTTTTTTAGCCGGGGTCGCTTTTTGGAAATCTTCTTTTGATTTGAGATTTAAAATTTCGAAGTACTCTCGGCTGCCGCTTTCTGCCTGCTGGATATTGGTTAAAATAAAGCTCATTGCAAAAAGAGGACGACGCGCCTGGTTAACCATCTGGATAATTAAAACCAGGGTTCCCAGGGTTATATTGCCCTGAAAAGTGTTTTTGAAAGCAATAATATCGATGCCCAGAATTATTAAGATCAGGGAGAAATTTCTCAGGAAATCGAATTTATGGAAAGTCCAGCTTTGGTGGGCAAAGATTTTATTGATTTTTGTTAAGTTATTTGCTGCAAAGTTAAACTCGTTTTTTTCTGCAAGTGCACTTTTGACAAGTTTGATATTGCCGATAACTTCGAAAATTCTGCCGCGTGTTATATCTTCAATTTTATTTTTCTCAACTTCATATTTGCCCCATTTTTTTGTTGAATAATATGAAAGTGTCATGTAAATCGGAAAGAGAATGAAAACAAAGATGGCGATTGGGATGTTGTAATAGGCAAGGACTGCGATTGTTAAAACGCTTTGCAAAAACATAGGCAGAATAAAGTTGGTTGATCCATTGATAAAGGTCTGGATTGTAAAAATGGCACGGTTGAGTTGATTTACGATTTTGCCGGAAATTTCGCCATCAAAATAGGTCTGTGGCAGAGTCAGAACCTTTTCGTAAAATTTTTCGGTTAAGAATTTGCGTAGACGTCCTGCGAAATGGTCGCCAAGGCGTTCCGACGCTGTCGTGATAATTTGGGATATTAGACTTAAAAGAAATGATAAAAGTATTAAAAATATCAATTTTTGGAAATTGCCGGTTTGGTTTTTAATCTGCACCAAAATTTCATCGACTATGAATTTGGAAAGAATTGGGGGAATAAGCTCAATAACTGATGAAGCGACGATTAGAATCACAATTGTTGCAGCAATGCCGTGAAGGGTTTTTGAGATTTTTATGATTTTTAAAATGTTTTTCATTCCAGGTTTTTAATTATATCAGCTGGATTGCAGCAATATGGATTTTGTCGAATGTTGGTTTTTGGGATTAGTATAGGTAGGGGACGAACTTTTTCGTCTTTTGGGCGTAGGATTTATAGGTGGGATGCAAATTTTGCAGATATTTTTCCTCAAGAGTTGCTTTCTGGTCCAAAATAATAATTAAGACCAGATAAATAATGGCAGAGTAAAGAGTCGGGCTTGAGAGAAACAGCGCGAGGCCAATTACTATCACAGCCGTATACATTGGATGCCTTGCGTATTTATAGGCGCCGGTTTGGACGTGCTTACCCTCTTTTTTGGGTTCGGGAAATGGTGTGTAGGTATCAAGGCCAAGATTATAGAGTGACCATATTCCCAAAAGCAGACCTGCAGCAAAGACTGTGGAGATTACGGGGCTTTTAAATATAGCGTTTGGGACGCTGAAGAGAAAAAGCAGAATAATCAGGACAATCTGGGCGTATAGTAAGAATTTACCTTTCATGAATACCTTTTGCTGTCATTCTGAGTACATTCCTCCGCTCAGTATAAATGCAGCGAAGAATCTTGTAAAGTAAAGAGATCCTTCGTCGTAAACTTCTCAGGATGACATTGTTAAGGCCAGGCCTACATATGATAAGACGATTGAAATTTTGCAAAGTGCAACCAGAAAAAGTAGAATAAATGTTGTTGAAAAGGACAACCCCTAAACTTAGAGGCTTGACAGAACAAGGCTTGACAGAAAAGAAGTTATCCCTGTAAATAATTATATAGTATGGGTGAGATTTCAAGACCAGACGGTTTAGACTTTCAGGTTCCTGAAAGAACAGAGGTAAGGATTGTCGATGTTACTGAGGTCTTAGATAGTCTAGAGAAAAGTCGCAAAAGAATGAAACTTGGTCCTGGCGGTCTACCGTTATCGGACTTAAGATCAGGTAACAAACCCGGCGCTGAAGGCGAACAGAGCAGTTAACATCTTTAAATTTCTTTAAAAACTCAAGTTTGAAAAATAATTTAAAATCGTGCAGAATTGTTTTGTTCAATGGTTATTGTGACGATAAAAACCCAAAAAAACAAACAAGTTGTTGATATTACCGATGAAGTCAACGGAATTCTTGTAAAATCCAAAATAGACTCCGGGCTTTGTCATCTCTTCTTAATCCACACAACGGCTGCACTCACGACTGTGGATCTTGATCCGGGAACTGATTTAGACATTCTCGATGCAATCGAAGAAATTATTCCAAAACTTAAGTACCGCCATCCGCACGACCCTACTCATGTTAAAGACCATATTGCTTCAACCATGCTGGGCACAGATTTAACGCTGCCGTTTGAAAATAAAAAATTAATTTTGGGAACGTGGCAGAGAGTTGTTTTAGTAGAGTTTAACGGGCCACGAGAAAGGGAAATTGTAGTTTCTACTTTTGCACGGGATTTATCTTCCTAAGGTGAGGGGTTGAGACAGTATCCAGAGACCGGTTATGGTGTAGGCAATCATTAAAATGAGCATGGGGAGTTGGCTGAGCATTGCTTTTTTGGGGGACGGGAAATTTTTCAGGGCGATTAAGTGCGCAATATAGACTGCTGCTATATGGCCAATAATAATTACTGCAACCTGTGAGTTCCAGACAAAAGCGGCATTAACAATTCCTACATTAACTTTAAATCCGTTACCGTTAAATAAATTCCAGCCAAGATTAAGGGGATCGGAAACCGCTGGAATTATTGACTGCCCTTGAACCAGAAGCAGGGTGTAGTAATGGGCGATATTATATGCAAGAGCAATCGGGATAAGGGAATAGGAAAATTTGCGTGCAAGATTAAAGAACGAAAAACCGGTTTTGATTAAAGTCTTAACCAGAACAATTGCCCATAAGTAAAGTGCCAGAAAGAAAATCCCGGAAAGAGCAAGCAGCACAGACTCTATAATTTGGTAAGAGTTGGCACCGGTTGCAATTTGAGAGGTTAGAAAATCTATTTTTCTGAAGGCAATGGTTGACCTGAAACCGTCAAAAGCGGTTGATGAGAGCATAAAAATAATAAAAAGTAAAAGAGTAAAACTTTCGGCTTCCTCATCCAGAAGTCCCATGAATGGAGGTCTTAAAAAAATACGCCCGTTTGTAATTTTTATAGGAGAAACTTTGCTGATAAGTGCAAAAAAGACACTGAAAAATTCGAAGTATTTAAACCAGATTTTTTTACCAACTAGAATGATGCCTGCAAAGTTTAAGAATGAATAGATAAGTATGATTGAAGCAAGATAGACAGGTTTTACCCCCCAGCCGTTTGAGATAAGCTCAAGCCAGATAAAAATATAATAAAAGATAAGAGCAGGCAGATAGCCTAGTTTTTGGGGATAGCTGATAATTCCATCAAGTTTCAAGCTTTTATTTTTTTCCATAGCCTTAGCAAGTATTTTCCAGGGGTTCACTACATTCCATAAATTACCAAAAACGGCTGCAAGGTAGGTTAAGCCAAGCCAAAATATGATCCAGACAAAAAGAGTTGCAAAGTTGTCTGTTGCGGTTTTAGGGCCTAAGAAGCCGGCAAGTATAGTCAGTGCAAAAATTAATAGACAGGTAATTTTAAGGAAAAATCGAAAAGTTTTGGAAGTTAAGAACCTGACGGTTACAAGTCTTGAAATTTCGACTTCAGGGTAGGTAAGACTTTTGTTTCTATCACCAACAAAAAAGCCAATTAAGATAAAGGATACGAGAACTGCCGCACCACCGCCCCAAAGGTAAAGCCAGACGGGAATCGGCAGGGTATAAAGCTGGCCGAACGCGTGGGCAGAAACAGGTGAAGGCAAAATCAGAAATAAAGAAAAAAATGCGCAAACGAGGATTTTTCTCATTGAAGGGGAGTTATTTTGGCAGCACTTCAAGGACGCCAATTTCGGTTTCGGATTTTTCCAGTTCGTAAATAAATCTTCCTGTTATATTGGCAGTAAAGGAAAGCTGGGCCGGTATGTCTTTTTGAAGATCGACGCTATTATCGTAGCCATGAATATGTAGCTCTTCTTCCTGATCTGAGGTTATCTTGATAGTGATATTGTCACCCTCTGTCACATTTATAGTCTGAGGGCCGGATACTAATTTCTTACCTTCAACTACAAGCTCAAAAGTCTTTGGTGAAGGCAAGGGAAGTTCTGTAGCCTGTTGGGTGATTGTATTTTTGGGTATGCTGTTATCAGTGAGTTGTTTTGGTTTCAGAATATAAAAAAGAGAAACTAGTATAAAAACTATCAGTATTACATAAAGAAAAAATCTTTTAGTCCTCATTTTTCATCTTCATTGTCTTTTATCAAAAAGATTGACAAAAAGACGATCCCTGCAAAAATCGGCGTGGCGATAATAAAAGCGTTAACCGGCAGACGGAAAACAATTACCACAAAAATAAGAAGAGCAATAATGAAAGCAAGACTTGCAAGCAGATTTTTGTCGGCTTTGATTTTCATTTCACTACAGTTTAAAACGGATTTAAAAATATTGCAAAGTGTTAAAAAACATTTGTGCTGTACGGTGTATAATGGGGGTCATAACGAGGGGAGGTGAGATTATTGAGATATTCAACGAAATGCACATGCGGTCACAGAATTACAGTTGTTGCACAAGATCGTGAAGATGCAATTGTGAAGATCAAGCAAATTAGGAGTGTGGGGGCAATTGCTGCCCACATGTTAGACAAGCATAAAGGAGACCCCGTTCCTTCAAAAGAACAATCTGATGCAAATATTGAAAAGATGATTTATCAGGAGGGCCGGTCTGCAGCGGTATAAGTTTTCACCCGTTATTGTCGCGCTATAATCGCAAGATTATATCTTGCTCTTGGGCTTTAGCAAGATATAATTGTTTTTAGTGATTATCGTATTTAAAAATAGAGCCACTAAAGGCGAACTTGAAAAAGTTGCAAAAGACCTTAATGGTTACATAAAGTTTGTTGTAGACTTAAAGAAGAAGACTTTGACTGCGGGTGGAAAGATGCATCTAGAAGGCGAGCAAGTTTTGCTTAAAGATGGAAGCAGTCAAACAGATTTATGGGGCGGGGGTTACGATCTTGAAAGCGGAGAGGTTGATTTTGATTCGATGATAAATATTAGACCAAACCAGGGAAATACCAGTCGAGAGATTTTGGATCCTACGATTCGCAACGATGTTCTAAAGATAGTAAAAGATCTTTTAATTTTATGAAAGCCGGCGAAATTATTTTAAATATAGCAGTTAATCTCGGTAGGCTTTCCAGGTGGGTGAGTGAGGGCAAGTTTAGCCGTACGCGACCATTTTTAGAAGAAACCGAGGACTTTATCAGTAAACTTGAAAGTGTCGGATACGCTAAGAAGTTCGAGAAGACTTTTAAGGCGTTTAAAGCAAGTTTTAAAAAGCTAAAAAAAAGTAAGAAGTTGGACAATGTCTGGGCGGAAGATGCTTTGACTTGGGCAAATATTTTGACACATCGGGCAAAGTTTGCATAATTAATTCCCATTTGAATTAAATTTAGATTGTTGAAATTAAGAGAGAGAGGGTAATTTTTGACAGAGGAGCATTACTTCTTTTTGCTGACCTGTAAATAGCGCCAGGTGATATAAATTAAGCCTGCAAATACAAAGACTAGTTCCAGAAATATCCAGCGTTTGTCGATACTTCTTACGGTTCGGGCATTGCCGTAAAGTATTGTAAATAAGCCTCCAAAGATAAGGCTTGGGCCAACTGGTCCTATTTTTTCGCTAAGCAGTAAGGTGCCCACAGCAATTGCGGCAAAGCCAAAAACTGTAGCTATCAAAAAGAGGTTTCGGTTATAGATATCCAATGTCTCCTGTGCCGCATCAAAACATTTTTTATACTCTGGGTCCGTTTTTGGATCAACAGAAATCGATTTTGGTACTTCTTGTTCTCTGGCGTTTGGGTCCAGAGACAAACATATCTCATACGGCTCTTTTGGCGAAGTGTAGAACGCTTCTATTCCAAACCCGATCATAAACGGATAAACTACGGCAAGTGCCAGACCAAGGCCTATTTTGATGACGTTGTTCATATTGTGCCGAGATCTTTTCTTATTTTTGATAATATCACAGATTATCCTGATATACTTTCTGGTATGAATTCGTCTTGGGGTAATCACATCTCTATGGAGTAGCGATTATATGGCAAAATGTTGGCAAAATGTATGCTAATATGGTAATATATTTATGAATACAGATTTTGAATGGGACCAAGACAAGAATAATGAAAATGAACGTAAACATGGAGTTAACTTTGAGATTGCTCAATATGCATTTGCAGATCCGAAACTGGTAATTGCTGAAGATTTGGAGCATAGTAGGTCAGAAAAACGATTTTACTGTTTCGGTAAAGTGAAAGGGGGTGTTTTAACTGTCCATTTCACTTATAGGAGAAACCATATCAGAATAATTGGTGCAGGTTTTTGGAGAAAAGGAAAAAAGATCTATGAAGAAAAAAATCGTATATACAGATGAACCAATTGAAGCAAGAGTCATCGAAAATTTTTTGCCCAGTCCAGATAAGTTGATTTTTAAAGAAAAAAAAACTAGGGTAACTTTGGCTCTGAGTGACAGAAGCCTAGATTTTTTCAAGAGCGTTGCTAAAAAACATGGAGCATCGTATCAGGCAATGATACGGCGACTGATTGATTACTATGTTGCTAATCAGAGAAGAGCTTGACCTTGTTAAGCTAATTAAATTATTGTTTTTCTAGAGTTTCTAGCACTCTTGGAGCTAAGATACTTATCACCGTTCGTTAAGTCCTCGTACGCATTGTTTCTATAAATGAGGACAAATTTTCTAGCGTCATTTTCTATCCAAGTCTTTTCTTTCTTAGTTTTATACTCGCTCTTTTTAACATAAGCGTGTCCTAAGATATTTAACTTTTCCTTTTGTCTCTCAAAAAATATCTCGGCAAGTTTTCCATTTACAGTTGCAAAGCACCAACTCATGTTGAGTACAATTATACATTTTTGCCCAAAGCAGGGATAGTTGGGCCATAAACCGACATTCTGATCTAAGGCTGCTTCCGTTTGAACTAAAGTTTAGACTGCCCCTCCCTCACTAAAGTTTCGAAGGACAAGCAAAATTGAAGAAAGATCGCATAATTTCTAACCCTTCGATTTCACCCAGAGTAAACAGGGTAATCAGAGATGAGTTTTGGAAAATAGTGCATTCGAAACTGCAAGCCGTGAACGATTAGCGCAACTAGGTTGGTGATTGTATAATCGGCTTGTGGACCTAGCTTCGACCACCTCTAAAAATGGTGTATTAATTCGTCTTACCGAGGAAAGATGGAAACATATTGTTTTATTACACCCCAATTTATCCGATAAACAGACTAGCGTTCTTTTAACGGTTAAAAATCCGGATTACATTTTTAAAGGTCAGGCAGAAGAATTGTTAGCAGTTTCTAAGCTTTCTGCGAGGGTATATATTGTGGTAGCATATAAGGAAACTAAACCTGCTGGTTTCATTATTACCGCCTACGATACAACAAATGTACGGTGGCTATTTAAAAAGGAGTTAATATGGAGCAAAGATTCATAAATACTGTTTTACCAAAACTTGGACTACGTCACCTTATGGGGATGCGCAAACCGCCTTTGTGGTTTTCGTATGACAGGGAAGGGGATGCGGTACATGTAATTTTTGAAGAAGCAAAAAAAGCCGACAAGGCAGCCTTAGATAAGGATGATGTCATTATTACCAAAAGAGGCAATAAGATTATTAATATGACAATTCTTAACGCAAGTCGCTTCGTTCACTAATCTTTACTGAAATTTAATATGTCCATGAAAAACAAAAGAAGCAAAGCTTCTCTGCGAGTTAAATATAGTGATGAACCAATCAAGGCTCATGTTGTACGTGATTTTTTACCTAGCCACGAGAGCCTTCTTCTTAAGAGAAAAAAGAAGAGTGACAGCAATAGCATATGAGTAAAATTATCCAGGCTGTTAAAAGGGGTGACCTAGTTGACTACGCTGATCTTTTTGCAAGCTATCCCCAAAAACGTCAGCAAGAGATCTTAAAGCGGGCAAGATATTTAAAGGCAGCAATGGAGCTAAAAAAACTGAGGAAAGAATTGAAGATTTCTCAAGAGGAGTTGGCACACAAAATGAAGGTGAAAAGGGAATTTATTACAAGGATAGAAAGTGGGGAACAGAACATAACTATTGAAACTTTAAATCGGGTAGCGGAGGCCACCGGTAAAGAGTTCGAATTCCACTTTAGATAGGTTCTTCATTAAACTAAATTAAGAAAAGAAAGCACTCCTTCATTATATCCTTCGCCAAAGCTTCGGATATCAGAGAAAGCTACGGATATCAAGAAAATTTCGAAGTGTAAAAATAATTTCTGACAGAGATCAACTAGGAAAGATAATTTTAAGCAAAGTTCCCAAAAGAAGATTATATCGGTAGACTCGAATTCACAAACTTTTTGGGTAAAGCTTGCCCTGTTGAGCGTTCTTAGAATTTTGATTATCCTAACTACGGAACTACATCAAAATGTGTTATCTTCTAATTGTGTCTAATTAGTATTAAAGGAAGTAGGAATTTTAAGAAATTTAGCTTTAAAATAAATAACTTTCTGTGTCTGCACTCTGAACTCTAATATTCTAAATTTATGAATTGGGTAGATTTTATCATCCTTTTATTTTTAACAGTGTTTGCACTAGAAGGTTTAAGGCGCGGGTTTTTTAAAATATCTTGACAAAGATTCGAATTTATATATAATAGTAGTTAGAAAGGTGGAAATATAAGAACTTGTTTTTCTCACAAGTTCGAAATATAGAAATGCAAACTTACGGAAGTCTTGTTAAAATTTTGCCCAAAGGGTTGATTACAATTCCCAAGAAATTAAGACTGGACATAGGACTTGAGGAGAATGGTTTGGCGCGGATAAAAAAAGAAGGTA
>Ga0209542_10008240_pt1 | contig 19523 bp, 18 predicted proteins | sample RifCSPhighO2_01_FD_184028 | JGI IMG/M metagenome (GOLD analysis project Ga0209542, IMG submission 184028) | Soil microbial communities from Rifle, Colorado - Rifle CSP2_plank highO2_0.1 (SPAdes) (version 2) | ecosystem: Environmental > Terrestrial > Deep subsurface > Rock core/Sediment ...
GGTGAGGCAGGGGAGGCTCCATCCGGGATGCCGAGCAGGGCATTTTGCGCAGCAAAATGACCGTCGCACCGCCACAGTCGGCGCGATGGTTTTTTCAAACTGAACATACTCTATGTCACAAACTTTAAATAGGAGTCCTGCTGAAATAATCGTATGAAGGGTGACAAACGGATCTCAGCGTTCAGAAGGTATTGGGACGCTGTAGTGTTCGCTGTGCACCACAAAAAAGCGGCGCTCATCGGTTTTGGGATCGATGTGCTGTTTACGCTCGCTTTTTTTGCCATATGGATGACATTCTCCCTTGTGCGCACGGGAATGCCGTGGGTTGACTTCGGGCTCGTGCTTGTCTATTTGCTTGTCATAATAGCGATATACGCGACGGCGAAATACTTCGTACTCAAACTGCTCATACCCAAAGCGCGGCCATTGAACGTTGGTTTTTATGGCGTGAGCTTCATCCTGAGCTTAGTTGTTCTTGTGCTCTTATTCGTCATGGTCATGCTCGGCGTGGGAGTCGTGAATCCTGACGCCGCGGGAATCTTCGGGCTTATCTTCCTCATTGTGCTCTTCATCCTGCTCTATCCTGTTTTGCACATGACGCAGATTGGCTATCTCAAGAAAAAACCTGCGCGGTGGGTGCTTGAGACATTGCTCGCCAGAGTTGGAAGCGTTGGCATCATGTACTTGATCAACCTCATCCTCATCGTTGCGTATTCACTTATATTCCAGCTCATCTCCCTCGTGTACACGTCATATTCTCAGGCGTTGCTGGCTTCACTCACGGCGCTCTTCCTCTACATTCTCCACGCGCTCAATAGAATCTTCTTTGCATCCCTGGAGGCATAATGTCCTTCGTCCACACGATTGATCCTGTCATGGTCACGATTGGGCCAATATCCATACGCTGGTATGGCCTCATCTATTTCCTCGGGTTTCTCTGCGGATACCTGTATCTCTCATGGCGCATCAAGCATAAGAAAATCGATCTTACAGAGCTGCAACTGCAGGATTTCATGCTGTACATGCTCGTGGGAGTCGTTGCGGGGGCAAGACTTTTTTACATCATCTTCTATAATCCGCAGCATTACCTCAACTATCCTCTCGATGTGCTTGCCGTCTGGAAAGGCGGATTGAGCTTCCACGGCGGTCTCACAGGAGCGCTCGTCGCAGGATGGCTGTTCTGCAGAAGGCATGAGAAAAGCTTTCTTAAACTCGCGGATGAGTGTACCGTGCCTGTTACGTTTGGTCTTGCCCTCGGAAGGATAGGCAATTTCCTCAATGGCGAGCTCGTTGGGAGAGTGACGAATGTGCCTTGGTGCGTCTATTTTCAAGGCTTTGAGGGCTGCAGGCATCCGAGTCAGCTGTATGAATCCGCGAAAAACTTATTTATGTTCTTTGTCTTGTTTTCCGTTCGTGACAAAAAACTTCCTCCTGGCTTTAGAGTCTTCGGGTTTTTATTCATGTACGCGGTATTACGCTTCTTCATAGAATTCACACGGGCCCCGGATTCCCAGTTGGGACTCTTGCTTTTTGGACTGACGATGGGGCAGTGGCTGAACATTGGGATGGCGGTGGTTGCGGGAGTATTCATGTATGTGATCCATAAAAATAAATAGAACGCTCATTTATCCTACTCATGCCCAAATCATCCCCCACAATCAGCATGGACGAACTGCGAAAACTCATCACGACGAAACAAAAGTATGCTCTTATTGACGTACGTGAGCCGCATGAGCTTCAGTTTGGCATGATTCCTACTGCAAAAAATCTCCCGCTTACTGAGCTTCCTCTCGCTCTTACACTCTCCGATACCGAATTCAAAGCGCGCTATAGATTCAAGAAACCCACGGCTAAAGATACTCTCATTCTGTACTGCAGAACCGGCGGGAGAAGTGAAAGAGCTGCATTATTCATGCGCGGCAAAGGGTATGCGGCGAGAAATTACAAAGGCAGCATATGGGAATGGTCGACTATAGATCCTTCAGTTAAGAGGTATGGGCCGGAGCCACGTCACTGAGGCCTTCCCTGATCGTGCCAGTCATACGCTCGTTTTATCAGATGAGCCGGATACTCTGAAGTGTCGACACGCAAATGAGCGCCTAACACGGGAAACTGCTCCCGAAAGCTCTGCGCAAGCTGCCGAACAACCTGCACATAGCTGCGATGTCCTGTCCTTATACGGCCACGTAAGTTTGTCACATACGCCACTTGTTGCGGACTCCAGCTATGCAATGCTCTCCGCAGCGCACCGAAGGGCACAAGTTTTTGCGCGATCAGGGGATCATGCTCGTAGGCTTCTTCAAATATTTCTGTGGCGTACGCCATATGTTTTAGGTATTCCCGGGTAAGCCCAAAGGTGTCATAAATTTCAGGAACCTCAAAGCCATGCCGCGTAGTAAGCGGTTGCGGTGTTTTATGGCCATTCCTGTGCCTGAACAAATCACGATACGCATGCACTCCGATCATGAACTCAACAAACAATCCTGAATGCGCCATTGCAGGATGCAATTCATTAACATCACCCCTTGTGGAGTGCGCTGCATCAATAATATCATGAACTTCAGACGGGGTGATACATTCCATAATAACATCTAAGGGAAGATTCGTGTGATGAAACACAATCAGTGCCGCGCTCATAAGATCGGACCCTGGTTGAAAACGATGAGGATCATATAATCGGACAGAGGGTTTTTGCGCGTGTCCCTGAATCGGACGGCCGAAGCGCTCCACGAGCGATTGTCCAATAGTGGTCATAAGCTCTCTATACCATGAGTCTTCCCTGATATGACTTTTTTCTCCCATGAGCACGGGAGCGAGTTTCATAGCTTCTTCCCGGAGTTCCCTGCCTCTTTGCTGTTCTTCAATGCGAGGATGTGAAATCATGCGTGTGATGACTTCTTCCAGTGTTCTTGCGTCAACGGAAAAAACAGTGGATGTTTTTGTGACCGCAAGCAAATACATGCGGGAATAATCGAGAACGAATTTTTCGGCATCCTCCCTTTGTTTCTCAAGCGAGAGCCCATTTAAATACCTATGTCGTTCAGCGTGTGCTTGGTCAAGATCAGTCTCTTGACCTTTTTTCCTTTCTTGTTCAGTCCATATGCGAAGATGTTCTCGCGCTTGTGGCTCGCTTCGCATCCAGGCATAATACGCTCTCGTGTCAGGATGTGCGTGAACGGCATCCGCAAGGACATGCATCACCTCAAGATATCTGCGATTCATGAACCGGATGTACTCTAGGAATTTTTCTGGATTGGGAAGCCTAAGAATGTCAGGATCGGAAAGCGATCTGTCCAATACTTCACCATAACTGATATAGCGCGTTGATTTCACCTGTGGACGTGAAAGCGGATGCCCAAGCAACGCATCAAGCGCGCAATCAGAGATGTGCTCCATAAATCCAAAAAGCTGCGTCTCCTCTTTAATTGAACTGTGACCGTGCCCAATAACCCACTTTTGATTGAAATCTGCCGCTCTCTTGGAAACGAACAAGGATCCATCAGGGCTACGCGTCAGCTGCACAATCGCCCTAATATGAGGAATTAAATCGCGAGCAACAGCCATCTTCTCTTTGTCAATAAAATCCAGCGTACGCTCAACGGTCGAAACATGCGTCCGTGAAACGGCTGACGCAATAGGCGATAACTCCTCCGCGCGCACGAGTTCATTATAATGCATCATAGAAGTCTCTCCTAGCGGATTCGTGAAGATGTAATGCGCGAGAAGCGCCGTTTCTTCGTCGGAGAAATGCTGAAGTCGAGGGAGAGGCATGATCAAAATTGCAGTTGAAGTCTTAATAACGATTGTGATTCTTAAATGCGTAGTTTCTAATATAGATATTCCGTCTCCGCTATTGCAACGCAGCAACGTATTAAAACCCCATGAATGGAGAGATTCATCATATGACACATGGACTTCCTGGAACGTTTACGGTCATTGACGGTCTCGATGGCATTGGGAAAGGGGAAGTGCTCAAAGCTATTGCGCTGTACCTGGAATCGCTTGGGATGAGAGTTTTTAATGTTGAAGATTACTGGCAGACGAATCACATTCATCCTGAATTTGAGCGGCGCACCCACGGAAAAAGGTTCAATACGGCGTTCTTTAACTTGGATGATTTTGACGTCCTGTTAACAAGCGAACCCACACATACGGGCATTGGAAGGCAAATCAGATATGAGATGATCGCGAATAATGGAAGGAGTTATTCCGCGCATGCAACCGCTGAAGCGTATGCTTTGGACAGGCTCATTTTGTACAAGAGAGTGCTTTTGCCAGCGCTGCGCGCAGGGAAGCATATCATCCAGGGCAGGTCTTTCTCAACGAGCATCGTGTACCAACGAATGCAGGCACAGGAACAACATGAACGCCTCGCACTTGAAGAGATTATGGGCTTGGAAGGCAATGCTTTCGCTCTCCAGTATGCCCCCGACCTCTTGATCATCCCAACAATAAAAGACGTAACGGACATTACAAAGAGACTTGAGGGCCGCGATAAGCGCGATGACGCGATGTTTGAGACTCTCCCGTTCCAGCTCCAACTCAAACCATTTTATGAAGGCGCAGAATTACGTGAAATCTTTGAGCAACAAGGCACCCGAGTAGAATATATTGACGCAGGAATCAGCGTAGCAGCCACGAGACAGCAAGCCGTGGAGGTGTATTGGAAGGTATTGGGCGATCGGATTCGAGCCCGATAGTCTCACCAGTTCTAAGCATTAAACCACAACAATGTTTATAAAGACTTAACGATTGACGATTCTGGGGGAATATATATCGCAACATCACCACATACAGCACCTCAGCCAGCGCCATATTCGGTTGCATTAGTGCCGGAACGGCCCAGAATTATTGATACGAGCGAGTTTCTGGAACATATCATTGATCCCTCTGATCCGAAGCTCAGGTCAACTATCGATAATCTTGTGGATAGGTGCGCATCAGACGACTTAAAGCTCTTCTTCGGCTATCACCGCAGAGTCTCTCTTGAAAAACAACTGGATGGATTCTCATATGTCCTGGAGAAAAAACTGGATGGGCCATTGAGCGAGGCTGGGTATCAGGAGCTTCTAAGAATAAAAGAGGATCTCACTGAGCGGGAAAAACACAGATATCTGCATCGCGTGCTTCATACCAAGAAAGAGCAGACAAGAGCGAATGCACTGCGCAGAAGGCTTAAGCGCGTCCACGCGCAAATCGATGAGCGGATCAGATCATATGAGCAATTTCAGGAAGCGCGCGAACAGTTTGGGAAAACTGCTGAACTCTCCGCACCATCACCTTCACTTGAGCGCATCCCTACGCAGCCTTCTTTGCAGGATATCGAGCTTTTGGAAAAATTTGAACGATACCATGTGCGAGCGCACGCGCTCGCGACAGAACCTTTGGAAGCGCACCGGGCTCACGAATTGCGAAACATTATCGCGGATCTGGGAGCGTATGATGTTGGACACCGCATGTTCAATCTTCGTATCAACCATGACTACTGGGCAAATAATGGAAAACCGATGCCACTGCGAGCGAAAGCACTTGACGATTATGAGCAAGCGATGGCAATCGCGTCAGGTTATTGCGAACGATGGCAGCGCATGAAACTCGAGGAAGCAACCGCATTACGGCAGCGTCCAGTATATTTTGTAATCGATACTAAGACGGGCAAGAGAACCTCGACATATACCACACAACCCAGAGCCCAGTCATTAGCCAATGCGTACAATCAAGGCGGACGATTCAGCAATCTTGTTGAATCAAGCGCAGGAACTGAGTACTGGGGTGGAATCCGCCACGAAGTCCGCACGCTGGACAGCTCCCCGAGAATAACACCAGACACCGTTACATATGTCATGGATGTCATGCATGCGACCGCTCAGGGAATGAGATTATTCGCACAGCATGCTCATTCGCTTTGGACCAAGTTGAGATCAAGATTTCACTCAGGAATGGCGCATGACGAAGCATACGCCAGACTTTTAGCGGATCGGATCCCTTCACAAGGTTTATAAACAATCTCCCGCTTTTGTGTTCTTACATGATATGCATTATCGCGCTTGTCGTCTTTGGAATCCTAGGCATTTTTAGCGCGACGCATAGAAAACTCGCTTGGGAAGCGCTTGACTGCGTCATACGAAAAACGACGTTCAGGAAATGCAGGACAGCGCTGGATGAGCGCCTCAGAAGCAAGATCTCGGGGAAGGTCATAGGAAAATTCCCGAAGACGGGAGCGTTTATATACAAACACTTCACGGTCTTTTCGTACGCGTTCACACTCCTGTTCATCATCAGTCTTATATATTCAGGGATTAGCATGTATAATTTCGCGGTGTACGGCAACTGCAACGGCCCTGAGGAGATTCCGGGATTTTGCATTTTTGATCCAGCGGGAGGACAAACCAAAGTGACAAGCTCTGAAACATGCAAAATCCCGGAATCTGGAACGCTCAAGACTCTTGATACGATCAATATCACGCGTTTCCCTCGGCTGGACAGGGGATCGAACCATACTGTCGTCTTTATCGGATGCTATGCGTGTCCGTATACGCGACAATCCTACCCTGAGCTCCAGAAGCTCATGCGCGAAGACGTCAATATCGTATTCGCACATTTCCCGACAAAGGGAATGACGGAGTATTTATCCGCGTATGATTATTGCCTCTATGAAAAAGATCCTGAACTCCTGTGGCATTTTAATGATGCCCTGTTCCAGGAACCCGTTGAGTCGCTGACGAATGAGCAGCGCATCCTGGACATCATTTCTTCATTCGGCATTGATGCGCACGAGATTCAGGAATGCACGACCATGAATGCAACACAATCGAGAGTGCAAGAGCAGCTTGCGGCACTCCAGACCCTGGGCGTATATGGCACACCGACAGTTTTTGTTGACGGACAACCGCTCGTCGGTCCAAGACCGTTTCGAACATATAAAAGCCTGCTGCGTAAAAATGGCAATTAACACATTAAAAATCAGGGAGGACTTTCCCATTCTCCAGAAGAGAATCGGTGGAAAGCCGCTTGTGTACTTTGACAATGCGTGCATGAGCCTGCGCCCAAAGCAAGTTCTGTCCGCGATTCAGCATTACTATGAAGATCTCTCCGCATGCGGCGGGAGATCCAGCCACCGGCTCGCGACTCAGCTCACGGAAGAAATGGAACGCGCACGAAAATCTGTATCTGCCTTTTTCGGGGCAAAACGGGCGGAAGAGATCATTTTCACAAAAAACACGACAGAAGGGATTAACCTCGTCGCGAACTCCCTCGCGCTGCACAAAGGCGACGTCGTGCTGACAACGGACAAGGAGCATAATTCCAATTTGCTGCCGTGGCAGTTTCTCGCGAAACGCAAGGGAATCGTGCATGAGGTCGTGGACAGTCAAAAGGATAATACGTTTGACATTGACCGCTTCGAAAGGATGATGAGTAAAAAGGTAAAGCTTGTCGCGATGGTGCACACGTCAAACCTCGATGGGACAACAATTCCCGCAAGGGAGATCTGCAAAATCGCGCATGAGCATGGCGCGCTCGTCCTGCTTGACGGCGCCCAGTCAGCGCCGCATAAAAACGTTGACGTGCGCAAAATCGACTGCGATTTTTACGCTTTCTCCGGCCACAAGATGTGCGGACCCTCAGGCATCGGGGGATTGTACGGAAAAAAAGAAATGCTTGAGCAGCTTCAGCCGTTCCTCGTTGGTGGCGAGACGGTAACTGACACGACATATACCACCTATGAACTTGAGGAGATCCCGCATCGCTTTGAAGCGGGATTACAGCACTACGCTGGAATTCTCGGACTCGGCGCAGCCGTCGAATATCTTAAAAAAATCGGGATGGCAAACGTTGAAGCGCAAGAATTGCTCCTCAATTCGGCCATCACGCAGGGCGTCGAACAGCTTCAACTCATTGGACCAGTCGATCCTAAACTCCGGGGAGGAATCTGCAATTATCTCACAGGATCAATCGACCCTCACGCGCTCGCGATCATGCTTGACCAATCCGCATCCATTATGGTGCGTTCAGGAGCGCATTGCGTGCACAGCTGGTTCAACAAGCATCATCTCAAAGGAAGCCTGCGCGCATCTGTTTCGTTCTACAATACCGTCGACGAAGCGAAGTTTTTTGTGGAGCAGATAAATAAGATTGTGAAGAATTTGAAGTGATGCTATTTTTTCTGCTTAGGGTATCTTAAAGAAAAAGATGTGCCTTGAGATAACAAAAACCTCACTGATCCCCGCACTTAAGTGCGAGGTCTTTAATCGTGCGGTTTTTGGAATTGAAAATTGCAGGCTAAAGCAAGGGGGTTTTCAACTCATACAATTTTCAATAATTAGCGGCTGAAACAATTTTTTCTCTGATAGTGTTATATAAAATAGTTCACGCTTTTCTTTTTGTGCATTCTTTTGATGTAAGCAAGAACGCAGTTTATCTCGTTATAGGATATGGAATCATCTTTGATTTTTTGTCTTATGTCTTTGAGCTTGTCGTTAGGAGATTTGATGTTTCGTAGAATTTTCTTAACCTTTTCATTTGCTATGACTGATTTAAGCTGGAGCTGATGATGCTCTATGAGATTGGCTACATGATCCCACACTGTTCCTTCTTTGATGCCTCTTGCTTCTGCAATCTGTTTGGCAGTCATTCCTTTCTTAATGAGCTGAAGCGTCTTTACCTTGCTGAATTCTATCCTGCTCTCATCGACTTTTTGATTAAAATTCTTATGTTTCTTGACAGAGGTTATCACGATGTCCTGCTGTATGGGAAACGAGAAATTAAATTTGCTTGTAATTCTTTTTCGATACTTGTATGTGTTGGCATGAGATGCATATGCTAACCAGCCCTCAAACTTCTCAATTACTTTCTCCCTTTCAAGCTTATCGTCTCTATACTCATGTTTCATCTGCTCCATCTTTTTTTCAAATTTCCTCATGTTCTTTTTTACGAGAAGCTTATGATAATAGAATACTCGAAATCCGAGAAAACTAATACCTTTTTCCAATTTGAGCACTTGGGACTTGTCGGGATGAAGTTTAAGATCGAGACTTTCTCTGATAAATACATCTATTTTTCTTTTATATTCTTCAAGCACTTTGCGGGAGTGATGCAGGATAGCAAAATCATCAACATATCTTATGTAATATTTGACTCTCAGTTTATGCTTGACAAACTGATCAAGTTCATTGAGGTAGACATTGGCAAAGAATTGAGAAGTAAGATTTCCAAGAGGCATGCCTTTGTTTGTGTCTTTTCCTTGATGGTTATCGATAACTTTTTTGATGAGCCACATCACTCTTTCATCCTTGATTCTTTTACCAAGAATTTCAAGTAAGATACTATGGTTTACTGTGTCGAAGTAGCTTTTGATATCTGCTTTGAGAACATAACATCGAAGGGTATTGTTCTGGGAAACTTTTCTCTTGAAATCATCAAATCTCTTTACTGCATTGAGAGTTCCTTTTCTTAGCCGGTTGGCAAAAGAGTCATAAATGAACCTTTTGTCAAAAACAGGTTCTATCATGTTGCATATTGCATGATGCACAACTCTGTCTCTGAATGAGGGTTTGCTTATCTTCCTTGTTTTGGGATCTCGGAGAATGAATGATTTGAGCGGCCGAGGCTGATATGTTTGAAGAAGGAGTTCCGTTCTGAGCTGCAGCAGATTTTTCGTCAATTTTTCCTCGAATTCTATCACGTAGGGCTTGAGAGTTTTGCCTCTTCTTGCTCTATTGAATGCGGTCTCAAGGTTTTCGTATGAGCATAATTCATTATAAACGTTCTCAAGAGTGTCTTTTTCAAGCATAGTAAGATAGAGTAGACTCAATTTATTTATTAACGTTGATTGTGCCAATGCACCCCCCCCATTCAAGATACAGTACAATACTGTGTTTATTAGTTATACCCTGTAATATCCAGTTTGTGACTGATGCAAAGCGTCGAATTATTGAGAGAACTGATTAAGTAACTCAATATAGGGGGATGGAAGGGCGGTTTTGGTTATGAGAGAAGCGAAGGCTTTTGGCTTAAAACGGAGGATCAAGGTGCAGGTCGATGCAATATTTTTGCTACTACTGTTAAGTTACTAATATGGCGAAAGATTTAAATAGTAGTATACTACTACATAGTAAAGACATATAAACATTATGTTGTTTATAGGGTGGCCATATATGCATGAATTCACATTAACAAAAAAAATCAGCAAGCAGGGAATGCAAAACATTATCATAATTCCTGCATTCCTCAGAGATAAACTTAAACACAAGATGTTAGTGGAAGTCAAAATAAAAATACTGGATGGTGATACTCAAAATGGCAACTAAAAAACTTGAACAAAAAGAAATGAGAAAACATTTCATACGGACTCTTTATGATACGCTTGAGGGTGTTGTTTCACCAACTCCTTATCTGGAGATCAGCGAAGGGGACAATGTTGATGTTAGATTTCTTAATGGAAAAGCCAGATTGCCAACGCCAAACACAACGGAAGTCACTGTCTTGGACATAGACATCGCTTCATTGTTCTTCGACGATTTTCACATTCTTTATGAAGGAGTTACTGGCGTCGGAAAAACCTACACAAGCGATGCATTATTCAATGCTGTCTTCGGTCCTGATGGACACTACACCATCAGATTAAGTGGGGGAGTTCTTGGCAGTTCAGCCCTTGAACCATTCACAACTACAACATTGGAAAACGGCGTTCCTAAAACAAGAATCGATCACGAAAAATGCAAGAAGTACGGAGCATTGTTCATCGATGAGATTAACAGAGGAGACAGTCAGGAAGTCTTCCAAGTAGTTGACGGAGTCGTCCATGTAAATGGAGACACGGGCTATTTGAGAGTGCCCATACCTGGCCAAGAAGGAAAGTATAAAGGGCTTGCAATCATTGCAGCCATGAACCCAGCTGACGCTCAGCATAGTGCTGCTCTTGAGCTTGACATTGCAGGGGAGAACAGATTCCTCAAATTCAGATTTCCAAACGGAGTTTCAGAAGCAGGCTCAAGCCAGCTCGAAAAACGGCTTTCTGGAGATCTTCACGACAGAATGTGGTCTGAATTTGCCAGAAAGACAGGTCTCAAAGGGGGTTGGAGAGATCATTATCCAGTAATCGCAGATCCAGAACAGCTAGGAGAGTCATTGAGCGGAGAAACCCGTGAATTTCTTGATGTAGCTCTTGGATATGTCGGATACGATCCAAAAGAAACATATGGTAGGAATGCCGAGCTGATGCAGATGGGTGGGGTGCAGCCGCATTTCTCTGTAAGAGATGATAATGATTACAGAAAAATCCTTCAGGCACAGGGAACTCTCAAGCACGGATTTGTCAGGCGTGATCTTAGAAAGATCAGAGACCTTTCAAGATTACTCTCATTCATTAAGGGAGTCAAAAGCGGAACGTTTGATGCAAATGCAAGCCTCAATGACGTAGCAGCAGGTATCGGCATTGTTCTGGAAAGCAAGACTGTTACTGGCACTGATTATGGTGCGCTTATGACTCTTGTCAATGATGCCAGATCTGCATACAATGAGATGCACAGGCAGACTAATATCCCCGAGGGCTATGGCCTGAGGCAGGCAGTATGGCAAGCAGCAGTTCATGCAGGAGCAGAGCATGGTTTCGATGCATATCTGAACACCTTGAGAGAGGGAATGGCTCCATTGAACACTCAAGCTGCAAGCGCTGCTCAAGCAACAATCAGGTCAAGAGTCTTGGCAGACCTCGTTGTGCTGGAGCATTTCAGCAAAGTGCATGAATCTGATGTTACCGCTGCTCTTAAAGCCAAAGGCAATGACACATTCAAAGGATTCGGCGAATTGTATCAATCTAAGAAAGGACAAAGCAGCATTTACGAGCACAGGCTAGAGTCAATTATGAGGTAAGAAAATGACAAGGATTATCCCTCGAGAACTCATCAAGCACTTGGAGTGGATTCCTGGACAGCAGCCCCCTCAAAGGCCTGCCGTGAATCCCACTCCGCAGCCAGTCCAGCAAAGAACAGCAAGCATTGATGCGCTGGTGAATGGCGGAAGAGAGTTCTTCAGTGAGCAAAAAGACAGCAACGGTAATTACATCGGCGTAGCTGTTGCTCTTCAAGAAGCATATGATCAAATGGGTTCAGATGCAATTATTGCCACTATGCCTTACTTGGTTGCCGGAAAAGCTCAAGCAGAAAAAAGCAATTACTTGTGGCAGAAATGGTTTACGGCGCTTTCTGAAGAAAATGCTGGGATAGACAAAAATGGAAAACTTGTTGGCAGAGGGCAACCTGTTGTACTTACACTTCATGGAAGAGGAATCTTAACACCTGAAAGAATCAGGCAGGCTTACAGCGAAGGACTTACACCCCAAAATGCTGCCAAATTTACTGATGATGAGTTTGACAACTTGTTGAACGGAGTTCTCCCTTCTGGAGAGAGTATAAATCTGTACACTGTTGATGATATCAAAAGGGGGATTTCCGATCCTTTCGGACGATATGCAGTATGGATGCCTGCAGAAACAGCCAAATCAAAATCATCTGGACATCATTCAAAATCAGACTTTATGAACAATGAACTTGTTATTGCGAGAGTAGGAACTCTCGAGCACCTCGATGCTTATTTCGAGAAAGCGCGACATTCCTCAAATCACAATCTTGGAAACTGGCACAGACTTGGAGAAATTGATTTTACACAGCCCCAGGGCCGTGTGCTCTTCGTCGGTGATACTAGTGACGGCCTGAGCGGCATCAACTATCTCAATAGTAATGGCCGTTTTGTCGGGGTACGCAAAAATGCCTAAGCATTTTTGGTACAGAAAATCCGAAGGATTTTCTTGTAGCGCCGGAGGCGCCCGACGCAAAAAAATAAGGGCATCACAAAATGAAAAGCATGCATTTGCTTCTCAATGAAGCGGAAAGGGAATGGAGAAATCAAGTCAGGGATCACTTTCCTTTACGTAGTGATACCCCTGTCATCAGAGATGCAAAACCAAATGGAAGAGATTGGACTTTCTCAACCGATCTGAGCAGGATTTTTGCACATATTGGAAACGACGAATCTCTCCAAAGAAAATTCAGAGAAGTGATTGCAAAATACTGGAGCGGTGATCCTGAAGAACTTGCGAGAGAAACACTTCATTATCTATTGCATCATGAATTGTACCATCCTCTTGAAGCTCCGTTCAGCGTCACAGGAACTGATAATGACAATAAAAGAATTCATCAGGCAATAAGAAGAGGAGTTTTGCAGGCAGAGCCAGGTCTTAGTCCTTTAGAGCAAATTGTTAAAGTGCAAGCGTCTCAGAATGGCGTCAAAGATTTTATTCTTGACAACCGTTTCTTCCTCGATAACAAAGCGAGAGGATATGTGCGCGAAGATATTGTCCCGACATGGGATATGCTCGAATTGCAGGATGCCCTTTCAAAAACCAACTTTTACACAATCACAAGATTATTGTACGGATTAATGTACGGCCCTCAAAGCACTCACAAATATTTTGAAAGCAAATCAGGGAAAAAAGGACATGAAATTGCCGAAAAAGCTCTATCAGCCCTCATTGGAAAACCAGCACAGCTGCCGGGCAGGAAAAGAACTGTCATCGGCAAAGCAAAAGCAGTGCTCGGCACTGGATCTGACCCCAAGACTTATGAAAGAATTCAGGAATATGCAAAAGCAGTGCGAGAAATTTTCGCAGGCAAAGACAGGTACGCAGGCATAGAAAGACTGATGAAAGTTCTTGGACCTTATGTTGAAAAAGGAATGCCGCAGGGAAGACCCGACATGCAGGGTGAAGGCAGCGGCACTTCTCCCCAGAATATTTTGCACGATTTGCTTGATGACATGAGTCCTTCGGAGCAGCAGCAGTTTACCCAAAGCCTTGTTCAGGCAGGGGCTGATGCCTTGAATCAGGCCGCAAACCAGACGAAGCCTAAGAGCAGTGCGGCAAGCACTCCGTCATCTGTTGATGAGATGAGGAACCTTGATTTGCTTGCCACTCATGAATTTTACAAAAGAAATCATCCAAAAGTTGTCATAGTTGGCGGAAAGAAAGTCGGAGAAAGTATTGTTGTTGGGAAGCAAGAATACTGGCATTTGAAAAATAGCACTGTTCTCACTGAAGATCAATTGAGCAGAGTGAATCTTCAACGCATAGACCTTATGCAAAGGAGGACAAGGCTGCCATGGCTTATTGATCTTGGCAATGGAACATTCAGGCTTAATGAGTATGATCTTAAGCAGAGAGATGTCAAGGATATTGTGTATGTTGATGCACATCTCGATGTTCCTGATGTTGTCGAGTTTTACTTAGATAGCTCAGCATCAATGTTTGGCTACACTCCAGGAATTTTCAAAGTCAATGATGGCAGCCGGTGGGATATGCTCAGCCATGTGATTTATGGATTTGCCGATGCGCTGCAGCAAAGCGGCAGGCAGATTAGAAAGCAGAGCAAGATACGATTCCATAATTTCGCAGACCATCATATCAATTCCGAACTTGTGCCTGTAGACCAGTTCTGGAGAGGAGACCTTCCTGCATTGAAAGTACTCTTCAAGCCAGAGAACGGTTACGCTGTTGAGGACTTGAATATTCAGCAATATAGCGACGGACAGCGAAGAACATATGTTGTTGTCACCGATGGTGATCTTGTTATTTCGGGCAGAACTGAGCGTGAAGCTGGCAAAATGAAAAGACTTGCAAAAAACCCAAACAATCATGTAGTGCTTTTTGAAATCGGAGGAACCTACGCTCTTGGAAACGCTGTGAGAAATCAGCCAGGTATTGTTTATCATCCCGTTCATGATAAGGAAAAAATGTTACAAGCAGGACTCAAGGTGCTATTATCAAAACGCGAGGAAATGGCAATCATTTCCGGCGTGCCAAAAATCACTGGAGGTGATTTTTGAGCATGACACGCATAATCCCAAGAGAATTAATCAAACACCTTGAATGGACGCCAGGACAGGCACCGCGGTCCACTTTTTCCCTACCCCCGGCAGCCGCTCCGGCGCAGACCTCATTATTCACTATAGACGATGTGCTCAATGGAAATATCTTTTATGACACCAGCATGCCTCAGGCGCTCAGGCAGGCCATGGAATATGCAACAGCACAGGGCATAATTGCCAACATGCCCGAATTCATTGCAGCAAAAGTTAAAGCTGACAAAAGTCATGCATTTTGGCAGAATTGGTACACAGTCCTTACAGAAGAGAACATCGGCATTGACAAAAAAGGCTCTTTTTACACTCGTGGAGAACCAGTTCTTGTTGTCATGCATGGCGGCGGCATTCTCACCCCTGACAGAATCCAACAAGCGTATGATGAAGGACTTCTGAATAACAGCGCAAAGTACCGTGATGAGGAATTTGATACTCTGCTTGAAGGAAGACTTCTTGATGGAACAAACTTCCCACTGCACCGGCTTGAAGAAATTCAAGCAAGCAGGTCTGTATTGCCTCATCAGTTTGGCGTAGTGATACCTTACAAAACAGCACAGGAGACAACATCAGGATATCACCAAAAGAAACCCTTCCTTGAAAATCCCTTAGTTATAGCCAGAACCGCTGGAAGCCTCGACCATCTCGAAACCTATTATGAGCAAGCAAAAGACCCTAAGGGCAATCTAGGTAATTATCACTCTTTTAAAAACAGAGATGCTACAGTGCCCCAGGGCCGTGTGCTCTTCGTCGATGGTACTAATGGCGGCCTGAGCGGCTACGGCAATCTCTATGGTAGTGGCCGTTTTGTCGGGGTACGCAAAAATGCCTAAGCATTTTTGGTACAGAAAATCCGAAGGATTTTCTTGTAGCGCCGGAGGCGCCCGACGCAAAAAAATAGAGCTTTTGAAAAGCGAAAAACTTTTATATCTGTCATAACCACTCTGGATTCGTCCCAGCTGCTTTATCTTTCAGATGAAGCATGAAGTAGCTTGGAACTACACGCCCTTTCACTGTGGCAGCATCGCTGTGCTCAAAAATGAAATCATTTTTGGCACGCAAAAAGCAATATGCTTTTGCTGTTATAAAATACAACCACGACAGCCAACGTCTGAAGTGGTGGTGGCTAACAAAAATCCTTTTGATTTTTGGAGTTCCTAACGGAGCTTTCAGGAAGGTGAAAGGGCTACTCTAGGGGCCGTGTGCTCTTCGTCGATGATACTAATAACGGCCTGAACGGCAACAACAATCTCAATAATAATGGCCGTTTTGTCGGAATAGTCAAGCTAATGGCTGGGACATTTTTTCTTTTTTTATTCACGTATTTTTTACACAATCCATCTGCATCTTAATCCCCAAAGTGTGAGTGCAACGTCAAAACCCAAATGTTTAAAAACAAGTCCTCGTTGCATGAGTAGCACTGTCTATGAAGAAGAAGCGACGAGCGGGATTAGCCAAGCGCTATATCAAGAAGCGGTGGGATTTTCTCAGCCAGGACCGAAAAGGCATCATGCATATTGAGGGGCTTCCCGTTACGAAGCTCGCAAAAAAGTATGGAACGCCATTCTACGTGCTTGTTGAGAGAAAGATCAGGGAAAAAATGCGGCTCTTCAGAGAAGCATTTCCGTACCATAAGCTCAAGATCCAATTTGCATCGAAATGCAACTCAAACCTGGAGATTCTCAACATCGTGCGCCAGGAGGGCGGAGAGATCGACGCGTCTAGCATTGGGGAGATTATCCTCGCGCTGCTCGCGGATTTCGAGCCCCATCAGATCACGTTCACGAACCTGAACAAAAGCGAGCAGGATATTTACTTCGCGGCGCAGATTGGCGTCCAAGCGATCACCGTGGACTCGTACGAGGAGCTCAAGAAAATCGAGAAGATCGGTGAAGCGCTTGACAAGAAGATTGACGTGTTCATCCGCGTGAATCCCCTCATCGAGATCGGAAAGTACAGCACGAAAAGGCATAAATATGGAATTCCGTTCACAAACGTGCAAAAATCAATTGACTATGCGATTGATTCCAAGTACCTCAACCTCACGGGTTTTCATTTTCATGGCGGGTATGTAACCACGTATCTCGGCTATTTCCGCGCCCTCAAAAAGATCTTCAAGCTCATCGCGCACTGCAAAAAACGCGATGTGGAGATTAAGAGCATTGATCTTGGAGGAGGTTTTCCGTACGAGAATGACAGCCCCCATTACTACTCACCGAAAGACTTCGGCAAGAAGCTCATAAAATACCTTGAACACCTCTGCAAGCGCCATGAAGTCGTGCAGCCTAATCTGATTTTCGAGCCGGGCAAGGCGATTGTCATGAACGCGGGCATTGGAGTGTTCAGCGTGCTGAGCAAGAAGAAGCTTCCGAAGCGCGCGATGATCATCACAGATGCCTCAACGTACGGCTTTCTCCCAGATGTCCTTGTGATTAAAGCAGATTACCCCATCCTCCCGGCAACGAAAATGAACAGGCGCCGCATCAGGACATACGACCTTGCGGGATGCACATGCGATTATATTGACATGCTTGAGCATAACAGCAAAATGCCTGTACTTGAAGAAGGGGATTTGCTCGCAGCAATGGACTGCGGTGCATACAGCAATGTCATGAGCTCGAACTTCAATACTCTTAAACGAGCTCCCATTATCATGGTGTATGAGGATGGGACATTTAAGCTCATTCGCCGCCGCGACCGGTATTCTGAGATGTTCGCTCCAGAAATGGACGTGCTCAAAGTCTATGGAGACCCGGATGAACTCAAGAAATATTATAATGTATTCCGCGCCAATATCGATAAGCTTTGGGGCGGGAAAAAGAAGAATGGCCAAAACGAGAGTAATGGCAAGCGTTAAAAGCTCTCACTTATTCTGTGCTCATATCCTCCTGCTCAATAATCTCACTACAATTCGGGCAGACATGCTCACCAAGATCTATAAGACTCCCGCAAAACGGGCATGCATCAATCTCCTCTTCACTCATCCTATCACCTTTTTTCACTATCGTTAATTGAATTCAGCATCAAAGGGGCAACGAGAACACAACAATGCCTAGACAACACAAACATGCTATTCCTCTTTTAAGGAATGCCATGTAAATAGCACATATATTTAAACATTTCTACTCTTTTTGCCCTTTTTCGTAAGAAACGCTTGCTTTCTCGCAAAAATGACAAGCGCATAGATGAACGCCCCGATTATGGCCAGCAGAGCAATATTTGTGCTTTTTGATCCTGCATCCCTAACTACATTTCCGGTTATAGCCATCATAGGAGATGATGCGCTCACGACTACCGTGCTTCTGCTTCCATACACGGCATCCACGCAAAGATACTCGCCTGGATCAGTAAACGTATATGTGAATGTCTCGCCACCATACACTCTTTCGCTTGTGAACAACCGACTCTCCTGGTGGCCGTTCACTGTTTTATAGCATGCGATCTTGCCAAAATCGATCCCTGTCACTTTCCATGTCAACGGCTCGGCTTTCATAATGCTCACGAGCTCTGGATCAAACCCGTCGCGGCTCAGCATAATGGTTTTTGTCGCGGGAGCCTCTGTCTTTGGTTCCAGATCTGTTATAGGTGAGGGAGATTCCTCCATAGGAGCGATGTCTGATGGCTGTTGTTCTTCCGGAGATTGGGTATCTGCCTGCTCCTGGATTTCGCCTGGTGCCTGCTGAGTTACACAGGATACTAAGAAGAGAACGAAGAGTATGCCAAAGATTCGCTTCATTCAATAGCCCTAGGAAGCACGGTATTTATACTTTTCTGTTACAGCGGAAGCCCGCTGTCATATTAACGTTGAAAACTACGTTTTCAAGCCCTCGAAAATTTATTAGGTTGAGTGAATATACTCTGTTGTGTCTTACAAAATGCCTAGAAGGGGATGCCAAGGTACATGATTCTCTCCTGGCCTTCATCAATTTTTCCAATGGTCTCAACGGCCCGGTCTATCTCATGCTGCATTTGTGCTCGCTGACCAATGCCTAAGGCAGGATCCTGCATCCTCTGGCTGCAGCTAGCCGCATGAATGACACAATATTGCCTGAATGCGGCACGTAACTCGTCTGGGGGGAAGGCATCATTTTCAATCATTTTTTCAAGATGCCGCATGCTAGACCCATCTCCCCTCGACAGTTGCCCAAGAACTTCTTTTGCTGATACCATATCGAGTGCGATTTCAGTAAGCATACGCGCGGTAAATAAGCGCTTATATATAAGGTTTTCTATTACTTCACTACTTATAAGTAACTACAATATGTGTTTATGGCTCTACAATAATCTCTCCGGTCATTTTGTCAAGAAGTATAGCGTCCTGATATGGAAATGAGCCCGCTTCGTGGAAAGCGTACGAGAACGTGTCTCCCGGATTCAGCCTTGGGCTGTTCTTAAACTCCTTGCTGAACATACTAATAATATGCACTTTCGTATCATCATTAATCCAGGTTACGGTCTCTCCGCGGGGAATGTGGAGCGGGGTAGGTCCAAACCGGCTTAAGCGCATGCGCACCGTGTTCGGATCCTGCATAATCTCCTGTAGCTCCTCATTAGTCTTTAGATCCTGAGGGGGCGCTTCCGGAACATCTTCAATAGGCACGGTCGCTGACTCC
>Ga0209542_10008241_pt1 | contig 19520 bp, 25 predicted proteins | sample RifCSPhighO2_01_FD_184028 | JGI IMG/M metagenome (GOLD analysis project Ga0209542, IMG submission 184028) | Soil microbial communities from Rifle, Colorado - Rifle CSP2_plank highO2_0.1 (SPAdes) (version 2) | ecosystem: Environmental > Terrestrial > Deep subsurface > Rock core/Sediment ...
GGCGTGCAAACGCCGCGCGGTTTTTTCTTATTTGCCGTACAGTTCGGAGTGCGTACCAATGGCTAAAAATCGGACGGTTGAGTTCTGCTCGTGGCGATAAATTGCCCGATAGCTACCTGTCACGTTAATGCTCCAACATCCGGCCCACTCTGCCGTGAGAGGATGGTTATCCAAAAGCGGATGAAACGGATTCTCCACAAAGATATTCCTGCGCTCTTTGAACCGTTCTCGGAGTTTTTCCGGAAGCTTCGCATATTTCTTATCGAAGTTCCGATGGGTAAAAATGTTCATTTTTTGACCAAACTGTCCAGATACCTATCCATCTCTTCCGGGGTGCGGAGAGGGGGTGAGAATTTACCCTTCCGGCCTTCTTCTATGTCGCGAATAGCTTCGCGTAGGAGTTTTGCTGTTTTTGCATTTGGCGTCAACGGTACGGCAAATTCGACCCGCTGTTCGTCTCCAAACTTGCGGAGTGCTCCGTTAACTACAATAGAGAGGGGAATGCCCAGTCGGTGGGCGACCTTCTTGGCTTTGTCACGCACATCCTTATCCACCTTGATACTGATGACTGTTTTCATATAACCAAAGTATATACTTCGGTAGAACTCTGTCAAGTTAGTTAGTTTCCTTTCAACACCGCTTCGAGCAATGCAGTTTCGGAGGGGGCAATAGTGGTGTTAAAGACGGCGGCTTTGGCGGAGAGGTCGCCCATGAGGAGACCCACAATGCCGCCATTGCCGCTTGCCGTGAGGGCGTCGTCAATGTGGGAGAGCGCGAGTGCGCGCAGGTCACGCTCGCCGGTTGTGGCGGCGGTGGTTTCGGTCACAATAATACCCGCGAGCGTGCCGTCGCGCAGGCGCACCGCCGCTCCACCGGAGGAGCCGCCCTGCGACACCACGGTACCCCCGACAGAAAAGAGACCGATGTTTTTTGAAGCGCTAAACGAGAAAAGTTGCGTTACGTAGGCTATGGCCGAACTGGCGTAAAGGCTCTTTTGTACTGTTTCGGCGCCTAAAAATCCGGCGGGGTAGGCGGCGAGGAGCATTGGGTCGCCTATGTCAGCGTAGGCGCGGTCCATCGCAAGGTGGGGGAAGGAGGGTGGTAGAGCGGCGGCGGGGTCGGTGCGCCCGGTGATGAGCAAAAAGGCGAAATCTTGCTCGCCGGTGCCGACCGCTTGCGCGGATTTGAGCTGTGCGGCATTTGCGGCAACCCATGCCGGTGGCAGGTAGAGGAGCGTTGCGGTGTACATTGCTTGCGCGGGCGAGCCAGTGCGGACGGTGCAGGTGACATTGCCCGGCTGGAGATAGTCGCGCAGGAGGAAGTACTGCGCAATGTGCGCGTTGGTGAGTATGACCCCGCGGCCGTCGACGATGACGCCGCTGCCGCTGATGCCGGTTGAGAGCCCCGTCTGCGGCAGGCAGAGGATGTTGACCAGCGCGTCGCGTGTCTCCTCGTTTATTTGCTCTTGTGATTTTGTCGGAGTGGTTGAAACAGGGCTCGACGAAACCGGAGGAGAAAAAGGTCCTCGGATCTCCTCGTCCAGCACGTCTCTTAGAGGACGCGCAGGCGAGGCCAGACCATTTTTCTCCTCCGGTTTCGTCCCGCCGGTGGTCGTCGGAGTACTCGATGCGGTGGGGAACTCGGCCACCTGGGGCGCAGTCACTGCGCGTAGCTGCAGACCGGGTATAAACGACCCCCAAAACAGCAAAAACGACAGGACAATGCCCGCGAGCGTATCAAACAGAGTTTGCAATATATTCATGTGCGGGATGCCGGAATCGAACCGGCAACTACAGTTTGGAAAACTGTCGTTTTACCACTAAACTAATCCCGCTTGTGCACCTAATAGTGTATTAAATTGCGCTGTTGTACAATGGTCGTATGCATTTTAAACAAGCGGCGGTAGCAATTGTTGTCCTTATTATTTTGGCGGCGGGGTTCGGCTTGTGGGCATCAAAAGCAACTGCTCCCGGGCCGTCCGGGCAAGAACAAAGTATTTTGATGGGCTCGGCAACGCCGCAAGGGGACTATAAGTATACCGAAGAGGGGCCCTACTATGTGATAGAGGCAAGATATCCGGCAGGCCGGCCCGCTGTCGAAGCGGCGCTCGCCGCAAGCATCGCGCAGTTTAAAGAGGATGGCAACTTTGCCAACCTGACCGCGGAAGACATTCAAATTCAGGGCCTGGGGCCCGACCGCAAGTATGCCTACGACGCGGAGTACAAAACATACAACGCGCCGGGTTACACCTCCTACTTTTACACCATATATCAGGACACGCTCGGCGCGCATCCCAACGGATTCTTCCTGACCTTTGTGTTCGACAAAGAGGGCAACAAAGTTTCTTTGGCACAACTCTTCCCCAACAACCCCAACTGGCTCGAGGAGCTGTCACTCGTGGTGTCTAACGAGGTGGTGGCGCAGATGAAGCAACGCACGGGCTTGGATGACATAACGGGCTCGGTATTTGCCGAGGGGCTGGCGACAAAAGAAGAAAACTTCCAAACTTTTGTCATAGACGGCGACATGCTCGTTGTTGAAATTCCGCCCTACCAAGTGGCGGCGTACGCCATGGGCTCGTTTGAAGTCAGGACTCCGCTCAAAGGTCTCCAATAAAGAAAAAATCCCCCGAAGGGGATTTTTTCTTCTCGAAGCCGACGCTTTGGTCGGCTCCCCGACTAACACGTCGGGGGAGGATTCAAAATTATTGCTTGACCGCTTCTTTAAGCGCCTTGGCGGCCTGGAACTTAGGCACGCGCATGGTCGGGACCTGCACGGTCGCGCCGGTGCGGGGGTTCCTAGCGGTGCGGGCCGCGCGCATCTTGGTCTTAAAGATGCCAAGACCGGCGATAGAAACCTCGCCGCCCTTTTTGAGTTCGCCCACAATACCCTCAATCATGCACTCGACGGCGCGCTCGGCATCCGCCTTGGTGGTGCCCAGCACCCCATGCACCTTTTCTGCGATTTCCTGTTTATTCATATCACTTTTTAATATTAGATGGATAATTTAGACCCTCTCGGCCGTAGCCCGGCCACGGGCGAGGCTGTGCGGGTAGTATACCCCCGTGTAAAAACCTTGCAACAAGGCCAATTTACCGAGCAAACTCGATGGCGCGGGTTTCGCGGATGACTATTACCTTGATTTCGCCGGGGTATTTGAGTTCGTTTTCGATGCGCAGGGCTATGTTGCGCGCCAGCTCGCGCGCCTGGAAGTCGCTCAACCCCTCGGGTTTGACAAACACGCGCACCTCGCGGCCGGCGGATATGGCGTAGGACTTTTCCACGCCCTCAAAGGAGTTGGCAATACCCTCGATGTCGGCGAGGCGCTTGATGTACTGCTCCACCGAGTCGCGGCGGGCGCCGGGGCGCCCGCCGGAAATAGCATCGGCCACCTGCACAATAAAAGACTCCGGCGTTTCGTACGGGTACTCCTCGTGGTGCGCCTGCATCGCTTTAATAACTTCCTCCTGCACGCCGAATTTCTGCAAAATGCGGCGGCCTATTTCGACGTGCGTGCCCTGCACCTCGTGGTCCAAGGCCTTGCCTATGTCGTGCAGGAGCGCTCCTGCACGGGCAACAGCCGGGTTGGCGCCCACCTCCTCGGCTATCATGCCGGCGATGTGCGCCATTTCCACCGAGTGTTGGAGCACCGACTGCCCGTAGCTGGTGCGGAAGTGCAACCGGCCCAAAATCATGAGCAAGCGCGGGTCGAGATTGAGCACGCCGACCTCAAACGCGGCGGCCTCGGCCTTGTCTTTGATTATTTTGTTGACATCTGCCTTGGCCTTTTCCACAATCTCCTCGATTTTGGCCGGCTGGATGCGGCCGTCGATGATTAAATTCTCCAGCGCGACGCGCGCCACGGCGCGGCGCAGTGGGTCGTAGCTTGAGAGCACAATAGAGCCGGGCGTGTCGTCGATAATTACTTCGACACCGGTGGCGCGCTCAAATGCCTTGATGTTGCGGCCCTCTTTGCCGATTATTTTGCCCTTGAGGTCGTCGTTGGGGATGGTGACCGCCGTCGCCATCGTGTCGGATGCAACCGAGTTGCCCAAGCGGTGTATTGCGGTGACCAAGATATCTTTGGCGCGGCGGTCCAAACGTTCGATGCCGTCGCGCTCAAGTTTGGCCACGCGCATCATCATGTCCTCGCTGTTCTCCCGCTCAAGCTCCGTATACAACTGCTCTTTAGCTTCGGTCTTGGACAGCCCCGCCACTTTTGCAAGTTCGGTGCCGCGCTCTTGTAGCAGCACCTCGGCGCGCTCTTTTATTTGTTTGACCTCCTCTATCTTGCCTTTAACCGCCTGGATTTCGGAATCGAGCTCGCCCTGCTTTTTGTCCAAGGCTTCCTCACGCTTAAAGACACGCTCCTCTTGGCGCGTCACCTTCTCCTCCTTTTCCGCGACGGTCGTCTCGAGCACGGTCAGCACCTCCGCCGCCTTTGCCTGTGCCTCTTCGGTTATTTTTTTTGCTTCCTCGCGAGCGTCGAGCAGAATGTGCTTGACCTCGACCTCTATCGAACCCTTACGCGACAGTACCAACAGCCATCGGAATACAAAGCCGATTACCGCACCACTGAAGGCGCTGAGCGCCAAGAGCAGGAAGACTATTTTTAATGACATAGCGGGATTTCATGAAATATATATTGTGAACATTCCTACAGTACCATAACTAGAGATTAGCCACTAGTGGTTAGCCATTAGTCGCCCCTAAGCCCTATTGGCTAGTGACTAATTACTTCTTGACAGGGGTCTGATGGGCCATGATGTCGTCAACGACGCCGTACTTTTTGGCCTCGTCCGCCATCATAAAGTAGTCGCGGTCGACGTCCTTTTGTATCTTTTCGAGCGGCTGGCCGGTGGCTTTGGAGAGTATCTTGCTCAACCGCTCGCGCGTGGCGATGATGTGTTTGGCCGTGATCTCAATGTCAGTCGCTTGTCCCTGCGCCCCGCCCCACGGCTGGTGGATCATCACCTCTGCGTTCGGCAAAGCAAAGCGCTTGCCTTTTTGTCCGGCGGCCAATATGACCGCCGCCGCCGATGCCGCGATGCCGACACACACGGTCGCGACATCGGGCTTGATGTAGTTCATCGTGTCGAGTATTGCGAGGCCGGCCGTGACCGAGCCGCCGGGGGAGTTGATATAGAGTTGGATGTCCTTTTTTGGATCCTCGCTGGCCAAAAAGAGCAGTTGGGCGATAACCAGGTTGGCGGTGTGGTCCTCAATCGGTCCGGCAAGAAATATTACCCGCTCTTTGAGCAGGCGCGAGTATATGTCGAAGGCGCGTTCGCCGTAGGGCGTCTTTTCGATGACCATGGGGACCAGTTGGCTGAATTCGGGGGTTTTTTGCATGTGCATAGTATAGCTTGACTCCCAAAACTTTCAAGCGTTTAATAGATGCTACAGGGTAGGTGGCTTCGCCTACTTCGCACCTAAACCGAACGGGATGTCCGTTCTTTCGCCGTTTTGCATCTCGCAAACGGCAAACTCAACTGGAGGATGTCATGTTGTTCTCTTACGCCCGGCGCATCGCTCTCGCCACCCTCTTGATGCTAGTTGCATGGTTCGTCACCGCACATCCGGAGTATTTGCCGCATGTGTGGCAGATGGCCTTCTTCTGGCTCATGATTGTGATCACTGCTTGGGGATTCGCCGCGCTCGCTTGGCTGTCGTTGCTTGGCATGGCCAAGGATGACATCAAGTGCGCATGGCGTTCTCGTTGAGCCGAGCGTCGCAAGATGCTCAACAAAGGGCCCGCTTCGGTGGGCCCTTTTGCTTTCTACTTCTACCGCGTATGAATTAAAGTCCTATAGGATAATTATTCATACGTCCACACCACTACCTGTTTCCTTCCAAAAGTTTGAGGGCGAGTTCGTTTTTTAGGACAGTTTCTATATGGATTTTGAGGAGCTCGGGGTTTGCTTCGGGGAAGTGCTCTAAGGCGTGCTTCATTTCAGCCGCGACGGCGGTTTCGTCGGCATCCAGTTTTTCTTCCATCGCGATTTTGTTGAGCAAGAGCTGCAGCTGCGCGCGTTTTTTAGCCTGCTCGCGGAAGTCGTTGCGCACCCCCTCTTCGGTTTTGTTGGTCTGTTTCAAATAATCCTCGAACGTCGTCCCAAACCGCTTAACATCCTCGCGCATCTGCGCCATAATCTTTTGGAGCTCACTTTCTACAAACAATTTCGGCACCGTGAGCGCCGACTGTTTGAGCAGCTCTTCTATCAGCTTGCCGCGGCGCACATCGCGCGCCTGGCGCGCCTTCTCTTCGGTGATACCCTTGCGGGTTTGCGTCTTGAGGTGCTCCAAACTATCAAAAGCCCCTACAGACTTTGCAAACTCATCGTTCAACTCCGGCACCACATCATTTTGTTTGCGCGATTGCCGCAGGTCTTCCAAAATTTTTGCCACCTCCTCATCGCTCGCGGGCAGGCTCGTCTCCAAAACCACCTTTTCGTGCAAAGTCTTCCAATGTTTTGGCAGGGCGACGTCCGGATATACCGTGGTGCGCACGGTGAGAGCGAGGGGGTTGCCGGGTTGCAAGCCCTGCCTGCCGGCAGGCAGGTTGGTGACGCGGATGTCGGGGCGGCCGACGGCTTCTAGCCTTTTCTCGGCAATAAGCTCCGGGTAAAAGTCCTTTACAAACAATTCGGCGGCCTCTTCAAGCACGGAGAGCTCGCCCACTTTTTTGAGCGCCATCTCTGCAGGCACCTTGCCGGGGCGGAAGCCGGGCAACTCAAGGTGCCCGGCGATATGTTTGAGCGCCGCCTCGCGGTACGGGGTAAGCGCAGCAAAGGGAACCTCGCCCAACAGCTCCACTTCGGAGTCGGGGAGACTTTTTACTACAAAAGATTTTGCTATCTCTTCAAATTTCACTTGATGAGAGTAGCACGACTAGAACGAGCCTTGCAAAGAGTCGAGGTCGGCGCTTGAGTCGCTGTTTGCGGTCGCGTCGAGGTCGGACTGGATGGAGCTTTCGGCAGTCTGCGGGGTCGTGGTGGCGGTTTGTCCTTGCTGCAGCGCGGCGTCCTCGAGCGCGCGCTCCTGCGCCTCTTGCTGCTGCGTGTAAAAGAAGTACGCGCCGCCCGCCGCGAGCAACACCACTACAATAATGATGCCTATCGTGGCGCCGAGCCCGCCGCCGGAGCTTTGGACCGGGGGGGTCGGAGGTGTTGCTTGTCCAGAGCCTGTCGAAGGGGTTTGTTGTGGAGGCATAGGATTAAAAAATAATATTAATTGGCACTCGCGCTCGCTTCGGCCGAAATTTGAGATTCGGTGCGGACAGACTCAAGGACTTTTTGGAGAGACTCTTTTGCCTGTTTGAGGGCATCTTCGGCCGCTTTAACCGCCGCGCGCACCTCGGGCATTTCTTCTTTAGGGTTGGTTGCAGAGAGTGCCGAGGTCAAAGTTGTTCCTACGAAGGTTATTTTGTCCTGTGCCGTAGCGATGTCGGTGCGAGCAGCCGCGAGCAGGCCCACTGAAACACTCATGTCCTGGGCTTTGGCCTCGTATTCTTTGATGCGGTTGTCGATGCGGGTTGCAATGGAGGCGAGCCCCTCGACCGCTTTGGTCAGACGGTCGGCGATGTTGCCCACTGACCTCTGTACCGCCGCGTCGAACTTCTCTTTTGCTTTCTCGCGCGCAGCTTCGATGCGGTTTTTGACTACCCCTTTCTTTTCTTCTAATTTAACGCGCATTTCCTCGCGCTTCATTTGTATTTGCGCGGTAGTGCTTGCTACAAATTCGCGCTTGCGCTCTATGAGATTTTTCACCTCCTCTTTGCGTTTCATGACGGCGTTCTGCGCGGTATCGATGCGCACTTTGATCTCTGTGCGAGTAGTGCTGGCGTTTTCTTTTATATTCCTTAATATCTGCGCCGGTGCCAACGGTCGGGGTTTCTCCATTTTTGCATTAAAGGACGCACTCGTCTCGGCGTTTGTCGAAACAGCGGTCTCTTCCGCCAAAGCAAAAGCGGGCGCGAGTAAAAGGGCGGCAGCGAGAGCAATGGGGGCAAGGGTTTTCATACCCCCATTTTACACCCCTTTTTTATTTTGCAAACTACTCTGCAGGGATAGGGGGCGGCGCTATCGGGGCCGGAGCGTCTTTGCCCTCGGTGGCGTCAACCGGCTTACCTCCCACCGACTGGATGTCGATGCGCCAGCCGGTCAGCTTGGCCGCCAAGCGCACGTTTTGCCCGCCGCGGCCAATGGCCAGGCTCTGTTGGTCCTCAGCCACTTTAATGGTCGCTTTGTGGTCGGTCTCGTCGAGCTCGACGCTCAATATGCGGGCGGGAGAGAGTGCCTCTTCTATAAACGCTTTCGGGTCTTCGGACCACTCAATAAGGTCTATCTTCTCGCCGCCGAGCTCGCTCGTGACCGTCGAGACGCGCACGCCGCGCTGGCCCACCAAAGAGCCGACCGGGTCAACGTGCGGGTCGGTCGAGGCGACCGCCACTTTGGAGCGGCTGCCCGCCTCGCGCGCGATCGACTTAAACACGACCGTTTTGGCCGCGGCCTCGGGGGCCTCCATCTCAAACAGTTTGACCAAAAACTCTGGCTTGGCGCGGGAGAGGCGCAGGTAGATGCCGCGCGGCGACTCTTCTACTTGGTACAAAAGCCCGCGGATGCGCTCGCCCTGGCGGTAGCGCTCGCCGGGTATCTGCTCGTCGTAGGGCAAGATGCCGGTCGCGCGCCCCAGGTCGACATAGATGTTGCCGCGCTCCATGCGTTGCACGGTACCGGACACAATCTCGCCCTGGCGCGCGCCATACTCGGCCACGACAGAGACCTTTTCCGCCTCGCGGATTTTTTGGATGATGACCTGCTTGGCCGTTTGCGCGGCGATGCGGCCGTAGTGCTCCTCCGGCTCGAGCGGGAAGACTAGCTCGTCGCCCACCTTGGCGTCGCGCTTTATAAACTTGGCGTCCTCGATTTTTATGTGCTGCTCTTCGTTGTAGCGGGGGAGTGCCGGGATTGGGTTGCCCTCCGCATCAAGCTCAACCTCTTTTGCGTTCAGCTCATCCTCTTCGTCCTCGGAGACAAAACGCACCGTCGTGTCATCTACAACCATCTTGACCTGTTGAAATTCGGTCGTGCCCGCGTTGAGGTCGATGCGCGCGCGGATAACCTGCCCTTTTTTGGCGTACTCTTTTTTGTACGCGGTCGCCAAAGCGGCCTCGATGGCCTCGATTACTTTTTCTCTCGGTATGCCGCGCTCCTCCTCGAGCTCGCCGAGCACGCTGTTCATTACTTTGAGGTCAAACATATAGAATTAAATTCGAAATCCGAAGCACGAAATCCGAAAAAGTTTTAAATTTAAAACCTTTGGATTTAGGATTTGTTTCGAGTTTCGGATTTGTTATTTCGTGCTTAGTAAATATCTGTCTCTTAAAAAAGAGAAAACCGCCCACTCGGGGCAGTTATCAGATGCTCCAAATATACGCTTATGTGATAAAATAGTCAAATGCTAAAAGAGCTGCAGGACATAGGCCTGTCGGAAAAGGAGGCGCGGGTGTACCTCGCGGCTTTGGAGCTGGGCAAGACTACGGCCGAAAAGCTGGCCACGCAGGCCAAGGTCAACCGCTCCACGACCTACGTACAGCTGGAGTCGTTGATGAAGATGGGCCTTATGAGCACCTACGAGGAGGGCAAAAAGACCTACTTTGCGCCCGAGTCGCCCACCTACCTCAAGCGGATTTTGGACATGAAGCGCGCCGAGATAGGCGCGCGCGAAAAAGAGCTCGGCAGCCTGATGCCCGAACTCACCCACCTGTTCGAAGGCGCCGGCGAGCGCCCTGTGGTGCGTTTTTTCTCCGGCAAGGATGGTGTTGCCACTATGCGCGACCAAATATTGGAAACAAAAAACAAAAACATCCTCATTTTGCACTCTTTCGACTCGCTTGCGTCGGTTTTTAATGAAGAAGAGCGCGAAGACTATTCAAAGCGGCGCGCTGACGCAGGTATATCAGCCAGGGTTATTTACAATAAGAAAGATGGTCCCTTTCCTGGAGATTTTAAGTCTACGAGCCGTCGTCACGTGGCCGAGGAGGTACTCAAAGTAACCAACGACATCGCGATATTTGACGACAGTATTGCTATTGCCAACCTGCAAGGGACCCTTTTTGGGGTTTTGATAGAAAATAAACAAATAGCCGACAGCTTGCGCTCGATGTTTGAGTTTATGTGGACGTGCACAGCGCAACTTAAAACAAAAAAATAAAAACCGTGGTGGCCCGCCTGAGCGAGCGACCACGGCCTCTTTAACTGTCCGGGTCTCGGTTTAATCCCCTAAAGGGCCCGAGACGCGGGTTGCGGGTCTACCACCCGCCGCCCGGGCCCTCCATACTCTGATGCTTCGGCGCCGCTTCGATTTTGCCGGCGGTGACGATGCCCATGAGGGCCAAGGTTTGCAGCTTAGGCATGAGAGTAGCGCCTCCTTAGCGCTATATCATGTTGTGTCAGGGCCAGGGTGGCCCCAACAATTCCACGCTGGGAGTGTTCCCTGCGCTTACCTCTATACTACCTTTAGTCAGCCCTAATTGTCAAAGTATTTCTGTGTATAACTGGGGTTTGTTAGTCTAGACTGGCTTTTTAATCTGTCAAATACGGCCTTAAACAAATGGTTTTAGACTTATCCACACCACAAGTGTTAAAACTTGTTGACAGTATTTTGCCTGGGGATATAGTTACTTTGTTAGAGCACATTGACACTAATCATTACTAGATAACCAACAAGTCTTTTATGGAAAAGCAAGAGACCACAGAGCCACCGCCGTAGCGGGGCCGGAAGCGCAGAGGGGTAGGGAACTTCATCAAATTATTAGGGGTTTTAAGGAGAATGAAGCTATGAAAAGAGAAAGTCGGTCGCCGCCGAACGCCAACAGCGCAGACGCCGCAGGAAGTATAGGGTCGAAGACAAGGTCAGGTGTTGCCTTCCTCCCCGCCCCAAGTGCATAGGACTACGTCGCCCACTCTCGGAGAGTTTTAATCAGCCGGTACAAAGAGTGCGCACTTGGGGCGGGGAACAGGAAACATCTCAAACAGGCTCACTTGCGCTTCAGGATAAAGTAGCTATAATAGCTACTATGGCTACTCGTATAAAAACGCGCCGGGTCTATGTGCCGGCAAAAGAGGCGAAGAACCGCTTCGGCGAGCTCTTGGAAGCCGCACAGCGGCACCCCATCCTTATTACCAAAAATAACCGCGTGGTCGCCGAGATACGCCGCTCGAGCGAGAGGACGCGCTTTGAGGAAATGGAGGACAAAATTTGGGGCGAGAGGGCGTTGAAGGCGGAAAAAGAAGGATATATTGGTGTAAAGGCGTCCAAAAAATTGATGGATCGCTTCCGTAATGCTTGAAGTAGAATTTGGTAGACATGCCCGAAAAGTTTTTAAGCGTCTGCCCGCAAAGCAGATGGGTCAGATAACTCGCAAGGTAGAAGCCCTCGCACAAAACCCGTTTCCTCAGGACTCCAGACTTCTTTCTTGGTTTCCCGTGCATCGGGTGGATATTGGCGAGTACAGGATTATCTATTACGTCGAAGATAAGTTGTATGTGCCTATTGTCGGAAAGCGGAATGACGACGAAGTGTACCGCAAGCTAAAAAGAATGGAGTAGAATAGAGAGGATGGAACGCAGTATGGGGTGGCTTGGCCGCGAGGCTTTGAGTGATGATGAGCGCCGGCACGCGTTGGCGCACGAGCTTGGTGTGCCTTTTGTACAGTTGGGCCGCGACGATATATCGCTGGAAGCACTCGCAGTCATCCCCGAGCCGCTGTCGCGCGAGCATAACGTGGTGGCGTTTGCTCTGGCCGGCGACGCCGGGTTGGAAGTTGCCCTGCTCGACCTCGCGGAGCTCGAGCACCTTGAGTTTTTGCGCCCGCGCTACAAGGTGCTGCCGCGGCTCACGAGCCGCGAGTCGCTCACGCGCGCGCTTATCCGCTACCAGCAGCACTTGCGCGATGTATACGGCAAAAAGCTGGAGGACCCGCGCTCGCCCAATTTGCTCGACACGCTCCTGCTCCACGCACTGCACAGCCGCGCGACCGACCTGCACCTGCAGAGCGAGCAGGGCGGCCTTTTGGTGCGCTACCGAATCAACGGCTTTTTAAAGAACGCGATGACTTTGCCGCAGGCGGCCGGCGCAAACGTTATTTCAAAATTGCGTACGCTGGCGGGGGTGCCCGCGGGCAGCTTGCCGCGCGAGGGGCGTATGCGCGTCGACCTCGGGAGTGGCGAGGATTTGTCGCTGCTCGTTTCCTCGGTGCCAACGGTGGCGGGGGAAAAGTTGGTGGTGCGCATCGCGCGCGAGCGTGCGCGCGGGTTCACCCTAGAGAGTTTGGGCTTGCACGGCGAGGCGTTGGAGCGCGTGCACCACGTTTTGCTCAAGCGGCGCGGGTTGGTGGTGGTGGTGGGGTCTGTTGGAACCGGAAAGGCGACTACTCTTTATACATTGCTCGACCTTTTGAATACTCCGGAGATTTCTATCGCGACGGTTGAGGCCGAGGTCAAGCACGTTTTGCCGCGCATCGCGCAGACCGAAGTTAGTGATGGATTGAGTGCGGCCGCGGGGCTGCGCGCGGCGCTCAAACAAGACCCGGACGTGGTGATGATCAACACTGTTACCGACCGCGAGGTGGCACAAATTGCTACTGCAGCGGCCAAGCGGGGAGTGTTTGTGCTTGTTGGTGCCGAAGATGCGGCACTGCTGCCCGACGCCGACCTTGTCATAAAAGTTGCAACCGTGCGCAAGCTCGGTGACAAACAAATCCCCGAGTGGCACAAGCTGACCCGCGCACAAGGCGAGGAGTTGGAAGTTTCGGCAAACTTTGCCTCGGTGCTCGCCGCGCTTAAAGAGGAGGGGAATATAAAAAAAGACACGCCGTGGAAGGACATCCAGTTTGCACGGCCGGTTAAAGCCACCGACCAGCCCGATGGATATGGGGGATTGTTGGGCGTGCAGGAGGTTGCAACAAAAGACGGCATAGTGGGGCTCAATTTGATAGAAGACGGCGTCTTTAAAGCCGCGCAAGGCCTGACTAGTATAGAGGAGGTCCTAAATCTATTGTAAACAAAGGCTTTCTTGGCTACTTACAAAACACCCCTTGACAAAAGTCAAGCATGGGTGTATACTGTACATTAAGACTAGTTCCTGACGATTCACATCACAAGTCACACATTGGGGGATGCCATGAGGAAGATCTTCGCAAAGTTTCTGGCCATGTTGTCTCGTCTCATCCTGCCGGCGATCCGTTTTGCGACGGTTCGCGCTGAGAAGAGGGGCGACGAAGAGGCCGCTCGTAAAGGGCGTCGGATTCTCAATCTATATGAAAAGATTGGGGCATCCAAAACCCTTTGTGACGCCGTTGCTGCCAAGAAATAATATTTGTGGGTTTTAAAACCCTCCGTCGGCCGGACGTTCCGGCCACCTTTCAAGCTCTTGATTTGATTGCTTGCCATGAGCAAGGTCGAATGGAGTGTTTGAAAGGGAACTCATGGTGAGGTTCTCAATTCCGCATCGTGCGGACAACTGGAGGTTACAGTCATGTTTAGGGACGTCTTGAAAGCGGCAGCTCTGAAGGCCGCCGAGAAAAGCCGTCGTGAGGGTGATCTTGCCAAGGTGCGCTCAGCCCTTTGGCTGGCTCGCCTCGCGGCGGGTGTCGAGCCCTTGGAGCACCGCTCGATATGGGCGTATCTCGACGGGTGTTTGCATTTCGGACGCACCGGACGCGAAGCGTCGCTCCGGGCGCACGAAATGAACCGCATCTACGTGTAAATAACAGGAGAGAAGTCATGCCGAAGATGCTCTTGCTCGCTATCATGTTCGGGGCCGCCGTAATAGCGACTGCCCCGCAGTGGTTGCCGGCACCCACCAGCTTTGTGGATGTGCCGGTCAGGGTGCAGGTTTTGAGATGAGTAGGCCCGCTCTGTGGGCCCTGGGGATAGGTTTTGCGCTTCTTGTGCTCAATCCCCAGGGCACCAAGAACTTTGTTATCGAATGTGTCGGCGTCCTTCTTAGAACACTCGTTGATGTGTTCTGCAGGTTGGCGACATGAAAGCCCCCGGCTTCGGCTGGGGGTTTTTGCTATTTATAAATGGTATATTGTCGGAATGGCCAACAGAATTTCTAAGGCGCGGCCCCTCGTCATTGCAAACTGGAAGATGTATATCGAAACGCCCGAGGCGGCGCGGGCTTTTGTCGCATCGCTCAAGCGCAGAGCAGCCTCTTTTGCTCCTGCAGAAGCGTGGGTGGCGGCGCCCTTTACTCTGCTACCACTCTTGAAAGGTATTAAACTCGGAGGACAAACTGTTTCAGCGCACGAAGGCCCGCACACCGGCGAAGTTTCGGCCATGATGTTGAGAGAGGCCGGCGCGTCGTTTGTACTGGTCGGACATTCTGAACGCAGACGCCAAGTCATCGAGGGTAAAGAGGTAGAGGGTGAGAGCAATGAAGACGTACACGCACAGCTTGCCGCGGCGGCCAACGCCGCGCTCACGCCGGTGCTCTGCGTCGGCGAGCGCGAGCGCTCGCCCGAGGGCACCCACTTTAACTTTATAGAAGAGCAGCTCGCCTCGGCGTTGCGCGGTGCGCAGTCTTTGGCAAGCAAATTGGTGGTCGCGTACGAGCCGGTGTGGGCGATAGGCAAGACGGCGGTTGATGCAATGCGGCCGCAAGAGGTCGAAGAGACGGTTATTTTTATACGCAAGGTGCTCGCGAGCGTGCTGGGCAGAGAGCCCGCGCGCAAAATCAAAGTGCTCTATGGCGGCTCGGTCGAGCCGGACAACGCGCAGAGTCTGCTGGCGGAGGGCGGAGTTGACGGATTTTTGGTCGGGCACGCGAGTGCAAAGATTGACTCGTTTGTTGTAATTTTAAAGGCATGCAAGAGATAAGGTCGGTCAAAGACGCGGACGTTGCGGGCAAGCGCGTGCTGGTGCACGTCGACTTTGACGTGCCCCTAAAGAACGGCGCAATAGTCGACGACTTCCGCATCCGCGCCGCGCTCCCGACCATTGCGCTACTTAGGGAGAAGGGGGCGGAACAAATAGTACTGATATCCAAACTGGGGCGCCCGGAGGGCAAAGTCGTCGAGGAGTTGCGCATGGCGCCAATACAGAAAAAATTGGCGCAGTTGGTGGACACCTCCGGCATCGAACTGCGGGAGAACCTGCGCTTTGATCCGCGCGAGGAGGCCAATGACTCCGCGTTTGCCAAAGAGCTGGCAAGCCTTGGCGATGTGTTTGTTAATGAAGCCTTTGCCGACTCGCATCGCACACACACCTCTATTGTAGGCATCCCAAAGTTTTTGCCGGGCTACGCCGGAGTGCGGTTTGAGGAAGAGGTGCGCAGGCTCTCTGCGGCGCTCACGCCGCCCCAAGGAGCGCTCGCCCTGATCGGCGGCGCAAAATTTGAGACAAAAGAGCCGCTTATAAAAAAATTGCTGGGGGTGTATGCGGAGGTGCTGCTCGGCGGAGCATTGGCCAACGACGTTATCAAGGCGCGCGGGCTGCCGTTCGGCAAGTCACTCTTGTCGGGCACGCCGGTTGACCCGGAAGTTGCGGCCGATGAGCGGCTGGTGCTGCCACAAGACGCGATATTTGCCGAAGTGGGCTCCAACGCCGAGCGCTCGGGCGGCATTGTCGACATCCGCGCGGGCGAAAGTATTATCGACATAGGCCCCGCGACTGCAAAACTGTGGGCAGAAAAAATTTCTAAAGCGCCGTTTGTGTTGTGGAACGGCCCGGTGGGCATTTATGAGCAGGGCTACTGCGACGGTACCGATGCGCTGGCCGCAGCGCTGGCGGCGAGCGGCGTTGCGGCGGTCGTGGGCGGCGGCGACACCATCGCCGCCATCAGCAAACAAACATTCGATCCGCAAAAAGTATTTGTATCAACGGGCGGCGGGGCGATGCTCGAGTTTTTGACCGCCGGGACGCTCCCGGGGATAGAAGCTCTACGCCGGTAGTTTGTCGCCTAATTTCCGTGGCATGAGATGTATGTGCGCGTGGGGGACGTCTTTACCGACTATCGAGAGATGTACATAGTCGGCTCCTGTTTTTTCTTTCAGCCCGACTGCGATTGCTTGCGCGGCACCAAACCACTCGTTTGCTTCCTCACCAGGCACTTCGTAGAACCAATGATGATGTTTTTTTGGTATGACGATTGTGTGGCCGGGTACGGTTGGTTTGATATCAAGAAAGGCAACCACAAACTCGTTTTCGTAGGTAAAGTGCGTGGGTATATCTCCGGCTATTATTTTGCAAAAAATACAATCGAGCATGTTTCGATTATACTAGGCCAAATGAGGTCCTACAAAGTCCGCGAGCGCCTGCACGAAAACTTGCTCGAGCACTTGCTCCTTGCGCGCGGGGTAGAAGCACCAGAACAGGATGCATTTTTAAATCCTGACTTCGAGCGTGACAGCCACGACCCGTACCTCTTGCCCGGCATGGAGGCGGCGGTCGACCGCATTTTTGCGGCACAAAAAAATAATGAGCACGTTGCAGTGTGGAGCGACTACGACGCCGACGGCATCCCCGGCGGCGTGATGCTCGCGGAATTTCTGCGGGTGATGGGTTTACGTGTGACGCACTACATCCCGCATCGGCACGCGGAGGGGTACGGACTAAATAATGACGGGCTCGACGAGCTTGCAGGGGCGGGGGTGGCGCTGGTTATCACGGTTGATCTTGGCACCACCGAAATAGCAGGCGTTGCCCATGCGCGGGAGAAGGTGATTGATGTGATTGTCACTGACCATCATCTGGAGCCTGAAGCACTGCCGGAAGCTTTTGCACTTATAAATCCAAAATTAAAAACGAGCAAATATCCGTTCGACGGGTTGTGCGGCGCGGGCGTCGCATGGAAGCTCATACAAGCAATTCTGATAAAAAATCGTGCGAGCGGGCAGCTCTTCGACTACGCTCAGGGTAAAGAAAAGTGGCTGCTCGATTTGGTCAGCATAGCGACGCTCTCCGACATGGTGCCGCTGGTGGGGGAAAACAGGATGTTGGCGCGGCATGGGCTGACCGTGATGCGCCGCGGCCGCCGGCCGGGGCTCGCGGCACTGCTCAAACTGCTACGCATCGCGCCCACGGGGCTCACCGAGGACGATATTACCTTTATGGTCTCGCCGCGCATCAACGCCGCCTCGCGTATGGACTCTCCGCAAGCAGCCGCGTCGCTGCTTGCTGCAACCGGGCAGCTCGAGGCGGCCGATTTTGCTGCAAAACTCAACCACATCAACGACGAGCGCAAGGGGCTAGTGGCCTCGACCACAAAAGAGGTCAATAAACGCATTGTCGAGATGAACTTGAGCGCGAGCCCGCTGATTGTAATGGGCAACCCAAAGTGGAGGCCGGGGATTTTGGGGTTGGTGGCCGGCAAGTTGGCCGAAGCGCACAACAAAACAGTGTTTTTGTGGGGTAGGGAGGGCGGCGAGGTGATCCGCGGCTCCTGTCGCGCGGCGCCGGGCGTCAATATTGTCGAGGTGATGGCGGCGGCAGGTGATGCGTTTGGGCATTTTGGCGGCCATGCGGCATCCGGCGGTTTTGAGCTTGCGCCCGAGCGCGCGCACGAGCTGCCTGCTAGGCTCGCCGTAGCTTTTGCGGAGGTGGCCGCGGCTCTCCCGCCTACTCAAGAAGTAACGGTTGACCGCGAGCTCGACTTGGCCGAGTTGGTGCACGCGCAAAAAGAGCTGCAGAAGCTCGCGCCGTTTGGCGTGGGCAATACCAAGCCGCTTTTTATATTCCCCAACGTGTCCGTCGGGCCGGTGCGGAGTTTCGGCAAGACACAAAATCATCTTGAGCTGGCCCTTTCCAACGCCTCGGCAGAAATAAAAGGTGTCACCTTTTTTGCCACCCCCGACTCGTTTAATAAAAAAGTGGAGCAGGGAGGCAAAGCTGACATCGTGGGTCACATAGAAGCCGACTGGCGGGGCCAACCCCGCATCCGCGTGGTTGATGTACTTTAGAGACATTCTGTTGTAACCTCATTTTTGGGAGAAAACTTGAAGGGAGAAGTAGAGATGCGCAAAATTCGTATCACCAAGACCCCGCCAGGGTTTGCCGACCCGAAAATTCGCGCTCAATGGGTGGGTGTTGAGATCCCCTTGATAGAAGGTACGGAAGCGGCTGAAGCGGAATCCGCAATGCCGCGCTCGAGCTTGTCTGCCGGCGGATACATTGTCCGGGGCGAGGATGCGGTTCTGGCTCTCGCCGATGCCGGCAAGCGCGAGGCAGCCGCGTTCTGGAGCAATCCGGTTCCCGCGGCTCATCTTCGGTTCGCGCGCGATTGTTGCAAACTGATCGAATAGTTTAATTTGGAAGTCAGGCCCCAGCGATAACATCAAGGGGCCTGTTTGTTTCCCATGACCATTTATCTCTGTGAGTAACCAACACACTAGTATAACGCTATAGCGTATACTTAGTGTGTGGGGAGATTGGAGGCGGATTTTAGAAAACGGAGGAAGCGGGCTGATTTGCAGAAGCTCGTGCTTAACACCGTTGGGGCAGTTGGGGTTATTGGCGTGGGGCTTATAGCACCAGGGGTACTTGGAGCGCTCGGCAAACTGGGCTTGATGCCCGGCAAACGTCAGACAGATTCTATCCGCGCAGCTCGGCAGCGTCTTGTGCAACGGGGGTTTCTTGCGTGGGAGGGGAAGAAACTCCGGCTTACGGCCAAAGGGGAAAGAAGGCTACGGCTTTTGGAATTGCACGACTACCAAATAAAAAAACCAAAACGTTGGGACAAACGTTGGCGCGTTCTAATATTCGATATTCCGGAAAAGCGGAAAGGGTTGCGCGACAAAGTACGCCGGACATTGGCCACGGTCGGTTTTGTCCGCTTGCAAGACAGTGTTTGGATATATCCGTATGACTGCGAAGACCTTATCACTTTATTGAAGGCGGATTTTAGAATAGGAAGGGACATGTTGTATATGATCGTGGACACCCTCGAGTATGATGACCCTGTTCGGACGAGGTTTAATTTACTCTAATTCCAAAACACACTAACTTTACGCTATAGCGTAGAACTAGTGTGTTTTGGGTTTTTGTTAGTAGTATCCGACTCTCCTACAAAACGATGCGATATACTGCAAGGAATGGAAAACGCGAAACAGGTGGTGATTTTTTGTGATGGGGCCAGTAAGGGGAACCCGGGGCCGGGCGGGTGGGCTGCTTTAGTGGTGGCGGGGGATAGGGTAGCGGAGTTGGGCGGGGCGGAGAAGCATACCACCAACAACCGCATGGAGCTTACCGCCGCGCTCGAAGCTTTGCGTGCCTCAAACGCCGCTCCTGCCGGACCTCGCGTCGTATACACCGACTCCTCCTACGTCATCAACGGCATCACCAAGTGGGTGCACGGCTGGAAAAAGAACGGGTGGCAGACAAAAGAAAAGAAAACCGTCGTCAATCAGGATTTGTGGCGGGAGCTTGATGCCGCCGCGCTTGCGAGCGGGAGCAAAATAGATTGGCACTATGTCGGCGGGCACGTCGGCGTGGCGGGCAACGAGCGCGCCGACCAAA
>Ga0209542_10008242_pt1 | contig 19518 bp, 19 predicted proteins | sample RifCSPhighO2_01_FD_184028 | JGI IMG/M metagenome (GOLD analysis project Ga0209542, IMG submission 184028) | Soil microbial communities from Rifle, Colorado - Rifle CSP2_plank highO2_0.1 (SPAdes) (version 2) | ecosystem: Environmental > Terrestrial > Deep subsurface > Rock core/Sediment ...
GTTCCGCTTGTGGTACCCCGATTTTTTCAAAGGTGGATTTGATATCATTAGGGACTTCTTCCCAGGATTTGTATTTGGTCGCTTCCGTTCGTTGATAAAAATTGATTTTACTGAAATCCAACCCGGAGAGATCCACTCCCCATGTTGGCATTGCCTTTTTTTCAAAAAAATCATAAGCCAGCAGGCGCTTTTTACGCATCCAGTCAGGTTCTGATTTTTGCCAGGAAATTTCTTCAACAATTTTACGGGACAAGCCGGTTTTGCTCTTGTGAACAAACCGCTCCGGCGCGCCGGAAAAAATCTCTTTTTGGAGCTGTGCTTGCTTTGATTTGCTTTTGATTAAAGTTTCTAAGTTCATGTTTATTTATTCCTTTCTTTCTTGTCATCCTGATTCAGATTTTCCTCTCCCCATGAGTGGGGAGAGCTAGAGAGAGGTTGATTGTTTTTACTACAGTTCAAACCTCTCCCTTAGTCCCTCCTCGCCTCGCCTTCGCGAGAGCGAAGCGGGCCCACGCTTTGGGGAGGGGAAGATTTGCTAAATTACTGTATCCTTCTTTTTCTATTCTTTCCGCCAAATCTTTGTCCCCGGATTGCACTATGCGTCCTGCCTTCATAACGTGTACAAAGTCGGGTTTTACGTATTTTAGAATTCTTTGGTAATGTGTAATCAGTAAAATGCTCGTGCCTTGTTTTTTTAGTACATTGATTTGTTTGGCGACTATGCGTAAGGCGTCCACGTCTAGCCCGGAATCAGTCTCGTCAAAGACCGCGAGTTTCGGCCTAAGCACCGCAAGTTGCAAGACCTCCGCTTTTTTCTTTTCTCCTCCCGAGAATCCTTCGTTTAAGGACCGAGTGAGGAATTCCTCCGGAAGCTGCATAGCCAATGCTTGTTTTTTCACCATTTCCGCGAACGCGCTGATTTTGAGTTCCCCGCCACCTTGCTCGGGGTAAACTTTTTTCGCTTTTTGCGGGTTAGCTTTGGCTCCTGGACTTCGCTCCGGCAGAATCGCTCGATTCCTGTTGCGACTGGCGATTTTTAAAAGATTGGTAACAGATACTCCCGGCACAGTCTGGGGGTATTGGAAGGCCATAAGCATGCCGAGCTTGGCAATTTTGTCTGTTGATATTCCGGTGATGTTTTTGCCGTTAAAAATAATTTTTCCTTGCGTGATTGTGTAAGTTGGATGTGAGAAAAGAGTTTGTGCCAACGTGGATTTACCAGAGCCATTGGGTCCCATGACAACGTGCGTTTGGCCTTTTCCGATTTTCAAATTAACCCCATTCAAAATGGATTTGTTTTTGATTTTTACTTTGAGGTTTTTGATAGTAAGCATCGGCTAATCCAGATAGCAAATAGCAAGTAACATAACTGCTATTTGTTAAATTGTTATTTGTTACTTTGATACAAGTACTCTAATTCTAACAAAACCTAGATAATTTATGAAATTTAGAAGATTTGACAATCGGGTAATTTGGGCATATAATCAGATTACTTGAAAAAAGCAATTAAATATTCGTTGTTCGGAAATTTGGTTGTTTATCCATTATTTAGGAAATATCACTGGAAAATGTTTATTTGTTCATCTAAGTTGTCAGTATTGAATAATTTTGTCACAAATTCGCTAATTAAACAGCGAAATTTTGTGGCACTTGTTTAAATTTTAGATAACATTTAGAACTTCCCAGCCCCATTTTGGGTATAGGGAGGAATCTGGTTCCTGATGGATAAACCTTAGCTTTTCGAAAGCGAGCAGGTTTATACATATGTCAGGAATTTTTATTTTTGTAGCAATTGGTTCACTGGTTGGGATTGGATTGGGTTATTTATTGCGTAAAATTCAGGCGACTTATCAGATTGAGTCGGCCGAGGGACGTTTGCAAAAAATGTTGGCAGACGCCAAAAGTCAGGAAAAAGAGATGTTGCTTTCAGCAAAACAAAAGGCCATGGAGATTACAGAAACCGCCAAAAAGCAAGAAAATGAATTTCGCAATCAGATTATAAAAGTTGAGCAAAGATTGGAAAAGAAAGAGGGGGATTTGGAGAAGAAATTTGAAGACTTGGATCAAAAACGCCAACAGTTGGCGGAAAAGATTGAAGATGTTAAGAAAAAAGAGGAAGAAACTGAAGAAATTAAGCAAAAACAAGTAAAGAAATTGGAGGAAGTGGCGGGCATGGACCGGGAAAGGGCAAAGACCGTGCTGATAGAAGCGGTAGAGAAGAGTGTTTCTGAAGATTTGGCCGACCTGACCAGAAAAAGACAGGCCGAGGCGCGCTTACAGGCTGACAAGACGGCGCGTGAGATTGTCGCTGACGCGATCCAGCGTTGTAGCGCCGAGGTCGCAACGGAAACTACCACGACCTATGTGCAGTTGCCTTCTGAAGAAATGAAAGGCAGGATTATCGGCAAAGAAGGCAGAAATATAAAGGCCTTTGAGCAAATGATGGGTGTGGAAGTCATAGTGGACGACACCCCGGATACCGTGGTGATTTCCGGTTTTAATTCCATTCGCAGGCAGATTGCGAAATTGACCTTGGAAAAGCTCATCAAAGACGGCAGGATTCATCCGGCCAAAATTGAAGACGCGCAGAAAAAGGCTAAAGAGGAGATCAACAAAAGCATTGCCGAAGCCGGAGAGCAGGCTGTTTATGAATTGGGCATCACCAATTTTCCCGACAAGTTGGTCTTTCTTATTGGCCGGCTAAAATATAGATCTTCTTACGGCCAGAACATGCTCAAACACTCTATAGAAATGGCGCATATTGCCGTGTTGATTGCCAAGTCCTTGGGCGCGGACGTTAATATCGTAAAGCAAGGCGCTATACTGCATGATATTGGAAAAGCGTTGGATCAGGACATGGAAGGCACGCATGTGGAAATCGGTCGCGCCATCGCCGAAAAATTTAATTTGGACAAGCGGGTTATCAACGCGATTGAAAGCCATCATCATGACACTGATGTGGGTGAGAAGTCCGAAGCCGCCCAAAGTATTGAGGCAATTATAGTTGACGCGGCTGATAATATTTCCGGCGCTCGGCCGGGAGCTCGCAGAGAATCTTTTGACCAGTACATCAAGCGACTGGAAGAGCTGGAAAACTTGGCTAACACTTTTCCAGGCGTAGAAAAGACATACGCGATTCAGGGTGGACGTGAGGTGAGAGTATTTGTGCGGCCAAAAGATTTGGATGACTGGGGAGCAATCAAACTTGCCAAAGATTTGGCAGGAAGAATTCAAAACGAGCTGAAGTACCCGGGAGAAATCAAAGTTCATGTCATACGTGAGACAAGGGCGGTGGAGTACGCGAGATAGGACTTAGCTTGTAGGTAGTAGGTTGTAGGAAAATTTATGTCTAAGCTAGCATGAAATTTTTATTTTTTGGAGACATCATTGGCAAAACCGGACGCAGAGCAATCGCGTCTGTTTTGCCGTCTTTGAAAAAAAAACATAAAATAGATCTAGTTATTGCCAATGCCGAAAACATCGCGCATGGGATCGGCGTAACTGTAAAGACTTTAGGATCTTTGATTGAATCCGGCGTAGATTTTTTTACCAGTGGTAATCATGTGTTTCGCAAACCGAACGAAGTTGACGAGCTGTTTAGAACTTTTGCCGGAAAAATTATTCGTCCTATGAATTTCGAAGGTGAGTACGCCGGTTCTGGTTACGAAAGTATTGAAGTTAAAGGGAAGCAGGTCTACATCGCCAATTTTATCGGTCAAGTATTCATGGAAAATCAGTTTTCCGGTTTAATTTCCTCTCCTTTCAAAGCATTGGATGATTTTTTGCAAAGTCGCAAGGAATCAGACATAATAATAGTAGATTTTCATTCAGAGGCAACCAGCGAGAAACGGGGGTTTGGCTTCTATGCCGATGGCAGGGTTTCCGCGGTGTTAGGCACCCATACTCACGTACAGACTGCTGACGCGCAAATTCTCCCCCACGGTACGGCGTATATAAGCGATACCGGAATGGTAGGCGCGGCAAACACCGTGTTGGGAGTAAGCCGTGATCGCGCGCTGGAGCTATTCTTGGGCAAGAAATCAAAAATCGAAAACATGGTGGAAAGTAATGAAGTCGAAGTTGGATATGTAGTTGTTGAAATTGATGAGGAGACAGGGAAAGTAAAAAGTATCAAGAGTTTTTTGGACAAGGTGAAGATCAAATAAACCGATCCGAAATTACGAATTGAAATTTGAGGATTCTTACTTAGAGTTTAATTAGGATTATTCGTATGTAATTAGTAAATTAGGATCGCATATGACAAAACAAAAATTTTTAAACCCGGAGAAAGTCTTACACGCCGTAGCGCTTGACAAAAACATGACCGTTGCCGATATGGGTTCGGGTAATGGTTTTTTTACCGTTCCTGCCGCAAAAATTATAGGCGACCAAGGACAGGTTTGGGCGGTGGACATCCTGGAAGAAGCATTGGGGAATCTAATATCCCTTGCTCGTTTGGAAGGACGAAATAATATCCTCACGCAACAGTGCGATCTGGATTCTCAAGAACCCTGCAACATTCCGGAGCTTTCATGTGATTTGGTGATAGTCGGTAAAATCCTGACCCAAATGAAAAGTCCGCAATATCTGGCTAATGAAGCTTATCGGATCTTGAAAACCGGAGGCAAGCTTCTTGTCCTGGAATGGAAAAAAGAGTCTTCGGTCCTAGGGCCACCTTTGGGCCAGAGAATTGGCATGGAAGATGCAAAAAAGATTTTTACAACCCAAGCGTTCAAGTATTCTGGAGAGATTGAAACCGATCCATTCCATTATGGATTGGTATTTCAGAAGTGACATCACACTTCCCCTCTTAAGATAACCTGCCTCGCCGGCAAGGCGGGGAGGGGAATGAGGGGAGTTATGATCTGCGGCAAGATAAACATGCGCGACTGGTCTAATCTAATAGCAACAATTTTTCATGATCCGTCATAACCCCTCCTACCTCCCTCGCTTCGTCTCCGAGTCGGAGCAGGCATTACCTTAAGGGGAGGGAAAAAGTCATGCTTAATATTTTCAAAAAGAAAAAACAGACTCTAGGTTCCTGGGGTGAAGACTACATTGCAAGTGAGTACAAAAAAAAAGGTTACAAGATTTTGGACAAGAATTATTTCAATAGAAAAGGGAAACAATTGGGAGAGATTGATTTCATCGCCCTCAAAGACAGAGACCTTGCTTTTGTGGAGGTAAAGACCAGAACAAACACGGCGTATGGTCGCCCGGGTGAATCAGTAGATTTTTTCAAGCAACAAAAGTTGGTTCGGGCAAGCAAGAAATTCATTCAAGACAACCCGGAGTATAAAGATTATCAATACCATATTGATGTAGCCGAGCTCATCTGCGATCTTGACAGAACCGTTAGAGATGTTAATATATTAGTGAATGCAGTAGAAGACACTTTGTAAATGTCTTCTACTCAAAGGACGGTAAAAGTGAGCGATGCTCACTTTTTTTATAAGTTGCCTTTCCCCTCTTAAGATAACCTGCCTCGCCGGCAAGGCGGGGAGGGGATTAAGGGGAGTGATGAGAACATTGTCATAATCCTCCCCGCTCACTTTTAACTCAAGTAGAAGAGAAACCATGAACGAAAAATTAGAAGAAGTACTAAATCAAATAGCTGAAGAGAAAGGAATTTCCAAAGAGGAAATTATCAAAATGATCGAAGGCGCGCTGGCCGCCGCCTTTCGTAAGGATTATGGCCAGAAAAATCAAAACGCGGTCGTGGAGCTAAATCCGGAAAATATGGCTACGAAAGTTTTTGACGTCAAGACTGTTGTAGAAGATCCCAAAGAAGGTGAAGAGTTGGAAGACCCGCATAAGGAAATTTCATTGAAAGAAGCCAAGAAAAAGAAAAAATCTGCCAAAGTCGGAGACGAAATACGAACAGATATCACTCCCAAAGCAGGAACAGACTATGGCCGTATCGCCGCCCAAACCGCCAAACAAGTGATTGTGCAGAAATTACGTGAAGCAGAAAGAGATATAATTTTCAAAGAATTCAAGTCCAAGGAACGTACGTTGGTTTCGGGTCTTGTCCAGAGAATGGAAGGAGACACAGCGCTTATCGACATGGGAAGAGGGACAGGAGTACTGTTTCCATCCGAGCAGATTCGGGGGGAGAATTATCGCATGGGTTCACGGGTTAAGGTTTTGGTTCTACACGTAGAGCCAACTCCCAAAGGTCCAAAGATTACCCTGTCCCGATCACACCCGGATATGGTGAGAAGGCTTTTTGAAATCGAAGTGCCGGAAGTTTCCGCGGGAACGGTAGAGATCAAGGCAGTCGCTCGGGAAGCCGGTTCTCGCGTAAAGGTGGCAGTTTGGTCCAACCAGGAAGGCATTGATCCAATTGGATCTTGCGTTGGCCAGCGTGGTTCCAGAGTGCAGACTATTATGAGCGAGCTGGGCGGGGAAAAGGTTGATATTATAGAATGGGCGGAAGACGCAGTAAAATTTATTGCTAACTCTTTATCTCCGGCCAAAATTATTAACGTGGAGTTGAACGACAAAGCCAAAGAAGCAAAAGTCAGCGTCATGGAAGATCAGCTTTCCCTGGCGATTGGCAAGGCTGGGCAAAATGTTCGTCTGGCGGCTCGTCTTACCGGTTGGAAGCTGGATATAAAACCGGCGGATTTGGGCGGAGGAGATAAGGCAGAATCCACCTCCGTCAAGACTACGGCGGACAAGAGAGCTACGGACGGACCTGCCGGAAATGAAGAGGAAAAAGGAGCAGACTCTGTCGAGTCAGACCCGACAGGTGACAAGCCCAAGGAAGAAGAAACACCTAAGAAAGAAAAGAAGAAAAAGAAAGAAGCTAAAGAAGAGTAATAGTAATTTAAAATTTTAATTTTTAAATTCAAAAATATATGCCATTAGTACCAATGGTTATTGACCCTGCTTCGTCCCGATCCGGATCGGGACTTCGACAGGGCGAGAGCCATATTCTACAGGGCAATAATTAATTTGAGAAAGGAAATATTACCATGCCACTAGTACCTATGGTTATTGACAAGTCGCAGTTCGGGGAAAGAGCCTATGACATCTACTCCCGACTGCTCAAGGAAAGAATTATTTTTATCGGTGAGCCAATAGACGATTACATGGCTAACCTGGTGATTGCGCAATTGCTTTTTCTGGACGCGCAAGATTCCAAAAAAGAAATCAAACTCTACATCAATTCGCCTGGCGGATCCGTCACAAGCGCGATGGCGATCTACGATACTATGCAACATGTCAAATCCGATGTCGCCACAATTTGTGTCGGACAGGCGGCTTCTGCCGCTGCCGTACTACTTGCCTCGGGGCGAAAAGGCAAGAGATTCTCTTTGCCCAATGCTCGGATAATGATCCACCAGGTCATGGGCGGATCCGAAGGGCAAGCCACCGACGTAGAAATCCGAACTCGTGAAATGCTCCGCATCCGCGACCAGATCAACAAAATTCTTGCCAAGCATACGGGCCAGAGCATGGGCAAGATTGAGAAGGACACGGATCGCGACTTCTTTATGGTAGCCGAGGAAGCCAGAAAATACGGAATTATTGATAAGATAATTACTTAGTTTATTGCTTGTCTTGTAGTGAGTAGGTTCTAGAAAAAAGAGCCCGGGCGCGACCATGTAGGTCGGCCCGGGTTTTGTTCACCTCGCGACTCCTTCGCTAGGTGTAATTTTGTTCGATGCGGTTAAAAATTTCTCGTGCTTTTCTCATGTTCTCCCTGCGTTCTTTTGACAATGGGAGGCAGTGGTCGAGGGCATAGAATATCAGCCTTGCGCACGAACGCATTTCACTCGCGATATGGCTCACTCTATCTATCCGACCCATCAGACTCCTGTGCTCTTCCTCCAGCACCGCGAATCGCGCGCGCGCGGTCTGCTCTTCCTCGGCCTCGGTGGCTACCTCGCGCAACTGCTCGAGCGTGATAGCCTCGTTGAGGAATTGACAGAGTGTGTCGCCATCTACGACACGGAATCCTTGCTTTGCGTCTGCCGGCGAAGAGGAGAACTTTTCCTTCGTGAACGGAAATGTAACTCGCAGGCAGCCATGATGCTCGGCATCATCTGTTATGCAAGCGAGTACGTTAGGCCGACCCAGCCAAACGTTGTCAAGGTCAGCAACTATCCCAGGTTTTTCTTTGTCCAGAGGGTTTTGTCGTTCGACCTGCACGAAATAGGTCAAACCGACCGTGTCTCCGTTATTAGCCACTAACGCAATCAGAGCGCTGATTTCCTCCGGCGGAAGAGTAATTCTGAATTCTCGCACCGATGCCCCCGAGTTGTCTGAATGTGGACAGCTACAACCCAGCACACGAATCGATCCTCTACCTTCGGTGAAAAAGACAATACCGCTTCCGTCGGTATTCGGCACGGCTCTCGTAAATTTTCCTAGTTTCATCAGTATTCCCTCCTTGGGATTTTTCGTCCACCCGGCGGGTGGGGTAAGGAATCGGTAAGGCCGGCGGCCATACCTAGCAGGATGATTTTTCGTCAATCCTTCTGACGATAGGCTCTGCTTTACAGCCTAATCCTTTCAAAAAGAAAAGACACTTGATTATAGCTTTTTTATTGTAAATTGTCAATCTTGTTAATAACTGCTTGACACTGCATTAGGATTGAGATATCATTCTTAGGCGAGGGGGAATTCAAAATTAACTAATAATAAACACAGAAATTATATATTTCTTCCGAAAATTCGTGTGTTAGGGGGATATGGCACGCATCGGATCTAGCGTGTTTTTTTATCGGGAAGTTAGTTGGTCTTACTTGCAAGCAATTGCTCCGTACCGATCCGAATTGTTAATTTTACTGGCAAGTTAATGTAAAATGTAAATCCTCAGCCAGCCTCGGCTGGCTGATCCGCCTCTGGCGGAGAATGACCCGAATAAAATCAGGGAAGATTGTGTAGCGTACTCATTAATTGGGTTTGCTACATGACCTCCTCTGAGAGGCAGTACTTTGACAATAATCAGGATTTACGCAACGTGATTGATTTCATTTGTGTCATTCTCATCACTCCAAAAGCTAAAAAAGTAGAACAACTGATTAGCATTAATCAGAGCAGGAGTAAGGCAAGATCTAAGCGCGTAATTCCTGTAAAATATTGACCACTAAATAGTGACGGGAAAGTCCGATGCGACGCATCGGAATAAGTTGATTCCTAAATAGGTTTGCAGATAGCCTTACAGAAATTATCTGCACAAATCCTGATCCGCTTCGGTGGATTAGGTGCCAGTTTTTTCTGAGCAACGGTGTTTTGAAAAAACTAAATGGTTGAATGTTCGAGACAGTATTGGTCCAGTCATACGACTGGACTCAACAAAGTTTCGTTTCACTCAACTTTATTGAGAGTTTGATCCTGGCTCAGGATGAACGCTGGCGGCGTGCCTTATACATGCAAGTCATACGTCCAGCACCACTTTTGATGAGATTATTCCTCTTGTAAACATATTTTTGTAAATAATTTATGAAGTATTTACTAACAGAGAATAGTGCATCAAAAGTGGTGCTGGAAGTGGCGAACGGCTGAGTAACACGTGGGAACTTCCTTGAAGTTCGGAATAACTCTCCGAAAGGAGAGCTAATACCGGATGTTATCGCAAGATAAAAGTCGCAAGACGCTTCAAGCAAGGCCTGCGCACCATCAGGTAGTTGGCGAGGTAAAAGCTCACCAAGCCTACGACGGTTAGAGGGCCCGAGAGGGTGTACCTCCAGACGGGGACTGCGACACGGCCCCGACTCCTACGGGAGGCAGCAGTAGGGAATATTGGACAATGGGCGAAAGCCTGATCCAGCGACGCCGCGTGCGGGATGAAGGCCTTAGGGTCGTAAACCGCTTTTGTTGGGGAACAATTTTTGAGCGTACCCAACGAATAAGAGGTTGCTAACTCTGTGCCAGCAGCAGCGGTAATACAGAGACCTCAAGCGTTATCCGGATTTATTGGGCGTAAAGCGTGCCGATCGGTTGTCTAGAAAGTCTTCTGTTAAAGCCTGCGGCTCAACCGCAGAATCGCAGGGGATACTGTTAGACTAGAGGGGCAAAGAGGTGCTTGGAACGAATGGAGTAGCAGTGAAATGCGTTGATATCATTCGGAACACCAAATGCGAAGGCAGAGCACTGGGTGCCACCTGACACTGCTAGGACGAAAGCGTGGGTAGCGAATGGGATTAGATAAATCCCGTTGCCGCGTTTTATGAATGTCATTCCCGCGAAGGCGGGAATCTAGATTCTGGATCAGTTCCGGAATGGTATTTCATGGAACAATAAATAGCAACAAAAGGTGTCTCCTTCGACGGTAACGTCGGAGTGTAAACTTGGCTATATCGGTGAAAATCTATGACAAGAAAGGTAACTACTGCCTGGTTATAGACAATACCGAGGGAAGTCGTCCCGCACTTTTTGGATAAAAAAAGAAGGCAATGGCCTTCTGGTGGTGTTTCGATGATGGAGCTTTGCTACTATGTAATTTTCTTATTGTCGCTCAAGTGAGCAACCCAGAGTCCGAGCGGTAGAATGATTGCTATTAGCCATGGATGGGCACGAGCGATATTTTCGCCCCAGGTATACAGCCAGATTACATAGGCTAATACTCCGAAAGCAGCAAGGAAAAACTGGAAATCTTTCCAATCAGATTCGAAATCAAAGTTATCCATCTTAACCTCCTTGTCTCAATGAATTCTAAGTAAATAGATGATTTGAGTCAAGGGTCCAAAAAGTGCTGGATTGACCCCGTAGAGACTACACGCCGAGGGTCCTTTATCCCCTCTCTTAAGATAAGAGAGGGTTAGGGTGAGTTATGATTCAAATTCATAACCCCTCTTAGTCTCCCTCGCCTCGTCTCCGAGTCGGAGCGGGCCTTATCTTAAGGGGAGAAAAAGCAACAAGGATTATGATATAGTCCGAACTCTATGGCAACATAGAGAGTTAGGCAGAAATGTCTAGCCACGTAATAATTTTACATTATGATTTTTTCATTTTGCATTATTGTTACGAAGTAACATATGACCCCAGTAGTCCACGCTGTAAACGATGATGACTAGTTATTTGGGAGTGTCGACCCTCCTGAGTGACGTAGCTAACGCGTTAAGTCATCCGCCTGGGGAGTACGGTCGCAAGACTAAAACTCAAAGGAATTGACGGGGACCCGCACAAGCGGTGGAGCATGTGGTTCAATTCGACAATAAGCGAGGAACCTTACCAGGGTTTGACATGTACCTGCAAATCTGCGGAAACGCGGACTCCTTCGAGGGTGGTACACAGATGCTGCACGGTTGTCGTCAGCTCGTGTCGTGAGATGTTGCCTTAAGTGGTATAACGAGCGCAACCCCCATTGATTGTTTTATTGTATCAATCAAAACTGCCAGCGTTTAAGCTGGAGGAAGGCGGGGATGACGTCAAATCAGCGTGGCTCTTACATCCTGGGCTACACACATGCTACAATGGATTTTTTACAGAGGGACGCAATATCGCAAGATGGAGCAAATCCTTAAAACTATCCCAAGTTCGGATTGAGGGCTGCAACTCGCCCTCATGAAGTTGGAATCGCTAGTAATCGTGGATCAGCCTCGCCACGGTGAATACGTTCTCGGGTTTTGTACACACCGCCCGTCACACCATGGAAGCTGTTAGTACTTAAAGGCCGCGTTTACGCGGACTAGGGTAAGAATAGTGACTGGGGTGAAGTCAAATACGGCTTCCTACATGAGTAATTGTGTAGTAAAATCTAACTATATCGGTGAACCCCTAAGGTAACGCTTAGGGCAATACCGAGGGAAGTTAGGCTAGAAGTTAAAAATTTGTCTCAAAATAAATTTAGTAATCTAATTAAACAAACCATCTTAACTCCTTTAGAAATAGAGGTGGTAAATGCTTGTTTGTTAGGTGATGGTACTCTATCCAAGTCTGGAAAGCATTATCGGTTAAGGATTGAGCATAAAGAAAAACATAAAGAATATGTAGAATGGAAGTTTGAATTCTTGAAAAGGCTCTGCATATCAAATATTCAATATGTTTCTGCTCATTCGTCCTACAGATTTGGAACAGTCGGCCATCCAGAAATTACTAAGTTGAGACAAAAATGGTACCCATTCAAAAAACAAATTGTTTCTGATTTACGGTTAACTCCTTTGACGGTTGCAATTTGGTTTATGGATGATGGAACCAGACACAGAAATGATACAGTTAATATTTCTGTGCATAGCTTTTCTAAAGCCAGTCTGAATATTCTGCAAAATAAACTTTTTGAGTACATGATTGATACAACTATCAATTCTGACTCTAAGGGCGCAAGACTGTATATTAAAAAGAAAAGTTATTCAAACTTTAAAAGACTTGTTAAACCTTACATTATAAGATGTATGGCATATAAGCTGCCTTAACCCTGTAGAGACTATACGTTAGCGCCTGGGAAACCAGGATGAAGATATAGTCCGAGCTGCTAAGTAATTAGCAGAGTATGACAGAAATGTCATGCCATATAACTATCAGCATCAGTTTATTATAGTTATAAAGTAACAATGTTGCGTAACAAGGCATCGGTAGCGGAAGCTGTCGATGGATCACCTCCTTTCTAAGGAGTTATCCTTAGCGAATTTGAGAAATAAGCAACGAGAACCTGTCCTTGAGATGGGATTCTCACCGGTTATTTTCTTAAGCTCGTTATGGTCGTCCCAGGCCTTCTAGGCTTGGGTGAATCAGCCTTTCTCGTCACTCTTTAGTGGTTAAAAAAAGAAACCGTCCGTAAGGACGGTTTTTGCGATGAATTTTGACAAAGATTTTGACAAAAATAAATATATTTTTTATAATAAACACATGAAAATTTTGCATCTCAAAAGCATAGTATGGAAAGAAGGCAAGTTTTATGTTGCGTTGAATTTGGATGTGGACGTTTCTAGTTTTGGCAGGACAAAAAAACAAGCCATAAAAAATTTGCAGGAAGCCCTGGAGCTATATTTTGAGGATACGAGACCTACAAAGAAGAATTTGGTCAAAGCGGAAAAGCCACAGGTGATCAGACATTCCTTGGCCTATGCCTAAATTGTATTCATCTAAACAGATTATCAAAGTCCTGCGAGCTCGGGGCTTTATTTTTATTTCGCAAAAAGGCAGTCATATTAAATATAGGAAAACAGCCGATGTCGTCTTAACAGTCATAGTACCGAACGACAAGAAACAAATTCCAAAAGGCACGTTTAGCTCCATCCTCAGACAAGCCAATCTGACAGAGCGAGATTTCGAGTAAATATATATATTATAAAAGCTATAGATTTTTTTATGGAGCTTACAGGGATATTCAAGCTACTGAAAGAAAAATTTGGGTATGAGAGTTTCCGGCCATTGCAGGAAGACGTAGTTGCCTGCATTTTAAGTTCGCGCGACGCGGTAGTGTTGATGCCTACAGGCGGCGGAAAATCGCTTTGTTATCAATTACCGGCCTTATCATTTACCGGATTAACGGTGGTCATTTCGCCACTTATTTCTTTGATGAAGGACCAGGTTGATGATTTGCGGAGCAACGGCGTTACAGCGTCATACATTAACAGTTCTTTAAAAGAAAAAGAAATAGCAGCCATCCAAAAACTTGCTCTTTTAGGCAAGCTAAAAATTTTATATATCGCGCCCGAACGCTTGGCGCTTCCGGAATTTAAAGACTTTCTGCACGCGCTTAACGTTTCTCTATTTGCGATTGACGAGGCGCATTGCATTTCTGAATGGGGACACGATTTTCGGCCGGATTATCGTAAGCTTCGAGCACTGCGTGGCGAATTCCCAAAAGTTCCGATAATTGCTTTGACTGCCACGGCAACTCCGCGAGTGCGGCAGGATATTGTCAATCAGCTTGGGTTGACAGATCCGGGAATTTTTGTTTCCAGTTTTGACCGGCCAAATCTGCGTTACCTAGTCGAGCCGAAAACGGGCTATCAAGAAAGACTCATTGAGTTACTTTCCAAATATCGTGGCGAGCCCGTGATCATTTATTGTTTTTCACGAGTCGATTGCGAACGGATGGCTGAAAGATTGCGCGCGCATAATTTTGAGGCCAGCGCCTATCATGCTGGAATGACTGCTCAAGAACGCACGCAGGTTCAAGAGGCGTTTATTCGGGACGAAGTACCCATCGTCTGCGCGACTATCGCTTTTGGCATGGGCATTAACAAGCCCGACGTTCGGCTGGTCGCTCATCTGGATTTGCCCAAATCAGTGGAAGGATACTACCAGGAAACCGGTCGGGCAGGGCGTGATGGGTTGCCTGCGGAATGCGTGTTATTTTTTTCGCGCGGCGACATGCGCAAGCAGCTAAGGTTTATAGATGAAATGGAAGATGAAAGCGCGCGCAGGCGCGCCAATTTGCAACTACAGCAAATCGTGTCCTATGGCGAACATATTTTATGCCGACGTAAGTTTTTGCTCAAATATTTTGGCGAAGAGCGCACTGCCGAACAGTGCGAAAATTGCGATAATTGTTCCTCCCCCAAAGAGTCTTTCGATGCAACTGAACTGGTCCAAAAAATTATTTCCGCCATAATGCGGACTGGCGAGCGCTTTGGGACCTGGCATATTATTAAAGTTTTACGCGGGGAAGATGATGAAAAAATTAAGGCGCGCGGCCACGACAGTTTGTCCGTGTTCGGCATTGCGCGCGACCGCGAAGCGCAGGCCCTGAAGCATTATATTCAGCAATTACTGCATAGAGGGTTGCTTGCGGTGGTCGGAGACGAGTATCCGGTCTTACAGCTTACGGAGGAAGGAAAAGCTTTTATAAAAGAGCGCAAAGCAATATCACTCGCGTTTTACCGGCATACTGCGCCAGGAGGCAGACAAAAATCAGGAGAACCGGTCAATTACGACAAAGAACTGTTCGAAAACCTACGGGCGTTGCGTCGCAGGATCGCATTAACCCATGGTATTCCGCCATATTTAGTTTTTGGCAACCGGACATTGCAACAGATGGCTAGGGAATTTCCTAAGACTCGCGAGGATTTAAGTAAGATTTTCGGCGTAGGCGCAGAAAAACTGTCACAGTATGGCGACGCATTTTTGCATATGATTAAAAAGCACGTTGACTCGGACAATATTTGACAAATTAATATTAAGTCATATAATGTTATTACAGAGTATTAAACATAGAATTTATGACAAAATCTAGTCGTAGACAAACAGAAGTTATTAGTCTTTCCTTACCAAAGAAACTCTCTAAAAATTTGAAACGGTTTGCGAAAGAAAGGAATTCCTCTGTAAGTCAAGTTACATCCGATGCCTTAAAAGGGTATCTGTTCTTGTCGGAATGGAGAAAAATTCAGGAAGCGTTTGCGCCAGCGTTCAAGAAACTTGGAATCAAAACCGATGACGACGTAGAGCGATACTTCGGTTAGCAGTTGTGAAGATAATTTTTGACACAAATATTTTTCTTGCCGCCTCCAAAGAAGGATCACTCTCCTTCAGGATTTTAGAAATTGTGTTTGGGGAAGATAGTGGTTATTTTGTATATACTTCGCCTGCGTTAAAAGCCGAGTTGTTTGAAAAATTAATAATTTGGGATAAAAAGAACTTAGCTGGAAAGGAAAAAATAGAAACATTAAAATTTTTAGTGAATAATTCCATAGCCGAGGTAATACCGAAGGAACGTATAAATATTATAAAAAACGATCCGGATGATAATAAAATTTTAGAATGCGCCATTGCGGCAAGCGCGAATCTAATAATAAGCATGGATAAAGATTTATTACGATTAAAACAGTTTCGGAATATCCCAATTATCCACCCGGGAACCTTTAAGCACTACTTTAGATAAAATTATGGCCAAAAAAAGAAACACCAGGGGGTGTTTTTTAGTATATATTTCCAGCCCAAGGCTTACGTGCCTAGGGCATTAAAATATATACTTCCGATTACTCATCTCTAAACCTCATGCTTACAATATTGTAAGTGATATGAATTTGGGAAGTTTTGTTAGATTATTCTAGACTGGCTATACTGTAATTAGAAAACTTATATGTTGTTTGAATTTTCTCAAGCGTTTTACACAATTTTGGCTTTAGTTTTTGTGGCGGTGCTTATACCGAGTCTTGTTGCTAATTTCTCCCTCGCATACTGGTCGCCGACAAGACGAAAAGATTTACCCCGCGTAAATAGGCTGGCCGCGCTCAAGCCCGGACAGATATTTATTGATCTGGGATGCGGTGATGGCCGAGTCTGTCACTATATTGCCGCCCACAATCCCGATTCGCGAGTGATCGGCGTAGAAATTTCTTGGGCGCTCTATTTGCTGGCCCAGGCCCGTCGTTTATTTTTTCTCCACCGCAATCTGACTATCAGGTTTGGTAACGCTTTTAAGCAGGATTTATCTGGAGCCGATGTGATATATTTTTACGGACTTCCTGAAAGCATAAAGCAAAAATTAAAACCGAAGATTTTGGCGGAGGCACCTACAGGCAGTAGAATTATTTCTTACTCTTTCGAAGTCAAAGATTGGCCGGGGAGACACATAGAAAGATCATCTGCTCCACACAGCCCGACAATTTTTGTTTACGAAAGATAAAATAGTATTTAGTAAAACTTTTTTGCTGACCTAACTCAAAAGAGCTATACTGACCAAAAAGGAATATGCCAAATCGAGAAGAAGAATTAAATGCCAAACTGGAAAGTGTCCGCCAGATTGCCAAAGAAAATCCCGGAGTTGACGAGCAAAGGCTCCTTGCGGATTTGCTCTTGCAGGACAAGGATAATTATTTGCCAGCAAGCCAAAAGACGAGGGCTTATCTTATCAGTTTTTTGTTTCCCCCATTCGGCCTATATTACGTAATAAAATTTTTCTTTCGCAATGAGCGAGACGCAAGAAAGGTCGCCTATATTTGCTTGGGCATCACAGGTTTCGTTTTTGCTCTGGGTTTGATTATCGCCAACTCTATTCTTTCATCAGTCCCAGAGATCGAGCAGGTAAACTCGGATCAAATAAATCAATTAATAGAACTTTATCGGTGAATTGCTTTTTTTGTTCGTGTTTATTGACGGTGACGTCTTTTTTTTATGCTATAATACATACAGATAATTATTATCAAAAATTTATGAAGAAAGAGAAGGTAAAAATAATGCTGTATGCCTTGGCTGGCTTGGCATTTGTCACGGCCACAGTATTTACTTTTGGCCTCAACATCGGTCGCAGGGATACAGTTAATACGGAGGTATCTGATACAGAGACGATGGTAGAAGACCAAAGCCAGACAGAGGAAGTGACAGAGACAGCTCCAAACCAGACGAAGACTAACACGCCTGCCTCGATTGGCGGAGAGCTGACATACGAGGAAGCCCTGAAAAAATATGAAGGCCACAGGATCCAATTTGATCCAACCTGCAAAGCTACGCCAAGTCAGTTGACCGCCAAAACCGGTACGGAAGTGATGTTTGATAACCGGTCTGCCGTAACCCAGACTATTAGCTTTGATGATCAGAGTTTTAATATTTTGCCTTACAACTATACTATTATCAATCTTTTTACGTCAGCTCCCACGCTTCCCTATAATGTAATTATGGATTGTGGAAATTCGAAAAATGTCGCTCAAGTGTATCTGCAGAAATAGACTGTTATATAGCAATATTAAAATATAAATCGCTCGTTATTTACTGGGCGATTTTTTTATTTTTGACATTGGGGTTATAATGTAAGAAAGGTTTAAAGTTAAGAAACAAACAATAAATCAATATAATATGCCTTGGGATATTATTATCAGAATTTCTCACGTAATCGGCACAGTTTTGGGCGTCGGAGGGGCGACCATGAGTCAGATTTTTATTTTCAAAGCGCTGTCTGATGGTAAGGTTAGTAAGACGGAAGACCAATGGCTAAAAATAACCTATACCGTTTTACGTATAGGTTTGGTGATTTTGGTGATTTCCGGTTTTGCTTTCCTTCTGCACAGCCGGCTGGAAGGGTTTGAGGAGCGCCTGTACAGCGCGAGAACTTGGTCAAAGATAATCATGACTTTAATTATTTTGATCAACGCGGTTTTATTGCAAGTTCGTAGAATTCCTTTTTGGCTTGGCTCATCGGTTTCGCTTGTTTCCTGGTATGGGAGTTTGGTTTTGGGAGTATGGCGGGGTTTGACGGCCGGTTATCTTGGAATTTTTAGCGTATACATAATAGCGATTTTCGTCGTAGCATTTATTTTGGAAAAAATTAGACAGCGTATGAAGATCTCAAAATTATGACGAAGTTTTTGGAAACAGCTCTAATCATCCATATCTTGCTGGGTCTGGTCGGAGTCAGTAGTGTGTATTTTATTTGGACTGGGTTTTTGAAGAAAACCATGAAGTTATCTTCCCTAATCAAGTCTGGCTGGATTGCTCTCGTCAGTTTTGTCCTATCCTGGCTTTCCGGTGGATATTATTATGTGGCGTACTATGGCGATAATGTTAAACCGGTAATTAAAGCCGGTGATTACCCGTGGGCTCACTCGGTATTTACCGAAACCAAAGAGCATCTTTTTCTGTTTCTGCCATTTCTTACTTTAATGATTTTGATCGCGCTCTATTTCTATGGTGACAAGTTGGATAAGAATGAGAAATTGAAAAAATCTTTAACGTTACTTTCTGGTATTACTTTTTTTCTTGGCGTATTCATTACGCTTGCCGGCGTAATCATCTCCGGTGCTAATCGATAAATTTATGATCAAAGATACACAATCTATTGAAAAAAATATGGTTGCCAGCATAGTCGGGGTTTCCGTCTCTATACTTTTTTTGTTGGTAATGACCGTAGTAAGCGAACTGGTGCCGGAGCTGAAAGTCTGGCTAACAAATAGTTTTTCTCACCACTGGGTTGGCAAGGGAGTTTTGTCCATCGCGGTTTTTTTAGTATTTTTCGGACTAGATAGAACCTATAAGACAAAGATAACAGAAAAAGGCTTGGTTGGCGCGGTGAATACCTTAAATATTTTAGTAATTTTCTCGGCGGTTCTGATACTATTATTTTTCATTTATGAAGGTTTACATAGTTAGCGAATGTTTTTAGTACGCAAAAAACCCGCTGGTCGCGGGTTTTTTTTGTGTACAAGTTTTAGTTACGATTTTCGGAATGCCAGACTCGCGATGAATGTCATTGCCACGCAGAAAGCCAAAGTGACTACCACCTCGAAAGCTATACTTGGAACACGACCGCCGATAACCGGGCTCAAAGCGGTCACCGCCTCGGGAGGCATATCCGCAAAAGTAAAGACTATTCTACGCATCAGATCGACAGTGTATGACAAAGGATTAATTTTGGTAAGGATGTCGAGCCACAACGGCAAATTACGCAGTGGAAAAAAAGCGCCTGAAAGCATCGTAATTGGGAAAGTGATAAATTGAAAAATATATTGACCGGCGTCCAGAGATTTCATAGGAGACACTATGGCGACGCCCAAAGCCGAAAGCGCGATGGCTAAAAGAATCATCGCCGGTATGAGAGCCAAAAGCATTAACAGGCTGACAGAAATACCCATAAGCGCGCCTAAAATGATGATTGGCAGAGCCTGCAAGAAAGCCGAACTGGCT
>Ga0209542_10008243_pt1 | contig 19518 bp, 22 predicted proteins | sample RifCSPhighO2_01_FD_184028 | JGI IMG/M metagenome (GOLD analysis project Ga0209542, IMG submission 184028) | Soil microbial communities from Rifle, Colorado - Rifle CSP2_plank highO2_0.1 (SPAdes) (version 2) | ecosystem: Environmental > Terrestrial > Deep subsurface > Rock core/Sediment ...
TTCTATGGCTTCAATCGGCACCCCAGCAGAAGTAACCCCCAAAAATGGTGTTAAAGAAGGTTCTCCTAATTCTTTATAGCCCATAGGAAGAATAGTAACATTTCGCGCATTACCTTCATTCCTTTTTATAAAGCTTTTTTTAGAAAGTTTTTCCAGTAAATCAAGAATTGACTGATTTGAAGAAACACCGAGATTTTCCCGCATTTCTGCTATTGTGGGTGGAAAACCTGTATTTTTTATAAACTCATAAATAACACCTAAAAGTTCTTTTTGCCTTGTAGTTACTGCTAATTCCATGTATATAGTATACCCGACTATATATTCTAAAGTCAATATTAAAAATGTGGAAAACTCCAAAGATATTTCTATCTAATTATATTTATTTTCTTTATGCTTCACTTTTACTTTTAAACTTGATTTTTGATATTTGTAAATTTTTTCTAGCCCTGAAACTTGAGGGGGTTCTATATCCTGGTTTGCCTTGTTTATTCCCTACTTTTGCATAATTTTTCATTTTATTTCTTATTCTTCAACCAAATTTTCTTAAAAAACGGAATTGAAGCGGTTGATAATACAAAACCCAAAGTCGGAACGATTGCATTTAGAAATGGTTTCGGAAGTTCGGCAAAATAGAAAAACAGAACCACGACAATGTAAGTCAAAATAGTAACAAGAATTTTTCGGGCAAAACTTGTTTCCCAGGCTTTATCTTTTTCAACTCGAGCATTTCTTTCTTTGATTTCCTGTATATCTTTTTTGATTTGTTCTATTTCGTTCATATTTATTCATACTCATTATACTTCTTATGCTTCCCTTTTACTTTTTTTACAGGATACTTTTCAGCATTCTCTTTCATTTTTTTATCTAAGGCACCTATAATGTCAATTTTTAAATCATGACTCATTAATAAAACCCAATAAAAAACATCAGCAAGTTCTTCACCGATATGTTCTTTATGGGTTTTTATGTATTCTTCAATTTCTTCTCTTGATTTCCATTGAAAGTGTTCCAAAACTTCAGAAGCTTCAAGAGATAGAGAAATAGCTAAATCTTTTGGATTATGAAATTGTTTCCAATTTCGTGCATTTCTAAACGCTAGTATTTTTTTAATTGAATCATTTAAATCTTTTTTCATATAACTAATTCTATCATTATTTATACTCCTCAATAAACCTATACAAAAGCCTTACAGGGGTGCCTAGGGCGCCTTGGGCGAGGTTTTCTCCTGCCATTGCAGTCATACGAGGAGCTATGTCTATATGTGCCCATTTGTAGCCCTTTATGAATTGGTAAAGAAAAATCGCACCATAAATCGCTCCGCCATAACGGGAATCTTTATTGTGGACGTTGGTCCAATCACCAAGAGTCCCTTTTATTTCATTTTCGTATTCTTCCCACATCGGCAAGCGCCAAACATAATCCCCTGTTTTTTCTCCCAATTCTTCAAGTGTCTTGGATAATTTATCATCTTCGGTAAAAATGGCTGAAGCTCTCTCGCCCAACGCCACACAAGCAGCGCCGGTTAAAGTTGCGATATCTATCACAACTTCCGGATTATATTTTTGGGAATAAGTTAAAGCATCTGCTAAAATTACTCTGCCTTCCGCATCGGTATTCAAAATTTCAATTGTTTTGCCCGACATTGAACGAACGATATCTCCGGGTCGATAACTTTTCCCTGACGCCATATTTTCAACGGAAGGAATAAGTCCGATAACATTCTTTTTTAATTTCATTTTTGCAACAAGCGCTAATATATGTATTACTGCCGCGCCTCCGGACATATCCATATTCATACCGAGAAGACCATTTGATGGTTTTAAATTTATTCCGCCTGTGTCAAAAGTCACACCCTTGCCGACAAGCACAATCGGTTTCTCTTTTTTTGCTCCCCTCGACTTCGCTCGGGGTAAACCATAATATTCCATAATAATAAATTTAGATTCTTCATCCGAACCGCGTCCGACAGAAAGTATCGCTCGCATATTTTGTTTTTCCATTTCTTTTTCGCCAAGCACCGTAACTTTTATCGGCAAACCCTTTACCGATTCTTGCGCTTTTTTCGCCAAAATTTGAGGAGTCATATCTCCGCCCGGCATATTTGATAATGTTCGAGTTTTATTTACTTCCCCTGCTATGGTGTGACCTTTTAAGATTCCCCTTCGACTTTGCTCAGGGCAAGCAGAGATAATAATTTCTTTAATATCGGCAAACCCTTCTTCTGTCGGCGTTTTATAATCTAAAAATTCATAATTGGCAAAATCAAGCTGTGAGCCGATAGTTTCTCCGAGTTCTATGTCTGATATTCCAAATTTGGAAAACTTTCCGCCAGAGGCGGATCCGCCTAAGGCGGAGAAATCGCTAAAATTAAAAGCAACTTTTTCTGCTTTCACTCCTTTTGCCATAATTATCATTTTTCGTATCAGCAAAAAAAGCTTTCTTAAATTCATTTTTTCGTCACATTTCAAGTAAAGCGTTTTCACGCCATTTTCCTTCACAATTTCATCCCTCGGCCATAGACCTACGGGCGAGGCCTTATTTTTATGGCTAACAGACACAAAAAGAATCTCTTTTTCTGTGTTCCCGCCTGCAACAGCTATGCTGTAAGCATTGCGGGCAGGTTTTGCATTATTCCCGAAAGTTATTATCATCCTTACACTATATACCTTTTTACAAAAAATTCAAAAATAATGTAACAAAAGCGAAAGTATAAAAATAGTTTCTAGAATGCCTTGCGCAGGAGTTTAGAAAATAAAAGAGGTATTCCGATTATTATTTTCTTGAAGGACGAGCAGTTCGCTGGCGGAGCTCCGCCAGATAGATTGCATTATAGAAATTGATTTTTATACTTTCGCTAAATTAAATAAAAATTATTTATGCTCGTTTATTTTAGCGGCGAGGATGAAATCATTTTCGGAAAGTCCACCGATGGAATGAGTGGAAAGTTCCAACAGAACTTTATTATAGAAAATATGAATATCAGGATGATGCCCTTCCTCTTCCGCCACATCAGCTACTCTGCCCACAAAATCTACCGCCTCGACAAAATCCTTGAATTTAAATTCTTTTGAGATTTTCAATGCCTTTTCATCAAGTATCCAGCCTGAAACCTCATCCGTGTAATCTTGCGCATCTGCCCTACTAAGCGGTTTGACTCCTCCTTTGCACGGCACACATTTTTTGTTTAATAAATCACTCATAAATATATTTTAACATAAAGCAGTAAAAAATCAGAAAATAAAGTTTTTTTGAAAACTCTTTACTCGGCGTATCTTTTTCTAGGGTACGAATTTTTCGAAGCTTGAAAAATTCTGAAGTTTTCGGCTCGTCAGCCTCAAAACCCCCTAAAAAAGATATGCCTTCGATGAGTTTTAAAAACATTGTTTTCTAATTTTTTCTAAAGCAAAAGTGTAAAAATAATTTCTAGAATGCCTTGCGCAGGAGTTTAGAAAATAAAGGAGGTATTCCGACTATTATTTTCTTGAGCGACGAGCAGTTCGCTAGCGAAGCTTCGCTAGATAGATTGCATTATAGAAATTGATTTTTAAGTTTTTGCTTTTATTATATTGTTTTTTATTTTTTAGTGTATAATCAGGAAATGAAAATTATTATCGGAGCATTGGCGGTTGTTGTAGCAGCTCTGCTTTGGAGTTTGGATGGAATTTTTTTACGTCCGCAATTGGCATCCATATCACCTACCCTGGTGGTATTTCTGGAACATAGTTTTGGATTTATAATCCTTTTGCCATTTTTGTTTATTTATAAATCGGAAATCAAAAATATCACCAAAAAGCAATGGGGAACAATTTTTTGGGTGGCATTATTCGGAGGAGCGTTGGGTACCACTTTTTTTACCAAAGCATTATTTTTAACAGGTTTTGTTGATGTCTCGGTGGTTATTCTTCTACAAAAATTCCAGCCGATTTTTGCCATTTTGTTGTCAGCAATTATTTTAAAAGAACGCTTTCCCGCTAAATTTTATATCTACGCTATCTGCGCACTGATTGGCGGATATTTTGTGACATTTAAAGACCCGAGTTCAATAAACCTTGGCAATGCCACAACTATGATGGCTATTTTTTCTTTGTTGGCTGCCTTTTCTTGGGGCTCATCCACCACTTTTGGAAAATATTCGTTGAAAAATATAAATTACGGATTACTTTCCGCTTTGCGGTTCGGTTTTACCATAATTATTATGCTGATTCCGGCCATAAAATATTTTTCAACATTACCTTCAATTGAATCCGATGTTTGGAGAACTTTAATTATTATCGTTTTCACTTCCGGAGCCGTGGCCATGTATCTTTATTACTATGGTTTGAAAAAGATTCCTGCCTCTCTTGCGACCCTATGTGAACTGGCTTGGCCATTTTCCGCTGTTATTTTTGATTATTTCTTCAATCATAATATCCTATCCGCAACTCAAATTATCGGTGCTGTTGTTTTGGTTATAGCGGTTACTTTAGCCACTCGTTTGAATAAAACAAAAATTATCAATGGAATAGTTTTGGCCGGAAATAACAACGGCGAAAGAACGGGAGCCAGAACGGCAAATTTGGATATTAGTTTGGCAAAAAACCTCCCAAAGGGACTTTATTCGTGCAAAGTTGATTTGGATGGAGTATTTTATCGGGGACTCTTGTATTATGGAATCAATTCACTGACCGAAAAAGATTGTTTGGAAATTCATATCCTGGAATTTAATGGAGATATTTATGGTAAAGAAATTACAGCTATCACAGAAAGATATCTGCGCTTTCCAAAAAAATTCAAAAGTGTAGAAAAATTAAGCGAACAGATAAAAAAAGATTTATCTCAATCATTCAACGAGTAAAAATTCTCTGATTTATTTACTTAATTTGATTCCCAATTCTTTCAATTGTTTTTCTGTGATTGGAGCCGGAGAGCCCATCATTAAATCTCTTCCCTCGCCTGTTTTTGGAAATGCTATAACTTCGCGTATATTAGGTTCATTTTGGAGAATCATTACTATGCGATCAATACCGGGAGCAAAACCGCCATGCGGAGGCGCGCCAAAAGTAAATGCCTCAAGCATATGGCCGAATTTTTTCTGTTGTTCTTCTTCAGAAATATTCAATAATTTAAAAACTTGTTTTTGTATGTCTCGTTCATGAATACGTATGCTTCCAGAAGAAAGTTCATAGCTGTTTAATACCAAATCATAAGCATTTGCCCGTATGGAGAATAAATCTTCCCCTTTCATAAATTTCTTTTTGTCTTCTTCTTTTATCGAACAAAATGGATGATGTACCGCTTGTAATTCTCTTTCATCTGTCTTTTCAAACATAGGGAAATCAAGTATCCATACAAATGCAAGCTCATTTGGATTATTTTTATCTACACGCAAATCTGGTTTATCTGAACCATATTTTTCCATTGATTGCGCATAAGACATTCTTGGGAAAGGAATTTGGGTAATTTTTTTCTCCGGATAAACATTTTTTACAAGCTCTATAAACATAGTTTCGGTGTATTCCAAAACTTCTTCCTGCGTCACAAAAGACATTTCATAATCTAACTGTGTAAATTCCGGCTGTCTGTCCCCTCTTGTGTCTTCATCGCGCATACAGCGGGCAATTTGAAAATATTTCTCAAAACCAGCAACCATACAAAGCTGTTTAAATTGCTGAGGAGATTGCGGAAGTACGTAAAATTGTCCGTTGAAAAGTCTTGATGGAACAACATATTCCCGTGAGCCCTCTGGCGTGCCTTTCATAAGTATTGGCGTTTCAATTTCAATAAAATCGTTATTGTGCATATACTTTCGAAAGAAAGTAACTATTTTATCCCGCATACGAATATTTTTTTGCATTCTTTCTGTACGTAGATCAAGATATTTATATTTCATTCTAAGATCCTCGTTGACTTCTATAGAACTCTCATTTATCTGAAAAGGTGCAGTTTCTGCTGTATTTAAAATTTCAATATTTGTAACTTCAAGTTCCACATCACCGTTCAGTGTATCTTGTTTTACATTTTTATCCGGACGCTTGTTGACTATGCCTGTAATTTTTAAAACCCACTCTGGGCGGATTTCTTTGGCTTTTTCAATCACATCTGCACGACTCGGTAAAGCCACGCACTGCACGAGACCGGTCATATCGCGCATATCAAAAAACACCATTTTCCCCTGGTCGCGCCTGATATTCACCCATCCGGCAATAATTATTTCTTTCCCGACATTATCTTTCAAATCTTTTATATAAACTCTGTTTTTCATAACTAAAAGTATTTTAGCATAAAAAAATAAAAAAGGCAGTGAACAAAAGTCACTGCCTATGATGAAATCACCTCCTTTCATTGTAAATCATTTCGTCAACTACAGATTTGCAAAAAAGCTACTTCTTTCTTTTTTGCCTTTGTTCTTCTTTGATTTACTTTTGATTGAACACTGGGGGCCATAATGAGCCCACCCCTTTGCGAATTTGTGAAGTTCAAATGGTTTTGAACCCGGTGAGTTTCGGCATCCGCAAGGAAGTTGAATAATATGCGGAGGAACTGTCAGATGTTCTCTCGCTGGAGATTTTTGAATGGTTTTTTCAAACCATTCTTCGAAATTAATTTTTTGCTGTTGTATACTTCCCTTCCTTTCTTTTTTTGTGAGGAACTATCCACACCTCAATAATTATTTATTTGAGGCTGGTGCATTTGTTTTTATATTAAAATAAATTAATTTTACACAAAAACAAATAGCTCCTTTTTAAAAAAGAAGAAATTCCAGAGACTATTAATTTTTGTATTTTTTAAACCTTTCATAATTGATGAATTTAATTATAGCATAAAAATAAAAGAAGAGATATATCAAAAAAAAGGCAGTGAATAAACACTGCCTTTTACGATGGGCCAAATCGTTTTTTGTCGGCCCTTACTACCACCAGTCTACGTCCCAGCCCATCGGACATCACCTCCTTTCCGATAATTTCTTACAGACTAGAAGCCATTCGGAACGCCTTATCACCAGTTACTACAACTCATGGTATCATCTCCTTTCGGATTGTACTTTACTAATAAATAACTTTCTTCAGGGGATAAATGTTTTCCACAAAGCAAAACGATACAATCTTCTTCTTTTTCTTTCCCCGTCTGGTGAACAATAGAAACGAGTTGACCTTTTGGTATCTTCAAAAAAACAGGGTCACATTGACCCCATTCATTGGAGTGGGTCTCACCAATCTGTATGTACAGATCAACTTTCGGTATATGACCGCCAGTGCTCATAGAGTTATTCCAGATCGGCTGAATGCCGATTTTCCTGTCCTTTAGCAGGGATCTTTAAACTGGTTTTAAAAGAACAAAAAACCAGCGCTGTTTGCGCTGTTTAGTAGGTTCTTTGTTTAAAATAGATATATTAAAAGAAATCAACAGAAAAGCGCAAAAGCTAGGGTTTTTGCGCTCCACCAGAATTTGTTTAATTTATTGATTCTTTGTCCCCTATTCATCTTTTCGTTTTTATTCAATATCAGCATACTAGTATGATAGTATCATATAAAAATAAAAGCAAGAGTAAAATTTGCTTATCTGTGGATAACTTTATTGAGCAATTTTTATTGAGTAATTTTTACCTTAAAGATTTTAGGGTTCGTCTAAATCCTCCTTCTTTTTTCCTCATTTCACGAGACCCACGAGTAACAGTAGCTACTCCGAGATGTAAATCTTCAGCAATAGACTGATGATACTCCCCTTTTGCTAGACGTTTGACTATCTGCCATCTTACACCAATATTTTCAAATTCCCTCGGCGTTAATATATCTTTAATAAAATCTCCTAAAAGTTCTCTGTCTTTTGCAATTTTATGAATTACTTCAATAACTTCTTTTTTATATTGTTCAGAATTATTTTTCATAAACTTTTACTCCCACCTTCTCTCTTACTACCTCCATTTTTTTTGACGCTATAATTTTTGCTTTTTCACCTCCTTCTTTTAAAATTTTCAGAGCTTTCGGAATATCTTTTGCAAATTCTTTTCGTTTTTCTCGCATTGGCGCAATAAATTTTTCTATGTCTTCAATCAGCATTTCTTTTAACTCTTTATATTTTCCTGCCTTACTTTCGTAAATGGGTAAGAGTTCTGAAGCGGGACGAAATAAATTATGAATAGCATATACATTTTTCGGTATTCCCTCGCCCGAATCAGTGACTATATTCATTACACATCTTTTTATTTCTTCATATTCGGCAAAAAGCGGAATATGATTATTGTAACTCTTGGACATTTTCTTTCCGTCAATTCCTGGCACAACCGCCATATCTTTCATTATCATTGGTTCCGGCAACTTGAAAGTCTCGCCAAAAATGCGATTGAATTTTTCTGCCGTATCGCGCGCTATTTCCACATGTTGTTTTTGGTCGGCTCCTATGGGCACTATGTCCGGACCATAAAGCAATATGTCGGCAGCCATAAGCATTGGGTAATTGAAAGTCCCAACACATATTTCTTTATTTTTAGCTTCGGCATCTTTAAAAGCATGCGCGTGCATAAGGTATGGCATTGTAGTCAAAGTGTCAAAAATCCAAGCAAGCTCAGTATGTTCACTGATGTCTGACTGTTTGAATATTGTTAATTTTTTCGGGTCCAGACCGATAGCCAAATAATCAAGTAAAACCCCAACAATATTTTTTTCCATTTCGTCTTTATTTTGGATAAAATTCAACGCATGATAATCAGCTATAAAAACATAGCCTTCATAGTCTTTTTGTAAATCCACAAACTGCTTCATGGCGCCAAAATAATTGCCGATATGCGGGGCTCCTGTTGGTTTTACGCCTGATAATAGGATCTTTTTTGACATGTTTATATATTATCATATTTCAATAATTCAGCACAGGTATTTGTCCCCATTTTAATAACATATTGCGCATTTTATGGCTTTGACTATTTTTTTACTATGCTAAAATGTCCTTAATGATAAAAGCAAAAACAATCAATGTGCGTGTTCCTCCTCAGAGTATTCCATCGGAACAAGCAGTGCTTGGGTCTATAATGTTGCGCAAAGACGCTATACATGAAGTAGAAGACGTCTTAACTCCGGATTCTTTTTATGTTGAAAAAAATAAAATAATCTTCAGGGCAATGCTTGACCTGTCTTTAAAGAATGAACCGATAGACATGCTCTCGCTTTCTACAAAATTAAGCGAACAAAAAGTTCTCGAAAGAGTCGGAGGAAACCAATATTTGGCGGAAATAGTAAGCGTCGTTCCTTCTTCCACAAATGTCAAACATTATGCTGAAATTGTTCAAAAGAAATATGTTTTGAGAAGTTTAATAGAAGCGGCAGATTATGTTTCTGAACTTGGTTTTGAAGAAGGCGATGACCATATGGATGACATATTGGATATGGCAGAAAAGAAAATTTTCAGCGTAATATCATCTCCTAAAAATCAAAAATTTATAAATTTAAAAGATGCTTTACCTGAAGCGTGGGAACGTCTTGAAAAATTACATGAACATAAAGGTATGCTCCGAGGATTGCCGACTGGCTTTCGAGATTTGGATACTACGCTCTCAGGCTTGCAAAAATCCGACCTTGTTATTCTCGCCGCAAGACCTTCCATGGGTAAAACCACGCTTGCGCTTGATATTGCACGTATGACTTCAATTACTCATGATAAATCTGTTTTAATATTTTCTCTTGAAATGTCTTCTCAGCAATTGGTGGATAGAATGTTATCGGCTCAATCACGTGTGAATGCGTGGAATTTGCGCACCGGACATTTATCATCTGACCGAGATTTTTCTCAACTTCGGGATTCTTTGGACAAACTTGCAAAAGCTAAAATTTATATTGACGACCAGCCAGGCAATTCTATCGTTCGAATGAAAGCTCTCTCTCGTAGACTAAAAATAGAAAAAGGGCTTGACTTAATAGTTGTTGATTACTTGCAACTTATGACCACTTCTAAAAATTATGATTCAATGGTTAATCAGGTGACAGAAATTTCAAGGTCATTAAAAAGTTTGGCTAAAGAACTTGATGTGCCGGTGTTGGCCCTTTCCCAGCTTTCTCGCGCTGTAGAATCCCGCGGAGGCAAACCAAGATTATCAGACCTTCGTGATTCGGGGTCCATAGAACAAGACGCAGATGTGGTAATGTTTATTCACAGAGAAGACAAAGGCAAAGAAGAATCCGAAAAAACAAATATTGCGGAAATCTTAATTGAAAAACACCGCAATGGTCCGACTGGAAAAATTGAACTTTATTTCGATGAAAAAACCACTACTTTCATAAATCTTGAGAAAAGCAATCTTAGCGAGTTTTCTGCGTCAAAAATAAGTGAAGATTTGGAAGGATTTTAATTAAAAACTCCCCATAAAGAATTTTAAGAGTCATGGGTCCCCTGTCCTATGTCTCCGAGGGCGAAGGCTCAGAAATTCTTTATAAGAAGTTTTTTGATATAATACAAATATATGGACATTATAGAAAAATTAAGTGAAATTTTTAAAGAGTTTCCGGGTATTGGAGAAAGACAAGCAAGACGCTTCGTTTATTTTTTGATGTCAAGGAATTCAGACTATGCGGAAAATTTTTCTACACTAGTCAAAGAATTAAAAAAAGACACGACACAATGTTCCGAATGTTTTAAATTTTTTATATCCAATTCAAAAAAAGAAAAGAAATGTGAAATTTGTGCAGACCAAAGCATTGACTCTTCTACTTTGATGGTTATTGAAAAAGATTCCGATTTGGAAAGCATAAATAAAAGCAGAGTTTATAATGGAAAATATTTTATATTGGGCGGACTTGTGCCAATTGTTGAAAAAAATACAAACAGAGTGGTAAGAATTAATGAATTAATAAAAAAAGTGAAAAGTGAAAAAAACCTCAAAGAAATAGTTTTAGCTTTTTCTTCCAATCCACAAGGTAATCACACTGATTTTTATGTACGCAACCAGTTAAAAAGCACAATAGAACCTCTTGATATTAAAATATCTTCCTTAGGTAAAGGCCTTTCCACCGGCACCGAACTTGAGTACTCGGACAACGACACTCTAAAAAACGCTCTAAAAAATAGACAGTAAGTGGTATAATATAATTATGATAAAAAATATAGTTTGGGGAATTGTTGTTGTAATCTTAGGAATATTAGCCCTTTCGTTTAATAAGAAAGTGCCAGAAGTAATAACTACACAGACTTCTCCTAAAATAATTTCTCAATCAATAGAAGAACAATGTAAAAATTCAAATGGTAAATTGACTAGAGGTGGACTTAACGACTATGTAATTTGTATACATACATATTCTGATGCTAAAAAAAGCTGTACATCATCAAACCAATGTCAATCATCTTATTGTGTAGCTATAGAAAATAATTTAAATACCGGTACATGTAAGGTGGATGATGGTCCTTGGGGATGCGATCAGACTATTGAGGATGCACGGACGGGTAAAGAAATAGAATGCGTTGATTAAAAATATGCATCAAATGCATTTATACTCAAATTCTGCTATCGCTAAGTTTGAGTACTATAAGATTTTGCTAATTTGAATGTCTTTATGCAATTTTTGAGCTTAATACTTTTAACATAATCTAAAAAATCTTTCGGTAGTGGAGACGGCCCAACCCAGACACTTTTTTGAATCATATCATAACTAAATTTCCGCAAATGGAAACGAAACCATTCCCTTTCCGCTTTTTTAACTTCCGGAATATCAAACATCACAATTAAATTTTTAGGTAAATCTTTTTTAAATGGTGAATCAAATGTTAAAAATCTAACTTTTTTATTTTCAACGTATTTTCTTCCGCTTGGTAATAGAAAAATACAACTATTTTCTTTTGAGATATAGCCATTTTTATTTAGTCGGCAAAGTGTGTTATTTATGGATTGTTTTTTGTATGAAAAAATAGCTGGTAAACCAAAAATACTAACCGGCATACCTTTGTATTTATATTTGGGCTCAAGTAAGAATTTTAAAATTTTGTCCTCAATACTTAAGTTCCGCGATAGCATAGTTTGAGTATAACATATTTAAAATGTTAAAAAATAGACAATAAAAAAAGGCCACCGATATTCTGGTGGCCAATTGCTGGTGATCCCGTGGGATGGAGATTCGCAAGATAAAAAACGATCTATTGAATTAACCTCCACCTCCTTTAAGGAGGTACTTAGGGTTAGCACTATGGATAAAGCTGACGTTGTAAATTCAGTTTGACGTCATTCCTTTGGGTTCCCCTGTATTGTAAGTTTTAGCTCGGGCTCCCTCCTTAACTATAGTGTGCCAGTATCATTACTTCCCGGCAGCCCATAAAAAGTGTTGCTACTGGGTCACCAACTTGGAGGTACATTTCATAAATCCTCCATGCTAGTTTCACTACTGCCACTATGAGTTGATCTCAAAGAACAGTAGCTTATATAAAATACTAACACTTTTGATATTTAAATCAATAAAAAAACTTCTGAATGTATCAGAAGTTTTTTTATTTTATATTAAGAATTTTTACTTTAAAGAATGGTTGACGATGACCGTTTCGGCGAAGATAACGAGATTTCTGCTTATATTTCATAATGAGAATCTTTCGAGCTCGGCCAATTTCTACAATTTCAGCGTTCACTTTCGCGCCAGTTATGTAAGGAGTGCCTATGGTTGTATCTTTCCCGTCATCAACTAAGAGAACTTTATCAAAAGAAACTTTGTCGCCTTTTTTATACTCCCCTTTCATTTTTTCAATAGAAAGCAAGCTGTCTTTAGAGATTTTGTATTGTTTTCCACCTGTTTGTATAACTGCGAATTCCATAAGACTCATATTATATTAAATTTGAAAAAAACGCAAATCTTGCTATAATGGCATTATGCAAACAAAGATTATTGAAAGATATTTTTTCTTTATTTTATTATTCATTACTTTTGTTTTTTCTTTTTTGATTTTCAGCCCTTTTTGGATGGTGCTTCTGCTTGGTATTTCTTTTTCCATAGTACTTTACCCGGTTTATGAATGGCTCAATAAAAGAAAATTACCCAATTGGTTATCAGCGCTTCTTACTGTATTTTTCTTCATTATAATAATAGGAGTTCCACTTTTTGGCATGGGTGTTATAGTTTTCAATCAAAGCCAGAATGCTTATCAAATAATTGTTAATAATGTTCATTCTTTATCTTTCATAGATTCAATAAATAATTCAATAAATAGAATATTGCCAGAAGGAATCTCTTTTGATTTATATGAAAAAATCTCAAATTTTATTTCTTTTGTATCAAGTAATATAGCAAGTATTTTCACCTCCACATTGTCTACTATTTTTTCCCTAGTTCTTACTCTTTTGTCTATGTTTTATTTCTTAAAAGATGGCGCGCATTGGAGAAAAGCGTTAGTAATATTGAGCCCACTTTCGGATACTGACGATGAAAAAATCATAAACAAACTTTCACGCGCGGTTAACGGCATTATTAAAGGATATCTTTTTATTGCTCTTATCCAGGGAATATTAATGGGTGTAGGTCTTGCTATTTTTGGTGTGCCAAATTCGGCGCTTTGGGGATTGGTTACTATGATTACCGCGTTAGTGCCTTCTATCGGTACTGCAATTATTTCCGTGCCGGCCATAATATTCCTTTTAATTACAGGAAACACCTTTGAAGCCATAGGGCTTTTGGTTTGGGCAGTGGCTGTTGTGGGAATGATTGATAATTTGTTGAGTCCGTTTATTGTGGGTAATAAGATAAACTTGCCTCCTTTCTTAATTTTATTCTCCGTTTTGGGTGGAATTTCACTATTAGGTCCAATTGGAATTTTAGTTGGACCTTTAACCATAAGCATGCTTTATACCCTCATTTCGATATACAGGCATGAGTTTAAACAAAGCATGGTTTCTTAAATAAAATAAAATGGCATTAAAATTTTACAACACTCTGACAAGAGAAAAAGAAAATTTTCTCCCGATAAATTCAAAAGAAGTTCGAATGTATTCTTGTGGTCCAACAGTTTATGACTATCCTCATATTGGAAATTATCGCGCATATATTTTTGCCGATACTTTAAAACGTGTTTTATTATACGAGGGTTTTAAAGTAAAACACATAATGAATTTAACCGACATTGATGATAAAACTATTCTTAACTCGCAAAAGGAAGGAAAAACGCTTAAAAAGTTTACTGAGTTTTATACTAAAGAATTTTTTAAAGACATAAAAGTTTTAAATATTCTAAATCCTAAAAAATTTACAAAAGCCACAGATTATGTTGATGAGATGGTTGATATTATTAAGAAACTGATGAAAAACGGTTTGGCTTATAAAAGCACAGATAACAGCATTTATTTTGATATTAAAAAATTTAAAAACTATGGAAAACTTTCTCACCTTGTTTTAGAACAACAAAAAGAGAACGCATCCGGAAGAATAAAAACCGATGAATATGAAAAAGATAATATTCAAGATTTTGCTCTTTGGAAAGCATGGGATGAAAAAGACGGAGAAGTTTTTTGGAAAACAAAACTGGGAAAAGGACGACCCGGTTGGCATATAGAATGTTCGGCGATGTCTATGGCAAATTTAGGAGAACAAATAGATATTCACACCGGTGGAGTTGATAATATATTTCCCCACCATGAAAACGAGATTGCTCAATCCGAAGGAGCAACAGGAAAACAATTTGTAAAATATTGGATGCATAATGAATGGGTTTTGGTTGACCAGAAAAAAATGGCAAAATCGTATCATAATTTTTATACTTTAAAAGACATTATAGATAGAGGCATTGACCCAATTTCTTACAGGTTTTGGCTTTTAATGGCTAACTATAGAACAAGAGTAAACTTCGTCTGGGAAGCCTTAGAAGGCTCAAAAATAGCCTTAAAACGGCTTTATAAGCTCTATATTGAGCTTGGGGAGAAGGTAGGAAAAGTAGATGTTAATTATCAACAGAAATTCAAAGAATACCTGGAAGATGACTTAGATACCCCAAGAGCATTATCTCTTCTTTGGGATATAATAAAAGATGAAAATGTCTCACCTAGTGATAAAAAAGCGACTGTTCTTGATTTTGATAAAGTTTTCGGACTTGGTTTTGAAAATCTAAAAAAAGAAAAAATTCCAAAAGAAATTATAAAACTGGCTGAAGAAAGAGAAGAAGCTCGCAAGAACAAAAATTTTAAAAAGTCCGACGAATTACGAGATAAAATAAATAATTTAGGGTATGATATAAAAGACGAAGAAAATGGATATAAAATAAATTTAAAATAAAATATTATGATAGATAGAATTATAAATATAAAAAATATAAAAAAATCCGATACGGTGATTTTAAGCGCTCCTTATGAAAATAGTGTTTCTTTTATGGGAGGAACTGCAAAAGGTCCTAAGAAAATTATAAACTGTTTAGATAATAATTTAGAACTTTTTGATGTTGAATTGCACTGTGAGCCGGCAAAAATATTAAAAACTACTCATAGAGAAATATCCGGCCTAAAAAAACTTGCTCCGGAAAAAGCGGTGAAAAAAATAAGTTCTGAATATCAAAAATTGTTTAATGCCGGAAAATTCATGATTATGTTGGGCGGAGAACACACCGTATCATTTGGAGCGCTGGAAGCAATAGCTAAAATAGGAAATCAAAAAGCCTCGCCCGTAGGGCTACGGCCGAGGGATATAACTATTTTGCAGATAGATGCTCATCAAGACCTGCGTAATAATAATAGTGATTACAGTGAAAATCATGAAAAATTCGCGCATTCATGCACTATGCGCAGAATACACGAACTCGGCTTCCCTATCGTGCAAGTAGGTATCAGAACGTATTCAAAATATGAATATGAATATTGGCAAAAAAATAAGAAAACAATTACTGTTTTTGAATGGAATAAAAAACAAATATCTATAAGTGAAATATTAAAATCAATCAAAACTAAAAAAATCTATATCACTGTTGATGCAGATGGGTTTGACCCCGCATATATGCCGGGAACCGGCACACCGGTACAGGGTGGTTTAGAATGGTATTATGGCCTTAATTTAATTCAAAAAGTGATAAATGAAAAAGAATTAATCGGCGCGGACATTGTGGAAGTTTCTCCCCAAAGAGATTCGGTTCTTACGGAATTTGGCGCCGCTTTGATTTGCTATAAAATAATGACTCACAAATTTAAGAAGAAATTGGTTCCTTAAAAATCTTTTTGTTATAGATGCAAAACACTATGGCAATATTCATCAATATCAGATATATATTAAAAGAATATATGGAGAAAATCCAATTATCTATAATAAGCAAACTTAAAGTACTACTGAAAATACCACCTAAATAAGTGACAGAGTTTTCAGTTTCCGGAAATTTCCAGGATTTCACAAGAGTTGGTATGGCTGCCAATCCATCGCTTACTATTGCGAAAAGTATCGATATTTCAAGATTATAGGTAAAAATATAAGTTATCAAAGCCATTACAGAAAAGAATCCGCAAATGAGGTCAAAAGCATTAATTTTCCAATAAGCATTTTTATTCCAAAGGGAAAAGATTATCACTAAGAAAGGTCCGAAACCTGCCATAAAAACCGGCACGATGGAGAGACCAGCACCCGCCTTTAGTTGAAAAAATACTGCAATAAACGGAGCAAGCATCCACAGAACCCAAGAAACCAGGTTAGGTTTAGTGGTTCCATAAAAAATACTTTTTATATACCAAAGAGAAGTTATTAGACCCGTAATAATTCCGATATAAATAATTTGTTCAGGGAGCATAAATTATATTCCTTCTTTTTTAAGCTGTTCTATTATCTCACGAGATTTATGAGAAAGTTTGTTTGGAAGCTTTATTTTGAGTTTAATTAATAAATCTCCGCGTTTGTTTTTTGACATAGGCACACCTTTCCCTTTCACACGAAGAATTTCATTAATAGATATACCTTTTGGAATCTTAACTTTTATTTCACCATCCAGGGTTTGTATGGGATATTCCGTACCCAAAAGAGCGTCAGAAAGTTTTAAATCCAGATTCATAATTAAATCATTTCCATCTCTTTTAAAAACCGGATGCGCTATAATATTTATTTTTATATATAAATCACCAGCTGTTCCTTTTGTTATTGCCTCACCTCCTCCTGTCATTCTAATCATTTCTCCATCCCGTATTCCAGATGGAATATTCACGGAAATTTCTTCCTCGCGACGCAATATTCCTTTACCTTTACACATTTCACATTTTTCTTTCGGCACTTCACCGGAACCTAAACATTCTTCGCAGATTTTTGTGCTTGAAATAGTTCCAAGTATCGTTCTTTTTGCTTCTCGAATTTTTCCTTGACCATTGCAATATTTACAGGTTTCCATCTTGGTGTCGGGTTTTGCGCCAAACCCGTTACAAGTAGAACAATTTGATGTTTTAGTAATTAAAATTTTTCTACTGGTTCCAAAAATGGACTCGGAAAAAGAAATTTGTATTTCCGTAGAAATATCTCTCCCCCGTCTCGCTTGAGTTCTCCCTCCTCCCATTCCTCCCGTAAAAAAATCGCTGAAAATATCGTTTAAATTTCCAAAATCAAATTCCGCATTGCCATTCTGAAAACCTCCTGCAAAGTTGCTGAAATCAAAGCCTTCGAAACCCTGTCCTTGTCTTCCATACCCTCTCTGTTGCATATTTTCAAAGCCAGACCCAAACTGGTCATACTTTGAACGCTTAGAATCATCGGAAAGAACCTGATAAGCCTCATTCACTTCCTTAAATCTGGATTCGTTTCCTTCTTTTTTATCAGGATGATACTTATGCGCCAACTTATAAAAAGCCTTCTTGATTTCGTCCTTTGAAGCGCCTTTATTAACGCCTAATACTTTGTAATAGTCCTTTTGCATAGCGTTTATTGGAGTATTATATCATGGGTTCGGCTTCTTTGGAAATTTTCTTATTTTCGTCTTTTTCAGAATTTTCTATCGTACCTTCTTCTTCCCCTGTTTTTTCACCTTCTTTTCTTTTTGCCTTGCTTTCAATTATAGATTTTTCTTCCGCACTTCTGATGATAGTTGCTTCTTCCTCTTCTATGAGTTTTTGAGCATCATTTTTCGATATTGAATATTTTCTGCGAGATGCATCAATAATTTCTTTGCGGTATGAAGGATGTGTAGGGGGAAGAACTCTGAGAGTTTCTGCTGAAAATGGGTCATAAGACTCTCCGTCAATTGTCATTTTAATATAAAATTCGGCGACAGCAAGATTAATCATATCTTTAACATCGAATATTGGCGCAAATTCCGGTTTCAATTTCACTGCATCTTCCCCGCCAACCCTGAAACAAATTAAACTTCCCGTATTTCCAAGCACTGCGTGCTGAACTTGAGGAATAAGCTGACCGATGTATTGATGAGCTATCGTAAGATTAAGAGCGTATTTTCTGGCTTCCGATAGAATATTTTCAAATGTTTGGGTAACAATGTTATGAAACTCGTCTATGTATAAATAAAAATCTATTCTTTTTTCTTCAGGAATACTTGCCCGTTCCATTCCCGCTTGTTTTATTTTAGTCAAAAACATTGAACCGAAAAAAGACGAATTTTCTTCTCCAATGCGTCCTTTTGAGAGGTTAATAAAAATTATTTTTCCTTGATTCATGAGTTCGCTTATATCAATCTTGTTTTGCTTCTGACCGAAAATGTTTCGCAGTAACGGGTCTGAAAGAAACTGCCCAAGTTTATTAACAAGTGGAATAATGGCATCCGTATCAAATTTTTCAGACCAATCAGCAAATTCTATAGCGAAGAATCTTTTTACCATGTCGTCGGTAATATATTCCACTACTTTCTGTCTGTAATTTCTGTCTGTTAACATTGAAATCATCCCGCGCATTGTGGCATGCGGATAATCAAGCAATGCCAGACAAGTAAAACGGAAAACGTGTTCAAGGCGTGGTGTCCAATTGGCTCCGAACTGTTTTTGTAGAACTTCAATCAATCCTTGAGTCAATTGAAATTTAAACATTGGGTCAACATTAGCAAGCGGATTGAAAGATGCCGGAAAATCAACATCTCCCGGGTCTATCATGCAAACATCTTCTATGCGTTCTTTTGGTATGTAATCAAGCATGGCGTCAATAACATCGCCGTGCGGGTCAATGAAACACAGGCCATGATTATATGTGATGTCCTGGCGCATAAAAAGCTCGAGCAATTTACTTTTACCAACACCTGATTTTCCAACTATGTAAAGATGTCGTCTTCGGTCTATACGCTTGATACCAAAAATAAATTTTTTTTCTTCAAGAGAAGCGACGTAATTGGTGCGGCCGATAAAAGAGACCTCTTCGGGTTTAACTTTTCCAAACACCGGTAATTCCGGCGGAGGCGGACCATATTTGATTATTTGAACTCGATTTGGCTTCGGCATATTTGTTATTTTAGCATATTTTTAGGTTATTTCCACCTGGTAGTAGAGCTTTGTGATATGCGAAGCATGCGCTTAAGAGCGCGTCGCAAAGTCTCACTACCGGGTTCAATTAATAAACCTCTTTTTGATAATCCCAGTAGTAGAGCAAGGCTCATTACGGGACAGGCAACTTTTAATAAACTTCTTTTTGATAACAT
>Ga0209542_10008245_pt1 | contig 19518 bp, 23 predicted proteins | sample RifCSPhighO2_01_FD_184028 | JGI IMG/M metagenome (GOLD analysis project Ga0209542, IMG submission 184028) | Soil microbial communities from Rifle, Colorado - Rifle CSP2_plank highO2_0.1 (SPAdes) (version 2) | ecosystem: Environmental > Terrestrial > Deep subsurface > Rock core/Sediment ...
CGAAGCGAGTAGGGCAAATCAGCAGATTTGACCGTCACCCGCCATGGTTGTTGCCGCAGTAATAGTTCAATAAGAAACGAAGGGGGCATGCAACTTCTTAATTAGAGATCTAGAATATTGGAATTATTTTTTTCATCCCTAATCGCTTCATTAATGTCGCGAGATCGTGCGCGCCGCGCATATCGACGGAATCATCGGCAAATGTGAATAGACCATACTTGGTTTTATATTTCTGGCAGAAACGGATGTTTTGTTTGATTCGACCTATAACTTTTGATTGGTCGATTGGGTTGAGAACGTTTAGTTTTGAGAATGATGAAACTATCGTGATGTTGTTTTTGGATGCGAATTTACATACCACTTGGTCAAGGCCACCACGACGGAAATGCATGTGATCGTCTTTGTGCGTGTACTCTACGTTGAAAAGAACGATGTTTTCTGCTTTTTCGACGATAAAACGGTTGAATTGAGGGGATTGCGCTTCGATGAACGGGATGCACCCTTCTTTCTGTGCTGCACGAATTTTTTGGAAAATCAGACGCTTTTCTTTTTCTTCAATAATGAGGCCGTGGCTTATTTTCAGATGAGGGACGCGAGGAATTGTTGCTGAGTAGAACTCCTCTAAGGATGAATGGATAAGGATGAGGTGACTGTATCCACAGCGAACTGCCATGTCAGCAAGCTGAGGGTTTTTGCCGGAGATGACGATGTCTGTTGTGCTCTTTACAGATTTGTGATTGTTGGTTTCGTTATCCTTGGTTTGTTTATTGTGCATATGCTGCCTCCACCGTGCATGCTTTGCAGATCGCTCCATGAGATGGCTGACCGCAGTTTGTGCACATTGACGGACCATCGGATGAACCATGTGATGCTTTCAGCGATGGAAGTATGGAAAGGAAGTAGTGGACTAATTTATACTTTGTGGGTTGATGTGATTCTAATGTGTTGAGTGCGTCCCGGACTTTTGAACGGAGGCCGAGTTCTGCGTGCGGGCATTCTTTGAATCGCACAGGGAAGCCTTTAAGGAACGCATATGCTGCGATTTCTTTTTCGGTGCAAAGATAGAGCGGCTTGACGCGCTGCGTGAATCCTGCACGTTTTGTAATGCCTGTGATAGGGCCAAGCATGGCGCATAGGAGGAGGTTGCCTTTCAAGAGGTTCATGACGAAGTTTTGGCATTCGTCGTCCAGGTTATGGCCCGTGGCAATCTTGTCGAATTTTTGCGCTGATTTGTTGAGCATATGACGACGCATGACGCCACAGGAACGACATGATGGTGCACCTTTGTTGAGCATTGCGGTTAATGTCGTGTTGTAGTTGTCCTGGAATGAATGAATTTCATAAGGGATATTGTGTTGTGTGCAGAATGTTTTCATGTCTGCTAACGTTTCGTCACGGTAGCCAGGAATGCCTTCGTCGATTGAGATTGCGGTGACGTTTTTGAAGAGTTTGTGGAGCATGTAGAGTGTTGTTAAACTGTCTTTGCCACCGGAGACAGCGACGGCTATTTTTTCGTTTGGTTGGATCAAGTTGAATTGGGTGATTGTATTCGTGATTTTAGTTTCGATGTAGTCGATGAAGTGGTCTTTGCAGTAGGTGGGGGATGAGAAGATTGCTGTTTTGTTACAGGTTGTGCATTTCATGGGGTTATCCGCCGGAGATGACGGAGAGTATTTTTACTGAGTCTGTTTTTGAAAGTGTATCGGATTCAGTGACGAGTTCGTTGTTGCGGGCGACTAAGACGACTTCGGGATTAATGTTGAGTTTTTTTAAGAGGTCTTTGACTGTGCCGTTGAATTCCATTTCTTTGTGTTCGTTGGTTTTTTCTAGGAAGACTTTCATTTTGAGGTTTTTGGTTTTTTACAGTTTATTTATATAACAATATTGTCATTCTCAATGGTTTATTTAACGATCACTGCGGCAACACTTATGGTGGCTGTCGGTCACACTTCGTGTGCCCTCCGCTCGGCTGCGCCTCGCTCAGCACCATATTGTTGCCGCACGAGAACGCTTCTCGCGCCACTGAGGACAATATTGTTACTGTGATTACTCTATTTTGTTACCTACATTTACGAATGACTGAAACTTGCGCATCTTTTCTTTGACGTCGTCTTCGGTCATGCCGATGAGTGGGTAAAGTTCAGGGAGGCTATTAATTGGTTGTTCGATATCGAGAGTGCCGCGGACGGTTGCTAGGTGGGGGGCTTTTGAGGATGCTGTGGCGAATTGTGCGAATAGCGGGAATGATTTACTTTCGGTGAATGTGACGAAGCAGCCGCGCTTGAGCATCAAGAGAGCTGCGCATTCAGCGTACTTGTCGCTGCTGTTGACGATGACGGAGCCGCTGACGTTTTCGGGCAGACCGCCGGGACATGACGTTCTTTCGGCGTAGATGTATGCGGTGTCATTGATGATTTCGATGCCGAGTGTGGTGTTTGGGTTATCGAGTTTGACGGTGGAGTTATAATGTTCTTGGATTGCGGCGCCTACTGTGCCGCTGAGAGTTACGGAGTCCCATGGGCTTGTTTTGGTGATGCGCTGTGTATGGACTTTAAATGTAGTGAGTTTTGTTTCACTGAGCATGCGGATTGCTGTTTCAATGATTATTGGGAGATCGAATTCTACAGGTTCGGCTTTTGAGATTGATGTTAAACCAAATGTTGGTTGGAGATAGGGATAGGCTGCGTCGTTTTCTACGAGGATGCGGTTGCGGAGGATTTTGATGGTTGAAGTGAGGTTATGCTTCGAGAGTCTGCGGTTTATTGATTGTACTAATGCGTTCTCAAATGTGCGCTTGTTGAGCCCTTTCAGGAAGATTTCGCCGTACCTGCAGATGATGACCATGAGATTATCTGAGGAGGTGTGTTTATAAAGGTTTAGAGGTGTTTTGCGGGAAAATGCTGAATTTCATTTGGAATATTTTTAATTTTTTGTCGACGATTCTTCCAGACGAAATAGAGGAGTTAAAAAAGTGGATTTTGGGACATGAATAACAGGAATACAAAACGTTTATATATCCCCAACACTCACCGATTTACAATGGCAGACGAAAAGAAGTTCTCGCGTGATTTGATGGGCAAGACTGTTGTGAGCAAGACAGGCAAGCGCTTTGGAGAAGTTGGGGATATCGTTTTTGAGGTTCGATCTGGCGAATTAATTCATTTAGTTTTGCGTAATCCTACACCATACTGTGAAAAGCTTGAATTAGAGAAAGATAAGGAAGGAAACATATTGATTCCGTTTTCGGCGGTTTTAGCAACGGGCGACTATATGGTTGTTAGTGAAGAAGATATTATTTGATTTCTTTAATTAAAAGTACACCTAGATTTGACTAAATTAATTAGCTAATGGGTGCAACACGACTGTTATTACTAAAATTAAATTACCCGCTAAAACTATTTAAACTACCTTCTTTCTTTCGCAGTTATGGACAACGCTATGTGGACGGAAAAGTATCGCCCGTCGTCGTTTGCAGATGTACGAGGGCATAAAGAGATTGTTTCACGTATTAAAGCGTTTGTTGAACAGAAGAATTTGCCCCATGTATTGTTTTCGGGGCCGGCAGGTGTGGGTAAGACGTCGCTTTCATTGGTGGTTGCGCGTGAACTTTATGGTGAGAACTGGAAGGAGAATTTTTTAGAGTTGAATGCGAGTGTCACGGGTGATACACCAATTCTTATAAGAAAGAATGGAAAAATAAAGCGAACTGACTTTAATGATTTGAACAAAAGGTACTTTACCGATGGTGATACTGAAAATAGAAAAATGATTGATGACCTTGAGATACTCTCAATTGGGAAGCATGATTTAAAAGTGAAATTTTCTAAGGTTAATTATCTATTTAAGCATAAAGTTAGTAAAATTGCCGATGTAACTTATGAGGGTGGGAGAATACGAACGAGCTTAAATCACTCGATTATTGTTTTTGATAAATGCGGTAATTTAGTTGAGAAGAAGTGCGAGGATTTGAAAAAAGGAGATTTGCTCATAACTTTTAAAACAATATTAGAAGGGCAGCCCGTAAAACTTGATTTGAAAGAGTATAAGCCACAATCCCATATCCAACTTCGTAGTGGATTGCTAAAGAACCCCCGAATTAATCATAATTTTGATGAACTTCCATTAGATAACGATATGGGATGGGCATTAGGATTGTATACTGCCGAAGGATGTACGTCTCTTAACAAAAAACAGACATCAGGTCAGTTAATATTTACAGTTAGTGAACACGAGCAGAATTTAGTGGACAGAACAAAAGCGACATTTTCAGGTCTTAATATATCTACATATCAAACAAAGGGAAAGTCCGGATTTGATAGAACTAAATTGAGTTCTATTCAACTCAGAGTGTTGAGTACACAGTTTGCAAAGTTTGTGAGAAATAATTTTTATAATTCGGAGATAAGAAGAGCACCAACGAAGAGGTTTTTATCCCAGATATTTGATGCGTCTGTTGAACAGAGGATAGAATACATTAAAGGATATTTTGAGGGAGATGGCTCAGGCGATTGGGGGAGTGTTGCTCGTCTTTCGTCAACTTCAAAAGATTGCCTTATTGATGCAGTTTGGTTAAGCAAAATGAGTGGTGTTGAAGCATCCTATTTTCCGCGTGAGACCAGACTGATTTGGGAGAATTCTAAATTTACATACGTTAAGTCTCAGCTGCTCCCTGCTGAACTGTTTATTGAAGCGATAAAGAATAAAAAGGCTGATTGTGATAATGTGCGATATATCCTTCGCCATCAGCTTTATTCAAAGCGTTCTGGTCGCATTAAGAAAGCCATTGCACAAAAAATTTTAGATAATACAAATGACTCTGATTTAAAAAAACGATTACAAGAGTTAGTAAGTTCGGATATTTTTGTTCTAAAAGTGACTAGTGTTACATTTGAAGATTATGATGATTATGTCTATGATGTAGCTGTGCCTGAAAGTCAGATGTTTTTTGGAGGAATCAATCCAATTTTACTCCATAATAGCGACGAACGAGGAATAGATGTCGTACGTGTCAAGGTCAAAGATTTTGCGCGTACGCGATCGTTGAGCTCAGTTCCGTTTAAGATTATTTATTTGGATGAAAGCGATGCATTGACACGAGAGGCGCAGCAGGCGCTCAGACGAACGATGGAGCGCTATTCAAAGACGGCGCGATTCATCCTTTCGTGCAATTATTCTTCGAAGATTATTGACCCTATCCAATCACGCTGTGCGGTGTTTCATTTCAAGCCGCTGCAGAAAGACGATATGATTGCGATTATTGACATCGTTGCTCAGAACGAGGGACTTGAGATTACTCCTGAAGCAAAAGATGCGTTGATTCAGATTTCTGGAGGAGACTGTAGACGAGTGGAGAATATTCTTCAGAGCGCTGCTGTTGTGGAGAAGAAGATTACAGTTGATTCGATTTATGCGACGGCGTCAACGGCGCGACCGAAAGATGTGATTGCGGCGCTCGAGCTTGCAGTTGCAGGGAAGTTTACTTTAGCGCGGGATAAGTTGTTACAAACGATGCTGGATTATGGGTTAAGTGGACTTGATTTGATTAAGCAAATTCAGCATGAGATTTGGAACTTGAAGGTTACAGATCGGCAAAAAGTTGAATTAATTGAGAAATGTGGAGAAATTGAGTTTCGCATGACCGAAGGAAGCGATGAGTTTGTACAACTTGAGGCTTTATTAGCGAGTTTTGTGAAGGTTGCTAGTTGAATTCTTTATTAAAACATTAAACGACTTTATTAATTAGCAAAGTGGGGTGCAGCACGAAACTACGAGACGTTATGAAGAATACTATACTAGAATAAACTATAATAAAAAAGAATTAATCGTTACTTTCTCGTATCCTAATCGCTTGCTGGATAATTGTGCGGTAGCGATAGTCTAAGCGTAATTCAACTTGCTTTGTAAATAATGTGTCTTCAGCTAATGGCTGGTTTAATTTGCAGGTGATTGTTGCTTTGTTATCGACTAAACGTGCTTCGTTTGGATTGCCTGAGCTGCGGCATTCCCATTCAATTGCGTCTGTTTCCATGAAGGTTGCGACTTTGCCGAAGCGGAGATCGAAGTCTTCGCTTGGAAGAGCGACGCGGCCGTTACCTGCGTTTTCAATGACTATTGTTAATACAATAATGCCTCGACCTGCGATATCCTGTTGGACGTTGCTTACGGTGATTGGAGCGCTTGAGACTGCGAAGGTTTTTGCGCCTTGAACGTCACAGACGCTGTCATCTTGGGGATCTTCTTTATAACAGACACTTGGAATAACGATGTGCGTTGTGTAATTGTAATCGACTTGCGCAAAAATGTCTGGCTGGAAGAAGCCTGTAACGTTTAATTTGTATTTTGCATCTGCATCCGGCGTGAAATCAACAACTTCCTCGTCGCCATTAGGATTAAATTCAGATACTTTGTCTAAACTTTCTTGGTTTTTTAGTTCAGACTTTGGAATGCCCGAGAAATCATTCGTGTTAATTCCTTTGAGAGTTAATGTGACGTCGCCTGGATTAACGTCGTCTTCTCCTTCGTTCGTTAAAGTGATTTCAATGGGGAAACTTTCGGTGTCGAAAATCGAGAACACGCCGCTTTCTTCAACGCCAAATGGCTCGAATTGTGCAACGATGCCTTGTGTGCCACCGACAAAAACAGTTTCGGGAGCAGGTGTATCATTGTTGTCTGAGCCTGTGCAAGCGGAAATAAATAGAAGTGCGATAGTTAATGATAGAATCACCTTTTTCATAGTCTATAGAAATGGAGTGGTGTTTTTAAACGTTGCTATCGCCAGTGGCACTAGGCGAGGTGCTCTCAAGTGGGATTTTGCTTCGCAATCCCACGACAAAAATAGTAGGTAGCCTACTCGAAATTGGGAGTCCGAATTATTTCTACGTCCCTTCGAATGGTATTCATGTAATTGTAATTTAATTCGATGCGTAACGGTGTTTGATATGCAGGCGTATTGCCAATTCTAAATTGACAGACGAAGCGGCCGCGGCCGTTGTTTAAGCGGACGATTTGACCTTGAGGCGCACATTTAATGAATTGGCCACTGGACATTTCAACGCTAAAATGGACTTCATCGAAGTCGTTGTAATCAAGTTTAGGACATTTTGTTAACGATGTTTGCGGTGAAATGACGCGACCGTTGCCATTGTTTGAGATGTCGATTGTAAAAATTGCAGTTGAGCCCGCCATGTCAACGTTGACGCTGGTTACTGCGACAGGACCGCCTTGACCGCCGCCGACGGCGCCGTCGCGTACTTCGCAGGCTTTTTGATCTGCAGTGATTTCAAAAAAGTTTGGATCGACACAGACCTGTGGAGTTGCGATTGTTTTGTATTCGTAACAGACGGTTGCAACTAAGGGAGGCGTGTAACTTGGCGTGTCTGCTGGTAATGTTATTCCCGTGGATTGGAATTCTATAGTTGTAAACCCGCCGTCTTGAAGGAATTCGCTTTTGCCGGGCAAATCGCCACAGGTTTGACGTTCAGGGACGCCGCGGATAATATTCTTATCGAAGCCGCCGAATTGGACAAAACATTGTTGGAATGCTTCGCGACCGAGGTCATGGTGACCGAGATTACGGAGTTCGATTAATGTGACGAGGTCGCCGGTTTCATACATTTGTCGTGGAGGAAGGTTTTGAACGAATTGCATTTCAACGCCTTGGGTTCCAGAACGGACATACTGTGAAACGGCAGAAACTTGGTTGACTTCTTGCGGATTTTGTTGGGAACAGGCGGTAAGTGCGATGACTAGGAGTAGAATGACAAGACCTCTTTTCATGTTGGTGATGAATGATTGATTGTTTTTAAATGTTTTTGAATGGATTTTGGAAAGAGAGGAGATTAATAAAAAATACCCCGCAGCTCTGCTGCGGGGTATTTTTTAAGCCTCAGAACTGAGTAAATTGATTGGCCGTAGCAGAGCTATGGAGTATGTACTCAGTTTGAGCAATCAAAAGTGTCGCGTTAAGTATACTCTGCAAATTCTTCACGGGTTAACCCTATATCGTTTAAAATCTTCTTTAGGAGACCACGTCCAATGTCGCGGTTGGAATGTATCGGGACAACGGTTGTTCGTCCATCAAGGTGGCGCATATAACGATGACTGCCGCGCTGGCGTATTTCTTGGAAACCCATCTTCTTAAGAATTCTGACTACTTCTTCTCCGGACAGCATTGGTAGCTTCATAATGTGACTTGGACTTGCTGGATTCCAATAAAATGTTCAGGGTGAAAATCTTTTTCGACTTCAAGACATAATTCAATCGCTTCTTTTATGTTATTGAGGAGTTCGTCCATTGTTTTACCTTGAGTGTGGCAACCTTTGAGTGCTGGGACGCTTCCTACAAAGTAGCCGTCTTCGTCTTTCTCGATGACAACTGTAAAATTATAGACTTTCTTTTGCATAAGTATTCTTGAGGATTTGAAGTTTAAATAGTTATTGTTTGTCGGTACTTATTTAGCTGAGTTTTATAACGGAGAATATAAATTTACTTTGATTTCGATATGTCGGAAATGAGCGTATTTCTGAGCACGCTCAAAAACAACGTGTTTTTGACGATTAGCTAATGGGGTGCAAAACGACGGACACGAGTTCGACGTGCGTTTGAACGCAAAGTGTTCTTTGCTAGTCGTGTTCGGCAGCTGCCTTGCGATAAAACCCACTTTGCTAATTAATAGTCGAAAAAGCAGCGTCAAACGCCGCCCTAGACTACCCATTAACAAGTACGTTTGTTGAGATTTAGGCGTTGTTTTTCAATTCCTCTTTTTAATTGTAAATTCGCCTGGGATCGTCTCGCTGTACGTGTAAAATAATGATGCGGATAACGTTGTTTTATAGGAATCTTCAATCGTTTCAGTGGTTGAACAGATGATTTGGTTTTTTTTGCTCTTGATGTGTTGCGGAGTTAATTCGCGTTTGTCGCAGGTTAATAATCGTGGACCGAGGCGGACTTCTGCGATGCGAACGGGTGAAATGAGGTCGCCGTCGCCACGATTTTCGATGGTGAAAATAAATTGACTAAACAATAAATCGCCGGTGCGCTGGACGCGTTGTTCGACGCTTGATATGGACATGGGACCCCCTTGGCCACCGAAGCTTTGGCGTTCTTGGGGCGTGCAGACTTCGGATTTTTCTAATGTGATAAGTGCGGGGTTAATGCATACGTCTGTACTCATTGTGCTTTCATAATCGTATTCAGCGAGCACGAAGAATTTTGCTCGGTATTCACGCGCGCCTGCAGGGACAAGTAGTTCTTGCGTTTGAAATTCATGAATTGAAAAGTCGCCTTCGCTATTGCCAATATTGCGGCCACCTAAGATATCCATTAATTGTTCGTCTTCGACAAGAGGACTTGCAACTTGGTTTAATCCGATGACTGCGAGACGGCCGTTTTCGAGCGTGTATGCGCCGCGGTTTTGGACGCGGACGGCGATAGATGTTGAGCCGCCTTCGAAAACAGTTCGTGGCGGATACTGTGGAAGGAGCTGCATGCTGAGACCGTCGTAGCCTGTCTTGAAATTGATGAATGTTGGTTGGGTTTCTGATCCTTTGCAGGACGATAGTATGAGGAGAACGGCGCATAGCAGTGCAAGAGATACTGAAGTTTTCATGTGAGTGCACCTAGGCCATCGACTTTGTTAATGGTTACGGGAAATTCTCGCGTGATTTTGTAGTCGTACACTAAATAACTTTCGAAGTATTCCATAATAGCTAATTCAGGAAACTGATATGCTTCTGTTAATGAGAAATCACAAAGCGCATAGCGGACTTCTTTGATTTTTTCTTTTCCAGTTATTTTAAAATTAGTATTTGTTAATGTGTCACTTAAACGTTGGTCGGGCGGTGATAAAGAACCAACAGTACTTACAAATGAGCCACCGGCTGCACCACTGCCTTGATATGTGAGCTCGCAGATGTTATCAGGTAAGAAAAGGTTAGGGCTTATCCTAATGCCAGAACTGTGGACAGCTATTATTTCGCCGCCCCCGTTGTTTTTAATTGTTGCAATCAATTGTGGATCGCGGCGTTTAATAATTGGATTTAATGGTGGATCACCAATTAAGAAATCTAAACGTGCTGGATCCGCTGGGCCACGCGAACGTACGGAATCAGCGCTTGAAAAATAAGTTGATTTGATTTTGTTTCCAAGTTCAGTATTTTCCCCGACAAATGCACGTTCAAGGCCAACACGCGTTTCTATTTTCTTTGCAGTTACGCTGACTGCCCATTTGCCAGAACCAGATGGAAGAGAGTCAGAACGGCAGATGATTGGATATGGCTCTGGATTTTCTTCTTCTACTTTAAGAGGATAGGTGCCTGCGGCGTTTGGAATGGTTACTTTGTTTGCGATAAAATTACATTCGATTTCGAGCTCTAAGCTCTGTTTGGTTGGGTTTTGAACTACAATAAGGAAAGGTTCAGAATCAGTAGGATCAATTTGCTGAAGGAAACCTTCGCCCGGTGTAACGGTAAAACTCGTAGGGAGATTGAACGACGGATCAACGACGCCGCCGGTTGTGATTGCAGGTTTTTCGCCTTTTGCAGTTGCGATACAGTCGGCATATTCTTCGGGACTTTTTTCTTTGACAGTTTTACACTTGCTTTCGGCTTGGCGTTGTTTGACGCAGTCGGGAATATTTAAGTAATCTTTTGAGAACATACATGCGAGCTGAGAAGCAAGGATGTGTTCTGGTAATTGTGCACGCTTTTCTTGCTGGGCTGCTATAAGATCGGACGGGTTGGGGACGTCTGCTCCAGTCACCTGCGGGAGTAATGGAATTATGCCCATGATTAAGATTGCCACGACATAGAGGACACTTGCGTTTCGTAATAAATGAATAATTGGACGTTCACTGTTCGATGTGATTAAACCGTACATTGCCCAAACTGGAATGTTAAGGAATAAACTTTCGATCACGGTGCTCAGCACATCGAGGTTGAATGCAGTACCAATGTAGGAAGCGAAGCCAATGTCTAAAAGAAATATAATGAATGGAACAGCGAAACCGCCGACATCATTAATAATTAATTCAAGAAATGATGTGCCTTCTGCTTTGCTCAGGTAGCCGATAAGCCAAAATCCGGCCATAATGAGCACGTAAAAAATCAGATAGCCTGAAAAAAAGAGTACGGCGCTGTAGATGTATTCAGGGAATGTTCCAGTATAGGAAACAAATGTACCGTCTGTGAAATACCAAAAAATGACCATGCTTCCTAATACGATGCCGCTTTTGCGCTGGACAAGAACAATGGCCATGATGAATAATGCGATTGAAATGGGAAGTTTGAGTGCGTAGAACTCGTTGAATGAGACGAGGGGCACGTAGAACATTTCAAACAGATAGACCAGCATTGATACAAAAAAAATGAGTAAGCCGCCGTCGCCGATTGGTTTTGTTACGATACCGACGCCGATTGCACGAAATAGGTTTGCTGTGCCACGTGCAGCTGTCCCTACATCAGTCGAAGCAAGATTGATTCCACCGCGCCAAGTTGCTCGTGCCGCGGACATTGTAGCAGAACCCGCATAGCTGGCTGCACCACTTGCAACGTCACCTACATCAGTATTGAGGCCACGCAAGGCTGTACGTGCCGCCGATTTTGTTGCTGATGCTGCAGAGTTTGCTTTATCAGATACTTTGAAAAAAGTTGGAAATAGTGCCCTAAGTATACCCATCGTTACCTCTTTTTAAATGAGAATTAAATCAGCACAGTATAAAAACATTTAGTTTGTGTTTTCTATCCCGAAACTATTTCCCTACGATAACTATTTTGTAATAGCGATTTGTGTGCAGCACGGACGACGATAACGGACAAACTATAAACGGAATCAGAAAAGTTTAAATATGTGAAATCACATGAATCCACAGTATGGGAAACATAACATTAGCATTACCGGACGAATTACAGGAGAAGATGCGCAAGCATTCTGAGATTCGATGGAGTGACGTTGCACGAAAGTCAATTGCGCAGAAAATAGAGTTGCTTGAATTAATGGATAAGATAGCTAAAAAGAGCAAGCTGACGCAGAAGGATGCGGATGAAATAGCGCAGAAGATAGATAGCGCAGTTTCTAAAAAGCTTGGATTGAAGTGATATGATTATAGTCCTCGATACTAATATTATTCTTTCTGCACTAATTAAGGATTCAATGACACGGCGGATTTTAATCGAATCGGGATGGGATTTTTACTATCCGGCGTTATCAGTTGAGGAAATTAAGGAGCATCGTGATTTAGTTTTAGAGAAATCTGGAATGACAAAAGAGGAGTTCTACGGTCTTGTTTATGCTCTATTTAACTGCATACAAATAGTACCGCAGGAGAATATTAAGGAGCAATTACTAAAAGCGAAGGAATTGATCGGAGAAAGAGATCCCGATGATGTCGTGTTTATTGCTTCTGCACTTAGCCTCAATTGTGTAATTTGGTCTGATGATAAGGATTTCCAAGAACAGAAAACAGTTAGAATTTATACAACAAAAGAGATTACTCGATTATTTTTAGGGGTTTAACCTATCTTCTCGTACTCAGTGTAACACTAATGCGTCGTATATCCAGAGACTTCTCAGGACGGATCTTGATAGAGTTGCTTGCCGCGTTCGATTTCATCGCCAGTGGCACTAGGCGAATTGCTTTCAAGTAGGGTATGCTTCGCAACCCCACGACACTTATCTCCTAGAAGTTAAAGTCACCGAAATTCTCCTAATATCAAGTGATTTTTCTGGTCTTATCTTTATAGAATTACTGCCACGCTCTATATCATCGGAAATGTCTTTCTCAACGGATAATTCTTTGGTGTCGAAACCAGTGACTTGACCATTGACAATAAACTGCCCTTGCTTGCGGTCGACGGTGTCGACGAAATCAAGCTGGACTTTGACGTCTTTTGTGTGGTTTTGGACTGCGCGGAATTGATCTTCATTGAGATCGAAATAGTAGACAGGGAAATCGATTTGTTTCAGATTTGATTCTACGGAGATGAGGGATAATATATAGTCGCCGCGTTCAATCTTGAACTGGACGTTGTTTTCGCCTTCATTCAGATGAGAAACAGGAATTTCTAATTGGATGCGCTGGGAACCGCAGTCAGGAACGCCTGAATAGATATTGAATTCGTTGATGTATACTTGTAATGGTCCCGCAGTATTGATATTACAGTTGGGTAGGAATTTAAGCAATGCGCGATCAATGTTACTGAATTCGACGCTTGAAATTAAAAACGAGCTGGTGCTTTCGTCGGCCGATATTTCTGTGACGTCAGCAGTTACTTTGACGTCGCTGAGCGTGTATTGATTTGTGCGCCAGAATGCTGCGCCTGGCGAGTTGACTTGGAAGATTAATGTGTTTGTTTCTTTAAGTAAGCGTGATGGAAGTACAATCGGTTCAATGTTTGCAGTTGTTATTTCACGATCAATTATGATTTCATCGTTTAATGTTATGGTTAATCGGCCGCTTTGTGTTTGAATATTGAAACTGAGCAAGACGTTTTCAGTGTTTTCCTGGTCTTCGAGACCGAATGTAAATACCGCATCTTTTGATGAGAATAATGAACGTTCGACGGTTAAGGAATCTTTTTGTTCAAGAATGGAACCCTGAGTTTGTGTAAACACATGTGCTGTTGGAATACTGTGCTCGATTTTTTTCTGACTGAGGAAGTCAATACGACCTGGTGATTCGTTGAGAAGCGTGAGGTTTCGTGTTGAACTTGAGGATGAACGACCAGAACTTGTGAACGTGTCTTCGCCCAAGAGTTCCGCACGGTCTTCTGGTTGAAGGAAAATAATGTAGAGAACAATCATGCCCGCAATAACTGCAATCAATGCTGCGGCCCCGGCGGCCTGACCTCTTTTGTTTCTTGTAACCATAGTAATCCTTATTTACGTTGACCAACAACTCTGCTTCCGACGCCGAATAACAAAAATCTTTATTAGTATATAAAATTTTGTGATGTTAGTAACGGACACTATCATAAATAATTTATTTGTGTCCGTTACTATGTCAGAAATATCGATTATATTTCTGAGCATGCTCAAGAACCACTTTGGTTCTTGACAAAATAGTAAACGACACATAATTTTATAATCTATTTGTGTCGTTGACTATGATATGAAACTTGTTTTTTCTGATTTTAAGAAGGCGCTGGTGAAATTTAAAGTTACTTCGCCCGAAGACGGCTGGTACTTATCACAGTTTATTGAACAAGGCGATCTTCTGAGTGGAAAGACGATGCGCAAAATAACGTTGGGTGGCGGAGAGGGTAAAACTGCGCACGTATTGAAGCCTGTTTTCTTGCAGATTGCTGTTGAAAAATGCGATTTGACAGACGGAACAACGCTTCGTGTATCTGGAAAAATAGTTGATGGACCAGAAGATGTATCGCGCGGGAGTTATCATACGATTGAATTGGAAGAGAATAATGAATACACGATTCAGAAAGAAGAATGGTTATCATATCATAAAACACAGTTACAAGACGCAATTGATGCGTCGAAGCAGACACTCTTGTTGTGTGTGTTTGATCGTGATGATGCGATTATTGCACGATCAAGGCAGTGGGGTATTGATATACTGACGAAAATTCGTGGTGATCCCGAAAAGAAAGAAAAACGGGCACGAACAGTGGGAAATTTGTATAATGAGATTATTAAAGTTGTAACTGATTACGACAAGCGGCTGCTGCCCGAACATATTATTCTTGCAAGCCCTGCGTTCTATAAAGAAGAAGTTGCGGAGCTTGTAAAGGATAGCATGATGAAGAAAAAAATAATACTTGCGACGATAAGCAGTGCGGATGAGACGGCGTTGACGGAAGTGTTGAAGCGACCAGAAACTCAGCATGCAATGAAACAGATGAGAATTGCGGAGGAGTCGACATTAGTTGATAAACTGCTTGCTGCAATTGCGAAAGAAGGGAAAGCGACATATGGGTTAACGCAGGTAAGTAAAGCAGCAGAAATGGGCGCAGTGCAAGATTTACTTGTGACGATCACATTTATGAGAAAAGCGCGAGAGAGCGGACAGACCCAATTAAACAGTTTATTAAAACAAGTGGATGTAACGCGCGGAGAGATCCATATTATTAGTGATGACCACGAAGCCGGCAAAAAATTGCAGGGATTAAGTGGAATTGCGGCGCTGTTGAAGTTTAAGGTGGAGTAAACAAAATATATAGTCTATATTCGGAATGTTTTTTTCGTCACTTCTCCCCGATTATTAAAAAACGTAACATATTAATAGTAGTATCGGTTACTCCCAAGGTAGTAACAAAACTGCAATCTAGGAAAATAAGATTGGTTGCAGTTTTGAAGTTGCGGAAATCACGATTGATTTGCAACTAACAAAACTGCAAACTGAGAAAATAAGCTTGGTTGTAGTTTTGAAGTTGCGAAAATCAGTGATTTTGCAGCTAAAAAATAAAGTTGAGTAAAAAAGGGGGAGGGCTTCATGATTGTGAAAGAAGATTTTTTGGAAAATATACGACGATATTTTGATTTGAATTTATACGAAGTAAAATTATGGGCTGCGTTATTGTCTCGCGGTGTTTCAACTGCGGGTGAGTTGTCCGATATTGCGGATGTTCCACGTTCGCGATCATATGACGTTCTTGAAAGTTTAGAAAAAAAGGGTTTTGTTGTAATGAAGTTGGGCAAGCCAATCAAGTATTTAGCTGTTCCTCCAGCAGAAGTTGTTGAGCGTGTCAAAAAGAACATGCATAATGAAGCAAATGAGAAAGTCAAGCGACTCGACACACTCAAGAGTTCCGAATTATTGAAAGAATTAGAATTGTTACACAATCAAGGCATCGAACTTATTGAACCATCCGAATTAAGCGGTTCAATCCGCGGACGACACAATTTGTATAATCAGATGGAATTGGCGATACGCGAATCTAAGAAAAGTGTCACCATCATGACAACGACGCAGGGTTTGTTGCGCAAAGTTGAAGGTTTTAAGACTGCATTGGAAGCAGCGAAGAAACGTGGCGTTGACATTAAGATAGCTGCACCAATTACAAAAGATGCACAAGAAGTGCTCAAGGATTTGAAAGGTATTGCGGACGTTCGACACATTGACGATGTAAAAGCACGATTTTGTGTTGTTGATGGGAAGAATTTGTTGTTTACGGTTCTTGATGACAACGAAGTACATCCGACGTATGACGTTGGTATTTGGGTCAATACGCCATTTTTTGCGACTGCACTTGAAGGCTTGTTCAATATGGCATGGGATGACTTGAAGCCGTTGAAGTAGTTCTTTTAAATTTTTTATTTAGGGTTTTTGTTAGATATGGATAGATGATGTACTTTACTTTAACGATCATAATCAGCTAGAGGGGAAGCAGCACGACGAGCTGCGAACAATTTAATTTAGAAACTGAAGTGCTTAGAAATAAACTGTATTTCTGGCACATTCAGTTTTTTTAAGCAATTGATTCAAAACTGAATGTTTATAAACAAGATTTAATTTTAAGCGGTTTATGTCCGACATTGATATGTCAAAAACCAAAAAGAATGGTCGTAAGGCTGAGTCTCGAAAGGAATCTATGGTTTTTGAGCATGATCAAGAACATGCGAGCTCCCATGTTCTTGACAAGGTCATGAATCTGCTTCATCCACTGGAGCGTAAAATTCTTCCGTTACTTTCGCAGTGTCATACGCTTTCTGCAGTGGTTGAACTATCACACCTACAAGAAGCGGAAGTCATGCGTGCGGTTGAATGGCTTGAAGGAAAGAAGATTGTGACGACTGAGAAAAAGAATCAGCAATTTGTTGTGCTTGGCGTAAATGGCGATAAATATCGCGCTGATGGATTGCCGGAACGACGAGTATTGCGTGTGCTGAAGAAACCGGCAACGCTTGTTGAGATTCAGAAGGAAGCGAAGTTGAGCGCTGAAGAAGTAAATGCGGCGATGGGAATACTTCGACGATTGGGAGCGATTACGATCACTAAAACTGATAAGGGATTAACTCTGACGCGCGTGAAGGATGTTGAGATTGAGGAAGAGAAGTTTTTACAGTTGACGTTTCCGATTGCACATGAGAAAATTGCGAAGGATAAAAGTTTGGGTTCGCTGCTTGCACGTAAGGATATTATTGTCGTGAAAGAAGATAAGGATAAGATTGTTGAACTTACTGCATTGGGCAAAAAAATAGTTGCGAAAGGTGTTTCTCAAGAATATATGATTGGACGCATGACGCCAAAGATGATCCAGTATGGTGAATGGAAGCAAAAGAAGTTCCGACCATATGATGTTACGGCTGGTGTTCCATTGTTGCACGCAGGAAAAAAACACATGGTGACGCAGGCAGTTGAGTATATTAAAAATATTTGGATTGAATTAGGTTTCAAGGAAATGGATGGACGAATGATAGAAACTGCATTCTGGGATTTGGATGCACTGTTTGTTCCGCAGGATCATCCGGCACGAGAAATGCAAGATACATTCTATGTCAAGTCTGCACCTGGGGAGCTGCCGCCACTTGCTCAGAAAATTAAGGAAGTTCACGAGAACGGTGGGAAGACGGGAAGTACAGGTTGGGGTGGACAGTGGAGCGAGAAAGAAGCACAACAATTATTGTTGCGAACACATACTACTGTGTTGAGTGCGCAGATACTTGCGCGCTTGAAAGAATCAGATTTGCCTGCGAAGTTTTTTGCAGTGGGAAAAGTATTTCGAAATGAAGCGTTGAATTGGAAACACCTGTTTGAGTTTTATCAAGTTGAAGGTTTTGTTGTTGGTCCGGATGCGAATTTAAGTAATTTGAAATGGTATTTGAAGGAATTTTATAAGAAAATGGGATATTCTGATGTTCGCATACGACCTGCGCACTTTCCATATACTGAGCCGAGCTGTGAAGTTGAAGTGTATCATCCTGTAAAAAAAGAGTGGGTTGAGTTAGGTGGAGCGGGCATGTGTCGTCCAGAAGTCGCAATGTCGTTAACTGGTAAAGATGTCCCAGTGCTCATGTGGGGTTTAGGACTTGACCGAGTCATATCACAGTATTATGGTCTTTCGGATATTCGAGAATTGTATAAAAATGACATAAAACTGCTCAGAGAGGCAGAATTGTGGGTGAAATAATGGTAGATCAAAATCCAGTAAAAGAAGAGAAATATGTGAAGAAGGAATTCAAAGATAATGGATTATCTGACGTTGCTGCGAGTCCGGCAGAGACTGTACGTCAAGTTCCGCGTGGTACGGTGCCAAAATCCGAGGGATTCATTCGTCCACGAAGGTATTATGCAAAAGAAGACAAAGTTCAGAAGCAGGTTGAACAGATGTATGCTTCGAAGGATTTTACTGAGAACAAAGTGAAGAAAGAAGTTGAAAAAGTAGATGCTAAGGATACTGTCAAAGAGAGCAAGACGTCCTCTAAAGTACAAAACGGAAGTCGTCAGAAAACATCCGTCATGGATAAAAATATCAGCATTAGTTTCAGAACAGCATTTTTTGTTGTAGTTCTTGCACTTTTGCTGTCAACTGCATTTGCAGCAGGGCGTTATGTATTTCCATCGGATGGAACTGATCCAATCGCAGCTGCAGTTGTTGGATTTTGGGAGAAGAGTCAGACTTCAGTGGTTGAAGAAACGGAAGATACAGAAGTTGAGGTTACTGAAGCTGCTCCACCTGAAGAAATGACTGAGCCGGCTGAGACTAGTGAACCGGTTGCAGCTGAAGATTCTACTGCGGTAGAAGAAACTGAAGATAATGTTCCTGAAAGTACTACTGTAATTACTGAGTATGGTGATGTTGAACTTTCATTTACGAGAACGCCCGCATTTACGTGGCACGCGGATGCTGGATGGGGACAGATAGAGACGATATATTATACCATAAAAAATAACGAAAATGGGATAATTAAACCTGCTAAGTTTCATATTATTATTGAGGGTTATGAGGGTAATGACCTCGTTAGAAAAGTTGCCGTGCCACACAATACGGTGGAAATAGGTGCTGGGAAAACTGTCCAGAATGCAGTTGACCGATTGATTTCATACAGCGAGACGGTAACTGAACCTGCGAATATTGAAATAAAACTCGTGCTTGTTGATGAACAAGGTGTGACGATTGCGGAAGCAGCGAAGGAGTTTAATTTGAAGGAGTAATATAACTACTATGCCGACAATAACATTACATCGTGGAACGTTTGAAAAGCTGGTTGGAAAAAAACTGACAACCAATCAGCTGAAAGAAAAAATACCAATGATAGGCACGGCACTTGAGGAGATTACAGATAAAGAGATCGTAGTTGAAGTGTTTCCGAATCGACCAGATATGCTCAGCGAGCAGGGCTTTGCGCGTGCGTTTCGATCGTTTTTGGGTGTAAAGACAGGGCTTTCTGAATTTAAAGTAAAGAAAAGTGGCTTCCGGGTTACTGTTGACTCTTCTGTAACGATGAGACCGTATACTGCGTGTGCGATTGTCAAGAACTTGTCGTTTGATGATGAACGTATTCGTGAAGTCATGCAGATTCAAGAGAAGTTAGCGACGACACACGGACGAAATAGAAAGAAGTCAG
>Ga0209542_10008247_pt1 | contig 19516 bp, 35 predicted proteins | sample RifCSPhighO2_01_FD_184028 | JGI IMG/M metagenome (GOLD analysis project Ga0209542, IMG submission 184028) | Soil microbial communities from Rifle, Colorado - Rifle CSP2_plank highO2_0.1 (SPAdes) (version 2) | ecosystem: Environmental > Terrestrial > Deep subsurface > Rock core/Sediment ...
GTTATTGTGACTCTCTGCTGTATGGCCAATTCGCTCAACATTGATTTGGATGAATCATTCAATCGTGTGGTCGACAAGTTATATGCGAGAGATACTACCCTGCGCGGAAGCAAAAGTTAGACATGCTTCCCTTAGAAGAGATTATGCGGCGGCTCGCAGAGCTTGGGGGTTGGATTCTAGAAGACAACACAATCACTCGCACATTTGAATTCGCAAACTTTAAGGAGGCCATTAATTTTGTAAATCGCTTAAGTGAGGGAGCTGAGAGATATAATCATCATCCCAGCATTACAATTAATTACAGTCGTGTCACGTTATCGCTCACAACGCATTCGGCCAGAGGGCTAACTGAAAAAGATTTTGAACTTGCTGCGATAATTAATCGGATTTAACTTATCCGAACAGCTTCTTCCAGAAAGATCTGGACTGTTCTGGTTCAACTTCTATTGCTTGAGCAATTGGGGCTGCGGCAGGCGAAGAGATGGGCTGTCTGATGCGCTCTTTTTCGTATTCTGCGCTCGCTTGTGCAAGAGCTTTTTCGACTTCCATTTTGGAATGACCCTGATTAACCAGCGCCCACTTGAGAGAATCGCGCGTATAACCTTTCTGCAGGTTCTTCTTTGCATATTCAACAAGCCCGCTCAGATAGTTTGCGTCTTTTTTTATGCGTTGCGTCATAACTACCGAGAGGATAAGAGGTATTTAAAATTATTCAATCTCGATTATACTGTTTGTGCGTGCAAATTCGAGCGCGTCTTTCAGGCGGACTTTTGATTCGGCATAGCAGGTAATTAGCGCGTCGCCTTTTTCGACGCGGTCTCCAAGATGTGCATGAAGATATAGTCCTGCCGCCTTGTCAGATGGGCTGCCTGCGATACGCGCCATAATGTTGACTTGACGATTATGAATCTCTGAGACTCTCCCCCTGTGCGTTGCCAAGAACGTATGTGAAAACTTGCCGGGTTTAAGCTCGCGGATAGAACCGCCCTGTGCTTCAATTATTTTGATGAACTGACTGAATGCCGCGCCGCTGTCGAGCAGTTTTTGGGCACGACGCGCGCCCTGACCCTTGGATGCCTTGCCGAGCATTTCAATTATAGCGCCGGCGAGTTTGAGTGATTTGGCTTCGAGATCGCGCGGCGCATTATCACGCTTGAGCACACGGAGCACGTCCTGCATCTCTAATATAGGCCCGATACCGTTGCCAATTGGTTGACTGCCCTCGGTGAGCATAACTTTCATCTTAAGGCCGAGTTGTTTTGCCAGTTTGAGAAATTTGACACTCAATTTTTTTGCCTCTTCATACGAGACTTTTGCGCCAGAGCCATTAGGTATATCGATTAACACGTGTGTGCTTCCTACCGCAAGTTTTTTCGAGAGAATTGAAGCGAGTAGCTGCGGCTCTGGATCAATGTTGAGCTTTTTCTCAATTTGAATCAGTTTGTCATCGGCAGGTGCAAGACCAAGCGCCCCTCCCCAAGCCAAACATGCGCCGACCTTACGCACGATAGACTGGAGCTTGCTGGCTGAAAAATTTACTGGGGCGAGAGTCTCAATGACATCGGCAGTGCCGGCTGCAGAGGTAATGGCGCGAGAGGATGTCTTGGGCATGATAATGCCTGCGGCACTACAGATAGCGACTATAATCGGAGTCGTGCGATTGCCTGGAATGCCTCCAATTGAGTGTTTATCTGCTATTTTCTTTGTACCCCAGGATAGACGCTGGCCTGTGTCTACCATGACCTGAGTGAGATTTGCTATTTCTTCTAGCGAGAGACCGCAATGATGCACGCCTGAGACGAAGTATGCGATTTCAGCTTCACTTAGTTCACCGTTTACGATATCTCGTATTATAGAACGCAACTCGGGGCGCGTGTAGGGCTTGCATTTCAGGCGTTGCTGGAGAATTTTAGTTGCCTGGGATGTGCCCAGATATCTCAAACTAACGAGCGCGCCTGTTTTTGCCTCGAGTTGGTTTATGCATTCCTGCGAGAGGGCAAGTTGGCCTTTTTTGAACAAGCCAGAAGCGATATCGACTACACTTGAGACCTTGTGTGAATTCAAAGAAATTTCAACGTGGTCGCCTGCCCGAACGCCGAGCAGCGAAGCATCACGCTCGTGTAAAAATGCGATGGGTTTGCCGGCATTTAATTTGAGCGCACGGATACGTAGCTTCATAAGACCAAAACGCGAGCACTGTTTAAATATTATTCTGACTCGAATATGTCTGTAAAAGTCTTGCTCTTGTAGGCTTCCAGGAAGAGTACAAGATATTCTAAAACTAGCGGACCTATGATTAATCCGACTATACCAAACACCGAAAGACCCCCTATCATGCCAATGAACACAATTACTGAAGAGGACTTAGTGTTGCGAGAAACCAGATATGGGCGCAGGATATTGTCGACTGTTGAAACAATAAGTAAACTGTAAACGGCGAAGCCGATGCCTGCTCCTGTGCTGCCCGATACAATCATATAAATTGCGGCAGGTATCCAGACCAGCCATGCTCCAACTACGGGCAGAATAGCTGCGAAAATGGCAAGAATCGTTAGTAATAAGGCGCGAGGCACACCGAAGATAAGCAAACCTACGCCCGTAAGAACTCCCTGAACAATTCCTATGATGAAATTACCGTAAATGACTGAGTTGGTTATCTGCTTGAACTGATTGGCAAAGAATGAAAGCTTTTCCCGCCTGAGGGGCGAAAGCCCGACTACGAACAGTTTAAGAGGCTGTGCATCGCGCAGGGCGAAGAAAAAGACAAACACGATAACTGCAAAGTGAAACAATACCGTCGGCAGATTAAGCAGAAAGTTTGTCAACGAGCTTAGGGAGTATGTGCTTATCTTGCCGATGAGACTAATTAAGGTCGTGGTTAGATCGACCTGTAGTTGCGCCGATGTTGCGGGAAGAATAGCACGCACGAAAGCCGCCACATCTATTGTTTGAAAGAAGTTGAATACATCGAATAACTGCCGCACAATCAGGGGCAGTAAAAACCAAATTGGCAGAAATAGAATAAGCACTACAAGGATGCAGACTGCAAACGCAGCCGTATTCTTTTCGCGCAAGACATAAAACGCGATCTTAAACAGAGGATAAAAAATGTAAGCAAGAATGAGTCCTGCAATAACTGAGAGCAAGATAGGTTTTACAACAATAAATGCGACCACGATTAAGACTAAAATAAGGGCAATGGCCGAATAACGTTTGACGTCTTTTTCCTTAATAACCATATCATTTAGATATATACATTCTATATAAATCTTAGGAAGAGTTCAAGCAATGTTAGGTTTATAAATTCCCGAGAATTGACGACGAGATGGATTGCTTTATTGGAAAGATTTTTCACGAGCAGAGCGATGAACTCGTGCACCTGCAGTTTCAGAAGTTCAGCCGAGGTTCTTTCAGAAATCGCGCGATGGTGAAAGCGTCCAAGTCTGCCAAGGGATATTCCATTTCTACAACGGCAGAATACGCGAATGACCTTGTGCGGCTTGTGGCGCATAGGCTTGGCACTAATTCAACTGCGGTGAGCGGTGTTGTTGTATCAACGCTTGATTTGAAAAGCAAATTGCCTTCGCAGGGAATTAAACAGTTTATGGGCATCAAGCAATACGTTATTTCTGGGGACATGAGTGGCGGAGATATTATTTCTATGCTCGACAATGCTCCCGAGGGATTTTTTGCGCTTTCATTCAGCGCAGGCGATACAATTCTGAAGATAAAGCCGAAAGCGCCTAAGTCGGCCAAGCCGAGCACGAGCGAGAGTGGACCAAAGATTAATTTCTGCTCGCTCAAAACGCCTGACGAGCAGATTGTACGCGCAGTCTTGTTTGATGCGCCCGCAAGCTGGAAATCTATCTTGGTAAATCATACTTTCAACATCAACGATATTGAAATTTCCCCTAATGCAAAAACGCCCGAAGAAATGCGCAAGCTGGCAAAGCGCAAGGGCGTCATCGTTAGAAAGACCGTCGTGGATGGCAAAGAGCACGTGGAAGAGAAGGGGTTTGTAGCTTAATCTGTGAGACGCCAAACACCCCGCAAACTTTATATACCTTCAAAATGAGGTGATGATGTAGAATCTAGTTGCACGACATCTCTGAAGGAGATGGTGGTTGAGTTGAACCATTCTGTACTTTTAGAGTACACTTTAATTACATACAACAAACACACATGGGAGGACATCAACCAAGATTTGGGAGCCTGCAATACTGGCCGCGGAAACGGGCAGCTAAAGCTGTGCCTCAAGTGAACTGGAACGCGGTTAAAGGAGAAGGAGTGTTGGGTTTGATTGCATTCAAGGTTGGAATGGCGAGCGCTATTGTGCGTGATAAAACTGACAAGTCTTTGACGGCAAATAAAAAGATTGCGATGCCGGTGACTATTCTCGAGGTTCCTAAATTGAAATTGTTCTCTATTAGATTTTACAAACAGGGGATTGTGATGAAAGACGTTATTGTTTCTCATGATAAAGAACTGAAGCGTGTGCTTCGCGTGCCCAAGCAACTGCCTGCGTTTCATGCGCCAGAGGGATATGATGAGATTCGCGTGATTGCATATCCGGTTATGAAAGACATGTTCAAGAAAACGCCGCCGATGGTTGAACTTATGGTGCGCGGACAGAACGCTCTGGAGACAGTGAAAGCCTGGGCTGGCAAGGAGTTGAGCATGAAAGATATTCTCAAATGGGAACTGCTCGATTTGCGCGGTCTGACGCGCGGCAAGGGTCTTGTTGGACCTGTTAAAAGATTTGGAATCAGCTTAAAATCGCATAAATCAGAAAAGGGTGTACGCCGCCCGGGAAGCTTGGGTCCATGGCATCCTGCTCACGTAACGTTCAGAGTTGCCCAAGCAGGTCAGTTAGGTATGTTTACGCGCGTGCAATACAATATCAAGCCTATTACGCATGCAAACGCACAGCAAGGACCTATTCCTGCAAACCACGGATTCAAACATTATGGTCTGATTGCAGGCGATTATCTAGTGGTAGAAGGCAGCGTGCAAGGCGCAGCAAAACGTGAAATTGTTATCACGCCTGCGCTGCGACCGACGAGGAAAATGCTCAAGAAGAAATATGAATTTGCGGAGCTGAAACTATGAAAGTTGCACTTTATGATTTGCAGGGCATGAAGAAAGGCGACGTGGAACTGCCTGCAGTATTTGCGAGTGAAGTACGCGAAGATTTGGTTTTGAAATGTGTTGAAGCGGAGCGTTTCGGCCAGCCGTATGGAACAGACCCGCGAGCAGGCAGACGGCATGTTGCTTCGGGCATTATCAGCCACAAGCGCCACGACTGGAAAGGTCAGTACGGTAAAGGCATATCAAGAGTTCCCCGCAAAATATTATGGCGACGCGGAACGCAGTTTAATTGGGTGGGCGCTGAATCCTCTGGAACGCGTGGCGGAAGACGACCGCACGCACCAAAGGCAATAACGGTTCGCGATAAGAAGATTAATGATAAAGAATATCAGAAGGCGCTTGCTTCTGCACTGGCTGCGACTACACACAAGAAGTATATTGAGGCGCGGTATGAGCGCATGAATGAAATGCCGATTGCGTTGCCACTTGTTATCTCGCTTCCGATGCATGTGAAAGCAAAACAGATGATGAGCTTATTTGAAAAGTTTAAGCTATCTGGTCTGGCTGTCAAGGAAAAACAAGTTCGCGCAGGCAAGGGCAAGAGCCGTGCGCGCAAGTACAAATCAAATGCCGGAGCGCTCGTAGTAATTGGTGCAAAAGAAAAATTGTCAGTTACTGGGATGGATGTGCGAAACGTTAAAGAATTATCTATCAGTGATTTTTATCCTCTGGGAAGAATCGCTGTCTTTAGCGAGCATGCGCTGGAGGAGTTGAAGCAATGAACTTCAAACCAGTAACCACGGAAAAAGCAGTCAAGCTGATTGACCTTGAGAATACACTCCTGTTTGAGTTTCCGCGAGGAGCACGCAAGGAAGAGATTAAACCGATTGTGGAGAAAATGTTTCATGTCAAAGTGCAGGCAATACGCACTCTTATGCGCAACAACCGAAAGTTTGTTTATATCAGACTTGCGGACAGTCACAAAGCTGCGGACGTTGCGACTAAACTGGGATTAATATAACATGACAAGAGTAAATATCAAACCATTGTTGGGCAAAGAAGACCTTCACAAAGAACGAGTTGTAGCCCTATCACAAGAATCTCAACCCGGTAGAGAAGAAAATGTGATGTACATAGGATTTGAAACAGATGGCGTTGGAACAACTTATAAGTTTGTTAGAAATAATGGAGAATTGGGTCAACCAATCGTACAAAGAATAAATATACCTGAATCTCTTCTTGTAATCGCAGTTGGACGGGTAATCTTGCCTGAGAGTTTATCTCAAGAATTTTTTGAAAACTTTAATGACCCCCTGGATGCCGTAAGAATTAGAGACCATCGTTATTGTTTAGAAGCGTTAGAGCGGGGAGGTTTAGCTTAACATGGGTAAACGAATTATTTCACAGGCGCGGGGCAAGGGAAGCCTTTCTTATAGAGTGCGAAAGCAGGCGTTCGTTTATCGTGTAGGTTATCCGCCGATGCTGGGCCAGGCACGCGTTGTTTCGCTTCTACACTCTGCAGCTCATTCGGCTCCGCTGTTGCAGATACACATCGGAAACAGCAAGTTTTACAATGTGGCTTTTGCAGGCGCCATTGAAGGACAAAATGTCGTGCTTGGAAATGAAATTAAAGAGGGCAATATTGTTGCGCTAAAGGATATCCCGGTTGCTACACGCGTGTACAATATTGAATTGAATCCGGGAGACGGCGGAAAAATGGTTCGCACTGCGGGTTCGAGTGCTGTGGTAGTTAAAATATATGAACATAACAAAGTAGGTGTCTTGACTCCGCAGAAGAAAGAGATTGTTCTTGATGGCAACTGCAGAGCTACAATCGGTATTATTGCAGGCCATGGAAAAAAGCTTAAGCCATTCATTACTGCAGGCAGAAAGTTCTATAAAATGAAAGCGCGGGGCAAACTATGGCCGCGCACTTCTGCAGTAAAGATGAACGCCATCGATCATCCGTTTGGGTCAGGCAGAGGAAAGCGCATCAAGTCCAAGATTGCTAAACGATGGGCGCCTGCAGGAAGACGTGTCGGCCACCTTGCACCTAGGAGAACAGGAAGACGATGAGCATGGAAGTAGTACTCAAATCACGAGAAGAAAAATACCGTGGAAAATCACTTGCCCACTTGAAAAGCCTTGGCATCCGAGAAGTTGCACAATACCTGCCTTCCAGAAGCAGACGCACGGTGCTGAGACATTTCGAACTCATTGAAAAGTTTGTTCGCGAAATCGAAGAGAAAGAAGTTAAGAAAAAGAGAATAAGAACGCACTTAAGAGATTTGGTGATAGTGCCTCATTTGGTTGGCAAGGCTATTGCAGTGCACAGCGGAAAGACATTTGAAGACGTGCATGTCACAGTTGAAATGATTGGTCACCGACTTGGAGAATTTGTTATGACTCGCAAGCGCGTTACTCACTCAGCGGCAGGCATTGGGGCAACTAAGAGCTCGAAGACGCTGAAGAAATAAAATGAACCAGAAAACAGAAGCACCAAAAATAGTGAAAGAGCAGGCGCATCCGGCAGTGGCCGATGCTGAAGATAAAGCTATTGAAAAGCATGCGGAAAAGCTCGCCGAAAAAGCAGAGATTAAGGCGGATGAAAAGAAGCCAGAGGAGAAAAAACATGCGCCGAAGAAAGAAGAAGTGAGTGCGCTCGGACGCAATTTGAACGCCTCGTTGAAACACAGCATGGCGGTTTGTGCTTTCATCAAAGGAATGCGCATTGAACAGGCTCTTGAAGAATTAGCGCTTGTGGTCAAGAAGAAAAGAGCTGTTCCAATGAAGGGAGAGATTCCGCATCGCCATGGAGATATTATGGCTGGACGCTATCCAATTGCGACAGCGACAGAAATTATAGGTTTGCTAAAAACATTGAGAGGCAATTGTGTTGCTCATGGATTATCCCTTGATAGGGCGCACATCACGTATGCTTCTCCAAGCTGGGCAGTACGACCACAGAGACGCGGTGGACGCCTCGGCAAACGAACCCATATTCTTATTAAATCGCGCGAGGTCGCTGAAAAACATGGATGAAAAAAAATTCGTTAAATTGAAAGAAGAAGAACTTGAGGTGCGCGAGTATATCAAAAACTCCTTCGGCAAGGGGCGCATCAGCGAAGTTTCTATTGAGTACACTCCGGTAGGTGAAAAGATTGTCGTTGCAACTAACAGGCCCGGCATGGTGATTGGCACGCGCGGAGAGAAAATCAACGAGTTAACCCAGACGCTGAAAAGACGATTCAAATTAGATAATCCGCATATTGAAATCCGCGACATAATTGAAGCGCTGTTTGATGCGCAACTCGTGGCAGATGATATTGCATTAAGCCTTGAGCGCAAGGGCTCGTTGAAATTCAAGCCAATTGCTTACCGCACACTTGAAGCGATTATGCGCGCTGGTGCTCTTGGGGTAGAACTTGTGTTGTCAGGCAAGCTGCCAAGTGACCGCGCGCGAAGCTGGAGATTTGCGCAGGGTTATCTTAAAAAAACAGGCGACCCTGCAAAGGTAGTAAGGCGTGCGATGGCTCAGGCTAAAACAATGGCCGGAGTTATTGGAATTAAAGTGAGTATTTTACCTCCTGATGCAAAGATTCATGATAAAATTACTATCGACGATGCCCTGCTTGCCACGCTGCGGGCGCGGGCACATGCGATGACCCTGCCCCCTGTTGAGAAACTAGTCGTTGTAACGAAGAAGCGAGCTTCTTCGAGGAAGGCGAAATAACAATGGCGGTCTTACGTATGGGCGAGATTCTGAAGATGGATAAGAAGGCGCGCGAAACTAAAATGAACGAATTGCGCCTCGAACTGGTAAGGGTACAGGCAAGCTCAAGCAGGACGCCGGCTAAAACCAAAGAGATTAAAAAGGCTATTGCACGACTACTCACATTCGCCCAGACCGAAAAATCAGGACGAAAACCGACTCAATAAGACATGGAGATAGATCCACGAACAGGATTACCTGTTGAAGCTATCGCATGGGAAGATCTCGCGAAAAGCGAACAGAAAATAACGATCTCGACCGTTGCGCGACGCTATGGCAAGCTGACCACGCTGGTTTCAGGGTTTGATAAGAGTATCGACCTGAAGAGCACCGCAAGAGAGCTCAAAGAAGCGCTCGCCTGCGGCGGCACTGTCAAGGACGGCGTTATTGAACTGCAGGGAAATCACAGGAGAAGCGTCAGACCAATTTTGGTCAAAATGGGATTCCCCGATTCGTCTATTAGCGACTAATCTCATACGAGCAAGCTCGACATTATATCATGAAAACGCAACAGAAACAAGCGACCCCAAAAAGGGAGAAGAATGCTGTAGTGGCTACTCACGGCAGAGTATTCCAAGGATATGTTACAAAGAAGTTTGCGATGAGAGTTGTTGTGGAATTTGACCGCACGATTTACCTGCCGAAGTACGAACGATTTATGAAGGATAAGACGCGTTTGCACGCACGATTGCCTGCGGAAATGGATGTTGAAGTTGGAGATTATGTGAAAGTACGGGAGTGCCGCCCGTTGAGCAAGATAATTCATTTTGTTGTTATTGAAATTGTGAGAAAAGCGCATACGGAAGAGGTGAAGGCAAAATGAAAGCAGTGGCAGCACGCATTACACGCGGATTAAACATTGGAAGCAATTTGCTTGCGAGCGATAACAGCGGGGCGCGCATTGTGCGCATTACAGGCGTAAAACACGGTAAGAGCCGCAAGGGCAGACAGCAGACTGCACGCGTTGGGGATTATGTCAAAGTATCTGTGCAGGCCGGCAAGCCAGACATGATTGGAATAGTTTTTGATGCGATTGTTATCCGACAAAGAAAATCGTATCGACGTTTGACTGGAGAGCACGTTATGTTTGAGGATAATGCAGTTGCGTTAATGAAAGATGATAAGGGCAATCCTAAGGGAACACAAATCAAGGGAGTAATGGCGCGTGAAGCAGCAGACCGATGGTCTGTTGCTGCGAAGATTGCGCAGTTCGTGCTATGACAAGGAGCGCTGTGAAAAGAATAAAAAATTATCTCACTGCCCCAAGTGGTTCAATTAGTTGTAACCCAAGCAATAATTTCAAGTGGTATTTGGACGCAACAGAAAGACTTAATTCTTACGTAGGCTCTGCCGAGGAAAGTCTTATCGACGGAAGATTGAGAAATATGCGAAGACAGTTTGAGCTTATCTTTTCGGGACTAAAAGAATTAAGAACACGTACGGCAATTATGCCTCGTCATTATCACGATATTAGTTCAGTTTTCGCTGCAGACATTTTAGAAGAAGTTGGGATTATTCAAGAGGTTGCTTCTTTGGGTAGTGGGGGAAGAGCAGCATGAAATCACAATTTTCCACCGCCTGGATTGCGAGCAGACAGCCGCGAAAGCAGCGCAAATATGTGTATAACGCGCCACTGCACGTCAAGCATAGCTTTTTAAGCGCTCATTTGTCGAAGGATTTACGCGCAAAACACAAGCGACGCAATCTTCCTCTGCGAAAGGGAGACGAAGTACTTGTTATGCGCGGAACGTTTGCGGGCAAGAAAGCAAAGGTATCCAATGTGGACTTGAAACGCACACGGGCAATGCTCGAGGGAATCACGCGACCAAAACGAGATGGAAGCAAGGTTAACGTCTTTTTCCACCCAAGCAATTTGCAGATTATCACGCTGACGCTCGACGACAAACAGCGTCTCAGCGTGAAAGTTGAGAAAGCACAGGAGAAGAAAAATGCACCTAACAAGATCTGAAATCACACCATTAGTGCCAGTAGCACGAAAAGGCACACGATATATAGCACGGCCTAGCAGCCACCATAATTCAAGTGTGAGCGTGTTAAGCGCGGTGAGAGACATGCTAAAGATTGCACGCACGGCGCGTGAAGTGCACTCCATGATTAAACAAAAAGCCCTGATGATTAACGGGTGTGTTGTACGCGATTATCGTGAGCCTCTGCACTTGTTTGGATTGCTTGATGCGGATAAGCGCTACAGGCTTGTAATTACGGACGCTGGTCGATTCTCTCTTGAGGCGACTACGAGCAAGACGCGCGTTGCCAAAGTTATAGGCAAAACGATGTTGCGGGGAAAAATGCTCCAAGTTAATTTTCACGATGGTACGAATGTTCTAACTAAGGATAAAGCCGAAGTTGGAAACTCGGCTGAACTTGACTTGAACAATAAGGTTGTGCGCTGGATTGCATTGGGCAAGGGCGCACATGTGTTCGTACGTTCAGGCAGAAGCCTTGGACAGAGCGGCAAGGTGAAATCAATTGAAGGAAAAATAGTTCATATCGAATTAGGAGGGCGTGTTGTTGTTTTGGACAGCGACCACGTTATTGCACAATGAAAACGCAAAAAAACGCAAGGGTGAATGTTATGAGAAAACCATTTATTTCGAAGGTTGTGTTGAGCGCAGGAGCTACTGGTCCGGAACTTGACAAGGCAAAGCGGCTTCTTGAAATCCTGACAAATGCGCAGGCGCATATCATAAAGGCTGGTTCAAAGCGGCGCATTCCTGAGTTGAACGTACGACCAGGACTTGAGCTTGGAACAAGAGTTACGTTGCGCGGAGAGAAAGCAATTTTGCTGCTGAGACGGCTGCTGACGGCGATTGATAATACCATGAAGCGAAATCAGGTCGCTCCGAATCATTTTTCATTCGGTATTGAAGAATACATCGACATTCCCGACATGGAATATGCCAGAGATATCGGCATCAGAGGTTTCAACGCGACCGTTGTGTTTGAGAGGCCTGGCGTGCGCGTGAAAAACAAAAAGATAAAGCGCGGAAACTTGCCTGTGAGGCAACATGTCACAGTTGATGAAATTGTAATCTATATGGAGGAGCACTTCAAGACGAAGTTTAACTGACGATGACCGCAAGCGATTGGAATAAAATAGCGCGACAATTGCGCAGCAAACCTGCTATCTTCAAGAAGTTTACCAAGCATAACAAGCCAAAAGAGCGCAAAACTGGTGTCGCATCCAAGAAATGCCGTCGGTGCGGCAGGATGGGGGCGCATATGGGCCAGTATGACCTTGGATTGTGCAGGCAATGTTTCCGAGAGATTGCGGAGGAAATCGGATTCAAAAAATACAGCTAACCATGAGCCAGGATATTGTTGCAGATACGCTTAATCAAATCATGAATGCCAAGCGCGCAGGCAAAACGACGCTTCAAGTAAAGCGGCACTCGAAATTTTTGCTCGCAGTTTTAGCTATCGGAAAGTTAAGAGGGTACATCAAGTCATACAAAGTAGAAGGCAGAAATCTTGATATTGAACTTGGAAACTTATTGAATGCGTGCCGAGCCATTAAACCGCGTTATGTTGCGCGCGCTGATGAAATTATGAAATATGTACGACGTTATCTGCCGGCGCGAAATATGGGCATTGTAATTGTCTCGACTAGCAAGGGGCTTATGACGCATTATACAACACTTGAAAATAACCTTGGGGGAGGCATTATTGCATACTTCTACTAATCATGAGAGCGTCAATACAAGAAGTTATAGTCATCCCTGAAGGAATCACGTGCGAGCTAAAGCATAATGTATTGGCATGTAAAAAGGGAGGCGAGACGATTACGAAGAAATTTGACAGACCGGGAATCACTTTGAAAGTTAACGGAGGAACTATTGAAGTTAGTCATGCACGCGCCAACAGAAAAGATATTGCTATCATAAAGGCAGTTGTAGCTCACATACGCAATCTTTTCCGAGGGCTTGAAAAGGGGTTTGTTTACTACATGGAGATTTGCAACGTGCACTTCCCGATGACGGTAAAGATTGAGGGGTCTAAGCTGATTATCAATAACTTTTTGGGAGAGAAGGAAAAACGATTCGCTTCAATTGTTCCTGGAGTGAAAGTCGATGTCAAAGGTCAGCAGATTATACTCTCTGGAGCCGACGTTGAATCGGTTGGTCAGAGCGCGGCAAACATTGAAAAAGCCACATGGGTGGCGAATCGAGACAGGCGCGTGTTTCAGGACGGCATTTTCATCACCTCTAAGGATGGAGAAGAAATATAATGCCAAAGAAATTTACCAGAAGTGAGACTGTGCGGTTCATGCGACTAGGCAAGAACCGTCCTAAATTGCAGAAATGGCGACGCCCACGCGGACGGCATAATAAGATGCGCAAGAAGCGTGCGGGCTATCCTGCATCGCCTTCTATTGGGCATGGAACACGGCGCACAACTTTGGGGCTTGTACAGGGCAAGAAACCGCTGGTTGTACACAACATGAAAGAACTTGAACAAGCTTCTGCAAGCAACCTCGTTATCTTCGCAAGAACATTGGGCGCAAAACAACGCATTGAGTTTATGAAGCAGGCACAGGAACGTGGTCTTCAAGTATTCATTCGGGGGAGGAAAGCGAAATGAACTTAGAAAAGAAAAGACATCTTGCGGCACGTGCGCTCGGCGTTGGCGTGAACAGAATCAGATTCAATAAGGAACGGCTTGCTGATGTGAAAGAAGCTATTACTAAGCAAGATATTCGGGATCTTATGAATAATGGCGCTTTGAGCATTCGAGAAGTGCGCGGTCGAAGCGCAGAACGCACTGAACGTCCGCGCAGACGGGCGGGAAGTGTGCGCATTCACGTTGACAAGTCTAAGCGAACGTATGTTTTGTTCATCCGCAAGATGCGCGCGTATCTCGCTGAGCTGCGAAAACAAGAAACTATCAACTCGGGGCAGTTCACCCTCTTACGAAAGGAACTTAAAGGTCGCCACATCAACAGCAAGACGCATCTGAAGGAGCGGATCGTGCATCTTAAAACAAGCAAATGAACAGAGTAAGCAGAACAATCAAACGACGCCGACGCGAAGCAAAAACAGACTATAATTCCCGATTAAGCCTGCTTATGTCCAAGTCGCCACGTCTCGTCGTACGAAAAACGAACAGGTATGTCATTGCCCAGATTGTACGAGCAAGCATTGCGCAGGACAGCGTGATTGTTGGAGTTAGCTCTAAGGACTTGTTGCAGCACGGATGGCCTGAATCGCATGCAGGCAGCCTGAAGAGCCTGGCCGCAGCTTATCTAACTGGATTACTCCTAGCGGGAAAAGCAAAATTGTCAACGCCGCAGGCTATTTTAGATATTGGAATGCAGAGAAATGTTAAAAATAGCCGCATTTATGCAGCCTTACGAGGAGTTGTCGACGGCGGATTAAACGTGCCGCATAATGCGAGCGCCCTACCTGATGACAAACGATTGGAAAGCAATCCGCGCACACGTGAACTATTAATAAAACTGAAAGGAACTTTACACCATGGCAGAAAAGGAAACAAAGAATAAACCGAAAGACCTGATTGAAGCAGTGCCTGAAGAAATTCAGAAACTTGGCAATGATGGCTCGATTGCAGCAGAAGCTCAGCCGGAAGTTTCTCCTGAAGAGCGCGACCGGGCGAATCGCGTTGATGCCTGGGCGCCTAAAACGCAAATCGGGCGAGATGTTAAATCCGGAAAAGAAACTGATATTGATAACATCCTTAACTCACGAAATAAAATCCTGGAACCTGAAATTGTTGACAGCCTGCTTAAGCTTGAAAGCGACCTGATATTAATAGGGCAGGCAAAGGGAAAGTTTGGCGGCGGAAAACGACGCGCCTGGCGCCAAACGCAACGCAAGACCATGGAAGGAAATGTTGTTTCGTTTTCGGCGATGGTCGTGGTTGGCGATAAGAAGGGCCATGTGGGTGTTGGTCTTGGGAAAGGCAAGGAAACAAAGCCTGCGCGCGAGAAAGCGCAACGAGAAGCAAGACTCGGCATACAGCGCATTGAGTTGGGGTGCGGCCACTTTGACTGTTCATGCAGCGAGAAACATAGCATACCATTTATTGTGCAGGGCAAATGCGGCAGCGTGCGCGTGAAGTTGATGCCTGCGCCGCAGGGGACAGGCCTTGTAGTTGGAGATCAGCTGAAGAAGCTATTGCGACTTGCGGGCATAAAAGACATCTATGGGGTAACGGATGGACAGACGCGCACCACGTTCAATGCTGTCAAAGCGTGTTTCTATGCTCTCTTAAAGACGACTGAGGTGAAGCGATGATTTTGGCTATACGCATCTCTGGCATGATAAGCATACACCGCGACGCGCAAGAGACGATGTATCGCATGCGATTGCGGCGCAAGTACGCAGCGACGCTTATTGCAGACACGCCTCAGAACAGGAAGATGCTTGAAGGTGTGAGAAACTTTATTGCATATGGGGATATTTCCAAAGAGATGCTGCAAGAGCTTCTGGAGAAACGCGCTGAACCCCTGAAGGGAAAGAAAGTGGATGTGGCTCATGTGATGTCGCAGATTGATAAAAAGAGATTAGATGAACTCGGAGTGAAGCCGTTCTTCAGGCTGCATCCGCCACGCGGAGGCATTGAGAGCAAGAGACACTTTGGCACTGGAAGAGGCGTTCTGGGCAATCATAAAGATGCCATCGATAAACTCGTGGAGCGCATGCTATGAAATTGAAAAAACGGCGTAAGTTTTCCCGCTGGAGAGGCTCACGCACTCATGGCAGAGGCAGGAAGAATCGCACGCGCGGCTCTGGAAATCAAGGCGGTGTAGGCATGTCGGGCACTGGCAAGCGCGGCGACCAAAAGAAAACGCTCGTCATCAATCTTTACGGCAATGACTATTTCGGCAAGGACAAAACGCTGCGCAGAGGCAGACGTGCGCGAATACAGAGCATAACTCTGAGAAGCATTATAGACACGCTTTCCACGATGGTAAAGAAGGGCACAGCAAAGCAGGAGAAAGACGGATACGCTATTGAACTCAGTGGCTACAAAATTATCGGCAATACCAAGCCCACCATGGCTTTGAAGATAAACGCCCGTGCTGCTACTCAGTCCGCCAAGGATGCTGTTGCGAAAGCTGGCGGAGAGATTATTGTTACAATTAGATAAAACAGCCATGTTTTTAAAGTCCAAAGACCTCTGCTGAATATGCCTCTCGCCACACAAGAACGCAATTATCAGTATTTTATGGAAACAGATATTGGAGAATATGCAGGACAGTGGATTGCGATAACAGAGAATAAAATTATCGCGCATGGGAGAAATGTCAAAGCGGTGGCTGAAATGGCGAAGAAAGCCGCTGGGGGAAAGAAGTTTCTTTTGGCTCGGGTTCCGAGCGAAGAGGCCATGATTTTCTAAAATGAGTCTCACCTTCAAGTATAAGCGCGTAAAGCGACCCAATAATATTGAAATCAAGTCTCCATCGATACCTATTACGCTATCTAATGGCAGTGGCAAGTACCAATTTATCGCTTTATTGGATTCTGGTGCAGATATCTCCATAATTCCCCAAGATGTTGCGGAACTATTGGGCATCGACTTAAACGGAAAAAAGGAAGAGGCTAGGGGAATTGGAGGAAAAGTCCCCGCAATACAGAAAAACATAAGCATTGAACTCGGCAAAAATCACGAAAGTTATACCTTCACCATTCCGTTTAAAGTTATCCTGAACCATAGGGACGAAGAGATACCTGTGATCCTCGGGCGTGCTGGCTTCTTCGATAAATTTGTAGTCACATTCAATCAAAGCGAAGAAAGAGTTACGTTGAAGTGTGTTCATCCTAATGTGAATGGTGTTGTTGGGAATAGAAGATAGTTCATTCATAAACTCCGGAATATTGGTTAGAAATGCTGTTGGGAGAGAGATTACAGTTAAAGAGTTAGTCTGTAATTGAGCAGGAATTTTTCATAAATTTAATTAAGAGACATCAATCTATGAAATATTAAAATGGTTAATTCCCCCGCCGTAATATCGGCTCTGGGGGCATAATGGTGTGATGTGGTGTTTATACTAAAGAAATTTTGCTAAGCGATTCTTTTATTTTTGGGATGTCTTCTTTAAAGACCTTCCAAACTCGGTTAATACTTACCTCAAAATAGCCATGTACTGTTAAATCTCTGAACAAGGACATACTTATCCAAGGTATCTGCTTATTCTTTTCTTTTAACACTCTCGGAATATTTCTACTTGCTTCGCCCATTATTTTTAATCGCCTTATCACTGCATCCTGTAATTTTTTATCTTTCTTGAAAGCCTCTTCACTTACACCTTGCATGTATCCTTCTATCTGTTTTATGCTGTCTTTCATGTCAGTCAGATATAGCTTATAATCGCTTTTCATGTCAGTCAGATATAGCTTATAATCGCTTTTCATCTCAGTATAGATATTTCTTCGTTTAGTATTCTTTTCTTCAGTTCTTTTCTTATGCCTTCATATTCCACAAGGTCAATCTTCTTTCTAAGTGCTTTTTCTAATTTCAGCTTAAGATCTATGAATCCTAGCAAAGAGACCTCATTGTCTACTTCAACTAATATGTCTATGTCGCTTTTCTTAGTCTGCTCGCCTCGTGCATAGCTACCGAATATACCCGCCTTTGTTACCTTATTTTCTTTCAGCAGGGGCACTATTTTTTCTTTAATGTTCTCTATGTGGCTTTTATTTTTCATATATTTCCTATGATTTGCATGTTTTTAAGGCTGTGGATGACAATGGCAGAATTCGCGCTAGAAACGCCCACAATGCCGTTTGTGAGAGCGTTTGCTTGCCACTTCGCGTATTTCTCCTTGATATTGTAGGGGTCGACTTTGGTCATGTCGACTATACTAAGTGTCGGTAGATGTTATATATCTTGTCGAGAACGAAAGGATATATTGAGAGTGTTCCTTTATTACAAGTAAAAATATATCTGATCTAAAATTAAAATTGCCTGTAATGCTTTTGCCTTGTTAAAATCTTCAGCACTCGCAAATCCATGGGAGACTGTATGTCTAGACAGATCTAATTTTCCAGATGTTATGTCAAAATTTTCAAATAAGGTTCTTTTTAGATATTCGTAAAACTTACTAGGAAAACCCGTTGAGGAGACGGTGTTGAATTTTTTTTCAGCTTTATGCTTTATGTATTCTAATAATTCTTCATGCTTGAGATTTCTTCCATTCGCTTTAAAATAGTCGGTCCCCATAATGCCTTCTATTTGAGGATAGAGGGTAGACAAACATGCAATAAAGCCGCATTTATTGTTTTGCAAGAAACACCAGATTCCTGCCTCAATTATATCTTTTTTGTCTTTGAATAATTCTTTTCTCCACCAGTATTGTGTAAACGATTCTATTTTTTCTTTGGTGTATTCAGCTATTAATTCATCAATCTGAAAATTATTTTTCTTTCCTTCTTTATAATATTGCATAATCTTATCGAAGTTTTTTCCGATTAGTCTGATAAAAGGAAACCACCCGTCTTTTACCAGGGTGTCAAAATTGTTATCATTTTCGATAAAAGAATAGAGATCATAATAAAGTAGACGCTTATAATAGTAACCTAGTTCTTTCTTAAGGGTCGGCATATCTAAACTTTTCGTAAAATTGAAGTATAATCCGAATCTCCAGCCAGCTCTAAAAAGAAAAACGACTTTGTCTGTTTCTTCAATGTTGATTTCGTGCTCTAAGTCTCTGAATTCAATTGTATCTATATCGGCAATTTCTTCTACGGTGATTAAATCTTCTTTTTTAACATCTTTTTTCCCTCTAATTGATGCTACAATGGGGAATTCGGCATAGATTTTGGCAGTATTATCTTTTTTTATAATAACCAGTAGTTTGTCGATGTTCGTTACAGGAGGGTTAATTAACGAAATTAGGTTGTTGGCAATAAGAGAAAATTCAGGTTGTGAAGAGTGAATAAAATCTTTCTGAATCATAGTTCCTATTTCTCCACTTGCCACTGTTTCGGCAGCTACGCCATCGACTAAAACGTTTTGTTTGATTTGAGGCTTATAAATTTCATCTGCGTCTTTCATTTGACAACCTTCTCGATCAGTCCAAGGAACTGAGCAACATCATCCGCATCATCTTTCATTCCTTTAATGCTTTTGTAAACTTCAAAACTTCTTTTCGTGTTTTCACAAGGGAAATTAGGCGTTTGACATGAACTATCAATTATTTGCTGGATTGCTTGGTTCTCAATGTCCCAGATTATCTCTCCTGTAAGGACGCTTCTTAATTGCTCTAGGCTTTGAAGCTGGCTTTCATAATTTGCCAATTTTTCTAAAGCTTCATCACTATATCCTTGTTCATAGGAATAGGCTGTAATGAGTAAAAAGATAAAACTAATTAAAATGAAGCCTCCTGCAAATATGAATATAACTCCCTTAGTAAAGAACTCGGAATAGTAGCTGTGATCATTATTTCTCTTAAATATGCCCCAGACAATAAAGCCTGCAAATGATACGAGAGATAGGGCTGCAATAACAAGAGAAATCCAAAATAAGTCTTGAAATAAATGAATAATTCCTATTTTTATTTTGAGCACTATTATCCAAATAGTAACTACTGCTATGACTATGAAAAGCGCCAACCCCTGAGCTTCCTCTTTTGATAGACCTCTTCTATTCATTGATTTTGCTTATATTCTGCTA
>Ga0209542_10008249_pt1 | contig 19514 bp, 17 predicted proteins | sample RifCSPhighO2_01_FD_184028 | JGI IMG/M metagenome (GOLD analysis project Ga0209542, IMG submission 184028) | Soil microbial communities from Rifle, Colorado - Rifle CSP2_plank highO2_0.1 (SPAdes) (version 2) | ecosystem: Environmental > Terrestrial > Deep subsurface > Rock core/Sediment ...
TAACTAGTAAACTCTACGGAACCATTGGTATAAAAAACCAAGTGCTCCATGGAGTCTCGGTCTACCCAAACCCAACTACTAAAGGTTTCATAACCATAAACACACCGGAGCCGGCTTCAATCGAAGTGTATTCTGTAACTGGTCAAATGACCTTTTCACAGAAGGCTTCGTTTGAGAATACACAAGTAATGATACTACCAGGTGTCAATATACTAAAGGTCACCATAAATGGCCAAACCCAAACCATAAAAGTTATGGGCAAGTAACCTAATCCCGTTAGAAGCGTAAGCTTCTAACGGGATTTCTTTTGCACATTAATTCCTTTACCAAATTAACTTAATCTTGCTATAATAAACATATGAAAATACCTAAAACATACAAAGAAGCTTTAATGCCGGTTTTTATATTTGCCCTAGGTATATTTATTGTCTCAGGTTTATCATATATAACCACTGTCTTTGCTTACCCTCCCGAGAACGCTTATCCACCACAAAAAAACGCTTTTAAACCAATTAATACCAGTGATCAAATTCAAGGCCGGTGTGAGGCTATTAATAAATATGAAGCCATTGATCCAAGGTATATGTATGACAAGGATAAGGGCTGTAAAGGTAAATCCACCTTAATAACTAACGGCCTAGTTGTTACAGGCAAGAAAACGACTTTTTTAATTAGTGGTGATCCTAAAGCTACGGATGATAAATATAAGCCAGGAGCACTTTATGTGGGGTGTAGTATTGACACAGACAAATTTCCAAAAACTATAACTGATAACTGTATTAAAAACTCCGCCCCCGAAGCCTACTTCAACGGCGATATATACATCCACGAACTGGCCGACCCCAGCGCTCCACCTGAGCGTGAACTTTGCCTATCAACCACTGGCGAGGTAGTGGCTGGTAAGCCACTGTGTAGTGATATTTAGTAAAAAGATTGCCCGTGTACTAATTTGCCCTAGACAATAGGGTCAGTTTTTATGCTATAATTAGCGTGTAAATTATAAATTAGCTTAATTAGAAAAATATGTTTGAAAAACCACCGAAAAACCTAAAGGAGGAATCTTCAGAAGGTCAAAATAGAATAATTAATGATGTTGAATCAGTTGATAAAAAGATGGAAATGATAGATAGGTTAGTTAACTGGGAGACATCTCTAACCTCTAGAGAAAAATTTAGAGAAATGCTTCTTAGTGACAAGCAGTTAAGAATTAAGTTTGGTGCTGACATAACGGCACAAACCTTACACATTGGGCACGCTGTGAACTTGAGAGCGATGAGACACTTGCAAGATCTTGGCCATAAGGTGGTTTTTTTACTCGGGGGCTTCACAACAATTGTTGGAGATCCAACCGATAAGTTGATGGCTAGATCCGCGCCAGATAGTAGTGATATAGAAAAAAATAAAAAAGCCTTTATAGATCAAATCAAAGGAGTCGTTCGTTTTGATGACCCTAGTCTGATTGAAATACGAGACAATATTGAATGGTGGGGAACTCCAGAAATGGGTGGTACAATCAATGTTGGAAATTTTTTTGAAATGATAAAGTCTATCACGGTAACATCCATGCTCTCTCGTGACATGTTTAGAAAAAGAATGGAAACTGACACCCCTATTTACTTATCTGAGTTTTTATATCCCGTGTTGCAAGGCTATGATTCTGTTGTTATGCAGTCAGATTTAACAATAGTTGGGTCTGATCAAATGTTCAATGAAAAAATGGCATGGACTTTTCAGGAGACGGCTGGCCAGGAAAAACAAGCAATCTTGTGCACGAAGATAACGCCAGGATTAGATGGTGGTGAGAAGCAGTCAAAATCCATTGGAAATTATGTTGGACTAGCTCATTCTCCTAAAGAAAAGTTTAATCGTGTAATGCTTTTGTTAGACAAACTTATTCCCCAATGGTTTGAAGTTTATACGGAAATTGATATAAAACAGATTGAAAAGTTTAAATCTGAGTATGAAAATGACCCAATTTCATTCAAAAAAAGATTGGCCTTTTATATTACGGAACTATCTCATGGAACCGAAGAGGCACAAGAGGCCGAAAAAGATTTTGAAAGCAAGAAGATGTTAAAAAGAATACCAGCTGAAATTCCAGAGGTGTCCTTAGTGGGATCGGGCTCTTTGGATGATCTGCTTAGAAATAACTTCAAGCAAAAATCAAATGATATAAAAGGTTTAACGCAAACTGGAGCGCTAGCTTTGATAACTAAGGTAAATGAGGATGGTACATACGAAGAGGAAGTTATAAAAGACATGTTTCAGGTTAGAGAGATAAAATTAAAAAGCGGTCAAATTATAAGATGGGGTAAAAATAAATTCTATAAAATAAAATAGGTTATGAAATATTTAATTGTTATTCCTTGTTTTGAGTACCTGCCATAATCTAGCTTTGGACATATTTATACTATATCCTTATTTTGCAAGGGTTCTTTCAATTTATTTATGGGGAGGTGTGAATGATTACTTCAACCTAGCTTGATTTAGTTTATTATTTATGCTATATTTCTATTAAATAATTAAAATATAAATAATATGGAAAATTTTGAAAAAAGAAGAGTGTTAACGGGAATAAGGCCAACGGCAACACTAACGATCGCTAATTTAATTGGTGCCGCTTTTCCTTTACTTGAAATTCAAAAACTAAACGAATCTAATGAGATATTAGTTTTTGTTGCTACGCTTCATGGCTTAACAGATCATGAACCCGAACAGCTTTGTGTTGCCGATATCGTAAAAGATTATATGGCTCTTGGTTTAGACCCATCGAAAATTGTAATCTTTGACCAACACGGGTTAAGGAAAGAGGTCGCATTATTAAAGCTTTATCTTGAACGTCACATTACTGTTTCTCGAGCAACTCGTGTCCCGACCCTAAAAGATAAATTAAAAGATGGTCAGACTCCGGAACAAGCGACTGTGTTGTTGATGTCTTACCCTATTATGATGGCGGTTGACATTATTCTTCAAGATGCAAACATCGTTCCTGTTGGGAAAGATCAGTTTTCTCACATGGAAGTAGCACGTGAACTTGCTGATGCATTTAATGCAAAATACGGCAAAGAAACACAAGTTGTAGTACGTCCTGAAACGATGAACATAAATGATCCAGTAAATATTCTTTCACTGGTAGGTGAAGGTAAGATGAGTAAATCAAAACCCGAAGGTGCCATTTTTCTTACTGATAGCCCAGATGAAATCAAAAGAAAAATTAAACGTGCTGAAACTGCAATTGAGGGACAATCAAGCGAAAAACTTGATAGTCTCATTACAATTTTAAAAAGCCTAGCACCTGAAAGGTTTCGAGAAATTGAGAAACTGGTTGAGCAACACTTGGGTGGTGAAAAAATCATGGGTGCATTTAAAGCTTTAGCCGCTGACATTATTATTGATTTTACTTCTAAGTTTCAAGAAAGACGCTCTAAGATAACCGACGAACAAGTTAAGAGTATTTTAGACAAAGGTATTAGTGTGGCCCGTGCAAATGCTAGTAAGGTATTAAAGCGAGTTGAAGTAGCTCTTGGGTTTGATGAAGATTGATAATCTATATCAAAAAGACTGTATTTAATTTGCAGTCTTTTTTAATGCTATTTATCTAAAAATAGTTCAGCGTGTGTATTTATAGTTTTGTAATACCTTGAATCATCCCAAAGTTTTTTTATTTTAATAAAAAAATCTAAATATTCATACTTTATGATTTCCCATTCTTCATAGTTTCCAGATATATTTTTAAAAGCGTTTTTTGCTCTGTTTATACGTTCATGGTTCCAATTGGATGCAAGTATGATCATCTGCAGAATGATCTCTTCATTTTTTTGTCCACATTTTATAATTTTTTTATATAGACGTTCTTCGCTGTCGCCTAAATTTATAGAAGAATCTGGAATACTTTTAGACATTTTAACATAAGGAAAAAAACCCGAAATTAGTTTTCCATGTAATGCCCCTATTTCTGCATCGGCTCTAACTAAAGACTCAAGACCACTAAATTTTGTTTTCATTCTATTTAGTGCTAATCGAGCTAAGTTAGGGTGGTGATGTTCTTCTAGACCTAAGGGGACAATCACACCTCGTTTTTTATCTCTAACTATTGGGAGAATAATATCTGCCATAGTATAAGTCCTACTAACCATTTTTGAGAAATCATTGCCAAGCAATTGTAGTCTTTTGTAGGTATCATTCGTGACTTCTAGGTTATCAAGTAGGTCGCTTGTACTCAAAACACTAGAAACTAAAGAAAATACGCGAGCATGATCATGGTCATTGTGTGTTCTAATTTCACCATTAGCCTCGTCAAATCCTAATTTTTTAATAAATGATATAAACTGATGAGAATTTATAATTAATTCATTTAATGGTTTCTGTCTTGAATTTAATGCGCTTAATTCAGAAATAATTATATGAGTATAGATACTGGTTAATTTTTGAAGCTCAAGTACTCGAAAAATTGAGCATAGAGTGCCAGCGGTAGGTGAATTTGTGGGACCGAATCCTGTGACTATAGCCAATTCTGATTTTTTGAATTTATTAAAAATATTCAAGTTGTCATAACACGAATATTTTGAATTGAGCTCGTCATTTTCACCATATTTATGCAGAGAAAAATTATTAGGAAATCTAATATACGAATTTTTTTCAATTATCTCATTAAGTTTTTTGTTTGAATATTCCAACTCTTTTAACATATGTTTATAATCACCGACAACCTCGTCAACAGTTTTATTTTGCTTTAAGGCAATTTCTTTTAATTCTTCATTGGATAATTGTAAGTCTATTTTCATAAATTAGTAAGCATAATTAATTGATTAAATTTATTTTCTCCAATAAAACGGGAAAATTATTTCTGTAATCAAGACCGGAGGCCACATTAAAAGTCTTTACGGAATTAAGTATTTTAAATAACTCAAATTCATCATTCTCCGGCACCACAGTATCTATTTTTAATAAGTCTTTAAAAAGACCAACTGTAGGGGAGTTGCTTATTTTTAAAAAACCATCGCAAACTTCCTTAAAATGAATATTCTTAACAGCTATACCTGATTTAGCTTTGTGTAATGAGACTACTAAAGTGTGAGTTATGTTGTGTTCTAAAAGACTGGGTTGTTTTTTATAGAACTTATCAAAGTATACTAACATCTGCTCTTTTTTTCCAAGTTCAAATAGTTCGTTCTTACTCATTGATTCCAAGCCTAAAAAAATATCATTCGTGACATCATATTTTTTAAAAAGCTCTTTAAACTCTAAGTATGTACCGACTCTAATGTTGAAATAATTCCTAATATTGTAATTAAATATCTCACCAAACCTAGAAATATATGTTGTTTCCTCTGTTGCAATCTGCCATCCATTCTCTAGAAATAATAAAGCAAATGTAGTTTTTCCTCCCAAAGATGCATTGGTTAAGAGTATATTGTTTCCCCCCTTATTTACCAAGCCTCCATGTATAGCATACAAATCGTCGTAAGATATGTATGGAGTGAGGAGTAAAATGTTAATCATTGTTATTGCTTTCTTTTCATTTTTTACCAAAAGCAAACACTCTTTTGATATTGTATTAAATATATAGTAAAAATGATCGTAACATTTAATTATAAAATATTTATGATCAGCGGTATTCTTACCAGATGATGTCTCGTGAGTTGCTAGGTTAAACTTTTCAATACTATTACTTTTCGACCAATATTCATTATTAAATATATTTTCGACCATACAAAAATGTGTCCTGTCTTCCAAGATAAACACATTAAGTGTATTACTACTGGTGGCCTGAACGTTTCTAAAAAGAGCGTTGAAAACACTGGTAAATTCCCCTAAATGATTTGAACATAATTCATAATTACAAACAATAGATGTTGTCAAATTACCACTTACCATAACATGACAGGATGTATTGGTACGACTTAGAACATATTTGCAAGAAGTAACTATGTTCGAAATTTCTAGATTTAATGTTGAATTTTCCATACTAATATTTTAAATCTTAGTATATCTGTTTATAATATCGTACGAGAACAGCCTTTCAATCAAATCCCCATTGTCAATCATTTTGTTTTTCTGATCATATTGATCGAAAATTTCATTCATAACTTTGTCATCAAAAAAACTAAACTTACTTAAAAGTAAAACAACTTTGGATATATCTAGTATGTCTGGGAAAATTAAGCTTGTGTACTTAAGAGTAAAATAAATATGTTTACCAAAATTGAATTTAACTGAATCTATATATAATTTTTCTATGTCGAGCACATCAAAATATTTTTGGATAAATGTATATATGTCAACAAATTTATAAAGATCCAACACTTTTCGTTTTGTAACTATATCTATAAAAACCGCATCTTTGTAAAGGTGACTACATAAATGAACAAACATATGTTCCTCTGCTAAAGAATAGATTGAATTATCTTTGTCCATAATAATAGTAATTCTCTGATCCAAAAAATAATCAACATAATTTTCTAGGGAAACGGACTCGCAGTTTAAAGAAAAATTAATATCAACATCTACGGTCTTAACGGTCCATTTATTCAGTATTTTAACGAAAGGAAACATTTCACCCCTCGTATCCAAGCTTTTGTCAAGCTCATCTTGACCGACTTCATTAATAATATTATTTTTGTAATCGTACTTACCCTGTAAAAATCCTAAGCCACTTAATAATTCTTTAACCTTGAGAATAGATCTTTTTGAAACAAGAATATCAATATCATTAGATGTTCTCGCACCCTCAGAATATAAAATGCTTGACAAAATCGACCCTTTCAAAAAAGCATGCTTGATGTTTGCTTCACAGAGTTTTGAAGAAATTATCTTTATCTGTTCCTTTTGTATATTTGTTCGTATACTCTGAGATTCATAAATCATGTATAAACTAAAAAATACAGAAAAGTCTACCTTCCTTACATCAATTTGATTCAAAGTTTCATATGCGATACCACTTACACGATGGTAACAAAGATACCCTAATACCTCAATCCAATTTATGGTTTTATCGTTAAGTAGTTTCGATAATTTATCTATTTTTTTATTTCCGTATTTTACTAACTCTAGTACAACAGTATGTTCTTTTTTCATATAATCTTATACTAATCTATTATACCACTTCAAAGTATTCATTAGCCGTACACCCGACATCCCTTTGGACTGGAAAACATTTATCTAAAACATTCCAGTCGAACTCAGAGAGGGTAAAGCTATTGGCATCCAAGATCTCATCAATATGTTTTTTGTTTGAACTCTTAAAAACAATCGAAACTCCATCTTGCTGTAAGAGCCACTTGGCAACGATTTGAGTATTTGATTTATTGTATTTTTTTGCCACCTTATCTAAAAGTTTATATGCTCCAGTTCTATAATGAGGATCCACAGCTTCAGGATAAGAAAGCAATATTGGTCTCCACGAAATGAATTTAATGTCATTTTTCTTACAGTAATCAATGATGCCTTTCTTTTGCGATTCTCGACAAACTAGATTGTATTGGTTTTGAACAGCATATATTGGTTTTTTAAGTAGTCTGGAATATTTTTTAATTGTTTCAATTCCAACATTACTTAACCCCACATGTTTAATAAGACCTTTGTCCATGAGTTCATTTAAGGCGCTAGTAATATCTACTATTGAGGCATTAGGATTTTGCTTGTGAATGTAGTACAGATCAATATATTCTATATTAAGTCTTTCTAATGACTTCATGCAAGAGTGGATAATGCCGTTATAAGATAGGTTAGATTCACGAACCTTAGTCGCTATAAAAATCTTGTTCCTATTAAAGTTTTTAACTGCTTCACTGATTAACAATTCGGTTTTACCAGCAGCATAACTTTCCGAGGTATCTATGTGAGAAATTCCTTTTGAAATTGCGTACTTTATAGCCTCAATATCTTTTTTGTCATCATTGTCTGGATTTGTCTCAATATCTCCACCCATTCGCCATGTTCCTAAAAAAATCTTTGACTGATTGTCTTTGTTAAAAATTTTATTCATATTCTATTAATCAATTATATTGTAAATCTTATTAATGTCTCCTTTATATAATTGAACTACTTCTAAAAATAGTTTAAATACTTCCCCGTTCTCGATATTTTTCTTTGCAAGAAAATATCCGTCTTTCAATGAATTAACCTTACCTGATGCGAGGATGATTAATGCAGCGTTTAGACACATGGCTTCAGTATGACTTTTTAGGCCTGTGTTATTAAGCACTTTTAAAGAACAACGAATATTATCAATAATGTTTTCTTTCTCCGCTAATTCACTCGTCTTAGAATCAGAGAAAAAAGGAAACTCGTTCAATATATTTGTCGATATTAATTCCCCTATTTTATAATTTCTCATACTAACGATATTAACATTTCCTGATATGGAAAGTTCATCTAAAAAATGTATTCCATCGTCACTAGACGAAAAAACCAAGACATTTTTAAAACCGTATTCCTTATATACTTCCAAAGAGAGTTTAACGTTAGGGTGTGATAAGCCATATACCAGGGCATCAGTTTGTATAGGAATACTAAGTCCAGCCAAAGCAAAGCTCATTGCGTGCGGTACATAAAAGGTGCCTCCGTAAATTTCAGCGAATTTTGGGGTTGCATCTTCCATTGAAAAAAAAGAAATTCTCTTCATTTTTAAGATCTCTATTTTTTCACTAAATGGGATATCTAATTTCATACCCATTGACTCTAAGAAATCGGAGGATCCCGTTTTTGATGATGTGGATCGTGAACATGCTTTAGCTACGTATGAGCCACAGGCTGCAGCGATAAAACTGGCAGGTGTAGTTATATTTATAGTTTTAAATCCTTTTTTCCCACTAGAAGCTACACCAATCAATAACTCGTTGTTTGGTAAAATAACCTTCTCTTTTATTAATGCATTATCCAAGGCCAGAGAAGCATTAATCAGACCCTTTACTTCAGATACTGAAGCTCCTTTAATCATAATCCCATTTAATAGAGTTGTTAATAAGTACATTCTTTTTAGTGGATCTTTTTCATTAAAAATCGCCAGCAAAGCTCTTTCTGATTCAAATTCATCAAGCGATAAACCGACATTCAATTTATAGAATGCTTCGTATGGCATTTTAGTGCTTTCTGCATTTTGTAAGATATTATACATAGTTTATTTTATCAGTTTGTTCACCGCATACTCAATTCTTTTGCAATTTTGAAAAGTGTATTATATAGTGGGATTATCGGAGTGCTAATGAAGTAGTTCATGAGTGGGGTATTCTTGGAATTTAATAGCAACAAAGTTGCACTTCAGCCAAGGATTTACATTATTAATAACTTAGTATTATTACAGGATAGAGGTTAAAATGTCTAGTATGTATAGACTAATTTAATTGTAGCAAAGACTAGGAAAAATACCAAAGATTTTTGAGACTTTTAAAAATGTGTAAATATTTTATGAACAACCATCTAAAAAACCAAATAAACGAAATGGCCAGCCTTGATCAACGTATCAGGCATATGGCTTTGGAAAATAACCAAAAAACTGGTGAAGAATATTCACAGTATAATGCTTTAATATATATAATAGACGGGATTCATCAGTTTAGGATACATAAAATAATTGAGGAATTTGGTTATCCTGATGTTGAAAGTATTGGTGATGAATGTTTAAAAAACTTTTGGTTATTAATCCAACACCAAGATTTTGATATAAACCTGCAAAAGCGGTGTTTAGAAAATTGTGATTTTGGAGCCAATGAAAGAGCCCACTTAACTGATAGGGTATTATTAAATGATGGCAAACCGAAAGTATACGGCACTCAATTTAGCCAAAACCTAAGTGATGATGAAAAAGTAATTTTTAATAAAAATAGACAGGAATTCGGTCTACAAAGTATTTAGATTTTTTTATTGTATTTTTTTACTTAAAATTGTTAAATAATCTAAGTTCAATTCATGCCCAATACTTTTTATTACGCTTATAGTATAATTAAACTATGAAAAAGCGTATATTTTTTATTCCTGGACTGGGGGAGACGGCAAGGTTAAAACACTCACAGGAGTTTATTAACTTGGTAAAGAGGGAATATGAGGTTGTGTCTATAATTTTACCATACGACAAGCAGTTTATTTTTGGTAGAAATAGTTTATTTTCAGACTTGGTGTATAAAATTAAAAAAGAAGTTTTGTCTCATAAGCCAAAATCTAGTGACATTATTGTTGGTTTTTCACTGGGGGCATTGTTTGCCTATGTCTTGGCAACTGAAATAAAATTTAAAAAAGCTTTGATATGCTCTATCTCAGCAGTTCTAGGTGAAGACACAAAGCTTTTTACAAAAACAGAAATGAAATTTTTTACAAAAGAACAATTAAAAGAGCTTCCAAAACTAAAATATAAAAAGCCAATTACTGAAATCATCTATTTTTCAGCCTCCAAGGAAATGAATGAAATGACCCAAAGGCCCAAGAAATTGCACGAACTTTACGGTGGGCTAAATGTTTCAATCGGTAAATGGGGGCACAAATTCTCTGGCCCATACATAAAGGCTGTTAAGAACTTTTTATAATAAGTATTAAAAAACTAATAAATGCTTTGTTTAATTAATGTAAGATTCTAATTTTCTGATAATGTCTCTATCTTTTTTACACCGCCCTTTAATCCTGTAACCATCTTTTACACTAAACTTGTATGCTTTTAAAAAAGAATAAGGTGTTAATGTGAAAGCCTCCTTATCTTTATATTGAATCAGCTCCGAATAATCATTAATTACATTATCTCTTAGTAATATGTCTTTTGAAGCAAATCCAACTCTCTTGCCGTCTAGTTCAAATTCATGCTCCTTTTCATCGACTAAATTAAAACCGCTGGACTCAAAAAGTTTTTTAAATTCTGGCCACTTATCATTGATGAATTCACTTTCTACTAAAATATCAATATCTTCAAACTCTTTAAAGTCATTAAGATATGTGGCCACACCAAAAGAGCCGTACACTACTGGCTTAGTTTCTAATCTGCTAATTATTTTTAAAATTGTTGTTAAAAATTCGTTCATATTTAGAGTATAACATAAACCCAATACTTACTTTATAATGTCTGTTATAATTAAAATCATGAACAAAACTCTATACACTATCCCTGGCTGGAAAAATGCCTCATGAAATGATAAAGTTACTATGTGGACAAATGTATTTTCTGCAAAATAATTAATAAAGAAGCTTTTGCAAAAATTGTTTTTGAAAATGATGCTATTTTAGCATTTGCACCAATTGAGCCAATTTCAAAAGGACATACACTAGTTGTGACAAAAAATCATTTTGAAAACATTTTTGATATCGATAAGGTTACTCTTGAAAAACTAATTTCAGCGTCTAAAGATTTAAGCGACCAGTTGGTTATTGAAAACAATGCCACCGGTATAAATTTACTTCACGCTTCAGGAAAAGATGCACAGCAGTCAGTTTTTCACTTTCATATGCACATTGTCCCTAGATATGAAAATGATGGTTTAGATTTATGGTTAAGGGCCATGCTTTAATTTTATGAATTTATAAAACTATGTACAAATTATTATCAAAAATCTGGGGACTTTTTAAGTCCAATTACAAATGGCATATCTTGTGGCTTTTTCATGATAAATTCATGATTGGCGTATCAGGTGTCATTTTTAACAATGAAGGTAAAATTCTGTTGTTGAAACATCGCTTTTGGAAGAAAGATAGCTGGGGTTTGCCTAGTGGTTATACAAAAAAACGTGAAAAATTTGAAGATGGAATCAAAAGAGAAGTAGAGGAAGAAACAAAACTTAAAATTACAGTTGGCAAATTAATTAATCTTAATTCCGGCTTTAAACTACGAGTCGAGTGTACATATCTTGGGCACTGCGATAACACATCAACACTTGAGGTGAACAATGACGAAGTACTTGAAGCCAAGTTCTTTGCGACTAATGAATTACCTCAAGGTTTACTGGATACTCATGCAAGACTAATTGAGCTTGCTGTTACACAGAAAGAAGCTTAATCTTATAAAGATTTTTTAGCGGTAAGTATATTTACTCTGGTTCCCTACTCGCCGCTTGATTCCATAACAACCTCCTTCATGCGTTTGCGAATTGACCTCATTATTTCATCACGCAGTTTTGGATTATCGCGCATAAATGTGCGGGTTGCATCATAGCCTCGGCCCAATTTAACTTCTTTGCCGTCGTCCATACTTTCGGCCCCATCTTTACCGGGCTTGGCTTTTGTTTCTTTGCCGTCCTCACGAATATAGCTGTAACTTGTGCCTGATTTTACAATGTTGCCCAGCTTCTCACCCAGGGCAATTAATTCGCCCTCTAAACTGATGCCTTCACCATAAATAATATCAAATTCAGTTTGTTTAAATGGGGCCGCCACTTTGTTTTTAACAACTTTTACACGTGTACGACTGCCCACAACTTCGTCGCCCTTTTTAATTTGAGCAATTCGGCGAATATCAAGGCGCAGCGATGTGTAGAATTTTAAAGCCTTACCACCTGGTGTAGTTTCAGGGTTACCAAACATGACGCCAATTTGCATACGAATTTGGTTAATAAAAATTACGACGGTTTTACTGCGCGCTACAATCGCAGTCAATTTGCGCAAAGCCTGTGACATTAACCTGGCTTGTTTACCCATGTGTTGGGCACCCATATCGCCCTCGATTTCATCCCTTGGGGTTAGGGCCGCGACCGAATCAACTACAACCACGTCAATTTTGCCCGATCGTACCAAACTTTCAACAATCTCCAAGCCTTGCTCGCCAGTATCAGGTTGTGAAATTAAAAGTTGATTTATATTTACGCCAATGTTCTTGGCATAATCAGGGTCCATGGCATGCTCGGCATCAACATAGGCACATATGCCACCTAATTTTTGGGCTTCAGCCACAATGTGTAAGGCCAAAGTTGTTTTACCGCTTGATTCGGGCCCAAAAATTTCAATTATGCGGCCACGCGGTACGCCTCCAATACCCAAGGCAATATCCAAACCAATTGAACCGGTTGGTATTACGCTAATATCAACTTTTGGCGCATCACCCAGCTTCATAATTGAGCCTTCGCCAAATTTTGTTTGAATCGCTTTGATTGTGTCCTCAATTGAGCTTGTGCCAATCTCGGCTTTTGGAATTTTTTTTGTTTTTTTCTGCATACCGGTTTAGTTTTGTTAGTTGTTTATAATTTTATTAGTATTCATCGCTGTGTCTATAACTTCAGCCCCGATATTTAATTTGATTATTTCATTGCTAGTTTTGCCAAATTTATCCACCGCTGTAATAGTAACAATGTTATAGCCCTCGGGTAGGGCAATGGCATCTTCAAATTCGCCATTTTTGGTTACTGATGTGCTTTTGCCATTAATATATAAATTGGTGGCTTTCTTGGCTTGGCCAAAAATTTCAACCACGCCACTATTTATAGTTTCGCCGTCAGTAATTGAATTTGTTTGAATGGCGATTTTGCCCAGTAATGGATAAAATCTACTGGTGACAAAAACTACTACAACAATTGAAAGTATAGCATAGGCAAATTTTGCGTATGTAAATCTATAATTTTTACTTATCCTATTTTGCATAACTATACATATATTATACTCTTATATTTGATTGTTACCACTTTCGTCGTGCATAACTTTAGCCTCTAAAACATCACGTGGTTTGGCGCCATTGCCAGGGCCCACGACACCACGATCTTCTAAAATATCAATCAAGCGAGCGGCCCTGGCATAGCCAATGCCCAGTTTGCGTTGCAAAAACGAAGTTGAGGCTTTGTTATTGTCAATTACGATCATGCGGGCATCCTCGTATAATTCATCGTCATCACTTGACCTATCATCTAAACTTGATTCAAAAATTGACTTGTCGGTATTGGTTGTGCCAGTTAATTCAATTTGCTCATTCAATTCGTCTTTGTATTGATCGCGCAAATATTTAACTACACGTTTAACCTCATCCTCTGAAATGTATGATGCTTGTAAACGGTGAGGCTGACCTTCGCCAGATGAAAACAACATATCACCCGAGCCCAATAATTTTTCAGCCCCCGATGAATCCAAAATTGTACGTGAGTCTATTTGGGTTGGCACTCGCAGGGCAATACGCGTTGGAATATTGGCTTTAATCAAGCCGGTAATAATGTTAACCTCGGGTCTTTGTGTAGACAATACCAAGTGTATACCCACGGCCCGCGACATTTGAGCCAAGCGTACAATGGCGGCCTCAAGCTCACGAGGGTAGGCATGCATAATGTCGGCTAATTCGTCAATAATAATGACAATATATGGCATGCGGTCAATGCTATCATCATAGTTGTTTGCATTCTCAGCACCCTTTACAATATTTTGGTGGTATGACTGAATGTCACGCACGGATTCGCTTTGCAATATATCGTAACGCCTATCCATTTCCTTGGCCGCCCATTTGAGGGCCAAAATGGTTTTTTTGGAGTCTGTAATAACCGGGGTTAATAAATGGGGTATGTTGTTGTACATTGTTAATTCAACACGCTTGGGGTCAACTAAAATAAACTTCATGTCATCGGGGCCATTGCGATATATTAGTGATGTGACGATTGAATGAATAGCCACCGACTTGCCCGAGCCGGTTGTGCCAGCAATTAAGGTGTGTGGGGCTTTGGCCAAATCCATATAATGTGGTTTGCCGGCAACGTCACGGCCCAGGGCCACATACAAAGGTTTAGGGCTTTTGTTAAATAATTCATCACTCATTAACGTACCAATACTAACGGTTGATTTTGACTTGTTAGGTATTTCAATACCAACCAGTGATTTGCCAGGGATGGGCGCCTCAACACGTACTGGGTGGGCGGCCAATGCCAATGACAAATCATTTTGCAAGCCCACAATGCGTGATATCTTGACCCCTTGGGCCGGCTTCATCGCATAACGGGTAAAGGTTGGGCCAATGGTAATTTCGTCCATTTCAACCTCAATACCAAAATCCATCAATGTGCGCCGAATAATATTTGAATTAGCCTTGACGTCACCAACTTGGGCGCGTCCTCGGTCGGCATCCAATAAACTAATTGGTGGTGGGGTATAGCCTCCGGTTGAGCGATGGGGTTTCTTGGTTTCAGTAATAACAAAATCACCCATTTGGTCGCGATATTCGTATTTTGAATCAGCTTTGTTTTCACCCTCGGTAAGCACTGCCGCCATTGGTTCAATTATTTTTGTATTTTCGCCAATCTCTAAAGTTTCGCTTTCGTCATAGTCTATATCACTAACAACTTTTGTCTCATGGCGCTTTTTGAACAAGTTCAAAAAGCGCCCCCACCAGCTAACCCCAAATGCGCGCAAACTGGGGTGATAGTCAAAAATTAAAATCCCACCCACAACTAATACAACAAACAATATTAAAATGCTGGCCACTCTTTCAAATAAATAAATCAAAGGCTCACTGACAACAAAACCAATAAAGCCCCCGGCTTTTTCATTGGCATTAATCATGTGCAACAAACCAAGTCCTGATAAACTGAAACCAAACACGCCAATAATTTGCAATATGTTGGGAAAGATTTCTCGCTTACGCACCAAGTTGGCCCCCGCCCCCAACAAGCCAATCGGCAACAAAAATGCCCCATAACCCAACAACGATTGCGCCCCTCGCTTGAAACCAGTCCCGGCCATGCCTGCCCCACCAAATAACCCCAAAGCAAACAACACGCCAAACAGGATTAAAAATATACCAATTATCAAGTCACGCACTACCGTGTCTTTGGGTAGACTTCTCTCGTCTTTATTAGTCCCTTCGTTATTTGGGTTATTCTTGTTATTTGAAGTTTTTGCTTGTAGTTTTTTATCAGCCATAATATTGTATTTATATTATCGCAAAAAAAGCATAAAAAACAAAGGGGAAACCTCACCCCACCCCTGACCCCTCCCCATCAAAGATGGAGAGGGGAATAGCTACGAAGCGAAACCACGCATACACATATATCAGTCTGCCGCAGAAAATTTTGCTTGGTTCCAACCCTGTTGGAAAAATTTTCGAGGATAAGCAAGGTTTTCGCAGGAAAAACCGAAGCGGTCTGAGATATGGTATGAGTGGTGGAGCGACAACTTAAAATCACTTTACAAGAAATAGCATAAGAGTATAATGGACATATTATATAAAGGTCACCATAGGAATTATAAAAATGACCAATAGGGTATAAAGGACAATGAATAACACTGAAGGACACAAAAAAATCATCAATAAGACAAAAAATATAGTTTCAGCGACTATCTTAATTATGTCTGTTAGCGATGAACTACATAATACAAATTTAGTCCGTGAGCGCACGATTGAAACAGCATTAAACCTATTGGACAATGTACAACGTATTCGCACCCTAACCTCCGTTTATAAAAATCAATTTATGGCCGATGTTAAAAATCAAATTGACACCCTATTGGACTACCTGCACGTTGGCTATTCAGTCGGTTTAATTTCACGCATGAACGTAGACATTTTGGTCAAAGAATTGCACGGGCTAACCGAAACTATACAGGGTTCTATTAACATAGCTTCAACCCAAAATGACACGGCACAACATATAGAAATTCCTAATTCTTTTTTTGATGATATTTTTACTAATGATGTTATAAAAACTCAGCCCCAAATAACCACCAGTCAAACTCAAACTCAGCCCCAAATTCATAAGGACAATTTAATAAAGACAAATAACAATGTCCCTAATAAAGCTCCAAAAAGTTATGTCTCTAACAATGACAAAAGACAAAACCGCAAAGAAATGATTTTAAATTTTATTACTGAAAAACGTTTGCAGGGCAGTACAGATGGTGTAATGATAAAGGACATTATCGGTAAAATAAAGGACATTTCAGAGAAAACTTTACAGCGTGAACTCTCGGCCCTTGTAGCCAAAGGTGTCCTTAAAAAAATCGGCGACAAACGCTGGAGCCGCTACGTAATTAAATAAATTTAATTACGTAGAGGTTCTAGTAGCTAGGTTAAAGTGGCTAGTTTTTAATGAGCTAGTTTAGTTTACTAGAACCTAGCCTCTAGAACCTAGAACCTCCTCTTGCCTGTAATAAACCCTTATTTCGCACGTCATAAATACTGAATGGCCAGCTTTGATTTTATTGTAAAATTTGGGCTATTCACGCTATCCACAGTCGGGCCTTTGGGCATTTGTGCTTATCTGCCCCTTTGTGGTACAATGGCAGTACTGTTAGTTCATTAGCGCATAAGCTATCGATTTATGCGCAATTTATGTTCAAGCAGTTCGATATGGGGGGTTCATTGATAATTTAATAGTTAGATACACCATGATGCCGATGGTCTATTTTCCTACGTTATTTATCACAAATTTCCCGTGTATCGGCCATGTCGACACGGCAGATAACACGATGTATTGGTTTGTCGAAAACCTATAAATACATCACCTTATTCGTGATCTTTTTTATAATCTTCGCTATCGAATTATTATTTAAAACAGCATGTAATAAGTAATTTTAAATTTAAAGTTAACCTATGAGTAAATACTCAAAAACACTTAAGGCTGTTGTAGGTATCGCTTTTGCTTTTGCGCTTGTTTTAAGCTCGTCAGCAGATGCCGCTATCACTTCATTTCTTAAACCAGGTTCACGCAATTCACAAGTTATGGAATTTCAACAATTCCTTAACAACTGTTCTGCTGAAACCAAAGTTGCTTCAACTGGTGCTGGTTCACCAGGGTACGAAACTTCATATTTCGGCCCAGCAACTACGAGAGCTGCTAGAGCTTTCCAAACAAAAATGGGTCTAGTTCCCGATGCTCTTATCGGTGCCAAGACTCGCGCTGCAATCAATGCTGGTTGTGGCACAAATCCAAACGCAAACACATTCGCTCCAGCGGGCTGTACTAACGCTTCAGGCTTTAGTCCTGTAACTGGCGGTGCATGTTACGCTGTTAATGGTACAGTTCCACAAACTGGTGCTGCAACTGTTGGTCTCTCTACTGATACACCAGCAACCTCTTCTTTAGCTGATGCTGGAAATGCAAACTTTACAAAGTTCTATGTTTCAGCAGGAGCTACAAATTTGTCTATAAATAGTATTCGTGTTACACGATACGGTTTATCAACAAATACTAGCCTTGAGAATATAAAAATTCTTGATGGTAATGGAGTTCCTTTGACTACATCAGGAACTCTTAATTCTAATGGTCAAGTAAACCTATCATTTACTCCAGCAATTGTTGTACCAGCTGGTACAACAAGTCAATTCTTTATCCGTGCAGGATATGTTGACGGAACAGCTGGTGGTATGACTGCTTCACTTGGTATTGCTTTAGCTTCTGATATAAGTGCAACACAAACAGTAGGTGGATCATTTCCAGTCATAGGAAATATCATTGGTTCTGTTTCTCTTACTATTGGTTCTGTTTCTGTAACTAACGATGGTTCTGTTGGTGACGACACCCCAGACGTTGGTAACGCAAATGTTGTTCTAAACAAATTCAAAATCACTACTGGTTCTACTGAAGCTGTAACTATCAGTCAAATCTCTGTTGAAAAACAAGGTTCGGCTGGTTCTGCTGATGTTGCCAATATTGAGCTTTATGACGTAACACACAATGTATCTTTGGGTACAGTTTCTTCATGGAATGCTCAAGGAATTGCAACATTCAACAACTTAAACGTTGCAGTTGCTAAAGGTAGTGATATTCGCTTAAAAGTTATGGCAGACGTTGTCAATGGTTCTGGTCTAACCTTGAATGCCGATCTTACCGATGGTTCTGATGTTCGCATCATTGCCCGTGGTAGTGATTACGGATTCTTCATTACTCCTACTATCACTGGTAGCTGGAATGGTCAAGGTTCAAGTAACCAAACTATTGCTTCAGGTGCTCTAACAATCGCTAAGTCTGTTTCTACTCCAGCAACAGGAAATGTTACAAAGGGTAATGATAGACTTATCTCTGTTTTCGATGTAATCGTAAACGGTGAGGCAGTTCGTGTTACATCATTCAAGGTTGGATTTAATCTTGCAACTATGACAGATAGTGAAATCTCAAATGTACGTTTGAAGAATTTCACTACTGGTGCAGTTCTAGGTGGACCTAACTCAGTTTCAACAACTGATTATGATCCAAATACTAGTTCTAGTTACGAAGCAACTGCAACATTTACTGACACTATGGAATTTCCAGTTGGAACAACAAAGGTTGGTCTTTATGTAGACATTGCTAGTACTGTTTCTGGTAGTGATACTATTATGGCCGGTCTTCCAGATGCTGATGCTGATATTACTGCTAAGGGTGTTATTTCTAATGACACTATTACAGCAGCACCATCTGCAGCTGAAGTGAATGGTAATGTACTTACTCTTCAGGCTGGATCACTTACTGCTACGACTCTAACAAGTCCAGTATTAAGTCAAGTTGTAAAAGGTTCACAAGATTATCTATGGTCAGAAGTTAGTCTCTCTGCTGCAAACTCTGGTGAAGATGTAGAAGTTACAGCTCTTGTTGTCGAGGATACCCTTGGTGACGCAGCTGACGATTCTTCTACAATCGACAATATGGAAATTTGGG
>Ga0209542_10008253_pt1 | contig 19509 bp, 11 predicted proteins | sample RifCSPhighO2_01_FD_184028 | JGI IMG/M metagenome (GOLD analysis project Ga0209542, IMG submission 184028) | Soil microbial communities from Rifle, Colorado - Rifle CSP2_plank highO2_0.1 (SPAdes) (version 2) | ecosystem: Environmental > Terrestrial > Deep subsurface > Rock core/Sediment ...
AGGACAGTCACCAGAACCTTTTCCATCAAAACCTCCACTTGGTAAACAGATAGAATTCCCAGATTCGTCAAATAGTTCAGTAAACTGATCACAACAAGGCCTAATTAAAGAATAGTAAATTTTATTCTTATATTCACATTTTGAAAGAGATGCAACTGGGTCTTCTGTTCCTCTCAGTTCTTTGTCAATTAATTCATCAATCCATGATTTTTCTGTTTCTTCTGGAGGAAGAGGTGGTTTGTCTCCATTTTGTGCAAGATTATTAAATTCAACCTTTTTGTTTGATTTTTCTATTTTAATTATATGATAAGGGCTTGAAAATGCCTGAGTAACAACATCATCTGGGTCTGGAAAAGTTTCTATAATATACACTTGAATTTTAACTCTGGTTTCTTTAACTTTATTAATCTCGATTGAGTATCCGCCTGTTGGTTTTTGACCTTGGGCTACTGCAATAACAGTATATTTTGAAAAATCAATTTCTTCAAGTAGTTTTAAAGAACCGACTTCATTCCATAGCTCTAGAAAATCTTCAGAATTTTGAATAACTTTCTGACTTTTTTCTTGAATATTACCATAGAAATCTTTATCTACAGTGTCAAAAGAAATTTCTTTTTCTTGAAAATCATTATCATTTGGAGGCAATTGGGTACATCCTGCAACTAATGTAATTCCTAATAATAGTATAATTAATATGTTTTTTATCATAAATTTATTAAACAAAACTTGTATTTAAAGGCTTTTATAACTTTAATTTCACTTAAAGTAATCAATAAAAAGGTTTATAATTTAACACTCTAAATTAAAAATTATGAAATTAATGTGCGGTATCGATGATGCTGGTAGAGAATCTAACTAAATGTTGATTCACCAATAGGCCCCGTCATTGGACCAATGGTATTAAGCGGAATTCTAACTGATGAAGAAGGTATTGAAAGTCTAAAGTCTATTGGGGTAAAAGATAGTAAAAAATTAACTCCTAGAAAAAGAGCTTATTTATTTAATAAAATTATTAAGATTGTAAAGAAATATTCTATTTTAACTGTTTTTCCTGAGGAAATTGATGGAAAATTAAATCATGGAATTAATTTGAATGATATTGAAGCTATTAAAAGTGCTCAGATTATTAATGAATTAAAACCAGATAAAGTGATAATAGACTGTCCGAGTCCTAATTTAAAGGCTTGGAAAAATTATGTACTAGAATTATTAAATGATAAGAAAATTGAATTAATTGTTGAACACAAAGCTGATTCAAATCATATTCCTTGTGCTGCTGCTTCGATACTTTCTAAAGTAACTAGAGATAATGAAATAGAAAAAATAAAAAAGAAAATTGGAATTGATTTTGGCAGTGGTTATCCGAGTGATCCTATTACAAAGAAATTTTTAAAAGAAAATATTGATAAATTTCCAGAAATATTTAGAAAGAGCTGGAGTACATATTCTGATCAAAAGGGAACTAAATTACAAAAGAGCTTAGGAGATTTTTAATAAGAATAAACAAACTATTAAAGAAATTTGAAAAGTAGGCACGCTTGGAAGTCGAAAAAATAGTATAAGATTGGTTGCCCTGATTTTTCCTCCCCTCTGTTTCCCCATGAACGTCAACATTAATGGTTAGAGCTGCTTTGAACGATAGAAACTCTAGAGGTTTTTGTCATTCAAGTTCGATGCAAATCTACTTTAGTAAATTTAGTTTTTTCGAAATAATTATATATTATTATCAAGTTTCAATCTCTATTCCTAGCCTGACTCATTTCCCAAAAATATTGGCTCCATGGGACAAAGGATCTTTGTACGAACCAGGACCAATAATATACTACTAGTCCTCATCCAAGCTTCGGTCCCGTCATAAAGTCGATTTACGGTGCAAGCTACGACTAGCAGCCCGACCTAGCCCAATTTATATAATTAGTAATTGCTTATAAAAATATCTTTTTTTGAAGCTAAGCAGAGAAAATGCTATTTGAATTAATATCAGCAAATATTGAAGTGCCAATACCTTTTCCGATGTAAAATGAATTATATGCTGTTAATCTTGTAATAATATCAACAAGAGATACTTTTCTTTGGAAACTTACAACTTCTGCATCTTTTATTTTGGCTAGCCCTTTAATTTTATTTAAAGCTTCATCTTGACTCCCAAGTTCGTCAATTAGACCTAAATCAAGTGCTTCTTGTCCAAGATAAAACATTCCTGTACTTAATTCTCTTACTGTATCTCTATCAATTTTTCTATTCGTGGCTACTTCGTTTATGAATGCTTCATGTATCATATTTATTTTTGATTGAAGTAATTGTTTTTCTTGATTTGATAAATCTCGGAAAGGTGTACCAGTATCTTTGTACTGCCCACCGACTAATCTTTCATATTTTATTCCATATTTTTCAAAAAGCTCGGAAAATTCAAGATAACTGCCAATAACTCCAATACTACCTGTTATACTCATTGGATCTGCTACTATATAATCTGTTGATGTTGCAATCCAGTATGCACCACTGGCACCAACTTCTCTGATCCATGATACTACAGGCTTGTCAATCTTTTTTATTTTATTTGATATTTCTCTAGATGCAACTACTGTTCCTCCAGGACTATTAATTTCTAGAATAATTCCCTTTACAGATGGATCTTTTTCTGCTCTGGCTAATGCTTCAATAACAACAGTTGATGGACTTGCAGCTTGATCGAAAAATATATCTGAACTTGAGTCTACTGTTATAGACCCATAAATTGGAATTATTGCAATTCTATTTGGTTTAAGTGATTCTGTACCTTCAATGGTTTTTGAAACTAGAAAGCTAACTAGAAAGATGATTCCTAAAATCAGGATTATAAACTGCCACTTTTTCATTTTATTATTACTTGAGTTTTTGATAATTTTCCAAATAATCTTTCTTTTTCAGGGCTTAATAACATATAAATTACATCTATAAAAAGCAATATGTCTACAACTTTGCTTATATTTCTTATGATAACTTGAGAGATTTTGAATTCCTTATTTAATGAAATTATTTTTATTCTCATTATTATTTTCCCAATAGTTTGCTTTAAATAATATTCAAGAGCTGCAAAATAAATTAAACTTAAGATTGCAATTGTGAAAAAAATAATGTATAAATCTGAGGTTAGTTTAGTTGTGAATAAATCTGTAAATTTTAAAGTAATATTCATACTTTTTAGGTAATTATTAAATGGATATGAAACAACTAAAGTAATTATTAAAGAGTCTATGATGTAAGCTAAAACTCTTTTTATAATAGATGCTTTTTTAATTTCCTCTTTTTTTACTTTTTTTGGCATAATAATATTTTAATTATATGATTTATAAAGTTTTGTAATTAGAATTAATTTTTCAAAATTATATTTAGACCACTAATCTAATGTTGACTTATTGGGTTAAGAAACTCCACCAGGGTTTCTCTACTGAAATAACATTTCCAAGTTCTGCATCTACTTTTGTTTCCACTTTCATAGAAATTGGAATGATGAAGAGTAATTTTGTTTGCTTTGATCCCTTGATTTGATATATTGGTTTTTGAAGTTCTTCCTTAAGTTCTATCTCATTAACTTCAGCTTTATTTGGCGTTCCAGAAACCTTAATTGCATCCCCAGGTAGGATATTTATAGGTTTGTCTCCGATAGAGGTTTTCATTAGCAATTTATATTCTTCAATAAATAGCTCTCCTGTAAATTTGGTAGAAGTATCAGATGTTTCTAAAATACCTTTATTTCCTGGAGTTGTACGTATAGTTATGTTCTTTGATTCTTTTCTATTGCCTTCTATGATTTCGATTTTACCTGTGGTTAGATCATATGAAACAATTTTCTCACAATCCGAACCTTCACATTGTTTACTACATGTTACCTGGGCTGGATAGGAGGCTGTTAGTTCGCATTGTGTATCTGAAGGACACTTGAAATAACTGCAGGGGTTTAGTTCTGAACATCTGCGTCCAATTCCAGGAAAACTATAACATCCAAGATTTGAACCTTCTGAACAAGGATTTATTGCATCACAGGTTTGATCAGTGATCTGTGGGTATTCGTCGGCACTAATAGGAACTACATTAAAAGCAATAAAAATTAGTAATACCCCCATAAAAACTGTATGAAAATTATCAAATCTCATGAGAATAATAAATTCCTATTTATTTAATAAGTTTTCTAAAATTAAATTTAGATTTTTTAATACTAAATTAGATTACAGAGTATATTTTTTTGCTTTAATATTAATGCTAGAAAAAATAAATCTTTCAAGATATTTGAATTTGTTATATCATAATACTCGGGCATTGAATCTTTTTTTAGTCATATATGAACTCCAACATGGGGAAACTACCACAGCAGTTTGTATAACGAAAAGAAGTTCTAAGCTAAAGTGCAATGTGTTATAACAAAAAATCAGATTTTTGGCAATCCATGTACCGTACTCAGGAAAGAAACAAATACATAACTAGTTTTATTTGGTGAATCCGGAAGCACCATTCCACAAGCATATTCAATTTCCACTGAGTAACCAAATAAAGTTCTATGAGAATTTTTAACTCCACACCCATAGCAATTTAGACCACAACCATCAGATACATTCTGCCATTCTGCAATAAATTTTTCAGAAACAATTTTTTCAGCATGATTTTTGGTAATCCAAGGTGACCACATGAATATAATAAGTAGAATTGCGAAATATATGATAATCGAAGTTTTTTTATTCATATTACTTGTTCACTAGATCTTGTATTTAAATTTATTCATAAGTTCAACTTTACTTTAAGTTAAAAAATTTAACTGGAATTTTTAGTGATTCACTTTAAAAAATCATAAAAATATACCATTACTAGTTTAAGGGATTTCTCTATCAACGATTCTCTTTATTGGTTTTAGGAAAATTGGAGAGCCTCCCCCAACCCTTACATCAAGAACAATAATCGAAAGTTTTTCGTAATCCCATTCTATTCCGTCAGTTACATTGAATAATAAGGTGTAATTTCCTTGATCAAGATATGTTGGAGTCCAGTCAAATAATCCTGTAGTGCTATTGAAAGTAAATTCGCTTGGTAATGCATTAGAAGAGTTAGTATAAAAGGTCAAAGTATCATTTTCGGCATCTGTTGCATTTAAATCTAGTAATACTCTATTTGCTTCTCTGACTGTAATATTACTAAATGGCAAAAATATTGGAGCAGTATTATAAATTCTACCATTTGGCAAGTAGTCTTTTCCATCTCCAGGTCCAAATATTTCATAGTAATCTGGATATCTGGGGTTTTGTTGAAAATCTGACCAGTTATTTCCTGTTATGGAGTTATTCCAAGCATTTCCTATGCTTAGATTATCTTCGTATGCACTCTGATTGTTATTGTTGAAAATATTTCTATAGAACAAGTTATTTTGACTTCCAGCTAAGAAAGCTCCTTTTGCAATACTATTTTGTATTACGTTGTCATGAATGTTGTTAGAATAACTGTTTATTAGTAATGTTGAATTAGTATTTGAAATTAAGTAATTATTGTATACCTCATTTGAATTACTATATAATAGGTTAATCCCAGTTGTGTGTCCTTGAATTCTTACATTTCTAATTGTGTTTTGAGTAGAGTTTTGTAAATAAACTCCTGTGCTAAAGTTTACAAATCTCAAGTTTGAAACCTCTACATTATTCTTTTGTATTAAAGAAATTCCAAAGCTTGTCTTATTCCCAATTAATGTGCAATTGTTGCATGTTATAGATATGTTATTTGAGTCTATGAATATTCCATTTTCTAGATTATAAGTTCCATCACAAAGAATTGTATTATATCTTAATATTAATCCATCACTTGGAACTCTACATCCACAATCAATGTCAATACCTTCTGCACAATCTGGATCACAGATTCCATTTTCTTCTGATTGGCAAGTATTGTCTGGTCCACTGTTTGGACAATCTGCTTCACATGAATAATAATTTTCAAAATTGTTGCATGAATTATTATTGTTACATAATAATTCGCCAATGTTTTCTTCAAGCAATATGGTATTATTTTTGATTATCTTAAGGGTATGCCAGGAGGGTGAATATGGTGCTTCAATTACTACTTCTGTGTCATTTGAATCTACATTATTGTTGATGCTTATGTTGCCAAATTCGTAGATTGTTAGATACGATATCGGTAAGAAGGTGGAATACACGGGCATTCCGGTGTCATCCGAGATAATCATTTCATAAATATCCTGGCTTTGGACTGTCCTTATGAAATCAGTCTGCATGACTAAGATGTTATTGAGCTGAACTTCTTCCGAATCTTCATTGCTTCTATTAAACATAAAGTTGAAGGTAGCTGAGGTCAAGTTAGGTTGCATATTGAATTGCGAAGTGCATGAAATTTGGCTTGCTAGTGCTTGAAGAGACTGGTTGCTATATCCGCAGCGGCCGCCTGTCTCAACGTAACCCATTGTGTTATATGTCCTATTTGGGTAATTTTGATTAGAGTTTGCACATGTTCCTGGCGCTTGATAAGGTCCTGCGTAATTTCTCTGAGGGAATGAACCGCAACAGGCGCCTCCGGCTCCGGAACATTCTCCCGAATCATTCTCTAAGCATGGGTGATTGTAAAAGGTACTGTTATACTCATCGTAGGTGGCACTCCAAGGATTAGGGCAAATGTCGTTTGGATTTCGACGCCTTTGTTCATCCCACTCACTATGGGTCCTTTCTTCACACAGGTAATAGGCATGGCCCAGTTCATGAGCAGGTATTTCCAGTTGTTCAAGTCCAAACACGTCAGAGATTTCAGCGTAAGCAGCTGATTCGCCTTGGTCAGATATACCATTGCAAGGTCCATAACCAAAAGGAAATGAGTATACCCGACACATTTGGATATTGGAAAGACCAACGGTCTTTTCAACTTTATCAAGGTTATTCTCTCTTTTGTAGGCAGTTGTGCATCGGTGTAAGTTTGCTAGGATGAGATTACCCAAGCCCATTGAGTTAAGCAATGGACAGTGATCTCTTACAAAGTCTAAACCAACGTAAATGTGCTTGGCCCTGTTCGGGCAGGTTTTTAGGGGGGAAGTGTCTATAAAGAAATCGGCTCTGGCCGCAGCCTTGTTGTTGAACTGTTGTTGAGTTGACCAATTTCCCATTGGAATCCACAAATAAGTGTACCAAGTCTGTTCCACAAAAAATGACATTCCGCCAGCATTGTTTCCTTCATTAGACTCAACAATCACATTATAAGGATCAACAACAATTCCCAATGTATGCCCTCCAGGTGTTGCTGTCCAATAAGTTGTAAGAGATAAATTTGCATGAGCTCCTATGTACTGATTACTTATTGGAAATATCACATTATCATCAATTAAAACATTAATTCTAACATTATTTGCTGCCGCATATCCATTATTATGAACATAAAATCTTATCGGGACAATGTCTCCCTCAGTAATATTTGTAGGTATAGTTATTTCATTACTGTAAATTGCTAAATCAATATTTACCAAAGCACTTCTAGGTCTTCTATCAACTCCAGGTCCAGGTCCAGGAATAATATAAGTATTTGGATATCCAGGATTAGATCCAAAATCACTCCAATAATTTCCCAACGTACCACTATCCCAATTGTTTCCAGTAGAAGCAGAAGTTTCATTTGCATTCCATGGACCGTTATCATAGAAAGTATTGTTGTAGAGGGTATTTCCAGTTGAGCCGTCCAAATACGCCCCACCCATAGTGTTGTATGCCATTTCATTTCCTGTGACAACAGTATTAGTCACAGAATACATGTTCAAACCGTATCCACCATTATCGTAGAGTAAATTGTTTTTGACTGTAAACCCATAGCTTTGTCCGAGACCGGCAAATGTAACAGAGGTCTGGGTATTGTAATTGAAACGATTATCTGTAATTACACCAAAATCACTTGAATCTGATCTAATTCCGTTGTCAAAATTATTAATAACGCAATTCTTAACTCCAGGATATTGGATACTGCTAAACCAAATTCCGAAACCTACACCAGTACGACTAGTTATCATGTGACCATTACAATCGAGAGTGACTCTACTTGACACCTTTAAACCAGGTACAGTGGGGGTTCTAGTGGCATTACATCCAATTAAATCATAAGTCATAGTATGATTAGAAGTGACAGTATCACCACAATTACATCTTACAGCACCGCCGCAATTTGCAGCATTGACAGAAATAGTTAATGCTAATAGAATTATAGGCAAAATCAGAATTAGTTTTTTCATTAATTATCTTCTCCTTCTGGAATTAACAAATCTTTTTTCAACCCAGAAAAATTTATCAGATAACTGATTTAAATATATTATTGTGATTGAATGTTTGATTGAAGAAATAAACATATTGATTATAGTCAAATGTTTATTTTTAATAAATTGAGATTTAGTTTTTATAATTTTAGTTGGGTTATGCTAAAGTAGGAGGAAGATTTTTGTGTGGGACTAGGTGACTATTTATACAGTTACTTTTTTATAGACTTCTTTTTGTTAAATTTCTATGGAAGAGGAGTTAATTTACAAGGAAATAAATAATGAATTAGAAAGTGGTAAAATCCAGAATAAATCTGATTTAAATAAGGTAAAATTACAACTAGTTAAGGAATTCAAATCTAATAAGATTCCTTCCAATATTGAAATTCTAGAACATCTAAATGAAAAATCAAAAAATGCTTTTAAGAAAATTCTAACTTCCAAGCCAATAAGAACTTTAAGTGGAGTAGCTCCTATAGCAGTAATGACAATGCCAATACCATGTAAGCATGGCAAATGCACATTTTGTCCAGGTGGTCCAAAATCTTTCTTTGGTGATGTTCCAATGAGTTATACTGGAAATGAGCCGAGTACTATGAGGGCTTTGAGAGCAAATTATGATCCTTACTTAATTGTATTTAATAGATTAGAACAATATATTTTATTGAATCAGGTTCCAGAGAAAACAGAAGTTATAATTCAAGGAGGAACATTTACAAGTTTTAATGAAGAATATCAAGATTATGTGATTAAATTTATCTTTAAGGCATTTAATGACTTTTCAGAGATATTTTTTATAAATGGTATTTTAAATTTAAATAAATTTAATGAATTTTTTGAATTGCCTGGAAATGTAAATGATAAAAATAGGACTAAGAAGATTCAGGAGAAAGTTTTAAAATTAAAAAATGATTGCAATTTAATTGAGGAACAAAAGAAAAATGAAACTTCAAAGATAAAATGTGTTGCATTAACTATTGAGACTAAGCCAGATTGGTGTAAACAAAGAGAAATTAACAAATCCCTAGAATTAGGAACTACAAGAGTGGAATTAGGAGTTCAAACTCTATATGACGATATTTTAAAGAAAGCAAATAGAGGCCATACTTTAAATGATACAATCCAAGCCATTGAATTATTAAAGGATTCTTTTCTAAAAACTAATTTTCATATTATGCCTGGATTACCAAATTCAGATAAAGATAAAGATCTTAATGTGTTTAAAGAATTATTTGAAAATCAAATATATAGACCTGATCAATTAAAAATCTATCCTTGCATGGTTATGCCAGGGACTCCATTATATCTACAATATAAAAAGGGATTATTTAAACCTTTAACAACAAGTGAAGCTGCTGAAATTATTGCAGAAGGGAAAAAATATGTTGAAAAATACTGTAGAATTGTAAGATGTCAAAGAGATATTCCTACTAAGGTTACCGAAGCAGGAGTGGATAGAACAAATTTAAGACAATATATTAAAGAAGAATTAATTAAGAAAGGAATTAAATGCAAATGTATTAGATGTAAAGAACCAATGGGGAAAAATATTGATTTTGATAATGTAAAATTATTAAGAAAAGATTATGAAAGTTCAAATGGTCAAGAAGTATTCTTAAGTTATGAAGATACTAAAAATGATATTTTAATTGGATTTGTAAGATTAAGAAAACCTTATAAAATTTTTAGAAAAGAAATTACTGATAATAGTGTAGGAATAAGGGAACTACATGTTTATGGAAGTGCTGTTTCTATAGGGAAAAAGGCAAAGGATAATGAATTACAACATAGAGGATATGGAATTAAATTAATGAATGAATCTGAGAAAATTGCGAAGGAAGAATTTGATGCAAATAAGATTTTAGTTATAAGTGGTATTGGAGTTAAAGAATATTTTAAAAAGAAATTAAATTATAAACATGATGGAGTTTATATGAGTAAGAAACTATGAAATTATTAATATATAATGGGAATAAGTTTTTGTGGAAAACTGGGGATTTGCACACTAATTTTGGTTTCATAAGAGAAAAAGATATAATTAAGGCTAAAAATGGAAGTTATCTGAAGTCAAATTTGAAAAAAGAATTTTTAGTTGTTGAGCCATCTGTCTTAGATTTAGTTCAGAAGATAAAAAGGGGACCTCAAATAATGATTACTAAAGACATAGGGTATATCTTAACTAATACTGGAATTTCTAAAGACTCAACTGTTTTAGAAGCAGGATCTGGTAGTGGATATTTAACTGCTTTTTTAAGTTCTTTTTGTAAGAAAGTTATAAGTTATGAAAGAAAAAAAGAATTTTATGAACTAGTCAAACAAAACATTATTTATTTGGGATTAAAAAATGTTGAATTAAAAAATAAAGATGTTTACAAAAAAATTGATGAAAAGGATTTAGATTTAATAATTTTAGATTTACCTGAACCTTGGAATGCTTTAATGAATTCTTATAAAGTTTTGAAATTTGGAAAATTCTTAGTTTGTTATTTACCAACTATAAATCAAGTTCAAGATTTACTCAAGAATAATAAAAAATTTGAATATATAAAGACTGTTGAAATTATTGAAAGGGAATGGCAAACTGATGAAGGAAAAGTAAGGCCTGTTTCAAGCATAATTAGCCATACTGGGTTTATGGTGTTTCTTAGGAAAATTTAGTACTATTTATGAGTAGTTACAAATAGAAAGGTTTATAAAGAGGAAAATCTTACAAAATTCAATCTTAAAATGGCAGAAAAATTTAGATTTCCAAGGGGAGCAGAAGTATTAATAGGATTAACAGTTACAGGATATATTTTAGGAAAATTATATATTCCTTCAGTAATAACTGATTTCTTTGAAGGAATTTATATAAAAACTGAAGCAAAAATTGAAAATGTATTCCCACTAGATGAAGGATTAGTAAGAATTCCTATTGAAGGTACTGTATATCAAATATTGACTTCGCAAAATGCTTATCCGAGACCTGGTGGCTTTTTAGAAAGGGCAATTGAAGGGTATAGTGGAAGAACAATTAAAGTTGTTTTTGATAATGATAGTAATAAAATAAGAATTCTTGGTCTTAGAGGGGACAGTTTAGTAAGTGCTTTGAGTGCTATTGACACAGAGCCAGAAAAGCCGGATAGAAAATTAACACCAAGAGAAATTGCAGATGCGGAACTGAAGTTCGGAAATTAAATTCGCTACTCTGGCGCGGGAAATCTACCTAGCCAATAAGATCCTCTATTCACTCTGCGTTGAAGTTCTTCGGGAGATAATGGCGTAGATTTAACAACAATATCTCTAGCAGGTGAGTTTCCTTCAAAAAGAATAATCTCTCTACCAACTTCATAAAATTCTCCAGACCGAGTAAATTTCCAATTACTTCTTATTTCCTTGACACCCATAGTATGAAAACTGCTCGGACTTTCTGGTTCCCTTAAAACAATAACATCCCCTGCCTTTAGATGCCAAGCACTTGGAACCATTTCTAGACTTTCTTTAAGTGATAATGAATATAATTTATTTGAAAGAAATCTTAGAAATCCTGGAAAATCAGTTCCAAATGATTGGGATTCTGGATTCCTAGACCATTCTGAGAATCTGTAATGTTCAGAATTTATCTCAAAGACTGCGTCATTGGTATATTTCATTTGATATTCTGCATTAATTAGCATTTGTGCATCAGCACATTCACATTCCATAAATGGCGGTCTCCTTAGTACGCTCATTGCTGTATCTGTAATAGCCCTTCTTGGGAATAGCCTAAAACCAAATCCAGAATACACATAAGCTACTTTTCTAGTAGTGGGATAGTCCCTAACAAATTCTTCATATGTAGGTATTTTATTGTCTGCTATGGGTAAATCATTTTCTTCATCATTTAGTGGGGTGTATCGGGAATCCATGTAATTTGTAGAATATTTTCCACTAGGATCTACATATTTTAAAGGATTATTATTGGCATATGAATAAGGGCTAATAGAAGGATTGAATATTGGATCTACTTGAGTGAATCTTCCTGTATTACTATTATAATATCTAGCTCCAAAGTAATATAGATTACTAGAATCTAGTTCTTTATTACTGAATTTGTATTTCTCAGTGCCTTCTTCAGTAAATATATTACCATATGGTTGAAAATTAGCTTGATATACTGTATTTCCTTGATTATTAGTAGTTATTCTATTACTACTTATATGATCTCTTGTATAATAAGTAATTTCCTTATTATTAGTTAGTTTGCTTATACTAGAATATGATATATAATCAGGATTATCATCTAATAATAATTGATTATTTTCTTGTTTTAGTATTGGAATATCTTGTTTATTTACTGGATTATCTTCATTTCCAGTAAATGTATATGATATTCTATTAATTTCTACTAATTTATGATTAGTATTTTTATAAAAGTATATTATTAAGGAAGTAGGATTAGTTGTATTTGTATAGAAATTAACTAATTTAGATTCATATTTATTAATTGTAATAGGTAGGTTTATTGTTTCTTTATCTACATTGATTATTAGATTATCTACATTAGTATTTGATGTTATTAGTAGTTCTATATAATTATTATCTCTATTTACATCTTCTAGTTTAATATTAGAATAAACTGTATCTATATTGTTTGTTGGAAATAAAGATAAGGAATATATAGGATTTAGAGAAATAATTATTATAAGAAAAATTGAAATTAATTGTTTATTTGATATAAATGAAAATTTATTTTTTATAAATTTATAAAATTGAATCATATTAAGCTAAAATCAAGCTTCATCATATTCATAATCTTCAAAAATAAGGTTACCGTTAATGTCATATATATAATAAGTTATGTTAAAAATTCCAGGAGATGGACTTGTATATTTTAGTATTCTAAGGCCATCTGAGTTGTAGACGTAGGATTCGAAGTTAGCACAAACTAGATTAAAGCAGACTTTTGATAACATATTGTTGGCATTGTAATAATAAAACGCAAGTGGGCTTGATTGGCTTATTGTGTTACCTCTTGAATCATAATTATAAGTTGAAACGGGAGACATTCCTGGTTTATCAGAAATAACTCTACTCAACCTGTTTTTGCTTACTGAATCTTCATATACTTGTGTTGTAGTCCAACTAGTTGCCCCAGTTAATGATTCATACAACCTGTTACCAGCTTTATCATAATTATAACTTAAAACTGCATTTGCACCAAGACCAAGATCTCCATCAAGTGTGTCTGATGTTAATCTATGTAAATCATCATACCCAAACCATTCTAAGTCATTTAAAGTAGAAGTATCCCCTGGACGGACTAAATCGTAATTGTCATAAATGGCACGCACATCACCAGATTTAGTATAAGAATAAGTTCTTGCAAATAAGTTTTCATTTAAGGAATTTTTTGTATCTATTACAGTCATCCATTTTCTAGAATTATAAAAGTAGTTTGTTTGCACTCCATTCCCAAATAATAAGTTTTTAACGGTTTGATCATAATTATATTGATAATTTGCAAAACTAAAATCCGTTGCTGTTGTAACTCCAGCTTCGATAGGTTCAATTTGAACCGCATCTATAAATACTTCTAGTATTGAAGGAACTGACCTATAAAAGCTAACAACATTATTACATTCTGTTATACCACTAGCACAATTTGCAGTAAAGGGTAGTGTTACTTGTTGCCATAAGTTATTAGTCTGTATACCTTGTGATTGTGCTATTATTAATCCAGATCTTTCTATAAATACTTTTAGTGGTGTACTTGCTTGGGTTGTTTTAACCCAAACACTTAGTATATAATTTTGACCATGAATTACTGGAAATCCTTGATATATGCCTTCTGTATCACCATTAACTTTGATGTAGAAAGATTGGCTTCCAAATTTATAATTTGTGTTATCATATCTTATTATATCATCTGCATCCAAACCATAAGTACCCCACAAATCTGGAATATTATTATTATCATTATTTGTCTCAAAGCTTGGATTTAATAAATAATTATTAATGTTCATTTGAACAATTTGGTTTAAGTTATTGAAATCATAAGTTATTGCAATATTTTTAGGATCTATAGTTCTTATTATGCTACCTGCTAAATTATAATAATATCTTGTTCTATAAAATCTGGTCGGTTGTCCAATTGGTATAAAGATTTGGTCGGTGTGTTCAGTAATCTGACCTTTTTCATTATATATAAAACACTTTAAATATTCTGGGCTAGGGTTAGGCGGATTTGTTCTATATTTTTCAATAGCTACTAATCTCCCATTTGGATATCCTGTAGATGGGTAACTTGTAAATCCACATACACCCTGCAAATTACTTCCATAAAGTGTTGACTGAGTATAGGTATCATAATAATAAACAATTGGACCTGGTACTACTGGGTCTATGTTTACTGGGAAATTAGGATCAGCATTATTATATGAATAATCAATTCTTGTAACTCTATTTAAATCATCATATTGGTATGTAGTAATTATCCCATTATGGTTTCTTGTTTGAATATTTCCATTATTAAAGTATGTTGTTGATATTGTTCCAAAATCAGGAGATGTTGTATTAGTTAATCTTCCAAATGTGTCATATTCATTAATTGTAGCTTGACCGACTGGATTTACAACTCCAATAACTCTTCCAAGAATATCATATGTATAATCTATTATAGTTTCATCTGCCGTATCTTCTGCTACAATAGTCCTAACATTATTACCTAATCTATCAGCATAAGATTTTGCCTTTTTAGACTCTTCATCAGTGACTTTTGAGTAAGAATTTCTTGAAGTAAATTCAACTTCACTTTTATAAGGAATTGAGGCAGATCCGCACTGAGCCCAACATTCATATCGAGATAGTGTTTCAGAATGCACCACACCATAATCATAAACTCTATCACAATCAAAATTCGAAGTTGATTGAATATGCTCACCACCATCACAATCAGTTTCAGTAGTGCCATCACAATCATAACTACATTCACGTCCATAAACTTGAAGTACACCTCGACACCATGGATCTTCATTAGGACATCCAGAACAATACTCAGTAGCAAGTTCTGCACATTCTGAAAGTGAAATAGTCTCTGGATCTGGCACTGCTGTAATTATAGGCTGTATATCCATAGTTGGTGTACAAAGACCAATTTCTATTCTACACTCTTCTCCGCTTGGTTGACGTGCGCTATTGAATTCTGTTTTTACTTGTGGATCATCTGGATCAGGACCATTTGCTGGTTTACCATCAAAAGCATATGCTGTGTCAGGTCTCACTAATGGACTTTTCTCATAGGTAATATATGACCTATCGGGATTTGGTCGACTTACTCCTCCACCACCTTCTGGGTCAATTATTTCTGTTTCTTTTATTAATTGACCTGTTATTGAATTAGGATTATTTGTAAATGTTGGCAGTGAAAAATCTGCGAAATTAGCTTCATCTAAGTGAGGTACTTTAATTGGTTTTGTAATTTCTTTTTCCTTAAGTCCTAAATAGATAAGTATAGAATCTATAAAATTCCCTGGAGGACTCTTTCTAATCCAATCTGTTCTATCTTCAATATACACATCAGATGTAGAATAAATTTGACCAATTTCATTGTATTCATTTATTGTTCTGATGTGTTTTTCCCCCGGAACCATCATAATGTCATTCATATGGACTCTTCCTAAGCCATCCCAGTATTTAGCAACTTTAAATTCTGCTTCTGGAGTAGTTCCTCTATAATTAATGATTGTAGTTGTTTTTACTCTATTTGTGCATTTTTGACTTATTCCAGATACACATTCTTCTGCTCCCAAATTAATTCTTTCTTGTGGAGAAAGCGCAGCTAATCCTAAAGCATATTGATAATCATATTTTACAGTTGGATTTGACTCAGCGGGCAATGTTGATTCTTTTAATCTTTTAAATTCATCATATTGGAATTTAGTTACTTGATTATTTTCATCAATGATTTCAGAAATAGTCCCATCATTATTGTAGTGTGTTTTTACTTTATGATCTGGAGGTGTAGAATCGACTTTTTCTAAGCATGTTAGAAAAGCGTTCTTATATAGATTATTTGTGGGAGAATTAGTACATTCTTGTCCTGCAGCACCACCAAAGTAAAATTTTGTAACTTTATTGTTTGGATCATTTATCTGTAGATTCTGCCCATAGAAATCATAATCTATAAATTGTGTACTTATTAATTTGTCAATATCTGTTAGATAATATATTCCACCAGTATCATCAACACCATCTCTATTAACATCTAACCATGAAGTTTGTGTTTGTAAATAATACTGATTAGTATTTCCAAAATTATTATTGTATATAAATTTTTGATATGATAATAATTTTTCAGCATCCGCAACAGAACTATCATAAACAGATGCTATATATACAAGATTAAACATATTTTTAAGATATGTCCACTCAGATGTTGGTTGAGCGTTATGAACATATCGTGTAACTGATTTTCTTTTTTGAATAGTATCGTCTGGCTTGATATTAATTTCTTCAACAGTTCTAGGTTGAGCATTATAAACATCATAATCCGAATAATAGGTTGTTGAAGTTACTAGATCAATAGTTTTTGTTTGACTAGTTAATTGAGGCCATCCTGAATAAATATGGTAATTATAATTAAGATCATATTGAGCCGAACTTGGGTTTCCTGGAGATGCAACATTATCCCAATAATGAGTATCATCATAAAACGAATCAATTTCTTGATAATTATAAGTATTATCAATATAACTAAATGGAGTTGGTACTCCTTCCTTATAATTTTCAACTCGAGTCACAATACCTCGTTTATATTCCAAATCATCTTGAAAACTTAACATAGATTCAAATAAAAGTGGTACTGGTTCACCACTAGCCCTTAGCACTCTTGCTGTCTCAAGACTTGGAAAATCTTTAGCAGTAGTATAAAAAGTTCTGATTTTTCCATAATTGGGAATAATTTCTGTTACAGATTCATACCCAACATATAGATTATTATGTGCACCAAGTCTATTCCAATTAATGTTTTTTGAAGATACTAGATTTAATTTGTCTGTAGTTACTCCAGTTCCATAATCATAATTGATAGTAATAGAATGTGGTGGTTCATTACTTAAACCATCATTTATTACTTTGGATTTTAACCTGAATCCACCACCAGCCTTCTCAAATAAATAAGATCTATCCATCTGATTACATCTTGCATAAGGTAATCCACTATTTAATGGTCGAGCTTGATCATATTCATATTTATCATTTTCAAAATTATACTCAATTGAACCCCCGGTCGGATATACAACTTTCTTTAAACTCCAAGCACTGGTATAAATTGGTAAAGAAGTACTGTGATTATCATCAGCCATCCACCACTTCCATAGATAATCTGAAACTGATGATGGAGAGGTCTCTGAACCATCAGCACAATTGACGTAATTAAATGTATTATAACCACCAGATTGATAAAAATCATACGCATTATTGGTAGTTTGACCATTGTAAAAACCCCAATAATCTGTTGCAAGGGCGTGATAGCTGGGATTATCATTTCCAAGTATGTTATCTGAATAAACAAAAGATGTTGGTGGTAATTTAAAGTTATCTGAGATTCCGTAACTTGTAATATTGAACAAAGTAAGCTTGCCCCTAGATGGGTTTCCTTCACTACCTTTGACCAGTTCTTGCGATGAGGGTGCGTAACTAAATTTAACCTTTGAAATTTGCTCCAGAGGGATTCCTGATTTTAAAATAATACTATCTAATGCTGGAGGCGGATTTTGATTGTTTTCATCAGTCATATCTACTCTAATATTATTTACTTGAATAAAATCTGCTCTACTAATAGGTGTTAAAATAGTGGTTGGAAATGCCTTCTGTATTCCAATCCTCCGTTTTGCATAAGCAATCTGCATTTGCAGAGGATCCACAAAATCCCAACCTGAAAATTCAAAACCACATATTGCTTGCCTCTGAGTCAGTGGGATGCCACTTTCCAAATTCCCACAATTATTACCAGATGGATCATCATTGAAAGGAATCGGCTCCTTCACTTCATCATTATAATTTGGTGATCTATAAATATAATATGTTGGATTACTGTCATATTGAATATAAATCCAATTTCCATAATCTGGCTCATCAGGAATGTCATTTTGATTAGAATCTATATAATCATTGCTCAATATTGCTGTAAGATACCAAGCATAACTAAATTTATTAGACTTATCACTAACAGTCTCTTCTTTCCATATTATATCACCTGAAGATTCAGGACACTCTCTTGTTTGAGGGGGGCTGAATCCAGTGCTAGTGCAGATTACAGCGGTTTTGGAGACCTCAGCTAGTATTTTCATATCAACTCTCTTACTAAAGATATATTGTGTTCCATCAGTAGTTGTAATTTTCCATTTATCAATTCTATTAGAGCCCACTATAGATTCAATTTTAATAGCCCCATTGTAACTTCGCATTTTCCAATTGATATTTCCTGGTCCACTCTTTACTCCAAAAAATCTACCTCCAAGAACTCCAGGTATTGAAATATCGTAATTGTCTTGGTCCTCACAGTCTGTATGTGATGTTTGATCGGGTGGTGTATTATCTCCAGTATAACAATTTCCCATAGTATCCTGACTCCATATCCAACCACTCCTTGTATCAAGTGGAGGATTACATGTCAAGCCACCATCACATCGATAATCATCTGGAAAATTAACAATATTTCTGGTTATTACTCCGATTGGAAGATCCCAACCGAGACCAACCCAAGTTGCCTCTTCATCAACTCTTATCCCGGGTTTATATGAAACAGAAATTGGAAAGTTAAAGCCATTCCGACCATTAACTGATAGTAAAGGAACTTTGATTGAAGTATCTCCAGTAAAACCTGGTGTAGAACCTCGTCCTGCATCAGCCATAGAACTTGCTTCCGGAGCTGAATTTTCAATAGTTGCTGTAACAATTCTTACTGAAAATAAAATTACTATAATAATTACTGTAATAAATAAAATAATTAGTTTTGGACTACCTCGATTATTCAAATTTATCCCCTTTTTTAATCTCTTTTTATATATATCTATTTAAATTTTTCGGTAATTATAACTCATATATAATACGATTTATTAGAGGAAACATTAGTTATCCTAAATATTTCAATAATAACTAGTAACAAATAAAAAATGATTGTAAATCATTTTAAAAGTTAAGATTATCCATAGCCTACTTCGCCACGAGCATCAGTGTAAGGGAAATCAGGTTGGGGGTTTTTTGACCATCCAATTCCGTTGGTTATA